>JAEEGJ010003907.1_pt1 | contig 53336 bp, 29 predicted proteins | sample 8958761 | NCBI WGS metagenome assembly JAEEGJ01 (sample SAMN16246546, study PRJNA631951) | gut metagenome | biome: gut microbiome; feature: rumen; material: RS-attached | host: Bos | place: Iran: Karaj | collected 2018-10
CAATCATCATCGCCTACGCTCCATGTATCAACCACGGTCTGAAGGCCAAGGGCGGTATGGGTAAGAGCCAGGCCGAGGAGAAGAAGGCTGTTGAGTGCGGTTACTGGCACCTGTGGCGTTTCAACCCCGCTCTGGCTGAGGAAGGCAAGAACCCATTCTCTCTCGACTCTAAGGAGCCTAACTGGGAGAACTTCCACGACTTCCTGCTCGGTGAGGTTCGTTACCTGTCAGTTAAGAAGGCTTATCCTAACGAGGCCGAGGAACTGTTCGCTGAGGCACAGAAGATGGCTCAGCTGCGCTACAAGACATACGTGCGCAAGACGCAGGAGAACTGGGAGGATTAATCCCCTATCCTATTATATTAAAAGAGGTGAAACAATTTGCAGTTTCACCTCTTTTTTGTACCTTTGCAGCCGAAATCAGTCAAAATGAATGGATGACTCAATAAAATAACTTATTTACAACAATGAAAAAGATCTTCATGATGGTGCTTTTCGCCAGCCTTTCGGCTACGGCAATGGCACAGGAAAAATTTGAAAAGGGAAAACCCAACAACGCCGATTATCGATACTTGGATAATTACAAGGCCCTCAAGGAGTACATCGACCGTGACAAGTACCCCAACTTCAAGCTGGGTGCAGGAACAACCGCCGCAGATTACATCAAGAGCAATTCGACCGTCCAGAAGCTGACCAACAAGAACTTCGACGAGACTGTAGCGGGTAATGCCATGAAAATGGCCAGCTGCGTGGATAACAACGGTAAGATGAATTTCACCACCGTAAAGAACTACGTGAATACCGCCACGAAGGCTGGTCTCCACGTCTATGGTCACACACTGGGTTGGCACTCGCAACAGCCTAAAGGCTGGCTGCTGAAGCTGCTGGCCGACAAACCCGATCCCAATGCCGAAGAAGTATATACTGAGGTGGCTAGTAAGGACTTCCGCAAAGACAAGAGCGTCGGCTGGAAGGCAAACGAATCAGAAAATGGTTTTACCCTCAAGTTTGATGCTACAAATGGTATGAAGATCACATCCACGAAATCGCTTCAATATCAAGTGCAGTTCGTGGCCTGGGACAATATCAACCTCCCCAAGGGTAAGCCATGCAAGATGATCATGACCATCAAGGGTTCAAAGGATGGTAAAGTAAGCGGTCGTCTCGGAGACTGGAACACCAACGGTCCAAGCTACAGCGTGCCTTTCACCACCGAGTGGCAGGATGTACCAGTAGAAATTACGCCAGCCTTGGAGACCAGTTTCCTGCTCTTGCAAGTTCCCTACTATATCGGCGATGTCTATATCAAGCAGATCAAGTTCGAGGGTACTATGAGACCCACCATTCCTCAGACCAAGCAGGAGTTGCACGACACGCTGGTCTATGCGATGGACTTGTGGATCAAAGGCATGATGGAAGCCTGTGACGGTAAGGTCAAGGCATGGGACCTCGTCAACGAAGCCATCTCCGGCGGCGGCAACGACGGACAGGGCAACTACCTCCTGCAGCACTCTGAGGCTTATAATCCTAACGGCAATCCCGATGCCACATGGGATGTCGGCGGCGACGCCTTCTTCTGGCAGGACTATATGGGCGACCTGGATTATGTGCGTCAGGCCTGCCGCCTGGCCCGCAAATATGGTCCTGAGGACATCAAACTCTTCATCAACGACTACAACCTGGAGTCAGAATGGGATCAAAACAAGAAGGTCAAGTCGCTCATCAACTGGATCAAGAAGTGGGAAGCCGACGGCGTGACGAAGATCGACGGTATCGGCACGCAGATGCATATCTCATGCTTTGAGAACAGTACCCATGCGACCAACACGAAGAATGCCATCAAGAATATGTTCAAGCTTCTGGCAGCATCGGGCAAGTTGGTCCGTGTGAGCGAGATGGACATGGGTTACATCCGTGGTTCAAACAGATGGGCTGCCTCAGTCAAGACCGACCAGCTGACCGAGGCCGAGCATAAGAAGATGGCAGATCTCTATGAGTGGATCATCCAACAATACCTCACGATCATTCCTCCCGCACAGCAATGGGGCATCTGCCAGTGGTGTACGACCGACGCTCCTGCGAACAGTGGCTGGCGCGGCGGCGAACCCGTCGGCATCTGGGACCTGAACTACTATCGCAAGCATGTCTATGCCGGCTTCGTACGCGGACTGAATGGTGGCGAGCCCACAGGCATCGACGGCATCAAGGCCGACAAGAAGATCGACGCCTCGAAGGGCATCTACAACCTTCAAGGCGTCCGCCTGTCAGCCACCTCCCTCGATGAGCTGCCCTCCGGCCTCTACATCATCGACGGCAAGAAGGTCGTGAAGTAAGGTGATTAACCATTAAGCGTCACCGAACCGTTAATAGGAATTGTGAGGTTGTAAAGCCAGGTCTTAGGAAGGTCTGGATTTACAACCTCCTTTTTGATGGCCTTCAATCCCCTACCCTTCAAAGGTACGAAGGAACGGATACGGCAGGTGCCACCGTTCTGTGAACGGACGACAGCCTGAGAGAGACGTCCCTCGTGCCAGACGAGATCGACCTCGAAACCGCCACGTGCTTTCAGACCCTTGACAGAGCCCTCGCGCCAGGCATCGGGCAGCGCAGGCAACAGGAAGAGAAAGCCGTCGTGACTCTGAAGGAACATCTCGGCAATGCCCGCCGTACAACCGAAGTTGCCATCGATCTGGAACGGCGGATGGGCATCGAAGAGGTTCGGATAAGTGCCGCCACGCTGCTTCACGGTACCGAAAATGAGGAAGGTGTCAGCGGTGAGCGTCAACTGGTCCTGAATGAGTTTGTAGGCGTGGTTGCCGTCGAGCAGACGCGCCCACGAACAGACCTTCCAGCCCATGCTCCAACCGGTAGAGACATCGCCACGAGCCTCGAGTGACTTACGGGCGGCAGCCCAGAGGTCGGGTGTACGATAGGGCGATATCTGGTCGGAGGGATAGAGACCATAGAGGTGGGAGAAATGACGGTGATCGTCTTTGGGGTCATCGAGGTCGTCGAGCCACTCCTGAAGCTGGCCCCAAGAGCCGATACGCATCGGAGCAAGATGAGAAAGTGAAGAGTGAAGAGTGAAGAGTGAAGAATCTCTACTCAACACTTTGGCGGCGGAGAGGGTGTTGGAGAAGAGTTCGGTGAGAAGCTGGTTGTCCATCGTGACACCGGCATCGAGGGGTGAGGGACGGCCCTTACCGCCGTGTTCGGGCGACTCACCGGGACAGATGACGAGACAGCCCTTCGTGGGATGCTCGACGAGAATCTGGGAATAAAAACGAGCGGCATCGCGCATGATAGGAAAGACCTCGCGGAGAAAGGCCTTGTCGCCGGTGAAGAGGTAATGCTCCCAGAGATGGCGGCAGAGCCAGGCGGAACCCATTGGCCACAGCCCCGTCGCTGCGCGGTCTACGGGTCCGGTGATGCGCCACTGGTCGGTGTTGTGATGGAGCACCCAACCGTCGGCACCGTACATCTCGCGGGCAGTCTGACGACCCGTCTGGGCCACCTCGCGGATGAGTTTGAACAGGGGACCGTTCATCTCCGTGAGGTTACAGACCTCCGCAGGCCAGTAGTTCATCTCGAGATTGATGTTCGTGGTGTATTTCGAGTCCCACGAGGGGAACATTTTGTCGTTCCAGATGCCCTGAAGGTTGGCTGGATTGGTATTGTCGGGCTGACTGCTGCTGATGAGCAGGTAACGGCCGAACTGGAAATAAGTGGCTACGAGATGAGGAGACAGGAGACGGGAGTCAGGAGACAGGAGTTGTTTGTCGGTGGGGACGTTGGGATAAAGGTCTGGACCCAAGTCGAGGGTGACGCGGTCGTAATAGCGGTGATAGGTCTTCTCGTGGAGCGTCTTCAGGGCCTCGTAGCCGAGTGCCATCGCATCGTGCAGACGTGCTTTGGACTGTGCCTCCTCATCGCCGGTGATGTCGTTGTAGCTCTTGACGTTGGTGCCGATAGCAAGATAGAGTGTCGCCTCGTCGGCACCCACGACACTGATCTGACCATCGCTGCAGGCGGTCTTTCCGCCAACGGTCTGCACGGCCATCCGCCCTTGAAAGCGCACCTTACCCTTTAAACTTTCGTGCTTTGACGACACCCCATGCAGGTATGCGGTAGCAAATTCTTCACTCTTCACTCTTAACTCTTCACTCCCCATGAGCACATTCTCGTGCGGCGACGTCATCTGTGCTGTAAAACTGATGCGGCCCTTATCGCTCGCCGTCAGACGGATAGCAATGATATTGTGTCCGCCCAACGGCGTAATCACCTCCCGCTCATAGCAGACACCGTCCACCTCGTAGCGCACCAGCACACGGGCATTGTCGAGGTCGAGCAATCGTTCGTAGCGGGTATAGCCCGCATGACCAGGCATCGAGAGATAGAGGTCGCCGAAGGGCTGATACGGCATTCCCATGTTCTGTCCCGCACCTACGGGCATCACCTTCTCGTTGGCCAGCTTTTCGGCCTCCTTGTATTTCCCTTCGAAGATCAGTTGACGCACCTTCGGCAGGTTCTCCTTCGCCTCAGGATGAAGCACTTGATTGGGCTGACCTGCCCAGAGGGTCTCTTCATTGAGTTGGATATGTTCCACAGCGGGAGTGCCGAAAACCATTCCGCCAATGACACCATTGCCTACGGGCAACGCCTGCGTCCACGTCTGCGCGGGACGATCATACCACAAGCGATGCTGCGCCCTTGTCGGACAAATCGCCAGAAGCCCAACGACAATCGATAATCCTATCCTCCCCATTCTCTCCCTCCAGGTCATCATAATTATTAATTCTTAATTATTTATTCTACTCTTCATTGTTTCCTCCGTCTCGATCGTCACCTTGCTTTCATCGACCATGCTGCTGTCGAGGCCGAAGACATCGGCAAAGAACGCATAGACCGCCTGACGCTTGTTGGGTCCGAAGTCATGGCGTTCGTCGGGCAGATGGACATTCCGCACCTGCGACTTGGCATCGTAGAAACCGAAGATCCGCTGGATGAACGGATATTCGAGCGTGGGGTTCGACGAGGTCCAGTCGCCACCGTCGCTGACCAACAGCAGAGGTTTCGGCGCGATGATGGCTGCCAGTTCGGCCTCGCAGGTACCACCGCCCGCCAGTTGTACGGGCATACCACTCTCACAGGGACAACCACCGTCGAAGTGTGAGGCCACATGAACCACTGGCGCCGAGGCCGTAATACGGTCGTCGAGCAGGGCCAGCAATACGGTATGCGTGCCTCCACCGCTGCCGCCATTAGCTGCCACCCGCGTGAGGTCGATATCCTTGCGGGTCGCAAGCATATAGTCGAGGAGCTTCAGTCCACAGGCAGCCTGAAAGATGTGGGCACGGGCAGAGTGATGGTCGCCCACCTCTGCTGCCGACTGACTGTAGCCGTAGAGGTCGAAGTCGACACAGACGGCACCCATACGGGCAAGTGTGGCCAGACGCTGCTGTTCATCATCGCGATAACGTGAGGGCCAGTGGCCGTCAGGACAGACGATGAGAGGTTTCCTGCCTTTCTTCAACGAGGCATAGATGGTGCCGAAGACATGTTGGCCCGGGGTGAGCTCGAGACAGATATTCTGAGTCGTATAGCCATCGTGCTTGCGGATCTTCGAGAGAATTGGTCTTGCATCCTTCACGCAGGAGTCGAGGAAGGCATCAATCTGCAGGCGCTCGCGTACCTCTTTCTTTAACAACGCGCGACGAGCCTCCCACTCCTTGACGTTGTGGTACTTCGCGGCGAGATAGTCGAGCATCTGCCGACCCTCGTCCTCATGACGGCGGGGATATTCGTAAAGTTTGATTTTGTAGAGATTGCCGCTCTGCTTCCACCAGTTCCACTTGAAATGCTTACAGATGTTGTCGAGCGTCTGCTCAAGCGAATAGGGACGGATGCGGAAGTCGGCATAGGTGAGCATCACGCCAGCCGTATCGACGTTACTGTCGAACTTAAACTTCACGTCGAACCGCTTCGCCACATCCTTCATCACCTCATTCACGGGTCGGCTGTACTGCGTCTCGTAGGTCTGCGCAGCAGCAGTAGAAGTGAATAGTGCAGCGAATATCAACGCTCTTCTGTTTATCTTGGTCATCATAATTATTAATTCTTAATTATTAATTATTAATTTTTAGTTGTCCTATGTCTTTCCGATTCGCGACGACTTTCCCATCGACCATCACCGTCAGTCCACTGCCCTGATGATAGCGCTGGCCGTCCTTGTCCCAGATGATGGTGAGCACATGACCGCGATAACTGACGCCATCGAGGCAGAAGTAATCCCACGTATCCTCGGGCACGAGAGGATTCACCACGATGCTGCCGTCGGCCTGTGGACGCAGACCGCAGATGCCGGTGATCATCAGATCGTTGAAGGTGGAGTGATTATAGTAACGGCTACGCTCGCGGTCGCCCATCAACCAGGCCCCGTTGGTCTCATCGAGGTATTCGCCGATATAGGGTCGTCCACGATGGTGCTGGCTCTCGACATAGAGCTGCATCTGACGGAAGAATGTAGACTGAGGAATGACGTCCTCATTTCTCATTTCCAGATAGTTCGCAAGTGCCGTGAGGGTCTGCGAGGTGGCGAAAGGCCAGATGGCACCATCCCACTCGCACTTCCCTACCCCATGACTGCGGAACTCAGGATGACGACGCTCAGCGGTGGTCAGACCGTAGGGAGCGGAAAAGCCCTTCTCGTCCGTCAGCTGTTGCCAAGCGACATCATATTTCGAGCCGACTTCGGGCAGGTTGAAGTACCAGGGGATATAGCCGATGGCCTCGCGGACGTTGGCAGAAGAGTCGCCACGAAGGGTCTCGAAGAACTGCTGGTCTTCATTCCAGAGTTTTGTCTCGATAAGCGTTTTCAACGTATCGGCCTTTGCCATATAGGTCTGTGCTTTGTCCCTTTCACCTGTCAGAAGACTCATCGCAGCGAGGGCCTTCGCATTGCCGTACATATAACTGTTGATCGTAGGACGCGCATATTGTTTCTTACGGCCTCCGCTGATGCTCTCCTCCATACCGTCCTGTACGTCGCCCTGCCAGTAGAGCCCTGACGGTAGACGGTTCGTACGCTCCCAACGGGCGTATTCCTCTTCGAGTCGGGACTTCAGACCCAGCATGAAGGCGGTATCGCCCTGTACCTTCCACATCTCGTAGACGGCAGCAGGGTTCCATGAGGAGAACTTGTTCATCTTCGTCATCGCCTGACCGTCGTTGCCGTAGTACCAGGTACGGAGGATCTGATGTAGGTAGGTGGTGTCGCGCAGCCAACGGCTCTCCATGATATGGTGTCCGATGGCACAGGCGATGAGGTTGTAACGGTCGGCATAGCTGCGGTCGACGAGAAACTCCGTCATGCCGTAGCCTGCGGGGGTGCGTTTGATGTGCTTGCGGAGCGTCCACCAACGGTAGTAGTACATCTCGCGGAAATTCTCCTGAGGACAGTCGAAAAGGGGAATGTTTGCACGCATCCATTCTGAGGCGGCGGCATTGGGGATGGTGGTCAGGATGTTCTCGTCCTCCATCGTGTTGAAGTACTCTGCATAGTGGGCGAAGTCGTCGTATTTGAGGATGGCGGCTGGGGCGTCGGCATCGAGGGGGCTCGACACGATATTCGAGAGGAAGAAGGTCGCCATCAGGTCACGCTCATCGGCTCTGGGCATATCGTAGTCCTGATCGGCAGGTGTATTGATATCAGGTTTGTCGAAGGGCATGCCAGTACGGAAGACGATGCGTGAGATGCTCTCCACAGGGGTATCGAACTGTCGCTCACAGGTTTTCTTGCCGTTCAGGTAATAGACCGCCCGATGCAGGGAGGTAGACAATACAGCCTTGATGTGATAGGTTGTGCCTGCCTCGTATTTCTTTAATAGAGTGCCGAAACGGGCACCGCCCTTCACACGGATCGCTCCTGTAGAATCGACCACGATACGAGAACAGACCGTTCCTGCATCGTCAAGGAACTCGATATCCAGTTCACCGTGCGTCGTCTGTGCAGCACTGAGGTCAAACTCAACTTCGAGTTCTTTGGTATTTGGAATGATGCGCTCGGCCTTTGCATAGTCGTAAGGATCGCTGTCGGAGAGACTCAACACCCCATCCTTTATCGAAACAGGACACAGACGAGGGATATACAGGTTCCAGTCTGTCATCTCACAAAGGGTCTGACACGTTGTGAGGTTGGCGTGGTTCGTAGCGTGCTGACGGACAGGAACGGGGATGCGGCTCACCCAGATATCCTCTTTGTTATTGGAATAGGTCACCCAGAGGTCGCTGTCGCTGGGGATGCCGTTGCCCTCCTGAATGCCACGGACGTACTGCGGACCATAGCTCTTGTATTGGCCTCCGTGACGTAAGGGCGTCACCTCACCGTTCACCAGCGAGAGCGTCGTATAGTCTAAGCCATCCTGACTCAGGGAGATAGCGAGCGGCCAACGGTATTCCGAAGGGTTATAGACGGTGGCGTAAGTACCGTCGGAGAGGCGTTGACCCCAGATCTTCGCATTGGAGTTCACGAAACCCGGTGCACGATCGCACTTCAGGTTATCCGGTGAGCCAACGAGTCGCCAGGTATTGCCGCCATCGGCAGAAAGGCTCGTTACGGCATGTTTCCACAAGGCCACATTCCGACCATCTGGCAAGGTATAGCCGCTGAAGGCTTTATAAGGCTTCTGCAGGGGGATGAGCGATTCATTCCGATCAGCCTCCTCTACCCATTGCATCCTTTGCATGGGGTCGGCCAGCATCGCATCGACAGCAGCAATGAAAGCCTTGTCCTTCGCGCGTTTATAATAAGGATAGATGGTATTCTTCTCGTTGAAGTCGTGATTGTAGTAGACGAAATAGATGGGGCCGAAGGTGCCATCTTTCTTGATCTCACGCACCACGCGTCCGATGCCATTGCCGTCGTTGGGGTCGTCCTTCATCGTCAGACAGATGCCGTAGTTGCCTGTGGCGATGAGTTTGCCGTTGGGTGCGACATACCACCCTACCCGCTGATGCATCACCGCCTTCAGATTGTGGGCAGCAGGGAAATCCTTGCCTGCCTTTGTCCAACCCTCAGGCACAGGATACTCAGGGAAGAGTTCTACGGGCGTTGTCCAGGTATAACCGTCGTCAGAGGTCTGGAGCATCGTCTTACCAGGAGCCTCATGTTCGTGGCGCGGGTCAGTCAGATAGTGCATATAGAACCTGCCGTTCCAATAGCAGATCATCGGCTGATGGTTATAGGTCCAGGGCTTTTCGCCGCGCATCGTCTGGATGGTATGCACGCCGACAACGGGTTTCAGCCCACCATCATGTCGTTCTGGACGGGCGATGGTCTTTCCGCTGTAATGTACTACATCGCGATTGTATCTGATGAGTCCCTCAACCAGCTTCTCATCGGACATAAAGACGGTTCCATGCTTATGACCAACGGGGAAAACGACCGTTCCTGTCTGATTCTGGAAGGTCTTGAAGTCCTTCGTACGATGGGCACCGTAGATCTTATGTCTGTAGGAGTCGTAGTAGATGTAATACCAGTCGCCCACCTTTGCCGTACTCGGGCCCTCGGTGAATTGTTCTGTAAAAGGCTCCGAGGCCGCACTCCAGGGACCGTAGGGTGAAGACGAAAAGGCCACCTTGATATTACGCATCGGGCGCGTATTGTCTTTCACCACCATCACGTAGTCGGCTTTAGCTCGTTTCACGATGGTAGCATCAATAGCCGAGAAACCAGGTTCATAGAACAGCTGGGGCTTGGAAAAGGTCTTAAAATCCTTCGTTGTCAGATAATAGAGACGGTGGTTGTTCTTGTGGTCTTCCTGTCCATCTGGGAAACGTCCTGGTACACACGAAGCCCACACCACCAGAAACTGTCGCTTCACATCGTCGTAGAAGAGCTCCGGTGCCCAAGTGTTTACTGTTGTGGTGTCCATTCCTGTGGCAATGAACCGCTGAGGTGTCCAATGGATCAGATCCTTCGAGGAACTATACCCAAAGCCTTGGTCACCCCGCCAGCTACTGGTCCAGACGAGATGGAACGTATCATCGGGGCCTTTCACGATAGAAGGGTCGCGCATCACCTTCTGCAGCCCTACTTCAGGACGCAGGAAAACACCCAGGATGGAGTCCCATCTGATGCCATCATAACTATAGACAAACCGCAGACCCTCGGTAGCGGGTTCGTGGAAGGATGTCGACACATAAATGTCCTTCGCCTGTGAAATGAGAGTACTCAAGATGATGAGTACTGATAAAATATATTTTTTATTCATAGAATAAAGCCGTTTTCATAATGGACGGCGTGCGAGACCTTTTGTAACCAACAGGCCATAAAGTTATAAACGTCGACTTGACACCCAATCGTTAAAAAAACTAAGTTTTATTATAAAAAATTTGTTTATTTCAGAAAAAAACCATACCTTTGCGCCAAACTACTTTATAAATTAATTTTTAAAACTAAAAGCGTTATGAAGAAATTCAATTATTTATGTGGTGCAGCGTTTGCATGTGCAGCAATGTTTATGGTATCTTGTTCAGTACATGATGATCCTGTTCCTAACAACGACGAACCTCAGTATGAAGTGTTGTTCACTTATGATTTTGCCGCAGCTTGCGATGCTGGTGAGAATCCAGGGAACCTCAATGGTAGTGCGAAAAACGGCCAGGCATTCTATGGTTGGGAAGGTGCAGAAAAGGCAGACAGCAAACGTCAGGATTATAGGGGTTATGAGTGGGCAGAAGGCAGTGTCCTTCCTGAAGAGTGCCATGTATGGCGTCGTAGCGACCGTATCAACAATAATGTGAAGGATGGCGGTCTGGCTTGCCCGAGTAATAAAGAGATGGCTATTGACGGTCTAGAAGTTGGCTATATCGTAGAGATTAACTATGATAACACAAATGCTGCTGATGATGCCAAGAGCATCATTTGGGCTGGTGCCATCAATAAAGAAACGGGTGCCCGTTATACTGCTACCGTCAATGGCGCAGAGGCTGTGTCTGGAGAAACTGCCATTGCTTCTGGTGACAAGATTGAGGTAACTGCTATCGAGCCTGCCGAGAATGGAACTACTGGTTATATTGTTGTCCAGGTCAAGAAAAACATGGTTATTAAGAGCATCGTTATCAGTAAGAAGATCTAATATTAATTTTATTCATCAACAGACCGCTCCATGCAATTGGGGCGGTTTTTTCGTCTCTGGGGCATGAGTATTAACACGGTGGCCTTTTTACTTTATCATCATTATCTTGCAGATATTCTCCAAATACTGACGATCTGTATCATCAAAGGTGTTCAACTCCTTGCTGTCAATATCGAGGACAGCAGAGACTTCCCCGATTTCCGTAAACAACGGCACTACGATCTCAGAACGCGAAAGACTGCTGCAGGCGATATGGCCCGGAAACTGTTCTACATCAGGAACGACAATCGTCTGACGCTGTTTCCACGCTGAACCGCATACACCACGCCCGAAGGGAATATGCATGCAGGCTACAGGCCCCTGAAACGGTCCTAACAGAAGTTCATCGTTCACCACACGGTAAAAACCCGTCCAGAAGAATCCCATCTCCTGTTGTATCGCCGCACAGACGTTGGCCATCACCGCCACCGTATCGTTTTCACCCGCTATCAGACTTTCAATCTGCTCCGTCAGCAGTTGGTATTTCTCGTCCTTATTCATCGTCTTTTGAAGTTTTTGTCTGTTTTAGGTTGCAAATATACACAAAATCCACGAAACCGTAACGAGTTTCGTGTTTTTTTAGTAATTTTGCGCTCAAATCAAAGAAAAGACTTTATGGAATATATGTCACAGGAAGGCTACGACAAACTCGTGGCTGAACTCAAACAGTTGGAGACGGTAGAGTTGCCTCAGGTTCGTGAGGCTATCGCAGAGGCCCGCGACAAAGGCGACCTGAGCGAGAACTTTGAGTATCATGCAGCGAAACGCGAACAGTCGAGACTGTTGGGGCGAATCAGATTCAAACAGCGTGTGCTAGAGAACGCACGAGTCATCGACACATCGAGACTCGGCGCTGACAGTGTGGGACTGTTGAGCAAGGTAGAAATGACAAATTTGGGGAATAATGCCCGCATGACCTATACTATTGCCAGTCCTCACGAGGCGAACCTACGTGAGGGGAAGATCTCCATCAAGAGTCCGATTGCCCAGGCGCTGCTGAACAAAAAGGCGGGAGACGTTGTGGAGGTTCGCGTTCCTGCAGGACTCTTGAAACTCAGAATAGAGAAAATCAGCCTCGCTTGATAAATAGTGTGGCGAGGAAGCCAATAAGGAAGATGGTGGAGGTGCCTAGAACGATGGCGAGGTAAGAATGGAGATGGATGCCTGGGAGCGACCAAAGGTCGGCAAGGGAAATCCACGCGATAACCAACACTCCCGCTACACAGCCCAAGAAAGCTGCCAGACGATTAATCTTCTGCGGAATACAACCTAAAAGGAAAAGCCCCAACATACCTCCAGAGAAGATGCTCGAGAGTTTCCACCAGGCATCGATGATGCTCTCCACACTAAGCATGGCAATGGCCACAACAATTCCCAGAAGACCTACAGCGACACTCGAAAGTCTCAGTACCGCCAGTTCCAGTTTCTGATGTTTCTGATGATCGTTCGGGTCATGATGCGTGATTTGGTCCTTCACCTTTCTGACACCGAGGAAGAAAGGACGGACGTAATCCGTGAGGATGATGGTGGCCGCACTCGTGACAGACGTCGATACAGTGCTCATACCTGCTGCAAAAATACTTGCAATCAGCAGACCTCGCAGACCCACCGGCAATTCGGATACGATGAAAAACGGAAAGACGTAATCAGGTTTCGCAGCGATATCTGCTGGAAGGAGTTCAGGACGGGCTGTATAATAGCTGTAGAGCACCGTTCCAATAAGGAAAAACAATGCCGAGACGGGGATAAAAAGGTATCCGCCGAAGAGGGCTGAGAACTTTGCATCACGATCGGTCTTTGCCGCATGATAACGCTGTACGTAGTTCTGGTCGATGCCATAATTCTGAAGATTTATAAATATACCGTAAATCAAACAAACCCAGAATGTTGACTTAGTCAGTTCAAGTGAAAATTCACCTAAAGAAAACTTATTTCCGATTGGCGAATTCACAGCCAGTTCGAAAGCCTGCATCGGACCTTCCGGCATACGGAAAAGCAAGAGTCCCAGACAGAGAACTGCACCACCGATGAGAATGATTCCCTGGATGGCATCAGCCCAGATGACAGCCTTCAGACCACCCAACATCGAGTAGATAATGATGCCGATGGAGGTCAGGATAATGACCATGTGGATGTCCCACCCCATGAGGATGTACATCGGTACAGCCAGAAGGTAAAGGATAGACCCCATACGGGCAATCTGCGTGAGAAGGTAACAGGCAGAGGCATAAAGACGCGCCCAGGCGCCAAAACGCTCCTCCAGGAAGGTATAGGCAGACACCGAACCACTACGGCGATAGAACGGCACGAAGTATTTTGCAGCGAAGTAGCTGGCGATGGGGATGCTCAGTGAGAAGACAAAGGCATTCCAGTCGGCGGCGAAGGCCTTGCCCGGATATCCGATATAAGAGATACTGGATACGTAAGTGGCAAAGATACTCATACCAACCACCCAGCCAGGGATGCTGTGGCCTGCAGAAGTGAATTCGTCTGCAGAACTGCCTTTTCTAAAGAAACTGCAGCCGAACACCACTACGCCAAGAGTGAATACTAGGAAAATTATAAAGTCTATTGTATGCATAGTTTCCCGTTAATGATTGGCAGAGCGGCAAGAGCTTGGCGGATGCGGTCGCGCTCAGGTGCTTCAAACTTATAGAAAGGCGAAGCGACGAAGTCGTTGTTGATGATACCCAAAAGCGAGAGAGCACATTTCAAGCCCTTCAGATAACTGGACCCATGCTTACCAACAGTATAGATAGAAGTAGAGATTTGCATGATAAACTGTTGCAGTTGACGTACACGCACGAGGTCACCACTGCGCGCAGCATCGTACATCGCCACATATAGTTCTGGAAACATATTCGCACCACCGTTGATGCCACCATGAGCACCCATCAACACACACTCGCCGGTAATCTCTTCTGGACCTACAAGCATCGCGAAATCCGGACGTTCCTGCATCTTGTACATCACGGACTGGAAGTAGACCGCATTAGCCGACGAGTCCTTGAAGCCAATCACCTGAGGGTTCTGGGCGATACGACGAACGGTGTCAGGTGCAAAACTCACTTTTACATGAGAAGGCATATTATAGAGGAATACCGGCAGTGACAACTGGGGCACTAGTTCCTCATAGAACTGCGCCAGTTCGGGTTGCCCTGTGGCGAAGTAATACGGGGGAGCACTCACGACACCGTCGGCTCCACAATCGGCCGCCACTCGGGCCAGACGGATACTCTCAACAATACTCGTGTCGGTGATGCAGGCCAACAACGGCAGACGGCCTTTATTGATACGGCAAGACTCCTTGATCATCTGTTTACGGACATCGTAGCTCAAACTCTGTTCCTCGCCCGTTGTGCCGAGGATGAAGAGGCCGTGAACGCCACCGGCGATGAGATGTTCAATGAGACGTTCGAGACTCTCGATATCAAGGGTCTCATTATCTTTCAAAGGTGTCACGAGGGGTGGAATAATACCACAAAGGGGTTTGTTTTGTATCATGTCTATCGTATTTTGTTTCTGTTATGACGCAAAAAAGTTGGATTTGTAATGCACAAAGGGTTACAAAATAATTTTACTTGCGTCTATTTATAAATTATGCACGTGTATGAAGAAAAGGTTTTTGACGATTAGTCTGATGACCCTGTGTTGTATGGGTGGATGGGCTCAGAAGGAAGTCACTACCCAACGACAATATCTAAGTGGTCATGGTTGCGACGATATGGTGCAGTGGGACTTTCTATGTTCGGATGGTCGTAATAGTGGTAAGTGGACGAAGATTGGCGTTCCCTCATGTTGGGAACTGCAGGGTTTTGGCACTTATCAGTATGGTATGCGTTTTTACGGCAAATCTACGCCAGAGGGTATTGCAGACGAGAAAGGTAAGTATAAGACGGAGTTTACATTACCTCAGGAATGGGCAGGTCGTCAAATTCAGCTCGTCTTCGAGGCAGCATTTACTGAAATCCATGTTGAGATAAATGGTCGTAAGGCTGGCAATGGTACCTATCAGGGAGGCTTTACACGGCATACGATAGATGTTTCTGACCGCGTGTTCTTTGGTTCGAAGAAGAATCGTCTGGAGGTAGAGGTGCTGAAGGAGAGCACCAATCCACAGGTGAACCTCGCTGAGCGCAGGGCTGACTACTGGAACTTCGGTGGCATCTGGAGGCCTGTATTCATCGTCAGCAAACCTGCTCGGAACATACAACGTATGGCGATAGATGCCAAGGCTGATGGTTCCTTTACGGCTGATGTCTATCTGAATCGTGCTGTCAATGGGGCTAAAGTGAGTGTCGACATCATCGATGCCAATGGGAAGAAGGTGGCCACAAGTCCTACCTATATCATTGCCAGTGACAAAGCAAAAGTGGAATTCCGTACGGAGAACCCCAAACTTTGGAATGCGGAACAGCCTAACCTCTATACGGCAGTCTTTACGTTAAAGGACGCAGAGGGTCGTACCCTCCACATAGAGCGCCAGAAGTTTGGGTTTCGCACGATTGAATATCGCCATACCTACAAAGGCGATAAGGAGGATGGTGTGTTTATCAATGGGCAGAAGGTGATTTTCAAGGGCGTCAATCGTCACTCCTTCCGTCCTGAGAGTGGTCGTACACTCTCGAAGGCAAAGAATATTGAGGACGTACTGCTGATTAAGAGCATGAATATGAATGCTGTCCGTCTGAGCCACTACCCTGCCGACCCAGAATTCCTGGATGCCTGCGACTCGCTGGGTCTCTATGTGGAATGTGAACAGCCAGGGTGGCATTGGGCACACGAGACGATTGCAGGTTCGCAAATCGTAGAAGAGATGGTGACACGCGACGTCAATCATCCCAGCATCATCTTCTGGAGCAATGGTAATGAAGGTGGCTTTAATTACGAACTTGAGCCAGTATTCGCGAAGTTCGACCCTCAGCAACGTGTGGTACTCTATCCTTGGGCTAATCGCAATGGTTTCGAAACCAAACACTATCGTTCATGGGGCGAAACGGCAGACTACATGCGACAGAAGGAAATCTTCATGCCTACCGAGTTCCTGCATGGCTTATACGATGGCGGACATGGTGCAGGTTTGAAAGACTACTGGAAACTAATGATGAGCAATCCGCGTTGCGCTGGCGGTTTCCTATGGGACTTGATGGACCAAGCAGTGGTTCGTACGGACCAAAACGGCATTCTTGACCCGGTGGGCAACTTCGGCTCTGATGGTATCGTTGGTCCTCACATGGAGAAAGAAGGTTCGTTCTATACCATTCGCGAGGTATGGAGCCCTGTGCAGGTCTTGTATTTTGACAGTGGCGCCTTCACCATCCAAAATTGCTATAATTTCATCAACCTAAAGGACTGCAAGTTCAGCTACAGACTGCTCAAGATGCCTGATCATGGAGCGTCGGAGGTCAAGGTTATCAAGGAGGTGAAACTTCCTTCGCCAGATGCTGCACCTGGGGAAAAAGTCAAACTAAAAATCGAAAGGACAGATGCTGATGTGATTGAGTTGACAGCTATCGACCCGTATGGAAAGGAAATCTTTACGTGGAGCCACAAACATACGACAAAGGTTGGCAGCTTCAATAAGTCACATCTGAAAGAGAACACACAGAAGTATTCTTATACAGAGGACAGCAACCAGCTGTTGGTGCAGAATGGCAATCGCCAATATACCTTCAGCAAGAAGACTGGCAAGCTGATGGGTGTCAGCGTGAACGGCAAGAAATTGTCGTTCAGCAATGGACCTCGTTTTGTGGCTGCCAAACGTGCTGACCGTTCGCAGGATGGTTTCTATAATCATGACGACAAGGAGGCTTTCCAAAAGAAGACGCAATACACAGAATATCCTGACCAAGGTGCTTTCGAAGGCTTTACCTTCAGCGACAGCACGCTGGTAGCCAACTACCTGCATGGTTCTATCAATCAGGTCACTTGGTGTTTCCTCGCTGATGGCGGAGTGTATATGAATGTCGACTATTATTTCAATGGTGTCGTCGACCTCATGGGCATCTGCTTCGACTATCCTGAGACAATGGTGAAAAGCAAGCAATGGGTGGGCAAAGGGCCCTATCGCGTCTGGCAGAATCGTCAGGAAGGTCCACAGTATGGTCTGTGGCAGAACGACTATAACGACCCCATTCCTGGCGAGTCGTGGGAATATCCTGAGTTCAAGGGCTATTTCTCGAATGTCAACTGGATGAAACTGAACACCAGCGAAGGAGCCATTGGCATCGAACTGATGACAGGAAAGGTGGGCGTCTATACTCCTCGTGATGGCCGCGACCATATCCTCTATACCCTCCCAGAGACAGGCATTTCTATTCTTAAGACCATTCCTGCTGTTCGCAATAAGGTGAACACCACAGACCTGAATGGCCCCAGCGCTCAACCCTATTGGAGCAAGGGTAAAGGAAGCATCAACGCCATTCTAAGATTTGAATGATATGAAACGACTGACCACACTCGCTATTGTACTGTGCCTCGCGATTTTGTCGCGAGGTAACGACACTAGGAAGCCTTGGACCTTCTGGTATTGGATGTATGGTGCCGTTTCAGAGGCAGGCATTAAGGCCGACCTGCAGGCTATGAAGGATGTGGGACTGGGCGGCTGTTACCTGATGCCGATTAGAGGCGTCGACGAAAAACCGGAATATGAAGGCAAGGCTCAGCAACTGACTCCAAGGTTTTGGGAGATGGTGGACTATGCGATGCAACAGTCTGACTCATTAGGACTTGATATGGGCATCCACATCTGCGACGGTTTTGCACTCGCTGGTGGACCTTGGATTACGCCTGAGGAGTCAATGCAGAAGATTGTCAGTATGCAGACCACCATTACTGGTGGCACAGGAAAACGCTATATCCTCATGCAGCCTGGTGGCTATGAAGGCTACTACGAGGACATCGCCTGCTTCGCGATTCCATCGGAGAATTGTGAACTCTGTGTCAATCCGGCCACCTTCAAACCCGTCATTACGACCTCGAAGACCATAACCCGCGATGATAATGGTACCTTCCGAGCCTCAGAAGCCGGATGGATACAATATGAATACCCTGAAATCGTTACCTTCCATAGTGTGGAAATCATCCCCTCGGGCAATAATCTCCAATCGCAAAGGCTCAGGATGCTCGTCAGCGGCGACGGCGAAGACTGGACTTTCGTCAAGCAGTTCGAACCCCCTCGTCAGGGTTGGCAGAATACAGACTATAACTTCACTTACGCTATCCCTAAGACACCAGGACGCTATTTCCGTTTTGAATGGACGCCAGAGGGTACTGAGCCTGGCGCTGAGGACCTTGATGCCGCAAAGTGGAAACCAGTACTGAAATTGAAGGATATCCGTCTGAGCGACCAACAGCGAATCGATCAATGGGAAGGTAAGAGCGGTCTGGTTTGGCGCATCGCCCAAGAGACCACTGCCGAGGAAATCACAGACGAAGAATGCGTGAAGCTGAAGGATATTCGTCGGGTGGAACTCAAGAACGGTCGTTTGGCAGAACCCCTGCCAGAAGGAACGTGGCTCGTGGTGCGTATCGGACATACTTCCACAGGACATATGAATGCGACAGCAGGCGGTGGAAAAGGTCTGGAATGTGATAAGTTCTCGGAGGCAGCAGTCAGGAAACAGATCAGTCACTGGTTTGGGGAGTTTATGAAACGGCCACATCATGAGGTGGTGAAATATATGCACGTCGACTCGTGGGAATGTGGCTCACAGAACTGGAGCGAAGACTTTGCTGAAGAGTTTCAGAAACGGCGTGGGTATGACCTGATGCCTTGGTTACCCGTTATGGTGGGCATCCCCATCGAGAGTGCTGCGAAGAGTGAGGCCGTCTTGCGCGATGTGCGCCAGACCATCAACGACCTGCTGCAGGAGCGATTCTTTAAGACCGTCAAGGCCTGTGCTCAGGAGTATGGCGTACAGTTGAGTTGTGAGAGTGTTGCCCCCACGATGATTAGTCAAGGGATGGAACACTACAAATATGCGGATATGCCTATGGGCGAATTCTGGTTGGACTCCCCTACTCACGACAAACCCAACGATATGTTCGACGCCATCAGTGGTGCTCACGTCTATGGGAAGAATATCATCCAGGCAGAAGGATTTACTGAGGTTCGTGGCGTGTGGGATGAGACGCCGGCAATGATAAAGCCCCTACTCGATCGCAACTTCGCCTTAGGCATGAATCGCCTCTTCTTCCACGTGAATACCCACAACCCATGGCTTGACCGCAAACCTGGTATGACCCTCGACGGCATCGGACTTTTCTTCCAGCGCGACCAGACCTGGTTCCCTGAGGCTAAGTCCTTCGTGGATTATATCACCCGCTGTCAGACGCTCCTGCAAAGGGGAAAGCCTGTTGTGGATATTGCAGTATATACAGGCGAGGAAATGCCAAGTCGCGCATTCACCCCTGACCGTCTTGTGCCTATGCTGCCTGGTATGTTTGGTGCAGAGCGTGTAGCCTCCGAGAACAAACGTCTGGCAAACGTCGGACAACCTATGGAGGAATCTCCCGTTGGCGTGCGACATTCCGCTGGAATCCTCGACTTGAAAGACTGGATCAATCCACTTCATGGCTATCAGTACGACTCGATGAATAAGGACGCCTTGCTCACCCAGCCCTTTAATTATAAGGTATTAGTCGTTCCTAATTGGGTACTGGTTTCTCCAGAAGCAAAAAAGCGTATCGATGAACTGCGCAGTCAAGGGGTGATCATCATCGAAAAGCCCTACAAGGAAAGTACTTTCGAAAAAGTTTCCCCAAACATCATCCTGCCTGAAGGTATTGCCTACGCCCATCGTGCAGGAGAAGGAGAAGATATTTATTTCCTCTCGAACCAAACGGACCGAAAGCAGACTTTTTCGCCCACTTTCCGCGAGAACAAAGGGAAAGCGGTGGTTTACGATCCCTTAACGGACGAATCATACGACTATCAAGGCACTCTCACCTTGCCTGCTTACGGCTCGCTGTTTGTGAGCTACCGGCAGAGCGATTATTCCCACGCTGGGAACATAATATTCCCACGCTGGGAACAAAACATTCCCACGCTGGGAATAAATAGCGAGCCTTGGGCTATCAACTTCCGCGAGGCAGGCTTGACCATCAAGAGCCGGCAGCTCTTCGACTGGAGCCAGCATGAGAACGACAGGATTCGCTATTTCAGTGGTCACGCGCGCTATACGACAACGTGGAAACTGAAGAAGGACGAAGTCCCTCAGGGTCGTGTCTGGCTGTCGTTCCCCAACGTGAAGGACATCGCCCACGTATGGATTAACGGCAAGGATTGTGGCATTGCCTGGACAGCGCCTTACGAGGTAGAGATTACTGGTGCCTTGAAAAATGGCAAGAATAAGATAGAAATCGAGGTGGTGAACACGTGGCATAATGCCCTTCGAGGTATGGATGCAGGAAAAGCACCTTACGACGGCATTTGGACTAACGCCAAGTATCGCACCAAGGGTGAAGGATTATTGCCTGCCGGATTACTAGAACCACCTGTGATAAAAGTAAAAAAGTAAAAAAGTAAAACAATAAAAGGATGAGAATAATAATGACGAATAACAAATGGGTAAGAAAGTTGGTAATGGGTGTTTTACCTTTTTACCTTTTTACTTTTTTACCTTTAAATGCCCAGGTCAAGTTGCCACAGTTCTTCAGTGACAACATGGTGTTGCAACAACAGTCAGAATGCAACATCTGGGGAAAGGCGGATGCCAATAAAATGGTAAGAATATTGACCACTTGGGACAACAAAACCTACCAAGTAAAGGCTGATGGCAAAGGTAATTTCGAGGTGAAGGTGAAAACGCCAAAGGCTGGTGGTCCTTACGAAATCTGTATTACAGAATCATCTGCCGTCATCCTTCGTAACGTGATGATTGGCGAGGTATGGATCTGCAGCGGCCAGTCGAATATGGAGATGCAGATGAAAGGCTACAAGGCTCAACCTGTGGAGAATGCCGCAGAGGAATTGCTTGCTTGTAACGACAGCGACCTGCGGTTGTTTTACGGTAAGCGTTTGGCATCACTTGAGCCTCAGACAGACCTCGATGGTTCTTGGCTTCCAGCAAATACCGCCAGCGTCCGTGAGTTCTCGGCTACAGCCTATTATTTCGGAAAAACCTTACGGAAATTGTTGGGCGTTCCCGTGGGACTGATCTGTACGGCCTTCGGAGGTTCGGCCTGCGAGGCTTGGATGAACGCAGAATGGTTAAAAGCATTCCCCAAGGTACAACAGATTATCATGGAGGAGGATGTTAAGAAGTTACAGCAGCGTTGTCCTACGGCTCTTTACAATGGACAGTTAAAGCCGATTATTGGCTATGGCATCCGTGGTGCCATCTGGTATCAAGGTGAGGATAACGTACCTCGCTATGACTACTATGCTCCCCTGATGGCCCATATGATTCAGGGGTGGCGCGAGGACTGGAAGCAGGGCGATTTCCCATTCTACTACTGTCAGATTGCACCTTTCGATTACAGCGTTACAGACTGGGCTCTATATAATAGCGCTCTGCTTCGTGAGCAGCAGCAAAAGGTGGAAACAATGGTTGACAATTGTCGAATGGCTGTTTTATTAGATACTGGCATTAAGGATGTCATTCATCCTCGCAAGAAAAGGCTGGCAGGTGAACGTCTCGCTATCCTTGCTCTCGCAAACACTTACGATGTAAAGGGACTACCCGACTTTGCCAAATTCAAGGAGGCTGAGTTCAAGAACGATACCACCGTTATCAGTTTCGACAGGAGTAAGGAGTGGGTCTATTTCGAAAACGGCTCAACATCTGAGAATTTCGAGGTGGCAGGCAACGATAAGGTGTTCCATCCTGCCACAAAGGTGTGGGTTAATCGCAATCGCGTCTATGTAGTTTGTGACGAGGTGAAAAAGCCCGTTGCCGTACGTTATGCTTTCAAGGACTGGGTGATTGGCGACCTGATGCACGACGGTCTGCCTGTGTCCTCTTTCCGTTCTGATAATTGGTAATCCTCAAACAATTATGTGGTCAAGTATAGTTTCAACCATCCTTATAATCAACGAATTCATGGCCTCGAATGCAGGAGTTGCCATGAGTCCCGCCACCAACTTCGACAGTTGGATAGAGATCTATAACCCTACAGAGGAAATTGTTGATATGGGAGGCATGCATCTGAGTTATGACGAGAACAACCTGACAATGTGGCAAATGCCAAATACTATGGGCAAAGTACCAGCCAAAGGCTTTAAAGTCATCTGGCTCGGGTCAAGAGATGTCATTTGGACCAATGCGCCCTTCAAGCTCACTTGTGACGGAGGGACTATTTATCTAAGTGACAAAAGAGGAAATCTCATCACCAGTGAATCGTATCCCGCTGCAAAGAGCCGGACATCCTATGCCCGTCTGACAGATGGTGGCGATGAATGGGGATGGACCGCCTACCCCACCCCCGGAGCGACCAACACCACAACTGTCTATGCTTCGGAACGACTTGATCCGCCTGTGGTCAGTGCAGGGAGTCAGATACTCAAAGGCACACTCAAAGTACAGGTCGACATTCCTGAGGGTACAACGTTGATGTACTCCACCGATGGAAGTGTCCCAACCTCGACCAATTCTGGTTATCAAAGTAAGGACGGGGTATTTACCATAAGTACGACCACCAACCTGGTATTTCGTCTTTTTAAGGACGGTTATTTACCCAGCGTCCCCGTCACACGCAGCTTCATCAAAACCGATCATAACTACACCATCCCGGTCATCTCCATCGTCGGCAACGAAAAGTATTTTACCGATCCTGTATGGGGTATTGATGTCAAGGGTACGAACGGTAAAACGGGTAACGGTAGTGATGAGCGCGTAAACTGGAACATGGACTGGGACCGTCCTGTAAACTTCAGCTATATCGGAACTGACGGCACCATGCTTTTCAATCAGGATGTAAATATTAGTGTATCTGGTGGGTGGACGAGACAGATTAATCCCCGTTCCATGAAACTGAAAGCCAATAAGATCTTCGACGGTCAGAACCGTTTCGACTTTTCCTTTTTCCCACAGAAGCCTTACAACCGGGATAAGGCCCTGTTGATTCGTAACGGCGGTAATGATGTGTGGCACTATACAGCCCGATTTACAGACCCCGCCCTGACGACGGTGATACAGCGTTCCGGCATCGACCTCGACGTGCAGAGTTTCGTACAAGTGGCCGAATATATCAACGGCCGCTTTAAAGGTATCTTAAACCTGCGCGAGACCTCTAACGACAAGTTTGTCTATGCCAACTTCGGCTATGATGATGAGGAAATCGACATGTTCGAGAACAAAACTTTTAACAACGGCACCAGCGCGGCTTACGACAGACTCTGTGAGATAGCAGGCAATAGTGCCGACGCAGAAACCTACGAGGAAATCCGAAGTCTGTTGGACGTGGATGAGTTTGCCAACTACATGGCTGCAGAACTGTATCTGGGCAACGACGACTGGCCCGAGAACAATGTCAAGGCCTATCGCAGCCAAAATGACGGACGCTACCGTTTTATCCTCTTCGACCTCGACTTCTCTTTTAACAGAAGAGACCGTAACACCTTTAAGCAGGCACTCGATAACCAAAGTAGCACAAGAATGGTCGGGTTGTTCATCAACCTGCTGAAGAACGATGAATTCCGTCGGCTGTTCATTGATGCGTATTGTATCATGGCCGGCAGCGTCTTTGAGAAAGACCGTGCGATAGCCATCATCGACGAATTGGCGGCAACCATGCGACCTATGTCACAATTAGACGGTCATACCCCTGATAGAGCCGCCAATAACATCAAGACGAAGTTACAGAACCGTCTCGGGATGATGATGTCCCGCCTCGTGCAATATACGCCGATGAAACTCTCCGGTGTCCGTCAATATTCTGTCAACCTCAGTGCAGACACGGAAGGCGCCAACCTCTTCATCAACGGACACGCTGTACCTTATGCGTCCTTCAACGGAACACTCTTCGCACCCGTCACCCTTGAGGCCAAGGCACCGGCAGGCTATACATTCACGGGATGGAAGAAGTCTTCAGGTTCGAGTGTACAGGTGATTAAGACCAACGATACTTGGAAATACTATGACAAGGGAGAATTACAAGGTAGCTGGACTTCCACATCATTCTCCGATGGAGCGTGGTCCTCTGGTCAGGCTCCTTTAGGATATAAGTTCACAGATGTAAAGACCACCGTCAACTATGGCAGTGATGCACAGCACAAGAATCCTACGACCTATTTCCGCAAGACCTTCACCCTCAACGGGACACCAACCAGCCGCGATCAGTTCGTACTGAACTATCAGGTCGACGACGGTTTTATCATCTGGGTCAATGGCCAGGAAGGAGGTCGAGTGAATATGCCTCAGGGTACTGTCGGCTACAACTCATACGCCAGTACATATGCCGATGCCATCCCCGACAAAGGCACCCTCAACCTGTCGCCAAACCTCTTCAAGAACGGTACGAATGTCATTGCCGTTGAGGTACACAACAACCAGGCTGCCTCCAGCGACCTCTTTTGGGATTGTGAGCTTTTCACATCCGTCGGTGCCAGTTCCGGTGAGACAGTGGTCACCGATCCTGTGCTCCAACTCTCCGAGAACGAGAGCGACCTTAAATTGGAAGCCTGTTTCAAGCCGCTCACAACGACAGAACGCCAAGACGAGGGACTGACCCCCATATGTATCAATGAGGTTAGCGCTGCCAATGGGATCTACGTCAACGAGTACTTCGAACGCAACGACTGGATTGAACTCTACAACACCACCGATGAAAATATCGATGTAGCTGGGATGTATCTTTCCGACAATCCTAACAAACCCAAGAAATATCAGATCAGCGGTGTTTCGACTTCCATCCCTGCTCACGGCTACCTCGTGGTATGGTGTGACAAACTCGAACCCGAGTCACAATTACATGCCTCCTTCAAACTCGATGCCGATGGTGGTAATGTGTTGCTCACAGCGCAGGACGAATCATGGTGTAACCGACTCACCTATACGATGCACAAGTCCGATGAGACTGTAGGTCGTTATCCCGACGGCGCCTCGAACGTCATAACAATGAATGTACCCACCATCGCCAAGGCCAATATCTCGTCGAGCTACGCCGTCACTGTAGAACAACTCTTCGATACCGGCATCAGTGACCTGACAGCTGAAGTCGGCGAGAAACTCACAGTTAGTTTCATCACAGACCGTCTGGTCATCCACAGTCCACAAGCTGATGTCCTGCAGATAAACATCGTCAATCTAGCCGGACAGTCTGTTTGCTCCGACATCTGTGATGAGGGATGCACGCTCTCTACTATCCATTATCCGCTTTCACATCTGCCCACAGGTGTCTATATTGCCAATGTCACCGACTCAAATGGGCATAAGGCAACCTGCAAATTCATAAAACACTAAAGGATATGTTTCAAAGACACCTGCTGACCATTCTACTCTCACTGACGCCGTTTCTGTTATACCCCGTCGACTACCGACCTGCCGATGAGGTATGGACCTCGCAGAGCCGCAACTCCAGCGAATCGATGCCCTGCGGCGGTCACGACATCGGCTTGAACGTGTGGGTGGAGAATGGCGATGTGTTGTTCTATATCCAACAGAGCGGTTGGTTCGATGAAAACAATACGCTGTTGAAAGCAGGCCGCTGGCGCCTACATTTTGACGGCAAGCCTTTCGACGGCATAGACTTCGAACAACGGCTTAGTCTTGATGAGGGAGCCGTCACTATCAAAGGTGGTGGCACAGAGGTCAGGATTTGGGCAGACGTTTTCTCTCCCGTTGTATTTGTGACGATGGCATCGCCACATGCAGAACGGGCCACGCTCAGTTACGAAAGCTGGCGCTATAAGAACCGCCCTGTAACGAAGGCTGAATGCCAGCAATGTTCCTACAAATGGATCCTGCCCAAAGACTGCATGACCTTTGCCGACAGCATCCAAGCAGAGGGCGATAGACTCACTTTCTCACATAAGAACCGCGAGCAGACCGTCTTCGACTTCACCGTCAGTTATGAGCATCTCGATGCTATCAAGGACAAACTCTACAATCCTATCGGAGGATTAGAAATGAAAGGAGTGATGTATGCTCCTGGATTTCACTATGCAGGAACCACCACAGATATTTATGCTAATACAGACTTTCAAGCATGGAACTACTTTTGCGACAACCTATGCTCTTCATGCGTGATGATTGACCTACGCTACCTAAACCACAAGTTCTACGAGGATACCGTTGTTGACGGTTGTGGCACCGTAGCTCCATACGCCTTCCCTACCTTGAAGGTCAGTGAATCGCGTAAGCGTTGCGCCCAGTGGTGGCATAATTACTGGCAGCGCAGTTGGATTGAGAGCGACACGCAGAACGACAGCCTGCAGACGATGCTGCGCAATTATGAACTGATGCGTTATATGCTCGGCTGTAATGCATACGGCCAATGGCCCACAAAATTCAACGGCGGACTCTTCACTTTTGATCCTGTCTATGTGGACTCCACCGCAACATTCACACCCGACTACCGTAAATGGGGCGGTGGCACGATGACGGCACAAAACCAGAGACTGGTTTACTGGCCGATGGTGAAAAATGGCGACTACGATATGCTGTCATCACAACTCGATACCTACCTGCGTCTGTTGCCCAACGCTGTAGCACGTACCCGCTATTACTGGGGACACGACGGTGCTTCGTTTACAGAACAGTTGGAGAACTTCGGACTGCCCAACCCTGCTGAGTACGGTAAACACAAGGAGGGCGATGACTTAGGTGTTGAGAAGAACAAATGGCTAGAATATGAATGGGACACTGCCTTGGAGTTCTGTCAGATGTATAAACAGATACTTCCGTGGTATCCGGACTCCACATTGGACAAATATCAAGAGTTAGTAGATGAAACCCTGCGCTTCTTCAGTGAGCACTACCCCAACCTCGTCATCTATCCTGGTTCTGGCTGCGAGACTTATAAGATGGCACGCAACCCTTCCAGTACCGTTGCCGCACTGCAAACAATGAAGCATAGTCTTGACAATATCGGCGTAGACACGAGCTTCATCCCCAAAATCCCTCTTCAGGTCATTGATGGTGACACATGCATTGCTCCTGCTGAAAGTTGGGAGCGTATCCAGAATACAGAGACACCTCAGCTCTATCCCGTCTTCCCTTGGCGTATCTATGGTGTGGGACGTCCACATCTCAACATCGCGCGCAACACCTATTTCAAAGATCCGCATGCTTTGGAGATGCGTAGTACAAAGGGTTGGAAACAAGACAACATCTGGGCAGCATGCTTGGGTCTAACTGACGAAGCACGTCGTCTGAACACAGAGAAACTAAGCAACGGTCCCTACCGCTTTCCTGCCTTCTGGGACGCAGGTTTCGACTGGGCGCCTGACCACAACCGTGGTGGTGCCGGCATGATTGGACTCCAAGAGATGCTGTTACAGGAGGGAGAAGACCACACCCCTATTCTCTTCCCAGCTTGGCCCCGTGAATGGAACTGTCGTTTCTGTCTATACATCTCAGGCCGACGTCGCATCGAAGGTGAGATAAAGAATGGAATCATCACTTATACCGAAGACGGTGTCAGAGGCGAAAAAACAGCCAGTGCAAAACTCGTGGTCACAAAGACACTCTGTAACTACCAGTCAGAACCAACTGCCATTGTCGATGGCAAAATTAGAGTAGGCTGGCAATATAAGGATGAAGCGAAGTCCTCTGCAATGCAGGATGGCTATCAGATTATCATCACAGAACGCATCACCAACAGACAGATCTACGATAGTGGTATCATCAACTCCGACCAAAGCCAGTTTATAGAGTTGCCTGCTCTAAAGCCAAACAGATACGGCTATCAATGGAAAGTAAGAATCCGAGAGAAAAAATCTTTCTCTGATTGGAGTCAAACACAGACCATCCGCATCATGCCAAGGATGCATCCTCAATGGATTGGTGCCATCACAAAGAAAGATGCGGGTATTCCCAACGGTCGATGGAGCAATGAAGTATTTAAGAGAGACAGCTTTCAGGCCAAATGGCGCGATGTGGATACACTCTCCACGAAAAGCATCATTCTCAATAAGGAAGCCACCATCCCCAAGAAGATCACAGATGCTATTGTCTATGTCTGCGGTCTCGGACACTACGAACTGACGATCAACGGCCAGAAAGTCGGTGACAGTGAGTTCGCTCCGCTTTGGAGTGAATACAGCAAGACTGTCTACTACAATGTCTATGAGGTCACTCATCTTTTGAAACAAGGCAATAATACAATCTCTGCTATACTTGGAAACGGTTTCTTCAATGTCCAACGAGGCAATAGATATAGCAAACTGCAAGGCTCTTTTGGTCCACCGCAATTGTTCTTCCGTATGGATGTTACTTATTCCGACGGCACTACGGAGCAGATTGTCAGCGATAAGTCCTGGCTGTGGTCACTGAGTCCGATTACCTTCAACAGTATCTATGGTGGAGAATCCTACGATGCACGATTAGAAGAGGCAACCGATTGGCAACCCGTTGTAATGACTGAAGGACCGGAGGGCGTGCTTCGCCCAGAAACCTGTCAGCCCGTCAAGGTGATGGAGCATTACGACATCCAATCCTGGAAGTCTATACCCAAAGACTCCCTTGAGTCGGCTTCTGCTAAAACCAAGCGTACCATAGCCCCTTCAGTTTTCGTCTGCGATATGGGACAGAATCTTGCCGGTTTCCCTGAGATAACCGTCTCAGGACAACGCGGCCAGAAGATTACGCTGCTCGTATCTGAGCGACTGACACCACAGGGAGTTTGTAACCAGAGTCAGACGGGGCGCCAACACTATTACGAATACATCCTCAAAGGCAACGGTCAGGAACAATGGCATCCTCGCTTCTCCTATTACGGTTTCCGTTATATCCAAGTGGAGGGCGCTGTACTCGAAGGACAACCGAATCCCAGACACCTGCCGGTGATTCATTGTTTGAGAAGTTGCTTCGTCTATAACTCCGCCGCCGAAACATCTTCCTTCTGGTGTAATAACGAGCTCTTCAATAAGACCCACCGACTGATTGAACGGGCTGAGCGTAGTAATATGCAGGCCGTCATGACAGACTGTCCGCATCGTGAGAAACTGGGGTGGTTGGAGCAGGATCACCTTTGCGGGCCTTCCCTTCTTTACAACTACGATATGACCCGTCTGGTGCCGAAGATTATCCGCGATATCGTCGATACCCAAAAAAACAACGGGATGGTGCCCACGACAGCACCTCAGTATGTTTCCTTCGGCAATCTGTTTGACGATTCGCCTGAATGGGGCTCAACACTGATTATTCTACCTTTCCAATATTATGAAATGTATGGCGATTCAACGCTGATTACGGATAATTACGAGCCCATGCGCCGATATGTGGATTATCTAACCTCGCGTTCAGAAAACGGTATCGTAAGTCACGGACTAGGCGACTGGTATGACTATGGTCCTTGGCGTGCAGGTTTCTCACGAAACACACCCGTTTCGCTCGTTGCTACAGCGCATTATATCTACGATTTGCAACTCATCACGGAAGCAGCTCGGATGACAGGCAACAAGGGCGATGAAAAAAAATATGCAGAACTCTGTAAGACAGTGACAGCTGCCTTCAATCGTCATTTCTACAAATCCGATTCCTGCTACTACGGCACCAACTCACAGACCAGCAATGCCCTACCCCTCTTCTTGGGTATCTGCGGAGAAAACAAGGAAGCCGTCTTGCAGAATCTCATTGCAGATATCCACGCACACGGTGACCGTCTTACAACGGGCGATGTGGGTAATCGTTATCTCTTCAGGGTGCTGGCCGATAACGACTACAACGACCTGCTCTTCAAGATGCTCAACCACTACGACACACCTGGATATGGTTTCCAAATAGCTCATGGTGCAACGACACTGACAGAGCAATGGGATCCCAGACAAGGCAGCAGTGAGAACCACTTCATGTTGGGTCAGATTGACGAATGGCTCTTCCGTTCCCTCTCTGGTATCCGTCAAAAGCCCGGTACCTACGGCATGCGCCATCTTGTCATTGATCCCATTCGTGTGGGCGACATCCGTCATATCCGCACCACCATCCAAACACTCTACGGCGAAATTCAGGTTGAACTCCTACCAAACGACAGCCTCCCGAGGGTCATACTCCCAGGAGGGTGTCAATAACAGAGATAGTCTCGCATAGGAAAACTAAAATTGCATATAAAAGAAATAAATTACATGATATGATACATTCTAAAACAGCCACCTTATCCTTCATTACGGCAGCCCTCGTCATGCTGTTCGGCAACAAAGCAGTAGCCGGCGAGATTACTGTCAATGCAGGCTGCAGCATCCACGAGGCCCTACGACAGGCTAGAGAGTGGCGACGTACAGGCGACAGCCGCTGTGAGGGAGGTATCACCATCCGCATCGCCGCCGGACGATACTATATGGCGGAGCCGCTCTTCCTGCGGCCCGAGGACAGTGGCACGGAACAGTCGCCACTGACCATTGTAGGCGAGGCTGGTGCCACACTCTGCGGCGACCCACGCCAGGAACACACGCAGATATGGCCTCACGATGGCATGGCGCGCATAATGGCTTTCGATACAAACAATCGTACCATCACCATCCCCACCCCACCCAAGGACGTGTTCAGCACGAAGCACCTGGAGATGGTAGTCCACCAGCGCTGGGCCATCGCCATTCTCCGCGTAAAGGACATGAAGCGGGAGGGCGACAAGACCATCGTCAGCTTCCTTGAACCCGAGAGCCGGCTGGAGTTCGAACACCCCTGGCCGCAACCCGTCATCGGCGGCGAGCGCGGCAATAGCAGCTTCCTGCTGAGAACCACCGAGCAGCGTAACGGCATCGAAAGACTCGTCGTCATCGACGGTGCCAGTCATGTCCGTTTCGAGGACCTCGTCTTCGAGAACACCTGCTGGAACAGGCCGTTACACCAGGGCCATGTGACGTTGCAGGGCGGTTTTCCGCTCGTCGATGCCTATAAGCTGAAGGAAAATCCCGGTCTACCCTGGGACGAAGGGCTCGAGAATCAGGCATGGATTGAACGTCCCGTGAGTGCCATCACCGTACGCAATGCCCGCGAAGTGAACTTCACCAATTGCCAATTCCAGCATCTTGGTGCCACAGCCCTCGACTACGAGAGCATCGAGGGCGGAACGATTGCGGATTGCAGCTTTGAAGACATCGGCGGCACCGCCATTATGGCAGGCTCGTTCGCTGAGAGTCCACGCGAGGTGCATCGCCCCTACGACGATCTTGTCAATAAGTGTACTGGACTGAACATCATAAGGAACATCATCCACGATGCTACCAACGAAGACTGGGGCGCTGTCGGCATCGGTATCGGCTATGCTCGGAGGTGCACTATTTGGGAAAACACTGTCAGCCACGTCAACTACTCAGGCATCTGCGTCGGTTGGGGATGGACACCGCACAACACAGGCATGACAGAAAACATCATTGAAGGCAACATGGTGAGTGACTATGCACGCCAACTTTATGATGCCGGCGGCATATACACGCTTTCGAACCAGCCTGGATCCCGAATCACAGACAATGATATTTCACAGCCCTTCCCTGCCCCTTATGCCACCAACAACCGTGGATTCTGCATCTATCTGGATGCCCGCACGGATGGCTTTACGATAGAGAACAATACGACTGAAGGACGTCTGATTCGTCGCGACGAAATAGGCGACAATCATCCTGGTCCAAATATCATATTCAAGCAATGAAACAAACCAACTATCATCTTTTCGACTTCATGGACTTTGACCCTTCGCTGCAGAAGGACGAAGCCCTTTGGAAAGCATATGCGCCCACTGACATCGTGGAGCGCAATGGCGACATCATAATAACCATTCCCTATCAGAAACAACTGCATCAGGAAGACATGGCGCCCGATACCGCTGCGCCCCAACAGTCTTTCGACCTCATCATTCGTGCTTACGAGCCCGACATGCTCCGTCTCTTTACCACCATGAGTGGCGACGAGATGACAGAGGCCGACGATATGCTGCAGTTTCATCCAGATGTAAAGCGCCTGCCCCTTTCTCTTCGTAAGGGTTCCGCAGGCTGTGATATCGTTGCAGCAAACGGCAAGAAGCTGGTCACCATCGACCTCAGCGCCCCCAAGCTCGACCCTTGGAGCGACCTTTTGCCGGCGCCTCAGCCAGCACCCTTCATCACGTTTTATCCGGATGGCGATGAGACCAAGGGCATTGCGCTTAGCGACGACCATTTCTCGCCTCCCCGCTACGATGCGTTGCCGTTAGGTTTCGTCAGCTGCGATGCGACAAACAACGAGCGCGCCACCATCTCCTTCAAATGCACTCCCAACGAGTGCTTCGTGGGCACGGGCGAACGCTTCCGCAAAATGGACCTCAGCGGACAGACTTTCCAGTTGAAGAATCAAGACGGACAAGGCGTCAACAACCGTCGTTGCTATAAGAACATTCCGTTCTTTATGAGCAGCAGGATGTACGGCTGTTTCTATCATACTTCCGACTATTGCAAGCTCTCGCTGGCCGACCACAGCACGCGTTCTGTGCAGTTCCTCAACGACCACGCCACGCTCGATGTTTTCCTCATCGGCGGATGCACCCTCGAGGAGATCCTGCGAGGCTATCGTATGCTCACGGGCTTCCCACAGATGCCGCCGCTATGGAGCTTCGGCATCTGGATGAGCAGGATGACCTATTTTTCTGCCAACGAGGTAGAAGAGATCTGCGACCGTCTGCGCGCCGAACAATACCCATGCGACGTGATACATCTGGACACAGGATGGTTCCGTACCGACTGGCTCTGCGAGTGGAAGTTCAACCCGGAGCGTTTCCCTGATCCTGAAGGATTCATACGCCGACTGGCCGACAAGGGATTCAAGGTATCCCTCTGGCAACTGCCCTATGTCGCCCAGGGCGCCGAACAACTCGACGAGGCCAAGCGGAACCACTACATTTCACAGTCACAATCGGATGACTCCAACAACGACGACAGCACCACAGAATCCAGTTCATCGAACTTCTCAGCCCTCGACTACGCCGGCACCATCGACTTCACCTACGACAAGGCCACCGAATGGTATCAACACACGCTGCTGAAGCCCTTGCTTGAGATGGGCGTGAAATGTATCAAGACCGACTTCGGCGAGAACATCCACATGGACCACCGTTATCACGCCTCGACGCCAGAGCGCTTGAACAACCTCTATGCCCTGCTCTATCAGAAGGCAGCCTACGAGGTGACCAAGGAGGTGACTGGCGACGGTATCGTCTGGGCCCGTGCCGCCTGGGCAGGCTGTCAGCGCTATCCCCTGCATTGGGGAGGCGACAGCGAAAGCTCATGGGCAGGAATGGCGGGGTCGCTGAAGGGCGGTCTGCACTTCGGACTCAGCGGCTTTGCCTTCTGGAGTCACGATGTGCCGGGATTCCACTCTACACCCGACTTCATGAACTCGCCTATCGATGAGAAGGTATATGTCCGTTGGACCCAGTTCGGCGTCTTCTCCTCTCACATGCGTTATCATGGTACCTGTAAGCGCGAGCCCTGGCACTATCCGGAGATCGCACCTATCGTGAAACGCTGGTGGAATCTCCGATACCGTCTTATACCTTATATTATTATTCAGAGTGAGCAGGCCTGTAGAACTGGCTATCCCCTATTGCGCGCACTCATCTTCCATCATGCTGACGACCGTCAGGTGTGGCACATAGACGATGAGTATTACTTCGGTAAGGAGTTTCTCGTCTGTCCTGTCATGAACAGCAAAGGCCGCAGGGACATCTATCTGCCTGAGGGACTGTGGGTGAACTTCTTCACCGGCGAGCGGCTGCAGGGCGGCCACTGGTATTATGATGTCGAGGTGCCTCTCGACAAGATGCCCGTCTTCGTACGTCCTGGTGCCACCATCCCATTATATCCAGACGATGTCACCTGCACTGACGACATGGACCTCTCAAAATCCATCTCCCTCTTCATTTCCAGAGACTACAAAGGACTACAAATATGAACTCCCACTACATGCAATCACTAGACTGGATCATCCTCGCCGTCTATTTCGCCATTCTCATTGCTATTGGTGTCTGGGCCAGTACCCGTCGTAAGCGTGGCGGTGCCCTCTTCCTCGCTGAGCACTCGCTGCGCTGGCATCACATCGGCTTCTCGATGTGGGGCACAAATGTCGGACCCTCGATGCTGATTGCCTCGGCGTCGGCTGGTTTCACAACAGGTATCGTCTCAGGCAACTACGCCTGGTACGCCTTCGTATTCATTGCCCTGCTGGCCTTCGTCTTCGCCCCACGCTATCTGGGCGCAAAAGTCTCGACACTGCCGGAGTTCATGGGTCTGCGCTTCGGACAGTCGACGAGAAACATCCTCGCCTGGTACACCATCGTCACCATCGTCATCTCGTGGCTAGCACTCACTCTCTTCGCCGGCGGCATACTTATCCGACAGGTGTTTGACATCCCCATGTGGTCGTCGGCACTTGTGTTGCTCGTCATCTCAGCGTTCTTCACGATGTTGGGAGGACTAAAGGCCGTAGCCTATACGAACGTCTATCAGATGATTCTGCTGATTGTGGTATCAGCCGTACTCGTTATCGTGGGACTCGACCGCGTGGGAGGTGTGTCGGCACTCGTCGACAAGGTACCCTCGGACTACTGGGTGATGTTTAAGCCCAACAGCGACGAGGCCTTCCCGTGGCTGCCGATTGTCCTGGGCTATCCAGTGATGGGTGTATGGTTCTGGTGTACGGATCAGAGTATGGTACAGCCCGTTCTTGCCGCTAAGGACCTGCGCGAAGGACAGCTCGGTACTAACTTTACGGGTTGGCTGAAGATCCTTGACGTCGTATTGTATATCTTGCCGGGCATTATTTGTTTCGCCCTTTTCGGCGACACGTTGAAGAATCCCGATGAAGCCTATCTGACGATGGTCGAGAACCTCTTCCCCGTAGGTATGGTGGGACTGGTGTTTGCCGTGCTGACGGCCTGTCTGGTCAGCACCATCGGCAGCGCGCTGAATGCACTCTCTACCGTCTTCACGATGGACATCTACGTCAAGCGGTTCCGTCCAGACGCCACACAACGCAGAATCAACTATGTAGGACGTTTCGTCACCGTCATCGGCGCAGCCGTCGCCATCGTCCTTACGATAGCCATCGACAGCATCAAGGACCTGAATCTGTTTAATGTCTTCCAGTCGGTACTCAGTTTCATCGCTCCGCCGATGGCAGCCGTCTTCGTACTCGGCATCTTCTGGCGACGCACCACAACACGTGCCGCCAACTTCGCCCTGACCATTGGTACTGCGTTCTGTCTCATCATCGGCGTACTTTACCTTTGGCCGCCAGAATGGTTGCAGTCCACATGGCCGCATTTCATGATGCTATCGTTTGAACTGTTCATAATCCTGATCATCTCAATGGTTCTCATCTCGCTGACTGATAAAGACAAGACCAAATACGAGATCCCAGCACCCATCCATGAGCCGTTCTCGAAACTGGCGGCCTCACTATGGACGGCATTAGCAGTCGTCATGATAGGACTCTACATCTTTTTCAACTAAACCCAATAAAAATGCTCCGACATTGAATCGGAGCATTTAGTTTATTCCTTCTTCTTGGGAACCTGGAATTTACTGCCTGTCTGACGAATCAGATCTTTGGCAAAACGTTCCGGATAGCCAGGTCGCTGAATACGGTCTCCACCACCGAATTTGTTACGTTTGAAAGTTCCGTTTTCATCCGTAGGCTTCACAACCATATCGTTGTACTTCACAATGAGGAAGTAAGCCAACTGGCGCCAACGTTCAATCATCTCGTCGCCTTTCTGGCAACTATAGTCCGTCAAGAACTTTACACGCGCATTCCCTTCGAGGGACAAGGCCTTTACTTCGGTCTCGGCCTGTAGCTTATCGTAGGAGGCATCGAGAGAGTCACGCACCTCCTTCAACGACGGGAACATCATCGAATAACGGGGATACACCATATTACTCACCCAATTGCACACCCAAAAGGCGTTATCCATTGAGAAAGTGACATCGTCGGCCCCCTCGCCGGAAAAACATTTCGGCAGGCGGGTCATACAGTTGTACATCGGCGTGTAGGCCACCATGTTACCATCATCATTACCAAACCAAAAGCACCCGCCAATCTCGCGGGGCATAGAGGCACGCATCTGAGAGATAAACGACCAGGCGGTCTGAAGCGTAGAGATGGGACGCTCGTTGAAATAACTCTCACCATCGACCTTAAAAGACAAGGGGGACGGACGATAGGGCATCTCATAGAGTCCGCCGCCGATATCAGAATCGAGTGCGAAAGGTGTTCCCTCATAATGATCGCGCATTGCATCTCGCAGATCCTGAAGGGTAACTTTCTTATTCGGGATAATCCACAACGGCATAGGCTCTGCGTCATCAACAATACCCTCAGCGTATGAGACATACTTTGAGAAATCGTCGGTAAAACGGTTGAAGAAGCTCCACACACGAGCCTCGCAGTAACGACGACCGGAGAAGTCGGGTGCTGCATAGGCGGCATTATAGCTGAAGTCGGCATCCTTACCGTTGAACCATCCCATAGAACGGGCATAACTCACCACATTGTCGGAGCAGAGCATCAGATTAGGAACAGGTTTCTTACCATCAACAGGATATTTCTTCAGCAGATCCTTCATCTTTACCTGAACGTAACGGCCATCGAGGAACTTTGTGATACGGCTCTGGTTGGCATGGGCCGCAATCGCATCGTCGGGAACACGCACAGCCACCCAGACGGTACGCGCCTTGGACTTCTCACGATCAGGGCCACAGCCCATCATCTCCAACATCCACGCCTCCTCCTTGTCGGCAACGGAGAAAGTCTCACCCTCGGAATAATAGCCATACTGTTCCACGAGCGAGGTCATGATCTGAAGTGCCTCGCGTGCCGTCTTCGAACGTTGAAGGGCGATGTAGATCAGCGAACCGTAGTCAATGATTCCCGTGGAGTCTGTCATCTCCTCACGTCCACCGAAGGTTGTCTCACCGATGGTGACCTGCCACTCGTTGGTATTACCGATGACATTATATGTCTCCAAGGCCTCTGCGATATCACCTAAGTACTTGTTGGTATCCCACTCATAGACTTTCCGTATATCCCCTGGCTGATGCTTGGCTGCCGGATAGTGATATAAAGGCATAAAAGCACCAAAAGAGTCGGCGTTATAAGTAACGAACACCGAACCGTCGGCCGAGGCCTTCTTACCCACAATGAAATTGGTACAGGCAAAGACTGTTGACAATTGACAATGGACTGTTGACAGTATCAGCAACACTGTCAATAAAACATACTTTTTCATGTTCAACAGGCTTTAAATGACATATCAAGGCCTTTCACGGAGTGTGTCAGCGCACCGACGGAGATAAAGTCAACACCCTGTTCGGCATAGTCACGAATGGTTTCGAAGGTGATACCCCCACTCGATTCTGTCTCGTAACGTCCGGCAATGATATCAACGGCTTTCTTGGTATCGGAAACACTGAAGTTGTCGAGCATGATACGGTTAACGCCACCATGATCCAACACCTGTTGCAGCTCATCGAAGCTACGAACCTCAATCTCAATCTTCAAGTCGAGCCCTTTCTCTTTAAGATAAGCATGACAACGATCGATGGCATTGATGATACCACCAGCAAAGTCGACATGGTTATCTTTCAGCAGAATCATATCGAAGAGACCGATACGATGGTTACAACCGCCACCGATTTTCACAGCCTGCTTTTCCAACATACGCATGCCAGGCGTAGTCTTACGGGTGTCGAGCACTCGCGTATGAGTGCCTTTCAAACGCTCTACATATTTATTTGTCATCGTGGCAATACCACTCATACGCTGCATGATATTCAACATCAGGCGTTCGGTCTGCAACAGCGAGCGCACCTTGCCCGTTACAATCATCGCGATGTCACCCTTCTTCACTCTCGTGCCGTCACCCATAAGGACCTCCACCTGCATGGTAGGGTCGAAACGGCGGAACACCTCCTTGGCTATCTCCACACCCGCAAGGATGCCGTCTTCCTTAATAAGAAGATGCGACTTTCCCATCGCATCCTCAGGGATACAGCATAAAGTAGTATGGTCGCCATCGCCGATATCCTCGGCAAACGACAGATCAATCAATCTATCGACAAGTTCCTCTACACTCAACATAGGCTTATCGGATATTCTTATAAGTGTCCTTGAACAGATAGATACCAATACCGATACGCAGTCCCACCTGACTATAGTCCTTATGATTTTTGAACGACTGCTCGTAATAGAGTTCCGGTTCTATGGTTACTGTACGGTTGATGAAGAAAGAGTAACCCACCTGTACACTCGGAAGGAAATCATCAAATTCATCATGGTGCTTGAAAAGTGCCGATGCGCCCAAATACAAACCGTTCTGCTCGATATAATATCTGCCGCCAGCACCTAAAATGATGGAGTAAGGCACATCCTTATATTTCTCATAGGCAACCTGAGCCGTTCCTAAAAGGTTATCAGCAAAGAAATAACCCACCTTTCCGTTGATGCCCAGATGTCCTTTCTTCTTCCCGTTGTAGCTCAGATCCGTGTTAGAGAGCGAAGCCCCGACGTAGATTTTTCCTTGCGTGAACGGTGTTTGTGAATCGTTTAGATACTGCGCATTAACACTCATTGCCATCATCAGGCCGATAGCTGCCATTAAACATTTCTTCATAGTTAACTATTCTTTAATTTGTTTATTTGTTTCTTTTCTATACCAAATCACGAACCAAGCGATGGCGATCACCAGACAGACGATGCCGAAGGGATAGCCCGCATCACCGAGACCCAGCATCTGCTTCGACACAAAGCAATAAGTGGAACATACCGTTGTCATGAAAAAAGCGGGAATCAGCGTAATCCAGAACGTTTTCTTGTGACGCACAAGATAGACAGTCAACGTCCAAAGGGTAAAGACGCTCAGCGCCTGATTGCTCCAGCCAAAGTATTGCCAGATGGTGTTGAAACCGTCGGGATTCTCAATCTGCCAGACGAGCATGGCGACGGATAAAGCAAACATAGGGATACAAATCATCAGACGCTTGGGAATTGGACGCTGGTCCATCTTCAGCCACTCGGCCACAATCAGACGGCCTGAGCGGAAAGCTGTATCACCAGAGGTGATCGGTGCTGCCACCACACCCAGCATAGCCAGAATGGCGCCTGCCACACCCAACCAGTCATTACAGACAAGGTTTACCACAGCCGGCGCTGAGGTATGGAGGCCTGCAGTCGCATTCTGAATGAGCGAATAGCCGGGAGCGGGATTGCCGTAGAAAAACCAGGCGGCAACAGTTGCCCAAATCAAGGCGACGATACCCTCAGTGATCATTGCGCCATAAAAGATTGGACGTCCCATCTTCTCGCTCTTCACGCAACGGGCCATCAGCGGACTCTGCGTACCGTGGAAACCGGAGATGGCACCACAGGCAATCGTGATAAAGAGGGCTGGGAAGATGTTGTCCTTCCATGTATCGGGCTCCATAGCGGCACCCATATTATAAAAATGTGTCCAAACTTCAGGCACCGTTGGCCAATGCAGGAAGAGCCACACCATCAGCGCACCAGCCATGAACAGCAGCGAAAAAGCAAACAAAGGATACACCTTACCAATAATCTTGTCGATAGGCAGCATCGTGGCGATGATGTAATAAAAGAAGATAATGGCTACCCACATGATTGTCTCACCACCGATGCTGTGCAGAATCTCGGCAGGCGAATACACAAAGACCGTACCCACCATGATCAGCAGCAGTACCGTGAATACGAGCATCACAGACTTTGTGGTCTTACCCAGATAGCTGCCAATCATCTCCGGCAGTCCTGCACCACCGTGACGCATAGAGAGCATACCCGACATATAGTCGTGAACAGCCCCTGCGAAAATACAGCCGAAGACGATCCACAGGTAAGCCACAGGACCGAACTTCGCACCCATGATGGCACCGAAGATAGGACCTGTACCCGCGATGTTCAAGAACTGAATCATGAAAATCTTCCAGTTAGGAAGCACAATATAGTCCAAACCATCAGCTTTTGCAACGGCGGGAGTGACACGGTCGTCTGGGCCGAATACACGTTCCACAAACCGCCCATAGAATAGATACCCAACAATGAGAGCCAACAGACTCAAGAGAAATGAAATCATAGTCGTTATTCGTTTTTTTAATAATTTCATCGCAAAATTACAAATAATCTGCGATAATCGGTAAATTCTATAGCTTTTTTTGTATCTTTGCAGCAAAATTCATCAAAAAAGGAAGATTTTGAAGACGATTATAAAGTTTTTTATCCTTCTGACCCTGGTATTGCCCCTTCATGCACATACCCCGAAACATGAAATCAGGGCGGTGTGGCTGACGACCATCGGCGGCATCGACTGGCCGCATACCTATGCCACCTCACCACATTCTATCAAGGCACAGAAACAGGAACTGACAAAGATTCTCGACCAACTTCAACAAGTTAATATTAATACCATACTTATTCAGACACGCGTTCGTGGAACAACGATCTTCCCTTCTAATATGGAACCTTGGGACGGTTGTCTTTCTGGCAAACCTGGCACATCTCCAGGCTACGATGCCCTACTTTTCGCCATCGAGGAGTGTCATAAACGAGGCATGCAATGTCATGCATGGATTGTCACCATCCCCGTAGGCAAATGGAATACGATGGGCTGTAAGACACTTCGGCAAAAATATCCCAAACAAATTGTGAAAATTGGGGAGGAAGGTTATATGAACCCTGAGATGCCGCAGACCGGCGACTATCTGACACGTATCTGCGAAGAGGTCACACGTCGCTACGATATTGATGGCATCCACCTTGACTATATTCGTTACCCCGAAACATGGAAGCTGAAAGTAAGCCGTTCACAGGGGCGTTCGTATATCACCAGTATCGTCCGAAAGATCTATCAAGGCGTGAAAGCCCTGAAACCGTGGGTAATAGTGTCGTGTTCTCCTATCGGCAAATACGACGACCTTCCACGTTACAAGAGTTCGGGTTGGAATGCCAACACCACTGTCTGTCAAGATGCCCAAGGTTGGCTTCGCGACGGACTGATGGATGCACTCTTTCCAATGATGTATTTCCAAGGAAACAATTTCTATCCTTTCGCTGTGAACTGGAAGGAGTTTTCCTACGGTCGTTTAGTAGTGCCTGGATTGGCGGTATATATGCTCCACCCCAAGGAACGCAACTGGGGGCTGGACATCATCAAACGCGAGATGAACGTCCTCCGCGAGCAAGGTATGGGCCACGCCTTCTTTAGATCTAAATTCCTGACTGACAATACTAAAAATATTTATTCTTTCACGAAAGACTTTAATGGTTACCCATCACTTGTGCCTGCGATGACATGGATGGGGAAACGTCCACCATTATCTCCTAGATTGCTAACCATCCAACGCGGCATGACCACCGACCATCTGACATGGAGTACAGTCCGCAATACAGTCGAAGGGGACTATCTTTTATATAATGTCTATGCATCCGACAAATTTCCCGTCGATACCGAAGACCCTACCCTTCTGATCGCCACCCGACGACAGGGGGCCTCTATCTTCATACCTCATCATGGACGTACGCTTCACTATGCCGTAACCGCAACTGACCGTTATGGCAATGAGAGCAGTCCATCGTATACCCCTCACGCCCCTACACACAGTCATAGGAACCTTGATTTCCATCAGCTGATTATGGGAAGAAAACGAAAATAATACAACTTACTCAAATAAACAAGAAACAAATATGGAAAGAACATGGAGATGGTTTGGCAAGAAAGACAAAATCACTCTTGCCATGCTAAAGCAAATCGGAGTTGAGGGCATCGTTACTGCCCTGCATGATGTACCTCTTGGAGAGGTTTGGACACGCGAAAAGATCCGTGGCTTACGTGAGTACATCGAGAGCTATGGAATGCGCTGGAGCGTCGTTGAGTCGTTGCCAGTAGTCGAAACCATCAAGTATGGCGGTCCTGATCGTGATCACCAAATTGAAGTCTACAAGGAGAGCCTTCGTAATCTTTCGGCAGAAGGTATTCATTGTATCTGCTACAACTTTATGCCCGTTTTGGACTGGGCCCGCACCGACCTTTTCCACACTAATCCTAACGGTTCGACAAACCTTTATTTCAACTATGCCGAGTTTGCCTATTTCGACATCTATATTCTGAAACGCCCAGGCGCACGCGAGGAATGGGAGAAGTTCCAGTTCCCAGAGGGTTGGGGCAAAGGCCGTAGCGTCATTGCTGAGTGTGACGAACTGGCTAAGACGATGACACCAGAAAAGGACCACAAACTCGTAGAGAACATTGTTATCAAGACACAAGGTTTTGTATCGGGAAACTTCAGCGAAAGCGATGAGGCTCCTGTTCAGAAATTCCGTGAATTCCTAGACCTTTATAAAGGCATAGACAAGAAGCAATTACGAGAAAACATGAAATATTTCCTCGAAGCCATCATGCCCACTTGCGAGGAGTACGGTATGAACATGTGCGTACACCCCGATGATCCCCCTATCGAGATCCTCGGATTGCCACGCATCGTGCGTACGGAGGAGGATATCCAGTGGTTCCTCAATGCTGTGCCCAACAAACACAATGGTCTCACCTTCTGTGCAGGATCTTTGAGTGCTGGCGCATATAACAACGTCGTAGAATTGGCCAAAAAATTCGCCTCACGCACCCACTTCGTCCACCTGCGTTCCTGCCACATTTTCCCAAATGGCGACTTCACCGAAGCCTCACACCTTGGCGGACGTGCCGACATCATCGAACTCTGCCGCATTTTCGAGAAGGAGAATCCCAATCTCCCCATGCGTGTAGACCACGGTATGACCTTCACAGATGAGCCTGGTGGCATCATGGACGAAAGCAGTCACGGCCATAATGCTGGCTATACGCTCTTAGGACGTATGTTCGCACTAGGTCAGGTACAGGGCATTCTCGCCACTGTTGATAGAGAGTTAGGCATCGAATATAAACAACCAGGATTCTTTGATTAATATGAAACTGAATGATATTTTTAGCGGTAATTACAATGCCGCAGAATGGGAAGCCAAGGGATATGAGCTGCCCAAGTTTGATATTGCTAAAATACGCGAGAAGACTGCCAAGGAACCCACATGGGTACATTTCGGCGGTGGTAACATCTTCCGTGCTTTCCCTGCAGCCATCCTGAACGACGCGCTGAACACGGGCAAGTACGACCGTGGTGTCATTGTGGCAGAGACCTTCGACTTCGAGGTCATCGACAAGGCGTATGCACCTTATAATAATCTGTCGCTCTGCGTGAACCTCTGCTCGGATGGTTCTATCGAGAAGAAGGTGATTGCCAGCGTGACAGAAGCCCTGAAGGCTGACCCGCAGTTTGACGACTGGAAACGTCTGGTGGAGATTTTCAAGAATCCGTCGTTACAGATGATTTCGTTCACCATTACTGAGAAGGGCTACACGTTCAACGAGGCCGATTTGGCTCGTGGAATGAAGCCCCTGTTCGCTATGGGTAAGGTATGTGCGCTGCTGTTTGAGCGTTTCAAGGCTGGCGAACTGCCGCTCACGGTGCAGTCGATGGACAACTGCTCGCACAACGGCGACAAGGTGAAGGCTGGCGTCTTTGCCTATGCTGAGCGCTGGGTGAAGGATGGACTGGTGCCTGCTGAGTTCCTGGCATACCTGAAAGATGAAAAGAAGATTACCTTCCCGTGGTCGATGATTGACAAGATTACTCCACGCCCGCACGAGAAGGTGAAGGAGATGCTGGCTGCGGACGGTTTCGAGGACAATAACTACATTGAGACGGAGAAGCACACCTTTACGGCGCCGTTTGTGAATGCTGAGGAAGTGCAGTATTTGGTCATCGAGGACAACTATACCAATGGCCGTCCGCCATTGGATTTGGGTGGCGCGCTCTATACGACGCGTGAGACCGTGGATAAAGTGGAAACAATGAAGGTGACCACGTGTCTGAATCCGTTGCATACGGCGATGAGTATCTATGGCTGTATGCTGGGCTATACGCTGATTAGTGCCGAGATGGCCGATGAGGACCTGCGTCCGTTCATCCAGAAGATTGGTTATATGGAGGCCATGCCCGTAGTCGTTGACCCAGGCGTGCTGAATCCCTACGAGTTCATTGGTGCCGTCATCAACCGCCGTCTGCCGAATCCGTTCATGCCCGATGCTCCTCAGCGTATCGCAATGGATACGTCGCAGAAGCTGCCCATCCGCTTTGGCGAGACGCTGAAGAAGTATATCGCCCGTGGACTGGATAAGAGCAATCTTGTGCTGATTCCCTTGACGTTAGCTGGCTATGCCCGCTATCTGAAGGGCATCAAGGACGACGGTACGCCGTTCGACTGCTCACCCGATCCCATGCTCGAAGAGTTGCAGGCCATTGTGGCTCCGCTGCAGATTGGCAAGCAGGATCAGGACTGGAGTCCGCTGAAGAAGCTGTACAGCCGCAAGGACGTCTTTGGACTCGACCTCTATGAGGCTGGTCTGGGCGAACAGATTGAGGGTATGGTAAAAGAGTTGTACGCAGGCAACGGTGCCATCCGCAAGACTCTTCACAAATATGTCTCAGCAAGGTAATTACTGAAATAACAAATCAAACAATGAAAACAAACTATCCAAAAATCGGTATTCGTCCGACGATCGACGGTCGTCAGGGTGGTATCCGTGAAGGCCTGGAAGAGAAGACAATGAATCTGGCCAAGGCCGTAAAGCAACTAATCGAAAGTAACCTAAGGAATGGCGACGGAAGTGCTGTTGAGTGTGTCATATCGAACACGACAATTGGTCGTGTAGGTGAGAGTGCCGCCTGTGCCGAACAGTTTGAGCGTGAGAGTGTGGGATCAACCATTACCGTGACCTCGTGCTGGTGCTACGGCTCAGAGACGATGGACATGAATCCCTACTATCCCAAGGCTGTCTGGGGCTTCAATGGAACGGAGCGTCCAGGTGCTGTTTATCTCGCTGCAGTATTAGCCGCCCATGCGCAAAAAGGTCTGCCCGCTTATGGCATCTATGGCCATGATGTGCAGGACTTAGACGACAATACTATTCCTGAGGACGTAGCCGAGAAGATTCTGCGCTTTGCCCGTGCTGCCCAGGCGGTGGCAACGATGCGTGGAAAGAGCTACCTGTCGTTGGGTAACACCTGTATGGGTATCGCTGGAAGTATCGTCAATGCCGACTTCCTGCAACAGTATCTTGGCATGCGCACCGAGTATGTCTCCTTGGTAGAAATCCTGCGTCGTGTGGACTTCGGCATCTACGATAAGGAAGAATTCGCGAAAGCCATGCAGTGGGTAGAGAAGTATTGCAAACCCCAGGAGGGTCACGACTATAATGAGGATCGCCCCTTGTTCCCTGGCGTTCCCATGACCACCTTCAACGGTAAAGGCAAAGGCAAGAATCGTCAGGAGAAGGATGAGGACTGGGAGTTCACCACAAAGACGATGATGATTATCCGCGACCTGATGCAGGGCTCTGAAAAGCTGCTGGAGATGGGTTACAAGGAAGAAGCCATCGGACACAACGCTATTGCAGCTGGTGTACAGGGTCAGCGTCAGTGGACGGACTACAAGCCCAATTTCGACTTTCCTGAGTCGATGATGTGTACCTCGTTCGACTGGAACGGACCTCGTGAGGCTTACACACTGGCTACCGAGAACGACTTCCTGAATGGTATGTCAATGCTGTTTGGCCACCTGTTGACCAATCGTGGTGTGATGTTTAGCGATATCCGCACCTATTGGAGCCCAGAGGCTGTCAAGCGCGTCACGGGTACTGACCTGAGCGGTGCAGCTGCTGGTGGGTTCATCCACCTCATCAATAGTGGTGCTACGACGCTGGATGCCACAGGTGCCATGAGTGACAAGGACGGCAATCCCACCATCAAGCCTTTCTGGGAGATGAAGAACGAAGATATGGAGGCTTGTCTGAAGGCCACCTCGTGGATGCCTGCCGATCGTGACTATTTCCGTGGTGGTGGTTACTCATCACACTTCGTCACCAAGGGCGGCATGCCCATGACCATGCTGCGCCTGAACCTCGTAGCAGGTTTAGGTCCTGTATTGCAACTGGCTGAGGGATGGACGGTAGAATTGGACCCCAAGACCCACGATATCCTGGACAAGCGTACAGACCCCACATGGCCTACCACCTGGTTTGCCCCACGTCTGGACCCCACGAAGGATGCCTTCAAGGACGTCTATAGCGTGATGAACAACTGGGGAGCCAACCACGGTGCTATCTGCTACGGACATGTCGGTGCCGATCTCATCACACTCTGTGCGATGCTGCGCATCCCTGTCTGCATGCATAATATTGCCGACAAGGATATCTTCCGTCCATCATGCTGGAATGCCTTCGGTATGGACAAAGAGGGTGCCGACTATCGTGCCTGTGCCAACTTCGGTCCTATCTATAAATAATTAAGGTTTATTATAAATAAGGTATGAGCAAGAACAATTCCCTGATAACGAAGGACGGGGTGAGCTATCTCATCCCCTTCATCCTCGTCACATTCTGTTTCGCACTCTGGGGCTTTGCAAACGACATCACCAATCCCATGGTGAAGGCGTTCTCCAAGATCTTCCGTATGAGTGTGACTGATGGTACTTTGGTACAGGTCGCTTTCTATGGTGGCTATTTCTGTATGGCATTCCCTGCTGCTATCTTCATCCGGAAATACAGCTACAAAGCGGGTGTTTTGATGGGACTTGGACTATATGCCACAGGAGCGTTATTGTTCTTCCCCTCCAAGAGTATCGGACTCTATGGCTGTTTCCTGGTTGCCTATTTCATCATGACCTGCGGACTCTCCTTTTTAGAGACCTCATGTAATCCATATATTCTCACGATGGGACCTGATGAGACAGCAACCCGCCGACTGAATATGGCACAGTGTTTCAACCCCTGTGGTTCCATCATCGGTATGTTTGTCGCAATGAACTTCATTCAGGCAAAACTCAATCCGATGAGTAGTGACGACCGTGCGTTGTTAGGGAATGCGGAATTTGAGGCAATGAAAGACGCAGACTTGAATATCCTGATCTCACCTTATTTAATTATAGGACTGGTGATCGTGGCGATGTTCCTGATTATCTTCTTCGCTAAGATGCCGAAGAATGGTGACCAGAGTCACGATATTCATTTCCTGCCGACATTGAAGCGTATCTTCTCCTTGAAATACTATCGCGAGGGAGTCATTGCCCAATTTTTCTATGTGGGTGCACAGATTATGTGCTGGACGTTTATCATCCAGTATGGCACGAGGGTTTTCATGGCAGAGGGATTGGACGAGCAGTCTGCAGAAGTCCTCTCACAGCGTTTCAATATCTATGCCATGCTGTTCTTTATCTGTTCCCGTTTCATTGCCACCTTCCTCATGAAGTGGTTGAAGCCTGCCAAATTGCTTGCCATCTTCGGTGTGTTTGCCATGCTTTTCACAATAGGTGTCATCATGTTCCAGAACAGATACGGTGTCTATTGTCTGGTATGTGTCAGTGGATGTATGTCGCTGATGTTCCCCACCATTTACGGTATCGCCCTCGATGGTTTAGGTGATGATGCGAAATTTGGAGCAGCAGGTCTGATCATGGCAATCCTCGGAGGTTCCGTACTCCCCCCGTTGCAGGCAATGATCATTGACCAGAAGACTGTCTTTGAGTCTTTCCCTGCTACTAATGCCTCCTTCGTACTACCCTTTATCTGTTTCCTTATCGTTACCGTCTACGGTTACAGAATGCATCAAGAGAGAAGTCTATGACAAACGGATATCAGACAAAAGAATATCAACAGCCTGTCAAGCGTTACTGTCAGACGATGGACTTGAAAGACGACCCTCAGTTGATAGCTGAGTATCGCCGTCGCCATAGTGAGTCTGAGGCTTGGAAAGAGATACTGGATGGCATCCGCTCTGTAGGTATCCTGGAGATGGAAATCTATATCTTGGGCAACCGTTTGTTCATGATTGTGGAGACACCCCTCGACTTCGACTGGGACACGGCGATGAAGCAACTAGCTACCCTACCCCGCCAACAAGAGTGGGAAGACTATATGGCGATGTTCCAGCAATGCCGTGAGGGTGCTACCAGTGATGAGAAATGGCAGATGATGGAGCGAATGTTCCGACTATATTGAAAAATTGAAGTTATTAGATATGAAAGCAATTCAAATTACTGAGCCTTCTGTGATGAAGGTCATTGACATCCCAGAGCCCCAGATGGGTGATGATGATGTTTTGTTGAAGATGAAGTATGTAGGGTTTTGCGGTAGCGACCTGAATACTTTCCGTGGTGGCAACCCGATGGTGAAGATGCCAGTGGTTCCCGGACATGAGGTTGGTGCGGAGATCGTCAAGATTGGCAAGAATGTGCCAGAGGGTCTGAAACCCGGTATGACTGTGACTGTCAATCCCTACACCAACTGTGGTAAGTGTGCTTCCTGCCGCAATGACAGGGTCAATGCCTGTGAGCATAACCAGACATTAGGTGTGCAGCGATGGGGTGCCATGTGTGAGTACCTTGTTCTGCCGTGGGAGAAAGTGATTCCCGCAGGACTACTGACCCCTCGCACCTGTGCCCTGATAGAGCCGATGAGTGTAGGATTCCATGCTGTCAGCCGTGCTCAGGTAACCGACATAGATGTCGTCATGGTGATTGGCTGTGGCATGGTTGGTATGGGAGCTGTGGTACGTGCCGCCCAGCGTGGTGCTACCGTCATCGCCGCAGATATCGACGATGAGAAACTCACCCTTGCCAAGCAGATGGGTGCCAGCTATGTCGTCAATACCAAGACAGAGGATGTCCATGCCCGTCTGTTGGAGATGACCTCTGGTTTTGGTCCCGACGTGGTCATCGAGGCAGTAGGCAGTACTCCTACCTACCAGATGGCTGTCGACGAGGTAGCCTTCACCGGTCGTGTGGTATGTATCGGTTATGCTAAGACGGAGGTGTCTTTCCAAACCAAGTATTTCGTCCAGAAAGAGCTCGACATCAGAGGATCTCGTAATGCACAGCCCTCAGATTTCCGTGCGGTCATCCATTATCTGGAGCGTGGTACTTGTCCTGTAGACCGCCTTATCAGTAACGAGGTGATTCCTGAGGGAGCCACCGCAGCTATGGAGCAATGGGCAGCTGATCCTGGTAAGGTTTTCCGCATATTGGTACATTTCGGTTAAGAATTGATTACTTTTTAGATAATGCAACGTCTTTTAAGAAATAGACTCAATATAGCTACTAATTTTTATACATGTATAACTTAAAACTTAATTTATGAAACAGAATCATTTATTTACGTACAGTAAGATCTGCACATTAGCTCTAATTGGAGTGAGTGCACTCTTCCTTACATCGTGCGCTAAGGATGGTTTCGACGAGGAGACGTTTGTCAGCCCTGTTACAAACACTCAGATGACATCACCCGAATTGACGAAAGACAACTTCAGCTCACGAACGAATTCCGATGGTACTGAAAGTATCGTCGTGACATGGAAAGCTGTACTAGGAGCCGGTGGCTATGAGTACGCTGCTTACAATGTGGACGATCCTGACAATCCAATTGAACTTGTCCAGGGCGTCCTTGATGGTGTTACCTTTACCTTTCCCAAGGCAGAGGACACCAAATACATGGTTAGTGTCAGGACTCTGGGCAACAAGAAACTGAATAATACAGATGCTACTGAGGCTACCGTATATTCCTACTCTACGATGATTGATGCCAAGGTGATTCCTGTAGGAAATGACATTGCGGAATTCATTAATGCCAATATGACTGAAAGTGAAGACGAACAGGCTTTTGAGTTAGTGGCTGGTGCTAGTTACACCTGCAACGGTTCTATTGACTTTATGGACAACAAGATGACATTACGTGGTTCCAAGGTTAATCATCCTATTGTAATCATGGGTGAAAGTGCCGTCATCTATACCTCATCTCAACTGAAGCTGAAGTTCATCAACTTCGACTGTTCTGCCATGACCAACAAATGGGGTGTCATTGAGATGTCTCCGGAACCTCCCGCAACGAAGTCCGCAGAGGCACAGGGCATCGCCGCCGGGAAGAACAGCGGAAAGCCTGCTGATTGTTACATCCTGCAGGAACCCATCATCGTTCAGGAGTGTGCCTTCAAGAACGTACCTAATTGTTTCTTCAGTGTAGGCAGATGTTCATGGGGTATCGCTGACTTGCGTGTGCTGAACAGTATTATCCAGTTAAAGAATGACGGCTCTAAAAATTCCAACAGCTCCGTCTTCTCTGCCTACTCCTCTGATTGGATTGCTCCAAGTGGTGGCAATTTCTGGTATGGCTGTATCAAGGGCATTACCGTTACTGAGAGTACGATATACAACTGTGTTTCTAACGAAAAGTGCTTCACCATCCGATTCAGCAACAAGGACATTGACCGTTGCTTCCCGACCGCAGACGGAACCTGTACTTTCATGAACAACACGTTCGTCCGTATCTTCGACAAAAAGAACTTTGCCGACCGAACACCACAACAGGACAAGTATGTCATCACCTATTATGACAATATCATCGTAGACTGTTTCCGTCTGCAGAAGTTCTTCCACAAGAACTGTACCTATGACTACAGTAAAGAAAGGAATACCTTATGGGCCTACTTTGGAACGCTGGATAGTACGGATAAGGAAACGTGGGGTACGGAGGAAGATCCCGGCTTCAACGTCGACGACCTGTCTAAGGAGATCGACTTCACTCAGCCAAACTACGGTTTGAACTTCAAGCCTAGCGGTCCCATCTCCAGTACTATCGGTGATCCCCGCTGGCTTAACTAAACCCAATAACGATAAATCGATACATTATGAATAAGAAATTTATAATCAGCTTATGTCTGAGCCTTGTCATGTCACTGTTCTCACTGTCGGCTCTGGCTCAGAATCAAACGGTATCAGGTACCGTGCTTGACGAGGCAGGTGAACCTGTTATCGGTGCAACTGTGACGGTGGCAGGCACAAAGACCGCTACTATCACTGACTTTGATGGTAATTATAAGATTACTATTCCCAAAGGTGGAAAAGTAACTATTTCCTATATCGGTTATCTGACCCAGACCGTCACTCCTGGTGGAACGGTGAAGCTGGAAGAGGATAAGCAGAGTTTGGAGGAAGTCGTTGTCGTAGGTTACGGCACTCAGAAGAAGGCTCACTTGACCGGTTCTGTGGCTACCGTGGATATGAATGACGTACAAGACTTGGCTAACGGAGGTCTTGCCAGCTCACTGAGTGGTTTGGTAAACGGTCTGTCCGTTTCCGGTGGTGATGCCCGTCCTGGTGAGAACGCCACCATGCGTATCCGTGACGTCAACTCCCTGGGTGAGATAGGATCTAATGCCCAGTCTCCTCTGTATGTTATCGACGGTTATATCTATCCTAACGATGTGAAGGTAGGAAGTACCTATCACAACTTAGGTGAAGAGGCTTTCAACAACCTCGACCCCTCTGAGGTGGAGAGCATCTCTGTCTTGAAGGACGCCTCTGCAGCCGTTTACGGTTCCCGTGCTGCAAACGGTGTTATCCTTGTCACTACGAAGAAAGGTAAGCTGGGGGCTCCCACCATTTCTTATAGTGGTACCTTCGGTTTCACCAATGAGGTGTCTCGTGCTAAGATGCTGAGTGCTTATGACTACGGTCGTCTGTATAACTCCGTGATTGCAGCTGACCCCACCAATACCAGTCTGAACCACACGACAGCTCTCTTCCAGGCTGACGAGCTGGCTGCGATGAGGAATCTGAACTACGACTTGCTGGACAAGTACTGGAAGACAGGTTTCACACAGCGTCACGCTGTCAATGTCAGTGGTGCTACAGAGAAAGTGAATTACTTTGCCGGCATCAGTTACTTCTCACAGGATGGTAACTTAGGTAAACTCGACTACAACCGTTGGAACTACCGTGCTGGTGTTGACGTGAAAATCAGTGAGTGGTTGGGTGCCAACTTGACGGTAAGTGGTGACTATGGTACCAAGGACAAGCCTCTCTTGAAGGTCGGTGGTACTAATTCAGAGAAAGACTACAACCTGATGCTGACACGTCCTCGCTACATGCCTGAGTATGTTGGCGATTATCCTGTACCAAGCTATGGTCCTTCCAATGGTGCACGTGTCCAGAACCAGAACTATCATTTCGCAACCCTGCAGGACAACGGTGACTTCTCAGAGAGTAAGACATCAACCATCAATATCAGTGGTAGTATTAACTACGACTTCGGATGGAGCAAGATCCTGAAAGGCTTGAAGGTGAAGTTCTCCTACTCTAAAAGTATCAATACTGACAAGACCAACGAGTTTGGTACTGCCTATACGCTCTATACCATGCAACGTCGCTACGGTTCTGGTCAGCATCTCTATACACCAACCGCTGGCGATGATCCTACTTTTAATTATCTGGACTACAGCAACTTCAATCCTATTGAGTATGCCAACGGTAACTACAGCAGTCGCCAGATGGTTCGTACAGACAACTATCAGATGAACTTGACGTTCAACTACAACCGCACCTTTGGCAAGCATACTGTTGGTGCCCTGTTCTCTATAGAGAAGTCTGAGACAGAGAGTGAGTACAACCTCAGCCAGGCTAACGAGCCCTACAGTTTCTCTACCCATCAGTCTAACTCTACAAAGGGTGACCAGTCCTTGCAGTTTAACCGTGCTGAGAGTGGTACGCTGTCATACATCGGTCGTCTGAACTACTCCTATGCCGACCGTTATCTGTTTGAGTTCCTGCTCCGTTCAGATGCCTCTACGAAGTTCGCTCCAGAGAACTACTGGGGAACCTTCCCTGCTCTCTCCGCAGGTTGGGTTGTCAGTGAGGAGCCTTGGTTCCAGAACGTGAAATGGCTGAAGTGGATTGACTTCCTGAAGATTCGTGCCAGCTGGGGTATTACCGGTCGTGATAACCTGACACCTTGGCAGTGGTTGCAGATCTACACCCTCGACAAGAACAAGAGTATCGTATTCGGTGAGGGTACCAATCTCGACCCAAGTAAGAATACCCGTATCTCCATCAACAAGAATACCTCTGCCGTCAATCGTGACGTACACTGGGATAAGTCATACAAGACC
>JAEEGJ010003908.1_pt1 | contig 53328 bp, 51 predicted proteins | sample 8958761 | NCBI WGS metagenome assembly JAEEGJ01 (sample SAMN16246546, study PRJNA631951) | gut metagenome | biome: gut microbiome; feature: rumen; material: RS-attached | host: Bos | place: Iran: Karaj | collected 2018-10
CGTTTTGGTGACAAGCCTATCAAGCGCCCTTACTACATCAACAAGGCTGACTTTGTTGCCTGTCACAACCCGTCCTACATACTCAAGGGCTACAAGATGGTAAACGACGTAAAGCCCGGCGGTGTATTCCTTATCAACTGCCAGTGGAAGCCAGAGGAGCTCGAACAGCACCTCACAGCTGACACAAAGCAGTATATCGCAAAGAACAATATCCAGCTCTATCTGGTTAACGCAATTGATCTTGCACAGGAGATCGGTCTTGGCAAGCGTACCAACACCATTCTCCAGTCTGCATTCTTCTCACTTTCAAAGGTTCTCCCTGAGGCTGAGGCTATCGGCTACATGAAGGAGAAGGCTCAGAAGTTCATGAAGAAGGGTATCGAGATCGTTCAGATGAACGAGAAGGCTATCGACGCAGGCGCAAACGCTTATGTCAAGGTAGATGTTCCTGCTGCATGGGCAAATGCTGTTGATAATTCCAAGCCTGCAAAGCTTGAGGGCGCAGAGAAGCTCGTCAAGATGGTTGACGGCATCATGAACCCTGTTGGCAAGATGCTCGGCGATACACTTCCTGTTTCTGCATTCACAGATCACGTTGACGGTACATTCGAGCTGGGTGCTGCTGCATATGAGAAGCGCGGAGTTGCAGTTATGGTTCCTGAGTGGAATCAGGATACCTGCGCAAAGTGTAACAAGTGTGCATTTGTCTGCCCTCATGCAACTATCCGTCCTTTCGCTCTGACAGAAGCAGAAGCTGCTGCTGCTCCGGAGAACATCAAGATCGCTCCCAAGCCTATCGTAAAGAGCGATTACAAGTACACTCTTGCTGTTTCCGCTATGGACTGCATGGGCTGCGGCGTATGTATCGGTGTCTGCCCGACAAATTCTCTCAAGATGGTTCCAAGAGAGTCTCAGGAGTCACAGCAGGCAGTATTTGATTACTGTGTTGCAAAGGTTTCAGAGAAGACAGACGTTGCAACAGACGCTAATGTTATTTCCAGCCAGTTCAAGAAGCCTCTCCTTGAATTCTCAGGTTCCTGCGCAGGCTGTGCTGAGACTTCATATGCAAGACTCATCACTCAGCTCTTCGGTTCAAGAATGTATATTTCCAACGCAACCGGATGTTCTTCAATCTGGGGCGGTCCTGCTGCAACTTCACCTTACACTGTTGATGCAAACGGCCACGGTCCTGCATGGGCAAACTCACTGTTCGAGGACAACGCTGAGCACGGTCTCGGTATGTATCTCGGTCAGAAGGCAATCCGTGAAAGACTCATTGAGGAAGTCAAGGAAATCGCTGCAAGCGACAAGGCTTCTGCTGAAGTAAAGGCTGCTGCTGATGAATACCTCGCAACAGTTAACGACGGCGCAAAGAATACCGCTGCAACAGCTGCACTCGTTGCTGAGCTTGAGAAGTGCGCTGACAAGTGCGAGCAGTGCTCAGATATCGTTGCAAACAAGAACTACCTCTCCAAGAAGTCCGTATGGATCTTCGGCGGCGACGGCTGGGCTTATGATATCGGCTTCGGCGGTCTTGACCACGTTCTCGCTACAGGCGAAGATGTAAACATCATGGTATTCGATACCGAGGTTTACTCCAACACAGGCGGACAGGCTTCCAAGTCATCCAACATCGGTCAGGTAGCACAGTTCGCAGCAGCAGGTAAGGCAATCGCAAAGAAGCGCCTTGCTGATATCGCTATGAGCTACGGCTACATCTATGTTGCACAGATCGCTATGGGTGCTGACATGAACCAGACCCTCAAGGCAATCAAGGAAGCTGAGTCTTATCCGGGACCGTCACTCATCATCGGCTATGCACCTTGTGAGATGCACTCCATCAAGGGCGGTATGACCAACTGTCAGGCTGAGATGGAAAAGGCTGTTAAGTGCGGCTACTGGAACAACTTCCGTTATGATCCTCGTCTGGCTGCTGAGGGCAAGAACCCATTCCAGCTCGATTCCAAGGCTCCTACAGAGTCTTATCAGGACTTCATCATGAACGAGGCTCGTTACAGCGCACTCACACGTTCATTCCCTGATCGTGCTAAGGAGCTGTTTGAGAAGGCAGAGCAGACTGCAACAAATCGCTATGCTTATCTCACAAAACTCGCTGAGAAGTAATTTTTAGCAGAGAAGCTATTCGACTTTTTAACGTGAACAAACGAATATAATAACTCTCCCCGATACGAACATGTATCGGGGAGTTTTTTCAATCAACAAGTATTTTTTTCTTTAAATACAAAGCTGTTCTAAGAAGTACAAACAGTATCAGATCAAAAATAAATACGGTCATAACTCCAAAGTGCGAACATACTACCAGTAAGATTCCTAATCCTGTATGACTTACGGCAAAAATAAACAGAACAGCCAATGCAATAGTACTGACCTTCAGTCTTATACCAAGGTGAGTATGCTTGCTTTCAGAGAGTATATCCGCCCAAACGCCTGCCTCTGCACTATTCATTATTTGCTTTCATAAGTTTCCTATACTGTATCCTTTTGACGATATACAACATCTGCCAGAATACTATTACAGGGAAAACTGGAATAATAATACTGAAAAGGTATAAACCTACTATAATAAGATTATCCAGAAACGCCTCTGCACCTACAGCGACTGTTGCTCCCATGAAAACGAATTCATTCTGCATAATTGAATAAACAACAAGGAGTAAAAAAGGAATAAACGAAAGTATGAACGATATTATATACAGCTTTGATATAGGCGGCTTGCCAACTTCAACGCGTTTTCTTAACCGTATATTGACAAGCAGTGCCATAAGGCCGAAAAACGAAATAATAAACAGTATACTCAGCAATCTAGTTATGCCACCGAAGAAATGATAATCAGGCTCGACGCCGTATACTTTCACCTCAAATATAAAATCAGCAATTAATGCCAAAATACCACTTAGGAATACTCCAAACAAAACTTTCTCAAACTTTTTCATAGTATCCTCACCTGTTAAACAGCCTTTTCAGACTTTTTAGCCTTGTGACGTCTTATAAGATAAATAATCTGCCATACGATACACAAGGGAAGTACAGGAATGATCACAAGAATGGCTGCACCGCACACAACAGCTGTCAGGAAACCGTAAAAACCGTAAGACACCGACCACAAAAAGCTTATTCCGAATATGGCTGAATATATACCATAAAGAACTATCAGCATAAACGGTACAAATGACAGTCTGAACCATATCATATCCGCTTTTGTTATAGTCTTCTTTCCCTTGTTCTTCCTGTTCCTCATTGCATAGGAAACAAGCACTGCAAAAAGCCCGAGGCAGGAAACCACCAGTATCACGCCAAATTCTGAGAAGTAGCCTCTTTCAAATCCGTTAACAAGTCCGAAACCCGTTACCCCCTCTGTAATGCAGTAAGTAAGAAAAACGATTACACCGAAACCGAATACACCTATAAGAGTCTTTTCAATTTTATTCATACAGCTCAGCTCCTTTCAGAATTACGTACTTTTCTTATACTTATAATACACTTTATAAATTTCACCTGAATAATTATAGCTATAGGGAACACAGGGAAAACCGTAAACAGAAATGATGTTATGATAATGGTTTCAGAAAATGCTTTCCATCCGTATATCCTTGGAAATATCATTCCGCTTCCAGTGCCGTTTATGCCTGCGTCAATTGACCAGTAAAAGCAAAGTATCACGGGCAGGAACGATAATATGAACATCAATACCATCCACCACGGCATATACCCAGATTTTCTTCTGTTGAGAAAATGCGATATCAATACGCAAAAACCGAGACTTACTCCTATAGCTAACAAAAAGCTTGAAATCCATGCAAAAAATATTGAAACTGCCCCAACTACGGTAAGCCCCCCAGATATTATCAATAATATTTTCTCCGATTTTTTCATATCCTCGCCTCCCTTTCTGATATCATTATATCACTGAAAAGAAGAACTTTTAAAGTGTCAACTGTCACTTCCGCAATGACAATTGTCACTAAAAAACGCCTGCACCCGTGAAAGCAACTCACAAGTGCAGACGTATTATTTTTATTGAAAACCATCTTCCGGAAGCTAAAGCCTAACGACTTATTTTCCATATATTCTCCGCATAATCAGCAATAGTCCTGTCAGAACTGAACTTGCCGGCATTGCACATATTCAGCCACTGCCTACGCGCAAAAGCACGTCTGTCGTTACTGTAATCGTTTATGCAGCGCAGTTTTGTCTCAACATAGTCTCTGATATCACCAAGAAGGTAATAATGATCGGGAGCGTGCCAGCTCGCGCCATCAAGCAGAGCCATATACAGCTCGCGAAAATCTCCGCTACCTCCGTCAGAAACTGTACCATCGATAAGTGAAGAAACCACCTTGCGTATCATGCCGTCACCAGAGAATATATATCTGCTGTCGTACTCGGGAACTATCTTCTCCAGCTCTTCAACACGAGCGCCGAAAATGTAGTTGTTCTCCTCACCTGATTCCTGCACTATTTCAATATTAGCGCCGTCGTAGGTACCAAGAGTTACTGCGCCGTTGAGCATTAACTTCATATTGCCAGTACCGCTTGCCTCAGTACCTGCCGTAGATATCTGCTCTGATATATCAGCAGCCGCAACAAGCTTTTCCGCGTAAGAGACGTTGTAGTTCTGCACGAATACCACCTTTATAAGATCGCGTGTATCCTTGTCCTCAGACACTACTCTGCCCACCTCGTTGATAAACTTGATTATCGCCTTTGCGCGGCGGTAACCAGGAGCAGACTTAGCTCCAAAGATAAATGTTGAAGGCTTGAAATTCTGAATACTTCCTTCCTTTATGCCATAGTATATCCACAGTATGGAGAAAGCATTGAGAAGCTGTCTTTTGTACTCATGAAGCCTCTTTATCTGTATATCGAAAACTGAGTTTTCATCAATATCAATTCCGTCGTGAATCTTTATGAACTCAACAAGCTGGCGCTTTTTTTCTTGCTTGATGTCTATGAATCGACGAAGCATATTTTCATCGTCCGCATATTTCGCAAGCTCTTTCAGCTTGTCCAGATTATTTACCCATTCATCGCTTCCTAGAAGCTCAGTGATAAAAGCAGATAGCTCTCTATTGCAAAGTGCTATCCAGCGGCGCTGTGTTATACCGTTTGTCTCGTTTCGGAAACGCTCAGGATAAAGACTGAACCAGTCGGACAGAACACTGTCCTTGAGTATCTGCGTGTGTATCTCTGCAACACCATTTATATGGCTTGAAGCATAACAAGCCATATCCGCCATGTGAATAAGATCTCCCTTGATTATCTTTATGCGGTCTGTCTTTTTTCTTTCAACACCTGCATTATACATATCCGCAATAAGCGCCTCGTTTATCTGTATTATTATAGCATAGATACGTGGCAGCAATTCCTCCACAATATCTGTGCGCCACTTTTCTAAAGCCTCCTGCATTACAGTATGATTGGTGTAATTGAATATCCGCTTCGCTATTTCAAGCGCTCTCTCAAAAGTGAATCCCTCGTTGTCTACAAGTTGTCTTATAAGCTCGGGAATGGATATAACGGGGTGAGTATCGTTGAGTTGAACCGAGATATAATCAGCCAAGTTATCAAGAGTGCCAAAGCGCGCCTTGTGCTTCTTTATTATATCCGTCAGTGAAGCACAACTGAAAAAATACTGCTGCTTCAGACGAAGCTTTTTACCCTCGTCGGTATCGTCATTTGGATAAAGCACACGTGATATGTCCTCGGCGTATATCTTCTCCTTTGAAGCCTCAAGATAATCCTGCTTGTTAAACACATCAAAGTCAAACTCTTTAACAGGCTCAGCCTGCCAAAGCCTAAGAGTTCCTACATTTTCCGTGTGGAAACCGAATATAGGCATATCATATGGCACAGCTTTAACAGTCTGACCGCTGTATTCTATGAGGACTGTATCCTCATCGCAGCGGACTGACCACGGGTCGCCGTATTTAGTCCAGTCGTCTATCTCCTCACGTTGAAAGCCGTCAACTATTGACTGCTTAAAAAGTCCGTACTTATAGCGTATACCGTAGCCGTCAAGAGGAAGTCCCAGAGTTGCGGCACTGTCAAGGAAGCAGGCAGCAAGTCTGCCGAGGCCGCCGTTTCCGAGAGCTGCGTCCTCTATCTCCTCAAGGTCTGCAAGGTCAAGACCGAGCTCCCTGAAAGCCGCGTCAACCTCATCGTAAATGCCAAGCACTAGCAGATTATTGTAAACAGCTCTTCCCACAAGGAACTCCATTGAAAGGTAAGCCGCACGTCGCTTTGAAAGGTGCTGCTGACGGCTTGTCTCCCAGCGTTCTGCAAACATCTCCATGACCGTCTTTCCGAGAGCGTCGTGAAGCTGCTGCGGTGTTGCACTCTTTATAACCTTAGGAAGTCTGCCTGTGAATTTCTCAATAAACAAATTCTTATACATATCCCCATTCTCCTTTAATTTACTAATTTCGACTTTACTCCTTTGGGATATTCCGTCATGATATCATCAAGGCGGTCGTAATCCTCCTGAGATACCTGCTCTACATGGACTTGCAGAATATAACCATACTCTCCGGGGGAGTCGTCACCTTTGCAGTAGTCTTTTGAGCAGTAGTTTTGGAAGCTGTTGTAGTTTCCGCAGAAGTCTCTGCTTCTGTGGCCACTGTAGTTTCAGCAGCTGTCACTTCCTGAGCTTTTTCCTCCCGGACCTTCGCTTCTTTTGCAGAACAGCCCGTAAGCACGATGACAGTAGTAAGTGCCATTATCATTTTTTTCATATATCACACCATATTTATCTGTTGTAGAGCTTGTTGAGTTTTTTTATCTTCTTCGCCAGCTCAGGGGTATAATCCGACTCCTTTGTACGGAACTGCCAGTTTCCACCAAGAGTTGAAGGAGTATTCATTCTTCCCTCCGGTGGACTTTCAAGGAAGTCCTGAATCTGAGCCGCAGCCACCTCAGCAACACTTCCCCACGCAGCACGTATCACTGCATCGGGTATGTCTTTTTTCTTCTTAACATTAAGGTATTTCATAGCAAATTTCAGCGACTTCTTATCCAGGTCACCCACCCAGCCACTGAGAGTCTCATTATCGTGAGTTCCTGTATATGCAAAGTAATTGGTGCTATTGAAATTATGTGGCAGGTATTCATTGCCTCCGTCACTGAACGCGAACTGCAACACTTTCATACCTGGATAACCGCATTTGTCAAGCATTTTCCTTACCTCGGGAGTAATAAATCCCAGATCCTCAGCTATTATTTTTAGCTTGCCCAACTTTTTCTCAGCAAGCTTAAAGAGCTCATAGTTAGGACCTTTTTTCCACTCTCCAACAGTAGCGTCCTCGTTTCCATAAGGAATAGTATAATAACTCTCAAAACCACGGAAATGATCAATCCGAACTATATCATACAGTCTTGAAGCCGCATCTATACGATCTATCCACCACTCGTAGTCAGTCTTTTTATGGTAGTCCCAGTTGTAAAGAGGGTTTCCCCAGAGTTGTCCAAGAGGTGAAAAATCATCGGGAGGACAACCAGCAACAGCTATGGGTTTCCGTTCCTTGTCAAAATAGAAAAGCTTTGGTAAAGCCCACGACTCAACACTATCAAGAGCACAGTATATCGGGATATCTCCGATTATCTCGATACCATTGTCATTGGCGTACTTTTTCAATTCTTTCCACTGACGACTGAACTCAAATTGTATGAATTTATGGAAGTTTATCTCTTTTTTGAGTTCCTTTTTTGCTTGTGCGACAGCTTTGGGCTTATGCATGGAAAGATCATTATCCCATGAATACCATGGCTTTCCGTCAAAGCGGAATTTCAGTGCCATGAAAAGCGCATACTCGTCAAGCCATTTCTTATTCTCCGTACAGAACTTTCTGTAATCAGGAAACTTTGCAGGCTTGAAACGATCAAAAGCGATATGCAGAACATCATAACAATTATCGTATAGCAGAGCGTAATCCACTTTATCAGGCTCATTTTCCCAATCGAACATATCATATTCGTGGCGTTCAAGAAGTCCATCTCCTTCGAGGACTTCGAAATCGATAAAGTAAGGATTCCCCGCATTTACCGAGAAGGACTGATAGGGCGAATCCCCGTAACTCGTAGGAGATATAGGCAGTATCTGCCAGCATTTCACTCCTGCTGATTTTAAAAAGTCCACAAACTCGAAAGCAGCCTTTCCCATTTTCCCTATACCGTAATTTGACGGCAGGCTTGATATATGCATAAGTATACAGCTTTTTCGCATTTATTCCAACTCCCTTTTATGTATATTCACTCTGAAAAATGACGATAATAATTCTGAGGTGATACAATGAAGCTTTCACAGCTCTTATTCTCTTTTTTAATGGGTTTTTTCTGTTACAGTCTAATTGAAATAGTCATGCGCGGCTATACTCACTGGACGATGTCCCTTACAGGTGGACTAGTTCTTATGATAATTTACATCATAAACAGCCGCAGCTCCATTACCCTTATCAGAAGCTGTATCGCGGGAACTCTCAGTATAACAGCCATAGAGCTAACCGTCGGCATATTTGACAATGTTATTATGCGCTGGAACGTATGGGATTACTCCGATATGCCATTTAATTTTCTCGGTCAGATATGTATTCCCTTTTCCTGTCTCTGGTTCGTACTGTGTATCCCTGCAAGTCTTCTTTGCAGGAGGATAGGCCGCACTCTTAACAGACAACCTGTGAACAAAAAGGCTGTTCCGATAAGATCAGAACAGCCCTTATGATCAATAATTCTTGTTTGGATCAGCATTAAAGAAGTTATTGCTGCTTTCCGTATAATAATCATTAGGCTCAAGCGACATAAAGTCCTCGTCCTCGATATCTGGAAGTCTTGCACCACAACGTCCACAGAACTGAAAACGCTCATTGACCTCTGCATCACACTTGGGACAAACCTTATAGCCCCTGATGCCATTGAGTTCATATCTCATCTTCTTTATTCTTCTGCGTCGTGTATCTATGTCGTCACATAGCACCTTAAGTGACTCGAGGTCCTCTCCGTGCTCCTTGTAGTACTTTTTGCCGATATCAGTGAAGATCTCTACAATTCTTTCCTCCTCGTAGAGAATCTTTCTTTTCAGATTATTAGCCTCCGAAATGCTTTTTGCCTTCTCTGAAACACCCCTGCTTGCGTCATTGAATTTATCGAGAATACCCATTTTACATCACTCCTGTCGAATATTTTCTCGTTAATTCTTATCTATTGTATTATACAACATTAACAGGAATTATGTCAAGCGTTTTCAAAATATTTTTACAAACAGAATGGCTTTTTGTGCAATCCTTACATCTCCGCAATGTCATTTTCGGTAAGCTGAATAATACCCCCGTCTGTCAGAGCTTCAGATGCATTTGAGATGTCATCAACCCTGATAACAAACGAAACAGATCTATCTGATTTTCCGAGGAATGTATAGAGATATTCAAGGTTTACGTTCTTTGTTCCGAGTATGTCAAGCACACGGCTCAGCTGTCCGGGAGAATCCGGAATAGATATAGCAACCACCTCTGTTACTGTAACAGCGTATGAAGCGGCTTTCAGCTTTTCAACTGTCTTATCCGTATCATTGACTATCATTCGAACAATACCAAAATCACTTGTGTCGGCAAGACTCAGAGCACGAACATTTATCTTACACTCCTTTATCATCTTCATGACGCCTGCCAGCTGATTAGGTTTATTATCAACAAATACTGAGATCTGTCTTACGTTTGACATATGTTTTTTCCTCCTTCAAGTCAGGATAATAATACACCGCGAAGGATCACTTTTTCTTTGCTGCTGTTTTAGGAAGATCCTCATACATAACAAGGACTGAATGCTCGTCAACATACTCATTTACATGAGTCTGTGCATCATGGCAAAGACCTGCGGATGTGCTGTATTTGATGTCGATGACTTTTACCCCCTGAATGAACTGATTAAGCTCGTTCTCAAAAGCAGCAAATCTCTGATACTTCTCCTGCTCTGGCATATAATTTGTGGAAAATAATCTGATTTTCATAAATGAAACCTCCTTAAAATAATGGAAAATATTTAACAGCGCGTCACTGACAACACTGTTTAAACCTTAGTCATGAAGCTTTCGTCTGTCGATTACTCGTACAGCCTTACCCTCGCTTCGTGTGATAGATTTCGGTGACACCAGGTGAACCTTGGGATTGATGCCCAACATAGTCTTGATTGCAACTGCAAGGTCTCTCTCCTGTTTCTGCATATCCTTTACCTTATCCGAGAACTGCTCGGGATTCATTTCAACACTGATATCCAGTGTATCCGTGTTATTTACACGGTCTACCTCGATGAGGTAGTTTGGCGAATAACCCTGTTCTATAAGAACAGTCTCTATCTGTGACGGGAATACGTTTACTCCGCGAATTATCATCATATCGTCACTTCTGCCCATAGGCTTGGCCATCTTGATAAGAGTACGCCCACATGAGCACTTCTTCCTGCTAAGTACACAGAGGTCGCGTGTACGATATCTGAGAAGCGGGAAAGCTTCCTTTGTAATACTTGTAAATACAAGCTCACCGACTGTTCCCTCAGGAAGAACTTCTCCTGTATCCGGATCAATTATCTCGGGGATAAAGTTATCCTCGTTGATATGCATACCTGTCTGCTCAGAGCATTCAAAAGCAACACCTGGGCCACTTGATTCGGTAAGTCCATAGATATCATAAGCCTTGATACCCAGTGACTTCTCGATAGAACGGCGCATTTCCTCAGTCCATGGCTCTGCTCCGAAGATACCAGCTTTGAGCTTTAGGTCATCAGGCTTTATTCCCATTTCGGCAATAGTTTCGCCTATATAAGCCGCATATGAAGGTGTACAGCAGAGAATTGTAGCTCCGAGATCCTGCATAAACTGTATCTGCCTTTCGGTATTTCCAGAACTCATTGGCAAAGTTAGAGAGCCGACCTTGTGTGAACCGCCATGAAGTCCCATACCACCCGTGAAAAGTCCATAGCCATATGCAACCTGAACCACGTCCTCGTTTGTACCGCCTGCCGCAGTGATGGCTCTTGCGCAACAATCGTCCCACATATCCACATCATTCTGCGTGTAGAAAGCAACTACTCTTTTGCCTGTTGTACCGCTGGTAGAGTGTATCCTTACGCATTCGCTGAGCGGCTTTGCAAGGAGTCCGTAGGGATATGCCTCACGAAGATCAGCTTTGCTGAGGAACGGAAGCTTGTGAAGGTCATCTGTTCCCTTGATGTCATCGGGCTTAACGCCCTTTTTGTCCATGAGATCACGATAGTACTTCACATTTTTATAAACGTGCTTTACCTGTGCCACGAGGCGCTCATCCTGGAGCTTTTTCATATCCTCCCGTGACATACATTCGATCTCTTTGTTCCAATATTTTTCCATTGGACTTCTACTCCTTATTATTTGGATTTTATGCGAAGTTAATTATGTTCTTTTTATTTTGGAAATATTATAGTTTTACGTACATACGGAACACGTCCGTATTCTTAATTACTAGTAACTTACTGAGCGTTTTTGCCTAGTTCAAAAGCCTTCTTGTTGAGATCAAGAAACTTCGACGGCACGCACTGCTCAAGAGCTTTTTGCCAAAGTTCGTCAGGATAGTCCATACGTGAAGCGAGCACACCCATAAGAACCACGTTTGAAGCCTTTGCAGTACCTGCCTGCTCAGCAAGTGAAAGAGCATCAACTGCAACTATCTCAGCTCCTGCTGCTTTGAGCTTCTCAACAAGATTCTCTGGATACTTCGCAGCGCCTGTAATAACTGGCATTGGATCAATCTGCTGTGTAGAGGTTATTAGCTTACCGCCCTTTTTGAGGTAAGGGAGACATCTTGCTGCCTCCAGAAGCTCAAAGGAAATTACGGCATCAGCCTCACCCTTTTCTATAACAGGCGAATATACCTTATCGCCGTACTTTACATATGTTACAACAGAACCGCCTCTCTGAGACATTCCGTGTACTTCGCTGACCTTTACATCATAGCCTTGTGCCAGAAGTACGTTTCCGAGAAGTCTTGAAGCAAGGAGCGAACCCTGTCCGCCGACTCCGACTATCATTATAGATTTAGTTTCCATTATGTATTACTCCTTAATGTTTATATTCTTTAAAAGCTTTTCTTTCCGAACTTAGAGAACAGCCAGAATGCTCCTAGAGCGCAGAATAAGTAATTTTCAACAAGAGAGCCAATAAACTTACCTCTCAAGCCGAGGATAGTAATTATCCTGCTGAAATTCGAGGAACAATTGGAATAGGTAGGCTCGTTATGTCCAAACAGGAACTCATATCCAGTGTCAATATTATCTATATCCTCGTCTGTGTACTCGTCGCTATCGGACATATACGAGTACGTAAGGTTCTTAACAGTCTTGAGCGTATCTCTCAATGCAAATGTCCACGATGAACGCACAGCGAAAAATATTGCTATGACCATAACTGCTATGCAGACGATTCCGCCTCGTTTCAGGTCGAAGCTACTCTTGCGTGTAGCGATATAGTATCCAAAGAAAGTTCCTGCAGCAAGAATTGTACCACATATGGATGCAATAATTCCGAATCTTGCAAGTCCCATAATGAAGAAAAAGCCTGGTATTGCACCGATAATAGCACCTATTGCACCCTTGACTATGGTCATAAACTCAGTGTCAGAGTTTTCAAATCCGCTGTATGATGCTCCAAAATCTGGAGTTGGACTATACTGTGGAGTGTTGCTATAATCTACAGATCTCTGCCCATAACTATTCTGAGGATTATTGAAACCTGTGGGCTGCTGGCCGTAGCCGTTCTGCGAAGCATTATAACCCATAGGCTGCTGGCCGTAAACATTCTGTGAAGCATTATAGCCCGTAGGCTGCTGACCGTAAACGTTCTGAGAAGCATTATAGCCCGTAGACTGCTGACCTTGAATAGTATTGTTATTATGAGACTGCATAGCTGCTTCCGCCTGCCTTGCTATCTCATTGATATCATTCATTTCATTGGTCCCGCTAGATTGACCAATTCCTGTCATTAAATCGTCCATCTCTCTACTCTCCCTGATGTTTACTTTATGATTTCAAGGTCCCCATCGACAAATCCAATGGCAGTTCCTTTTACAACATTCAAAACATCCTTATATCTTCCATTCTCGATATATTCCTCAACCATTTCCTTTATGAGTGTCTGAGCGTGATCGCGACCTGTGTCATCCTCGTCAGAGGTATCAACAGTGAAGATATTCTCCTCACAACTCCAAACCTCTTCGCAAGCCCATTCTCCGTCCTTATCTTCCGGGTCGAACTCACAGGTTGCAACAATCTGCACACCATATATATGATCCTCTTCAGACTCTTCATATAGATTGAAGCAGAATGCCTTTGTTTCAGCAGGCATTTCATTGTTTTCGAGGATATCGTCCAGCCAGTGGGCGAACTCCTCATATATCGGTAGCTGTATCATCTTTTTTCCTCTTTGTTTTCTTAAATCTGAAAAATTCAAGCTTTCTGCACTCGGGGCACTCATAAATGCTTGCTGTAAGTGATCCTGAGAGAAGATTGTCCCAGGCACCCATTACCCAGCCTGTACGTCCGAGCTGTATTCTTTTCGTTCCCATATACTTCATAAGTACGTTGCAGTAAGGACAGTTTATTCTTTTTATTTTCATAGTTATGCTCCGTTTATTATTGAATTATGATATTACATATATTTGCGAAACACCGAGAACGGCATTACCTGCTAATTACTCTTACTCAATAGCCCCTACCTTGCACTGCTCCTGACAGATGCCGCAGCCTACACAGAGAGTATGGTCTACTACTGCCTTGCCGTCGCGCATTGAAATAGCAGGACATCCCAGCTTCATACACATCTTGCAGCCTACGCACTTGTCGGCATTTACCTTTACAGGCGGATTGTGCTTTACATACTTGAGAAGTGCACATGGACGGCGTGAGATAATAACAGAAGCCTCTTCTGCTTCAAGCTCTTCCTTGATAGCAGCCTCAGTTTCGGCAAGCTTGTACGGATCAGTAACGCGAACACGCTTAATACCGATAGCTTTACAGAGTTCCTCAAGGTTTACTGCCGCAGCCGGATCGCCCTTGAGGTTCTTTCCTGTTGTAGGATTCTGCTGATGACCTGTCATACCTGTAATAGAATTATCAAGTATGATAACTGTTGAATTTGAATTATTATAAGCGATATTCACAAGTCCTGTCATACCACTGTGCATGAAAGTAGAATCACCGATAACTGCAACTGTCTTGTGTTCTGACTCTGCCCCCCTTGCCTTGTTGAAGCCGTGAAGTCCTGAAATAGAAGCACCCATGCAGATAGTAGTATCTATTGCATTGAGAGGAGCTGCTGCTCCAAGAGTGTAGCAGCCGATATCACCAGATACAGTTACTCCAAGCTTTTTGAGGCAGTAGAAGAGTCCCCTGTGAGGACATCCTGCACACATAACAGGAGGACGTACAGGTATCTCGTCATCGAGAGCTGTGAAGTCTTTCTTCTCTCCAAGAAGCTTCTCTGCAATAACGGACTGTGGAAGCTCACCTATGTAACCGAATATTTCCTTGCCCTTAATGTTATTTACACCTATGTTGCGGCAATGCTCCTCGATTATGCCGTCAAGTTCCTCGATAACGTATATCTGCTCGTATTTTTTTGCGAACTCCTGTATTAGTCTTACAGGAAGAGGATTTACCATGCCTAGTTTGAGTACGGAAGCCTTGTCACCAAGTGCTTCCTTTACATACTGATATGCAGCTCCGTTTGTGATAACACCAAACTCAGCCTTGTCAGATATCTCGGTACGGTTGAGTGGAGAAGTCTCTGCATACTCAATAAGTTTCTTTGTTCGTTCCTCGACGAATACATGTCTTCCCTTTGCATATGCAGGCATCATTACAAACTTACTTGGCGTCTTTTCGTATTCCTTGAGAGGAAGGTCGTTTCTGTCTTCTAACTCAACAATACTCTGTGAGTGAGCAACTCTTGTAGACATTCTTACTATGAACGGTGCATCGAATTTCTCCGAAAGTTCAAAAGCAAGCTTGACAAACTCCTTGCACTCTGTTGAGTCGGAAGGCTCAAGCATAGGTACCTTTGATGCAATAGCATGATGACGGCTATCCTGCTCGTTCTGAGAGGAATGCATGCCCTGGTCATCTGCAACTGCAATGACCATACCTGCATTAACGCCGGTATATCCTGCTGTATATAATGGGTCTGCAGCTACGTTGAGACCAACATGTTTCATTCCACAAAAGCTTCTTGCGCCCGCGATTGACGCTCCAAGAGCTGTTTCCATTGCTACCTTTTCATTGGGAGCCCATTCTGCATATACCTCGTCATACTTTGCAACCTCCTCCGTTATCTCCGTTGATGGAGTACCCGGGTAGCTCGATACTACGCGGCAGCCAGCTTCATATAAGCCTCTTGCAAAGGCTTCGTTTCCCAGCATTAATTTCTTCATATTATGTATTTCCTTTCGTGTTAAAGATTACCTTGTATATTGCAGTTCCGCCCAATGGAACAGGAGCTGTTTTCAACTAAATGAGGACATAAGATATTCCGCAACTCCGTCCTCGGAGTTGTTACCGATTATAAAATCAGCAGCTGACTTTACCTCATTCCTTGCGTTTCCGACTGCTATCTTCACGTCTGCTTCATCAAACATAGGCAAATCATTGAGGTTGTCGCCAAATGCAACTATTTCATCGAATCCGTACTTTTCGCGAAGAAAACGCAATCCGTTAGACTTTGAGGCTTTATGTGAAAATATCTCAAGATACCATGAATCGTCATATACGTCAAGATAAAAGGCAATATCTACTCCAGATATCTTTTCAGCTTCAAGCTTTACAGGATAAAGTTCCTCGTATCTGCCCCTCGTGGTGAAGTAAACGGTGTACTCATCGGCATAATCTTCAAGCCTGCACTGAACAAATGGCTTTTTGTACTCGTTCTTTCTGACCTCCGCAAAGCTCTGCATCACTCTGCTAGTAAGCTTGGAATAATAACATGTAAGAGCACCCTTGTCTATACGGTACATAAAGCATTCAACGCCATGGCGCTCGTATGCATCAAGCAACTTCAGAGATGCCGAAGGATCGATGAACTCATTCTTAACATAGCTTTCATTCTTTATATCATAAATGCTTACGCCGTTCATAAGTATACACGGTACGTTTATATCCAACGCCGAAGTTATCGGTACTGCTGAATATATCGACCTCGCAGTTGCAAATGTGAAGTTCATTCCTTTTCGGGCAAGGGAGTTCATTATCTCTGCTGTATGAGATGTTATTTCGGGCTTCGGGCTAAGAAGAGTTCCATCAAGATCACTGATATAGAGCCTTTTCAAGTTTTACAGTCACCCCCATGCTCAGCATATAGATATTCATAATAGTATTATAGCATATTCAGTCAAAAAAGTGAAGAATTAATTTTTAACAGGAAAGCGATTTGTATATTCCGACGGATTTTGACAGTTCTTAATGTTAATCCTGCATAAAGGTTTCGCAGCACTCAGTAATTGATTATAAACAGGCAATTTTCGGTGTATGTTCTAAAAACTAAATCACCCCCCTTTCACGAAATTCCAGGAATCTAGAAAACGGTTAATGTTACCTTACATACAAAAAAATCCCCGCCTTCAATATGAAGAAGACGGGGAGAGGGAATGCTTATTTTATTTCAAGACGCTTGGCTACGGGAGCTTCGGGCGCTTTCTTCGGGAGGTCAATGATAAGGATACCGTTCTTGTACTCCGCGCTAATAGCATCCGTATTAATATCGCCGATATCGAAACTTCTCTTATATGATCCAAAAGTTCTCTCACGGCGAATATAATTGCCCTTGTCATCCTTTTCGTCGTTATTTGTGCTATGCTCAGCCGCAATTGTGAGTTGTGTTCCGCTGAGATCAAGTTTTATGTCCTCTTTTTCAAAGCCCGGAAGCTCAGATTCGAGAACATATTTGTCGCCTTCATCGCGGATATCTGTCTTGCAGTTGTTCATCGGCATATTTTTGCCAAAAAAGCTTTTATCAAAATCGTTGAATGCGTCCCACAGACCAAATCCTGCGCCGCCGAAAGGTGTAAGTCCATACATAATTCATACCTCCAATTGATATATTTCATATTTATCCTATGCAGTTTTCCTCATAATATGCACTTTCCATTGGTATCGCTTCCTTTCGTTTCATTGTCTATATATTACAGCGTATTTTTGAAAGGAATATCAAGGTCTTGTGACAAAATAATGAAAATTAGCACTCTCTGTGCGAGAGTGCTAATCACTGTTTTTTCTATTGTATCACGCGTTAGTTTTCTGTTTGTGTAAGCACCAGATCCTCAAATTTCCCACGTATTGCTTTAACAAGAACCTGCGGAGAAAGATGTATCTGCACACCTATCCTTCCGCCGCTTATATAGAACAAAGGCATGTTCTCAGCGCTGTTGTGAATAACAGTCATGAACTGCTTCTTCATTCCTATTGGCGTACATCCGCCACGGACATAACCCGTAACAGCTGTAATATCCTTTACATGCAGAAGCTCCACCGACTTTTCGTTCACGCTTTTTGCAGCCTTTTTCAGATCCAACTCCAAAGCCACAGGGAGCAGAAAACAGTAGTAACTGCCGCTCTTTCCCTTTGCAACAAGTGTCTTGAAAGTCTCCTCAAAAGGCTGCCCAAGCTTTTCGGCAGTATGTATACCGTCGATGAACTCATCACATTCATAAGTCTGAACTGTATATTCTATCTTACTCTTGTCAAGAAAACGCATTGCGTTGGTCTTTAATTCCTTGCCCATTCTTTTTCTCCCATTTATTTTCTATTGATTTCAATCCTCATACCAATAATTAACCATTTCATAAAGGTATATCTTACCCTTTTCTGGAACCTGCACAAGCGCATTTATTGCAAAATATATGTCGCCCATACAAGTGATAATACTCAATGCTCCGAAAATAGCAGGCGGAGAACAGTGTAAAGTCAATCCTATGCTGAGAGGAAGAGCTCCCAGCACTAAAAAAGGTAGCATTACCATGAAAAGATATCGTTTTTTACTCATATGCTCTGGAGACATAGCGAAAAGCAATCCGTCTCCGACATATATATACGCTTCTTCCCTGAAGCATACAGCGTGTATATATTCGTGTGGTATCAAAAACAGGAATGCCAATAGCACTGCAGCAACTCCCGCACCACTTAAAAGCTCTCGTCCGAAGATATTTACCAGAAGTATCAGGAACAAATACCCTAAAATGCAAGAAAATAAAGTCATCACTATGGTTAACACTGCAAGATTGTCTATCTTCTTTATCCTGTGAGCCCCCGATATCATTTCACCCTTTGGCAGTGACTTCGGATCGTTATTGTATTTGCCCATAAACTTTATCTTCATATAGTATCACCTATTTGGATGCATAATTACGGGCGGATAATATCCGCCCTCTGTATTAATCACTTTTTTTACTATATATACAGCCACAATAGTTCTGACGATACAGATTATACTGCTTTGACAGCTCTATTGAATGCTTATAACCATCATGCTTCTTGAAATCAGAGAAAAGATATGGCACTCCGCATTCGTCCTGTATCTGCCCTCCGCACTCATTGATAAAAGCGCAGTCTTTATGCGGGCTGATAGTAAGCGTAGTAGTAAACATATCAAATTCAAGTTCCTTTGCTTTTGCTCCCGCCTTTCTTAGACGATACGCTATACATTTTTGGCAGCGTTCTCCTCTCTCAGGAAGTTCTTCAAGTCCTTTGGCTAGCTCATAAAATGGCACCGGATCGTATTTCTCCTCGATAATTGGAATATCAAGCGCCATTTCACGCACAAGCCTTTTCAACTCGTTCATACGGAAGATATACTCCTCCTCGGGAGCTATATTTGGATTGCAGAAATACAACGTTATACGAAAGTATTTGTCAAGCACCGTAAGAGTATGGCTACTGCAAGGTGCACAACAAGCATGTAGCAAAAGAGTCGGCCTTTCGCCACTTTTATCAAGTTCCTTTAGCTTGTTATCAAGCAGTAAGCCATAATTAGTTTTAGGAACACCATCCATTACTCATCCTCAAGGTTCTTAAGCGCCTTGAGCTCCTCTTTGTTTACCCTTATCTCCGCATCCTTAAGAAGCTTTACCTCGCTTCTGTCAAGAGTTACGGGTACTTCTGATTTATCAGTCTTTACACGCAGCTTTCCTGTGATAAGGTTAACATCCTCTACTCTGCCCTTATCGCCTTCCGGAGTTACTACGATAGCACCAATCTTTGGCGTTATCTTGAGCAGAGCCTCATATGCGTTCTGCTCGTTTTTCAGACAGCACATCAGTCTGCCGCAAGTTCCGGATATCTTCGTTGGATTGAGTGAAAGTCCCTGTTCTTTTGCCATTTTTATGGAAACAGGCTGAAAATCACCCATATACCCCTTACAGCAAAACTCTCTGCCGCATATACCAAGTCCCCCCAGTATCTTAGCTTCATCACGGACGCCTATCTGTCGCAACTCTATCCTGGTTCTGAAAACTGCTGCAAGATCCTTTACCAGCTCGCGAAAATCCACGCGGTTCTCGGCTGTGAAGTAAAAGAGCAGCTTGTTATTGTCGAATGTGCATTCAACATCCACAAGCTTCATGCTAAGCTTACGGAAAGCTATCTTTTCCTCACATATCTTGAAAGCATCTTTTTCACGCTGTTTATTTTTCTCTACCGTTTTCATGTCGTTTGCATCCGCAAGTCTGATTATAGGCTTAAGAGGCGATGTTATCTGTTCATCATCTATCTGACGGTTCGCAATAACAACCTCTCCGCATTCAACTCCACGAATAGTTTCAACTATGGCATGATCGCCAACATTTGCTTTTATATCTCCAGGGGAAAAGTAGTATATTTTGCCTACGCTCTTGAAGCGTACTCCGACTATTTCTTTCATAGAAGCTCCTAACTGAAAGTCTATCCGACTATCTCCATTATCTCAGCGCCAAGCGCCGTAAGCGCCAGCGGTATACCCACATTCCTATCAACTGCTTTCCATGCAGTTTCTATGCATGAATGCATCCGCGCAGACTGATACGCCGTTATGGACTGTGACAAGGCAAGTGCTCCCTCACGGAAGCAACCTATGGTATGGGCGCTGCTGTCCTTCGCAAGCACCGCCGCATCACGGGCAAGCTTATCTAGCATAGACAGCATTTCTCTCACGTCATCTCGCTCCCTGCCGAGGGAGAAAAATCCGACTGTGAGAGCATATTCATCTTTTCTTATTATACTATCAGCAAGCGATTTTGTCAAATCCACACGCTTTCTAAGTGCTTCATCGTTTATATAGCTCTCACACATTCCAATATTTCCGTGAAAGCAACTTACTGCGGAGTGTATCTTCTGCTCATCGTAGCCGCTTTCTATAAGAGCTTCCACGGCTTCCTCCTCAGTACATGGAGATGTGTTGAAACACACACAGCGGGAAATTATAGTAGACAGGAATTCCGACTTCGAGTCACAGGTAAATATGAAATAGGCATACTCTGGCGGCTCCTCTATAAGCTTCAGGAGAGTATTCTGCGTTCTGTCGTCGACATTACAACAATCCGCGAAAATGTATACCTTACATCCACTGCTGTTATTCGGCTTTATATAGGCATCAGCTATGACATCGCGAGCCGTTTCTACGCTGTAATTACCAAGCTTTCCTGTTTTTTTCGGGTATATAACATCTGGATGAACATCATTCCATATGTTTTGGCATGTATTGCATCTTCCGCAGGGCTTACCCTCTACGGGAGCCTCACACATCAGCGCCTGTGTGTAATATTTGGCAATAAGCTTTCTTCCACTGCCCTTTTCACCGCTTATTATAAGAGAATGCGCTGTCCTGCCACTGACTGCCATTCGTTCAAGAGTGCTTTTCAGCTGATCGTTTCCGTAAATCTTCTTCATATTCATTCCTTTTCAAATGGAAGTCTGTTTTTTCCACGCACCATAAATGGAACTGCTCTCTTGTGAGAACATATGTGGTTCACAATATTCTCGCCACCGTACTCACCATCCCTCGTCCACGAAAAAGGCTTGTCGGAAAGATTGGTTATTGTAACTTCATTTGTGCGGAAGAATATTATATTCTTGTCCGTCATATCATTTTTCAGAAGAGCAAGGGCAGTTTTTCCCAACTCTGCCGCGCTTTTCGGCTTTCTTATAAGTGTTACCTCAAAAATGCCGTCATCAAGAAGGAAGTTCTTCATATTTATCATTCCTGCCACAGAAGCGGTATTAGTGACCATTCCATACACGAAATCGCCCTCTATAGTCTTATCCGCATATTCTATGCGCATAGGTTTTGCCTTGATACTGCCGAGATGAGCAGCTCCTCCTGCAATATACGCCGCATGTCCAAAGATATTCTTTACCTTCTGCGAGGTCTCGTAGGTAATATTGGTAAAAGCACCAAATGCCGCTACATAAGAAAAATAGCTGTCATTGAAGCCACCAACGTCGCAAAGTGCAGGCTTTCCATGAGTTATGACCTTTGCCGCCTTTATCTGATCTGATGGGATTCCGAGACTCTTAGCAAAATCATTGGTAGAGCCTGCAGGAACGTAGCCTATAGGTATCTTTTTATCACAGCCCATAACGCCCTGCAAGCACTGGCTGAGGGTTCCGTCACCACCTGCAACAACAAGCAGATCATAGCCATTTTCGCAGGCAAATACTGCCTGATCTACAGCATCGTCACCACTCTGAGTAGTGTGGACAGTAACCTCATAATCTTTTTTTATGAACTCATCGATTATTTTGCCCAGTTTCTTATTTATGACCGCCTTACCTGCCACAAGATTTACAACAAAATACATCTTTTTCATAAATTACTCCCTATATAATCAGCGGACAGGGGTTAGCTGTCCGCTGAAATCATCATTCCTGATTCAAGTTTTAATTATGTATACCTATTTGATTCATAAAAAAGGCTATACAGCTTATATTTTTATTTTCCTATATATGGTAGATGATCAACTACCGAATTATTTTCTTGAACTACTAAAGTATTCTTCTAAAGACTTTGCTTCTGATTTTGTGCTTGAAAGATATGCATAATACTTTAGTATCTTTGAAGCATCAACTGAATCTATCATACCGTTTAAATCAATGTCTGCCGCTTTGTTCTGAGCTTCTGTGAATGTACCCTTTGCACCGCCTACAGAACGTTTCGCATATTCAACAAGCACTTTTGCTGCGTCAACTGCATCAACATATCCGTCATTATTTACATCACCAGACTTGTATTCTGGTGCAGGTGGTGTAGTAGTTGTAGTGGTTGAAATTGTAGTTGGCGTTGTAGTTGAAGTTGTTGTCGTCGTAGTTGAAGTTGTTGTAGTAGTTGTAGTAGTTGTTGTTGTGGTTGTGGTTGTAGTTGTTGTTGTTGTCGTTGTAGTAGTTGTTGTTGGCGTTGTAGTTGTTGTCTGCTCAGCCTTTACACCTGCAACTTTCTTGTATGTAGCAAGCGGTATTTCAGGATAGCTTTCCTTATCAGCGAAACTGTCAAATGTCTTGGAAAGAAGCCCGTTATCCTCGTGAAGCTTGCCTATCTTATCAAGAACAGCAGCTGCAATGGCAACGTGCCCCTTCTGATTTGGATGGATATCAATGTCTGCAAGCGAACCTGATGACTGTACATCAACAAAGTAATATGTATAACCGTTGTTGTTTTTACCATCCTTGTTTGCGCTCGGGGCGTTCTTAAGAGCTGTGAATTCATATTTGACGTCAACGATTTCGATATCTTTTACATTTTCGAGCTGCTGAGAATAAGACTTCATAATATCCTCAAGGTCGGATCTCAAAATATTGACAACAGAAGCATTGTCACCGAATCTATCTGTCATATATTTCGGGTCAAACTGAAGAGGCTGGTATATGGTCTGTACATATATCTTAGCATCCGGATTTACCTTCTTTATGCTGTCCGCAGCTTTCTGTATGTTCGGAACTATATGCTCTCCGATAATGCCGCCGCTGTATTTCTTATCCTTTGTATAGATATCCGGCTTGCCGCTTATCTCCTCAACAAGTTCACCGAGCTCACCCATAAATGCCAACTGATTTGTGAAAGAGCCCATGAGAGACTCCTTAAGCCCGCCCTTGCCATTGATGTTTATCATGGTAGTTATATCTGAAACAGTTGGGTTTGCTGGAATGTCAGCAGCTGTATAGCCCTCATTGAAGTAATTATTTTTTGTTGCGTAATCAAGCATAAAATTCGCAATATGCTCAATAATATCGTTTCCTCCTACAGAAATAACAACATATTCCGCATCTGCAAGATTTTTCTGCTGTTCTGCGCTGAAGGCCGACATTTTTTCAAGCATATCATCAGTATCATCGCCTGATTTTGCGTAGTTATACACATCACAGCCTAGATAATCGCCACATATCTCGCCGTAATTATGCTCTACAGCACCTTTTCTTGTAGATCCCGAAGCAATGCTGTCTCCGAGAATTACAATTCCCTTCTTTTCGGGAGCTTTTTCCGTTTCAACAGCGTTTGTTGTAAAGGATGCCATTGTGCTTACACCTACGACTGCTGAAACAAAAGCTGAAATAAATTTTTTCATGTGGATTGCCCTCCTATATTAATCTTATACGCTGATTATATAATATTTCTTAATTATTGTCAAGCGGCAATTTTTACAGAAATCAACCATTGGTCATAAAGCATATTACTTGATTGAGTTGATGTCTATCTGACAAAAATGCGGAGTAAAACTCCGCATTTAGTGACATCTTATTTAGCGCCTTCCATTATAGCACTGAGGATATTTCCCTCCCATGTAAGAGCTCCTCTGTTGAAAATACCAAAACTAGAATCACCGCTCATCTTGCCATTGTCCCAGACAAAGCATTTTATGCCTTTAGATTTTGCGGCGCTTATGTAATAAGTATAGTAACTGCTCCTTGTAGCAGCATCGGCAGCGTTAACACAGCCGAATTCGTCGATTATTACAGGTATTCCCTTATCTATGAACTTCTGCTTTAGTTCTGAGAACTTAGCATCCAACTCTCCCTTGCCACTTTCAGTAAAGGCTGTATCAGCTCCCTCCGCGAAACGCCACGGAGCATAATAATGAACTGTAAATATAACGTTCTTACCACTCGGAACTTCCATATCGTTCAGGGCTAAACTATCAGCAGAAGCCGCATATGATGTAACGATAAGAGTTCTGTCGGCATTTTTGCCGCCGCTTGCGCGAACTGTATCAACAAAGTCCTTTGCGTACTTGTTGACAATCTTGCGCTCACTCTTTGTGCCGCCCATCCATTCCATTGATGATCCTACTGTTCTTGGCTCGTTCATACCTTCGAACATAAGTCTGTCATCATAATCTGCAAAACGTGCAGAAATCTGCATCCATATCTTCTTCAGCCGAGCACTGTTGCTGTCATATGAACTCTCCAAAGGCTTAAACCATATGTAGTCGTCATGGTGCATATTGAGTATGACGAAAAGGCCATCGTTGTATGCATAGTCAACAACCTCCTTGACTCTATCAAGCCATTCAGACTGTATATCATCGCCGTTCATGTGCTCAGCCCACGTTACAGGTATTCTAACAGCATTGAATCCTGCCGCCTTGACAGAATCAATCATTTCCTTTGTGGTCTTCATATTGCCCCAACCTATCTCAGTGTTGAGACCTGTTTTGCCTGTATCATAACTGTCAAAAGTGTTACCGAGATTCCATCCCACCTTTATCTCAGATACGATTTCATTAGCGCTACGGAAGCCGTTTGCGTTATTCGCTGCTATCTCCGTAGCCACCTCTGATATAGGCTGTACTGCAGGAACAGGGTAATCTCCAGTCCCTGTGCTGAATTTCACACCTACAGTCTTTACGGTAACTGTGGGCTGTTCGCTCCACCAGTATTTGAAAAGTAGCTCGTTATTTCTCGCAATGTAGCCCTTAGCCTTATCAGGAACAAACCACACAAGATCAAGCTCAGAATCGTTAGTAAATACCGCCGTATCCCCCGATACATATTCCCCGTTTGAAGAGCTTATGCCGTATGCTCCAGTAAACTTTCCAAGTCTTCCCCCGGAAGCTATGCTGAATGTTACTACTTCCGGAACCATTCCATCGGGGATAAAATCGAGAGGTATATGTACTGTCTTCTCGCCCTCGGAATAGCTTACACTTTCACCAGATTTGGTGAAACCTTCACCGTCAACTGGCACCTCCCTAGTTCTTTCAAGGGTACAAATGACATTTTCTATTCTTAGGCTGTCGCAGTTTCCCCACCAGTAACCGAACATTACCTCACCACTCTCATGGATATAATCCTTTAACTCCTCTGGGACGTTCCATGTGATTTCTCCGTATGTTCCCTGTGTTGGTGCTGTAAACTCCTCTGACTGAAACCAGCCTGGATGTGTTGCGGCAGGGCATTTATCCTCAACGGATATTCCGCAGCCTCCTTTAAATTCACCTATATTACTCGTACCATCGCCTGAATATACGATGAAGGTAAACGATACTATCCTATCCCCCTCATCTATAAGGTCAGCAAGCGGAAATTTCGCCGTATTGCTGCCCTGTGCTCTCCCGATAACTCTCCCATCAGTCATCTGAGTGCCAATCATAGCCGAAACGGTCTCAACTGGGCTTATATGCTCGGTTGCCATCTCTGTAGTTTCCTCCTCAATAACGGTGGTCGTCACCTCCTGTGTGCCTGTCTCTTTTTCTTTTTCCGACAGGTCAGGCGATCCACCTTTCTTTGCGCATGACACGCCGAGCAGCAGCATAGCTGCGGCTGTGAAGAGCGCCATTGCCTTTTTTCCCATTGTAAATGTCCTTTCCTCCATAGCCTCGATCTCTCTCATCCAAGGCATATTAAAAACACCTATTTTAATTATATCACGCATTTAAGTTATTTGCAATGCATGATTTTGCCTAATATGACCTCTGCCAAAACAACTTTATATAATAATCTGTCAATAACTATATAATTATTTTATAAATAATTATGACAAAATGGTGAAGCATAAGTGGTGAAAGTGTGTCTCTTTGTCAAATAATTGATTACAATTCTCCCTTTTGCTTGACAAAGCATTACCTCACGTGTATAATAATTGTAGAAGTGAAACTTTATCATTCCGCATTAAATAAACGAGTACCTTTAAGTTATGAAAGGATAGAAAATTATGAATATTTCAAAGAAAAAAGCAATCGCGCTGGCGTCTGTTCTCTGCGTAGCATTTTCTTCTCTTATTTCATGTACTGGTAGCAAAGAAGACAGTTCTTCCGATAAAAAAGGGAGCAGCACCAATAGCAGCTCTCAGACAACTGCCGATACTGAAGGAGATCAGCCTGTTGCTACGGAGGATTTAAGCCAGATAAAGAACGACAATGGTGCAGTTGTCGCTACACCGTTCCAATCAGGTTCTGCCAAAGACTTCGAAGAAACCGGTTTTCCTACAAATGACGACCTAAACGCTGATGATCCAACTACAAAGGAGCCTGTTACTGAAATCGTAGAGGTAACAGAAGCTAACGGTCAAAAGGCTACCGATGCACAAGGACAGGTCGTTACAGAGATAGTTACAAAGGCACCGTCGGCCGATGATTACGTAAGTAAAACGGATAAGAGGTACTGCCTCTGGATAGATATTTCACCTGATCCTGACACCGAGACAGAATACAAAGGCGTTCCGATAACTCAAGACGGATACGCTTTCAACGATCAAATCGTAAAGATAACATTCAAGCTTAAGGACAATATCCCGGAAAAAGACTACGCAATTAGATTTAACCCTGATTTCTCAAGTCTCCGCGGCGTTCCTCTTAAGCCAACAGTAATCCAGGGTAATATCCGTGTTGGTGGTGAGATTGAAGCACAAGACGTTTCAGACAAGTCAGATTTCGTTGCCTACGGTGACAATATCTCTGCAAATCCTGGCGATACAATTGATTATTACATCAATTTAAAGAACAATCCGGGTCTCGCAGCTATGCTCCTCTGGGTGTACTATGATTCAAACGCTATGGAGGTTCAGAGCATTACTGCTGCAGGTGACTATGCTAAGATAGCCCGTGGCACAGAAACAGGTTCAAGATAATTAGTTTTCAGCCAAAAACCATAAAGAAAGCATTTTGCTTCTTTATGGTTTTTGTTTTGTGCTTTCAACTTAATATATTAAGGCGGAATTATTTTTCAAAAAAGGGTTGACAAATGTAAGTATACCTGATATAATATAATCATACCAAACATATAGGTAATGTGAACATTGTGTGGAGGTACATCATGATTTCATATATTATAATGCGATGTTGCTGTTGAAAGGCGCATCCCCTTATTCACAACGAAAAAAATTGATCAAAATCATATAAAGGAGATATTATTATGGCAATTTATAAGAAAATTACAGACCTCATCGGTGGCACTCCACTCCTTGAGCTCACAAGCACAGAAAAAAACTATGACCTTAACGCTACTATCCTCGCTAAGCTCGAATACTTTAACCCTGCAGGAAGCGTTAAGGACAGAGTTGCCAAGGCTATGATAGACGATGCGGAGGCAAAAGGCATACTCAAGGAAGGCAGTGTTATCATAGAGCCAACTAGTGGTAATACCGGTATCGGACTCGCAGCAGTTGCAGCTTCAAGAGGATATCGACTTATCATAACTATGCCAGAAACCATGAGTATTGAACGCCGCAATCTCATGAAAGCATACGGTGCAGAGCTTGTTCTTACAGACGGCTCAAAAGGTATGAAAGGCGCTATTGCTAAGGCAGAGGAACTAGCTCAAGAAATTAAGGGAAGCTTCATACCTTCCCAGTTCACCAACCCTGCAAATCCTGCTATCCATGAAAAAACCACAGGCGTTGAGATTTGGGACGATACAAATGGAAAAGTAGATATCTTCGTTTCAGGCGTTGGTACAGGCGGTACAATTAGTGGCACTGGCGCCTACCTCAAATCAAAGAACCCGAACGTCAAGATAGTTGCTGTAGAGCCCAAAAATTCCCCTGTTCTCTCAGAAGGCAAGGCTGGTCCTCATAAAATTCAGGGCATCGGTGCAGGATTTGTCCCCGAAACTCTCAATACAAAAATCTACGATGAGATAATAACTGTTTCCAACGAGGACGCTTTTGAAACAGGCAAAGCTATAGTGAGAAGCGAGGGTGTACTCGTCGGCATTTCTTCCGGTGCAGCGGTATGGGCAGCAATCCAACTCGCAAAGCGCCCAGAAAACAAAGGCAAGACTATAGTAGCTTTACTTCCTGATACAGGAGAACGCTACCTCTCAACTCCTATGTTTGAATAATATAATTCACCATATACATCTCTCATGCTGTTATACAGCAAAAAAATCCATAAAGAAGTGATATCAAATAGCTTCTTTATGGATTTTAACTTACTAATATTGAACAGTCACAATGCCTTTCGAATTGAGCTCAAAAGGCATTTTTTCATCAGCATGTAATTCTGAAGACATAAGTTAGATTCATTATCAATAGACTTCATGTGAGTGATATTCAACTCATAAAACTAGTAAACAATAAGTCAATCATCAAATTACCTAATAGTTATGCAGTCCCGAATAGACTGCCATAGACTCAGTTAATTGGCTTTTCGTTGCATTAGATGCAGTAATCGCCTGAAATGCTGATACCACGATCAATTATATCCTTGAGGCTTATACCGTCTAGATATTCGTTCACTGCTTTGTAAAGTCCTTCCCATACGAAAAGCGTCGAACAATCGGCTGCCCTCGGACATTCGTTGGGTTCAAAGTCAAGACAGGCTACAGGTGCAAGACTGCCTTCAGTAGCTCTCAGTATGTCTCCTACCGTTATCTCATTGGCTTTTCCCGCAAGCATATATCCTCCCTTGTTACCGCGGTTTGTCCTGAGAAGTCCCGTTTTATTCAACAGCGGAACTATCTGTTCAAGATATTTCTTTGATATTCCTTGTCTGTCAGCAATATCTTTAAGAGATACATATCCCTCTTCCTGATGAAGCGCAAGGTCATATAGCATTCTAAGAGCGTATCTTCCTTTAGTTGATATTTTCATATATGTTCAGCACGTCCTTTCTACATATCTTAATTTTTATTATACCATAGGTTTAGTATGAATTGCAATATCCAAAAGCAAAATAAATAAAAAACTCTCAAAAAATCGCTTATGTGCTCCTCTCAAACCAGATGATTCTAAATGAAACGCGTAAAGAGCATAGTATTTATATCATTTTAGAAATATATAGTTATCTTTATATTTTAATATATATTGACATAACCTACTTTATTGTGATATACTAATATGTACTTTAAATGCAAATACATCGCAATGCGATTTCTTAATAACATGGAGGGAACGAATATGATAGCAAAAAAGACAGTAGCGTTTTTTTTAGTAGCATCACTTATGGCATCACTTTCAACAGGTTGCTTCAATAAAAACAACCTTTCTGACGAGGACAACTTTCCAACAGTCAATACAGAAGAAGTTGCTCCAATAGGCTCTACAGAGATAAAGGGAGAGCTTGGCAAGGCAGTAACAGCAAACAATACTACCTTCACTTTGAGATCGATAGTCGTTCACACTGACAACGCTGCAAATGAGAGGTTCATATTTTTCGATATTGACCTTAAAAACAGCACAAACAACGAATACACGCTGAATACGCTCAACAACTTCTATATAATGCTTAACGACGGAACCAAGGTTTTCTCCGACGTCCGCAGTCAGCTCTATGCAGGAGGCAACATCAAAAAAGACAAATATTTCGTTGATCCTTTCAATATTCCATCAAATGGACAGTTCAGCGGTATCGTAGGCGGATTTATCCTAAAAGACGATATCGACAGCTTCACGGTATGTTTTTTCCCAACAGGAAGCAATCCCAACGACAAGGGAACAGTCATAGAATACAGCATAACTGCCGACGATCTCAAGGAACTCGATTCAACATTACTGAAATAAAGAAAGCCCGCAATGCGGGCTTTCTTTTTCTATCTGTCTATGGCTTGTCACTTAGACTTAATTTCTTTACAAAAAGATTTGAAGGTGATAACTTTTCCTGACGAAATTCTTGCATAAAATGCAAGCAACAATGAAGCATCAACTGCATTTATTTTTCCGTCCTTATTGACATCACTGACTTCGATATCGTCGGATGAAGGCGCAGCTTTGTCTGTGGAATATTTCGCATAGTTCGCTAGCAGAACTGAAGCATCTACTGCGTCAATAACGCCGTCGCCGTTAAGATCACCCATTTTCCGCCTTGCACTTGTAATTTCAACATATCCCTGCTCTATGCCTTTTGTGAATACCCATGCTTCCATATTTTTACCGTCATTATCATTAGCAAAGTTCGTAAATATATCATGTCGCATGTTATTATTCTGGTCAACCCAGTAATAGATTTCTATAGGATACTTATCACCAACTTTAGCGTTCTCTGGTATCTTTACTTTAAACGACCATAAAACGCCATCTTTACCACCGTTTCCGTTACCACAGGAGGTAGTCAGGAACAATCCATGTGGAACTCCGTCTGAATCCACAAAATCGACTTCCTGTTTAGCACTAAGCTTCTTGGCCGCATTTCCGTAATCTGCATAATCTTCATCATCCACACGGAGAAGCTGAAGCCTTTCGTCGAATTTTACATGCAATCCCGTTGAAGCATAATTCCCTTCAGCGCCATTGACAGTGAGTTCTATTTCAATATCTTCATCTATTTGGTTAACTGGAACTTCAAAACGGCTAAGAGACAAAATCGGCTTGTTTTTTGCCTTTTCAGGGTATAGGACTACCTTCTTGCCCCCATCTGTTCCATCTTTTACTGTATATTCGACTGCGTAGCTCTCGCCAGCAGCAGGTCCTGCATAGACCTTTGATATTGACGGAGCCAACAACATTGTAATTGCTATACAAAATGTTATAAGTCTTGATATCCTTCGTTTCATACATCTCACTCCTCTTATCCCCTTGGGAGTCTTCTTTTGTTGTATTTATTATAGCACATTCGCCAATTTAATGCAATATAGTTATGTAAATTCAGAATTTGTTACAATCAGAAGTAGTTTTTTTGACCTTTTTCACCAAAAAGCAACCTCTCGTCAGCTGATTTTACTTATTCTTAATGAAAGCAGGCGTTCGACCTGTTGAAAGCGTACTCAAAAGTACTATATAAACAGTTCCTCCGACCACCGCAGATGCGCCTATTACCGTGAATCGCGACGCTTCCCAATGTTTCGCCGCGCACGCAGTTAGATAAGATGAACCACCACACATTAAGCCTGCATACAGCACGTTTACAAATGGTATAATATCTATTTTTATTTTCACCGTTGTAATATAAATCCGAAGTGATAGATAAAGTATCAAAACATAACACAATGTTGTTGAAAGTGCCGCTCCATCAACACCCATAAACGGAATAAGGATCAGATTGCCTAAAAACTTCACAATTGTGCCTGCAAGCATTATTTTCAAAGGGACGGAAGGCTTGCCTGCGGCTTGAAGCATACTGAACAGCGGGTAGGAGCCACACAGGCATACCATTCCGACCATGAGATAACGAAGTGGAGCTATGCACAGCACAACTTCATCGCTCTGTCTCGGATACAAGAAGCTCAACAGCTCTGGTGCAAGTACAAAAATTCCTGCTGCCGCAGGTAAGGCTATTATCATTGCTGTCAGCAACGCCTCCATTGTTCCGTGCCTAAGAGCCTCCAAGTCTCCGCTCCCGCAAGCAGAAGTTATACAAGTGAGAGCCCCCTTACCCAGCATATTTGTCACAGATGGAACAAGTCCGAATACTGTAAGAGCTATACCTGCAAAAGATCCATATACAAAACTCGGCAATTCACCAGCCGTTACTCCCTCAGGAACTTTTATTCCGCAACCAAACCTTGATATGCATCCTATCACAGTCCACATATCCACTAACGCAGTGAGGTTCGTTACAAGAGCTCCTATACCTACAGGAAGCGCCGTAGCTATCAGTTCCCTAACTATTACTCCACTACTCATTTGATGTATTTCACCGCCACGTTGCGGGCGAACAAATAGTCTCGTGATTCCTAAAAATAATGCAGCTCCTGCAGTCGAGAGAGTAACTCCAAGAACACCTGCCGTAGCAGCCGCCCCACGTATATCTGTTATATCAGGGAACAACCGCAAAAAAATATTCGGGTTGGAAATAACATAACCGCACAACATAAGCCCTGCAACCGCTTTCACTCCCCCCTCTGCAGCCTGAGATAAAGCCGTAGGGTACATATTGCTCATGCCCTCATAGTAACCTCGCTCCACTGCCGCAATACATCCGAAAAAAACAGACGGAGCTATCATGGTGACTGCTCCGTAGGCTTCACAACTACCGATAAAGTAAAGGCTGCACGGTTTTGCAAGCAGAATTATAAGAAGACTTCCAACAAGTCCTACTCCCGAAAACAACATAAGGGCTATCCGGCGTACCTTTGCAGTATTGGCATACATGCCTAGAGCCTCACTCTGTGCAGTCATACGTGCCACTGCAGAACTCAATCCTGTCACTGTCAGGGCATATATAGGCATAAAGACACTGTAAGCACAACTGAAATAGCTCATTCCTATGCCACCCAGTATGTTTGTCAGCGGTATCTTGAATGCTGCTCCCAGTAGCTTTGCAGTTGCCGCTGATATCATCAATATTATCGAGCCCTTTAGGAAATTCTGCCTTTTCAGTCCGAAACGCCTCCCATTTGACATAATATATGGAAAAAAGCCTTTTTCACAGTAATATATATGTTGCAGAAATTTAAATTATGTATTATAAATGTTGCTTCATCACCGAGTTCGTAGCTCAGATAATTAATTTGCCTACTATTTTTCCGCGACTGTTGCAATTTTTGTAATTATGTGGTATAATACATAAGATAGGCTGTTAATATATTCCGAAATATTCTGAACTGTCCCGATGAAAGATGTAACGGGACAAGACCAAGCAAATTATTAACATACAGACGAAAGGCTGGTTTTTATCATGAATTATAAATTCTCAGACAAGGTAAGCAAGCTCCAGGCATCGGCTATCAGAGAGATACTGAAATTCACAGCCGATCCCGAGGTGATATCCTTTGCGGCAGGTAATCCTGCACCAGAGGCTTTCCCGAAGGAGCAAATTGCTGAAATATCCGCTGAGCTTCTCAGCAAGGAGCCTATTCTCGCTCTCCAGTACAGCGTTACAGAAGGCTATACCCCTCTTCGCGATTACCTTAAGGGATGGATGACGGAAAAGGGCTGCTTCCATAAAGAATTCGACGACCTTATCATCACTTCAGGTGGTCAGCAGGCCAATGAGCTGGCTTGCAAGGTTCTCCTCAATGAGGGAGATACCCTCCTTGTTGAGTCTCCAAGCTTTATTGGCTCGCTTAACGCTTTCCGCTCATACAATGTTCACCTAAAGGGCATAGAGATGGAAGACGACGGCATAGATCTCAACAAGCTTGAAAATGCTCTCAAAACTGAGAAAAATATAAAGCTTCTCTATGTTATCCCTAACTTCCAAAACCCTACAGGCAAAACTATGTCAGTTGAAAAAAGAAAAGCTGTCTACGAGCTTGCCTGCAAGTATGACTTCATTATACTTGAGGACGATCCATACGGCGAACTCCGTTTCGAGGGTGAAAATGTTCCATGTATCAAGAGTTTTGATACCGAAGGCAGGGTTATCTACTCCAGCACATTCTCAAAGATAATTTCTTCTGGCTTCAGAACCGGCTACTGCTCCGCTCCATCACCTGTTATTCAGAAAATGGTAGTATGTAAGCAGGTTGCAGATGTTCACTCAAATATGTGGGCGCAGGTAGTCTCATACAGATTCATGTCAACTGTCGACAGAGAAGCTCATTTCCGGAAACTACGCGCTATTTACAAAGAAAAATGTGATCTTATGTGCGGATACATAGACAACGGTTTCTCAAAGCAGATAAAGTACATCAAGCCTCAGGGTGGACTCTTCGTATGGTGTGATCTTCCTGAAAGCTGCGATATGAATGATTTTTGCAGAAAGGCTGTACAGCAGTACAAAATTGCAGTAGTTCCCGGCAATTCGTTCAGCATTGACGAGGGTGAAGTAAGCCACTCGTTCAGACTTAATTATTCAACGCCTACCAACGAGCAGATAAAGAAGGGCATGGATATTCTTGCCCGAATGACAAAAGAAATGCTCGATTGATAATAAAGAAATTACACTGAAAGGATAATCCATTATGCCAAACAGAATGACAGACAGATATAATGTCACACAGAAATATCTCATGACCAGAGGTCAGGCTATCAATTTTCCTGCCGAATACTTCAACAACATCGTAAAACTCAAGAAAGATGATGTTTTCGGAGTAGTTATCGACATTCCAATGTCGGCAGACGTTCTTACAACTATGGTATGCTTCATAAACGGTGCTGCTAACGTTTACTTCAACAACGGCGGCGAGTACACAGGAGCTTCACAGAGATACAGAAATCTCGTTCAGGCTGCTCACACTCTCGTTGCAAATGCAAGCCAGATCATGCCCAAGTGTGAAAAGACAAAGTCCTACGATCTCCCAAAGGGAAGAAACAATAATATCTTTCTTCTCACAAAGAATGGAGTATACAAAACAGTATTAGCATCAGGCCTTATCCCTGAGGAAGAAAAGGAACTCCGTTCATTCTACGTTCTCTATCAGCGCGTTCTCAGTGAAATAAGAAACTGTCAGCTAAAGGACGACGCTATCAGAAGAAAAGAAGCAAATCAGTAAGGAGTAGGCAAAAAATGGACGATAAAAAGCTGATATTCAGCGGTATCCAGCCTACAGGCACATTCACTCTCGGTAACTATATCGGAGCTGTAAGAAACTGGGGCGTTTTGCAGGAGCAGTATAACTGCATTTACTGCGTTGTTGATATGCACGCTATCACGGTTAAACAGGAGCCAGCTAAGCTCCGTCAGAACACACTTAATTCGTATGCACTTCTTATGGCGTGCGGCGTTGATCCCGAAAGATCCATACTCTTTATACAGAGCCATGCTCCAACACACGCAGAGCTAAATTGGATACTAGGATGTAATACGCAATTCGGAGAGCTCTCACGTATGACCCAGTTCAAGGATAAGAGCCAGAAGCACCCTGACGATATAAATGCAGGCCTTTTCACTTACCCTACTCTCATGGCTGCCGATATCCTCGCATATAACGCAGACCTCGTTCCAGTAGGCGTAGATCAAAAACAGCACCTCGAGCTTGCAAGGAATATCGCTCAGCGTTTCAATCAGCGTTACGGTGACTTCTTTACACTCCCTGAACCGTATATCCCAGAGGTTGGAGCTAAGATAATGTCATTGCAGGAACCTACAAAGAAAATGTCGAAATCTGACGAAAACCCTAACGCTTGCATACTTATCCTCGACGATAAGGACACTATCATCCGCAAATTTAAAAGAGCTGTTACCGACAGCGAGGCAGAAATCTGCTACCGTGATGGCAAAGATGGCATAAACAACCTGATGACCATATATTCATGTGTTACAGGCAAGGACTTCAAGACAATCGAGTCCGAATTTGCAGGAAAGGGCTATGGCGACTTTAAGCTCGCTGTAGGAGAAGCAGTTGCAGATCACCTCGAACCTGTACGCACTGAATTTGCAAGGCTCAGTGCCGACAAGGCTTATCTCAAACAATGTTACACTGAGGGTGCACAGAAGGCACTCAGGTACTCTGGAAGGATAGTTTCAAAAGCTTATCATAAGGTCGGATTTGTTGACAGATAGGTAATTTGTCCGTTTGGGGCATCTACACATATATAACTATTAGTAATTATATGTCAAAAATATACAAACTGCGACAGAGTAAACCATATTATTCCACAATATTGACGAAATTGTAAAAAATAGGTTGCAATTTGATAAATTTTAGGGTATTATATTACATAGCCCGTCTTTAAGGGAGTGTTTTCCTATGGTTGAATATCAGCAGAAGGATCATTACTCGATTAACGATCTGCTCGATATAGTCAGACTTTTGAGAGGCGAGGGCGGTTGCCCCTGGGACAGGGAGCAAACCCACAAATCTATCAAGAGCGACTTCATAGAAGAAACCTGCGAGGTCATCGAGGCTATCGATCTTGATGATAAGGCGCTTCTTCGTGAAGAGCTGGGCGACGTTCTGCTTCAGGTAGTTTTCCATTGCAGGATCGAGGAGGAAACAAGTACGTTTACCTTTGATGATGTGTGCGACGAGGTCTGCAAGAAGCTTATCATCCGTCACCCCCACGTTTTCGGAGACGTCACAGCCAATACCACCGAACAGGTGCTGAAAAACTGGGACTCTATCAAAATGGAAACAAAGGGACAGGAACGCTATACCGATACGCTTACAAGCGTTGCAAAGTCACTTCCCGCTCTTATGAGAGCACAGAAGGTAGGCAAACGTGCAATGCGTGCAGGTATGGATTTCCGCTGTGCAGAGGATGCTTTGAAGTGTATCGAAAATGAAAAGACTGAACTGGACGCTGCTATCGCTAATAACGATAAGGCTAATATCGAGGAAGAAATTGGCGATCTGCTTTTTTCGTGCGTAAATGCAGCTCGTCACCTCGGCGTTGACGCCGAACTTGCACTTAAATCGGCTACGGAAAAGTTCATCAAGCGCTTTTCCGCTACAGAAGACCTCACTTCTGCCGAAAATATCGACATGAAGGAGCTTCCTATTGAAGAGCTTGACAAGTATTGGAACAAGGCAAAATCAATTATCAGTAAAACGGAGGAACGTAAAAATGACAAAGACTGAACTCATCAATTCAATCGCAGAAAAGGCAGGCTGCACTAAGAAGGACGCAGCTGCTGCTCTTGAAGCTACACTTTCATCAATCCAGGAAACACTCGTTAAGGGTGAAAAGGTTTCTATCACAGGCTTCGGAACATTTGAGATTCGTGAGAGAGGCGAAAAGACCTGCATCAACCCCAAGACTAAGACTAAGATGGTTTGCCCTCCCTGCAAGGCTCCCGCTTTCAAGGCTGGCAGAGGCCTCAAGGAAGCTGTTAACACAGTAAAGAACAGCAAGAAGAAGAAAAAGTAATAAATTACGGGGACAGACTTCTGTCCCCGTTTGTTATACAATAGAAAGGATAAATATGAGACTAGATAAATACCTTAAGGTTACACGCCTTATCAAACGCCGCACAGTTGCAAATGAAGCATGCGACGCTGAGAAAATAGTTGTAAACGGTAAGGTTGCACGCGCTTCTTACGACGTTAAGGTGGATGACATAATCGAGATCAATATGGGGACACGTCCCCTTAAAGTTAAGGTCTTAAGCGTTACAGAGCACGCTACAAAGGAGAATGCTTCAGATAACTATACAATTATCGAATAAGGACAGCCCCGTGTGCTTTGCACACGGGGCTGAATTTACTTAGTATTATGTATATCCCAGCGGAACGTAACAAGCTTTGACGCACGAGTGCAGTCAAGCATATTGTTGTTTTCAACTTTATTCATATCAAGATAACGATAATTCTGCTTTTCTTCCTTGCTTACACCGAATAATCCTTTAAGCTTAGACATAGTGCCCACAGGCGATTTTTGCACAACCGCTCCAAGGCGATGATGCTCACGCATAAATGTTATGATATCAGCAGCAGAAGTTAGGAGCTTATCACTTACATTGTAAACGCCGGTATATTTGTTAGAATCTGCGTTCTTGATAAAACACAGTATAAAATCAACAAGATTGTGTACGCAACATAATTGAAAACCATATTGTCCCTGTCCATACACGAATAGGGAACCGTCTTTAGGATCTGTAATCTTCGCCATGAGATTATCGGTGAAATTAAGTGTATAAACAGGCGCAAACCTTATAATACAACCAATAACCTCATCCTTATGATGTTGCATTTCAGTAACCATCATCTTCTCAGATGCATACTTCATGCTTGCGTAATTGGTAAGTGGTTTAAGATCACTGTCCTCACGGATTGGCTCACGTGATTTGGTAACCTGATAAATCTGAGAGGTACTGAGCATAACTATTTTCTTAATCGACGATGTTACCGCATAATGATAAATGAATTTGTCCGCAGTGGCACACGCCTTCATTTCTTCTTCGGTTATTATCGGCGAGAAATCGTTATCTACAGTAAATGCAGCATGTACAATTGCCTTAAAGTCATATTTCTCAATTAGCTCTGCAATAGAGTTCTTGTCAGTTGGATCACACTCAACAAAAGAATAATTATCCTTTCCGTCGTTGTAGCCGGTCTCCTCCCTGTCAATAGCTATGACCTCATATCCCTTCTTCAACAGTCCTGAACAAATATGCTGACCTAATAGTCCGCATCCCCCTGTAACAAGCACTTTCTCCATGATCATAGCCTCCTTTCAAGCTCTAATCAACAAAATATTAACCGCTTTTTGTTAATTATAGCACAATTTTGCACATTATTCAATAGTTAAACTAAAAAAACAAATAATTCTTCTTTTTCGGGTTCTCATTCGACATCCACAGCCTCAGGTTCTGCGTTTATCTTTTCAAGATACTTATCAACTGTTGCATAAATAGATTCATATGTCTCATTCCACGGTGTACCTCTTGCAGCCTTTCTTAGACTGTCGTCAAGAAGCTCACCGCAGTCATCGGATACGCCCTTTGATATATCGATAACAGGATTCTCCTCCGCAAGCTCCTGCATACTATCTTTCATATCAAGCATTTCCTGTGTCCAGCCATAATCTTCTATAAACTGCTTATCGGCAAGTGCCTTTGTGTTCTCATCTAGGTGTGTGAAGCGCTTGCAGTCGAGGTACTTTGCCACGCCCTCGGGATTCGAACCGCCACTTACGAACATATAGGCTTCAAAGCCTGTGGGGATATAATATTCGTCAGCTTTTGGATCTTTTGGCATAGGTACAAAGAACACATCATTTCCAAAGGTCTTGCTCCACTGAGCTTTTTCCTTGTAAAACTCATACAAGCCCGAAGGATAGAAAAGAGTCTTGCCCTCGCCAATATATGCCGGGTGCTCCGTCCAGCCCAAATCATCACTGCCAATAGCAACATAGCCTTTCTGACTGAGCTCGTACATCCAGTTCTGAACACGCTCCATTGAAGGATCGCCGATATTGCTTATAAGTTTGCCATTTTCGAGACTTATGGGCGGAATACCTATGGTATTCATCAATCCAAACTCAAACCACCAGCCGTCAATACCATATCTCTGATTTGGAATATCGACGTATTGTTCGAGCATACTCTCAAATGCGTCCCAATCCCATTCGCCTTTTGCGAATAGGTCAGCAGGGTCCTCAAGACCAGCCTCAGCCACTGTCTTTCGGTTATAGATTACTCCCACCTTATCGCCTGTAGCCTGAACGCCTGCCATATAGTGTTTGCCGTTCCACATAAAGCTGTCGTTAAGGTCCTTTACATCCTCCCACAGTGGAGAATCGAAGTCAATATAGTCATCAATGGAAGTAAATATCTTCTTTATTGCACCGTTAGGAAAAGCGTCGAGATTTCCTCCATAGAAGAAGTCTATGCCCTCGTCGGAATTTATATACTCCGCAAGCTTGTCGTAACGGTTTTCGTATGTACATTTATAATACTTTACAGTGCCGCCATAGCGCTCCTGAAACACTGCAAGGTCCGTAGGAACGTTCTTGCCTGTGCCGTCTGGGTTGATATCCCAGTCGGAGAGCCACTTTATAACGCCGTTTTCAAGTTTTTCGCCTGTAAGAAGCTCTGATTCAGCGGCATTCTTATGTATTTCTTCTCTTACAGAATTATCGAGTTGCTTGCTGTACTTTGGCTTCTCGTCCTTGCTGCTGCATGAAAGAAGTGATGCAGGCATTGCAGCTATGAGCAATGCAGAAATGAAATACCTGACTTTTTTCATCATCTAACTCCTTTTAAAATCCCGCTATTATTTTTTGAACAGACCTTTAATTGCGTTTTTATCAATTATTGCGTTTTTCTTAATTATATCACTTTGTTACTATTTGTGTCAATATCTATTTTACATAGATTTTAGGTTGAATTATAGTGATAATATCACATATTCCTAATTAAATAAATAACGGAATAAGTCTGTTTTACGTACTATTTTTTACTAATACTGCCCGAAAGTCTGTAGGCACAACTGTCTTTCATTGTGCATATCGCACAGCCTCGCCTCCCCCGCTCAACAGGAGCGTCAGAAACACCGATAACTGCCGTCACAGACTTTGATGGTATAAGAAGACTACTGTCCGTAACAGTCAATCCTATGCGGCGTTGAGCGTTGAGTGCAAGCAAAAATCCTCGCTGTATCGTTATTGAAAAATCTCCATAACCTGGGCTGAATCTCCACGTTCTGTAGGGAGCAACTTGCCTGGCAAATATCTCCTCTTCCGCTCTATCGCAAACTTGTTCTATAGCTGCACTACATATGCAGTCAAGAGCCAGTGAATACGCAACGTCCGTCACAGCTGCCTGACGTATGAGCTTATCAGCATCCTGTGAAAGCGTTGCCGCAAGGAGCACTGCTTTGTTGCAGTTTTTAAGATGTCGCTTTATGTCATCTCCCGTCAAAGGTTCCGACATTGCGCCAAGAATAACTCCTTCATCGGTAATACTTATATCTGTTTCAAGGTAGACATATTTGGGGCGCAAAGCCTCGCGCACCTGTTTTTCAGCTCTGTCAAGGAGTTCTGCAACTGCACTGTCAGGCTCACTTTTTACTCCCATATAACGTGCAGCTTCGACCTTTGATATTGGCAACAGCTCCATTTATGTACCAAGTATGCCCGATACGGCTTCGCTTATCTTGCGTGCAACGTATGGCTTGTTCATAGTGTAAAGGTGTATTCCGTCAACTCCACTTGCTACAAGATCAACTATCTGATCTACAGCATAGGCTATTCCCGCATCACAAAGTGCCTCGGGACTATGCTCATATCTCGTCATTATACGGACGAACTTCTTAGGAAGACTTGCACCGCAGGTAGTTACCATGCGCTCTATTTGATTCTTGTTAACAACAGGCATGATACCTGCCTCTATAGGCACATTTATGCCTGCAATAGCTGCCTTTTCTCGAAACTCATAAAAACTGTCGTTATCGAAGAAAAGTTGTGTTATAAGGTGATCAGCTCCAGCTTCAATCTTTTTTCGAAGATTTGTTATATCTTCAATGAGATTTTTTGCATCAGGATGACACTCAGGATAGCAAGCTCCTGCAATATCAAAACTGCCCTTTGTTCTTATGTAGCTTATGAGTTCGCTTGCGTAATGGAATTCGCCAACAGGCGGGATATCTGGATTTATATCTCCTCTCAACGCAAGGATATTCTCTATGCCACGTTCCTGCGCTTCGTTAAGAGCCATATCTATTTCAGATTTTGTGAAGTTGATACAAGGCAGATGCAACATTGGTGTAATGCCACTTGCTTTTATTTTAGAAGCTATTTCCAGTGCATATTTGCTGTTTCCACTACCACCAGCACCAAAAGTTACGCTTATAAAATCTGGCTTTAATCCGTTTAGCTCGTCAAGAGTATCATATATCACATTAACAGGGCTAGTTTTTTTAGGTGGAAACACCTCGAATGAATACACTGTTTTTTTACCAAAAAGTTCCTTTATATGCATAATTTGCCCCCATCAGTCTATGGACCAGTCTATTTCTTTCATGCCATTAGCTCGAAGAAATGTGTTTGCCTTTGAAAAATGCCTGCACCCAAAGAATCCGTTATACGCAGAAAGCGGACTGGGATGTGCAGCTCTCAGTACAAGATGGTTCTGATTTGTTATAAATTGCTGCTTTGCCTTTGCGTCGCCTCCCCAAAGCATAAATACCATTGGCTTTTCACGCTTGTTGAGGAGCTGTATAACGTCAGTGGTAAAGTTCTCCCAACCTATACCATGATGACTTCTTGCCTGGTCAGCTCGCACTGTAAGTACGGAATTAAGCAGCAAAACACCTTCCTGTGCCCATTTTGTCAGCTCGCCATGCTTTCCAAGGTTGTCTATTCCCACGTCATCACGTATCTCCTTGAATATGTTTATCAACGATGGCGGCGGAGCAACTCCCTTACGCACAGAAAAACTTAGACCATGAGCCTGTCCTTCACCGTGATATGGATCCTGTCCAATGATCACACATTTTACGTCGTTGTATGCTGTATACTTCATAGCGTTGAATATATCATACATTCCGGGATAAATTCGCTGCGTTCTGTATTCTGTAATAAGCGTCTGTCTGAGCTCCAGGTAGTACTCCTTATCAAACTCACCCTTGAGAAGCTCGTCCCAGTCGTTGTTGAAGTTTACCATTTTTACACGTCCGTTTCTATATACAAATATGGGGCAGCTTATGTAAGGTACACGTACAGGTTTTTCATTATTATTCGATGAAACCCTTTATTCAAATAGAATTCCCCCGATAAATAAGTAATGTTTTCTGTATATGTACCCCACTTAAGCCGCCCTTTTATCAATTAAATACTGTGTCCTCGTAATACTTGAACTTTACCAACGTATTACGCTTGTATGTAAGCGAGCCCTGCTGATTAAAGGGTATTTTATCATAAGCCTCTGCCGAGCACTCAATTTTCAGTTTCTGCCCCTTACGTGTAACAAAAATAAGTTCATAGTACTCATCAACAAGTCTTATCTGGCCAGAACTCTCGATAATTCTCAAACGATCATCACTTTTTCGTACAAGGGTAGCCATCTCCACTATAGGCTCAGATGTCCGTTTCTGTACAAACTCCTCTTCAGGAGCAGTTTTGCGCTGTACGGCTGTTGTAGAAGCACCTCTGTTGGGCATTTCGCTGACCATTTCCTCCTCTGGCTGTTCCTCTAGAAACAATGATAAAAGCTGTCTGAACTTGCTCTTACTGCTAAAAAGCAGTATTATAAGTATAAGTATTACAACTATTGCGCCTATCAGAATGAGCAGCTTTCTCAACGGGGCTGAAATAGCCGTATGATCTGCCGCTGCCATAATGATTATATCGTTAATTAATGAGGTCATTTCTTTTTCTGCGCCAAAAGCGCAGCTCCTTTCACTTATGGGCTCTCTAAAATGAAGCTCCACTTATAATTATATATTGTCTTTTATATTATAATATATTTCTTCAATTAATGCAAGTTTTAATTTGAAAATTTTTTTAGAACTGTTATACTGTCATTTATTAACAGACATCATTAAAAACATCATAAACAATCCTCTGATGTCTTCACAGCTTCATGTTTGAGAAATGGTTGCTTTTTTACCGTATTTATGTTATAATCAATCAATAAAAGTTTATGGAGGACATTATGCAGAAAATTCTGGGTTATATGCGAAAGGCAATTCAGGAATACGGGCTCATAAACGACGGAGACCGCATTCTCGTTGGCATTTCCGGCGGCAAGGACAGTCTAGTACTATTACAGGGGCTCATCCTCCTCAGACGCTTCATCGGTATAAATTATGAGATTGTAGGTGTAACTCTCGACATGGGTTTCAAAGAAAACGCATCTGATTTCTCACCAGTTGAAGTACTATGCAACAGTCAAGGTGTGGAATATCATGTTATTCCTACGCAAATTGGAGAAATAGTCTTTGATATAAGGAAAGAACCAAGTCCCTGCAGCCTTTGTGCAAGAATGCGCCGTGGTGCGCTTCATGACGCCGCAAATAACTTAGGTTGCAATAAAGTTGCTCTCGGTCACAACTACGACGATGCAGTAGAAACCTTTATTATGAATCTCTTCACCGAAGGTCGTATAGGTTGCTTTGCTCCAAGCACATATCTCACTCATAAAAAGGTCACCGTTATTCGACCTCTTGTACTTGCTCCAGAAAAAGAAATTCGCAGAGCTGCTAGAAGAAATCAACTTCCCGTTGTGAAGTCTGTATGTCCAGCCGACGGACACACTAACAGACAGAAAACAAAAGATTTTATAGCTGATATGGAACATAAGGAGCATGGTTTCAAAGATAGACTATTCGGTGCTATGAAACGCGCAAATATTGACGGCTGGGGTGGTATAAACTACACTCCCCCTGCCAAAAAAGAATAATCCCCCTTAGCAAACTAGTGTAATGCACAGGGGGATAAAAAAGGCTCTCAATAAGAGAGCCTTTTTATATTCAGTATGAATAGAGACTAATTAATTAGTCTTCCTTCTTTCTGAGAGCAAATGCTGTACCTACAGCGATTGCAAGACCTGCAACAGCGAGACCTGCACCCTGAACACCTGTCTTAGGTGAATTGCCAGCCTTTGTTGTTGTCTTAGCTGCAGTTGTAGCTGCCTTAGTTGTTGTAGCAGCCTTAGATGTTGTAGCCTCAGTTGTAGTTGTTGTAGACTCAGCTGTAGTTGTTGTAGACTCAGTTGTAGTTGTTGTAGACTCAGTCGTTGGAGGCTCAGTTGGTCCGTTAACCTTGATAGCACCCTGAACGATACCGTTTGTGAATACCCATGCCTGCATTAACTGACCCTCTTCGTTCTGATCAACGTTTGTGAAAAGGTCCTTAGCGTTCTCTGTGCTCTTATAAGCAACCTCTACAGGATAAACATCACCAGCCTTAGCATCAGCAGGGATCTGAAGATCAAATGTCCAAAGAACACCGTCATTACCGCTATCCTTATCAGCAGATGTTGTTACGAAGAAACCATTATCTCCGTCCTTCTCTTCTGTATAGCTGAGCTTCTTACCAGCATCACCTTTTTCTGCATACTCGCCGTCTCTCTGAACAAGCTTAAGTCTGCTGTCAAACTGTACGTGAAGACCTGTAGGAGCATACTTGCCTGCTGCACCATCAACTGAGAGGTTAAGAGTTACAGTTGAACCAGCATCTGATACTTCTACTGTCTTTGTGTCGATTGTAATTGTAGGCTTAACTGTAGCATTGTTAGGATCTAAACCTGCTAAGTCATATTCCTGACCAGCAGCCTTGCCAGCAAATGCTACCATAGCTGTACTTGAAACTGCTACAGCTGAAACAGCGAGTGCTGCAATAACACTCTTGAATGCATTCTTCTTCATTGTCATTATTTCCTTTCAGATATAATTTATATATGTTCTCTGCCGCCGCTATCGGCGGCAGATTAAACATTCATAGTGGATTTAAAGGTATAAATTATGCCTCATCCTGTGCTTTCTCCTGAGCTTCTTTGTTTGCATTAGGATCAGGAGCGATTTTATCAACGATGTCCCAGATCTGCTTGTTTGTCATACTCTCGTAATCTTTAGAAGATCTCTTAGCGTAGAACTTGAGGATTCTTGAAGAATCAACTGCATCGCAGGTTCTGTTAATCTTTCTTGTGAATCTTGTTACTGCAGTGTCTCCAGCTGTCTGAACGTCGCTGAGGAATGCAGCAAGGTCATCATAGGAACTGCTTGGGTTGCCCTGAAGTATTGCGTTATTTGAAAGCGTTACATCTTCTGGCTTCTTACCAGTTGAAAGCTGTGCATAGTAACGAAGTACAAGCGAAGCATCAACTGCATCTGCAATTCCATCAAGGTTTGTATCACCCTTTACGCCAATGTAAACCTTCATTGTAAATGGTTCACCAACTGAATCCACTACTGGTTCACCATTATAGTAAACGGGGATTTCATACTTATATGTCTTGCTAGTCTTGTCGTATGTATTAGCAGGAGTTGCTGTTCCGAATGAGATAAGATCCATGTCAGCATCAACTACTGCATTTTCCTTCTCACCTGTTATCTTAACTGTGCCGTCTTCCTGCTTATAGCCTTCCTGATATTTGCCGTGGATCTTAGCATTTGTGATCTGCGACTTATCGAAAGCTTCCTCAATGCTGTAGTAGAAGGAATACTGCTCAACCTGAGCTTCTAAGTAAGCTCCGAGAACTGTTGTTGTTACAACAGGTTCTGTAGTTGTAATTGTAGTTGTTGTTGTAGTTGTTGTGTTTGTATCTGTATCTGTATCTGTATCTGTACCTGAAGTAGTCGTAGTTGTTGTAGTAGTTGTTGTAGATGTTGTAGTTGTTGTTGTGTTTGTCTGCATAACTCTCTCGAGCTGAATATCAGCAGAACCAAACTTCTCTGTCTTCACGTTTGTAAGATCGCCCTTTGCAGTAAGCTTCTTGTATGAGTCCTCAAGAACATAGCCCTTCTTTGCAAGGTAATCCTGTAACTCCTTTGTTTCCTTTTCACTATCAGGGAATATTGCTACAACAGTTCCCTTAGCTCCGTCTGTATCAACCTTAACATTCATAAGGCTATCAACGAACTGACCGAGCTCATTAGCAGTAATGCTGAACTTATTGTTTGTAGCTTCCATAGCTTTCTCATAATACTTGAGAACTGTGCTGTTAGCAGCTATATCAGTTGCTGTTGCAGGAAGCTGCCTATTAATTTCAGCCTTCTTGTAATACTTGTTGCTAGTAATCCTATCATTAGTATAAGCTATTGCATCAGGAACTGAAGCAAATGTCCTAGAGTGCTGACCTGCATTAAGAAGTCTTGTAACTCCGTTGTCCGCCTTTGAAGCAGCCTTGATAAGCTTATTAAGCTTTTTATCGAACTTGCTTTGAATAGAAGCTGCTACACTCTCGTCAAAGCTGTTCTTAATTCCCTCGTCGCCAGTTTTCTTTATAGCCTCTAAGCTATTCTTAGCAAATTCTGGAAGCTGTCCTAAGTAATATGTATTGCCATCGTTGCACTCGTATGTGAAATCAGCAGTTACAGTAGTTCCTGCCTTAAGATCTGAACCGTTGATAACAAGTTTAAATTTACCACCGATTTTTGTCTTTGAGAAATCTATTCCATCAAATTTGATAGAAACGTAATCCTGGCTGATATTCTTAATTGTTTCGTTGTCAATATTCTTGCCGTCAAGTTTAATCTCACCGATTGTCTTTGCAGTTGCAATCTCTGGAATATCGTACTTCTCTGCAAGTTCCTTACGTGTCTCGTCAGCAATAGTTGTAAGATCTAACTTCTTAAGGTCCTCAACGTCTACGCCCTCAGGCAGGAGTGAAAGATCAAATCCCTCAGCAACCTTCGGAGCCATCTGACGTCCAGGTGTAGCCTCTGATGAAGACGAAGATGAATCCATCTCAGTCTTGATGATCTCATTAAAATCAGGCTCTGCTACTTCACCTTCGATTGTAAGATCAAGGTTTTCGTCGAGCTTGTAAGTCACATTCTTGAGAAGATCTAACGCATACTCTGCAACATCTTTATACTGACCTGCATTGTTGATTATTCTCTGAGATAATTCCTCAATATTAACAGTACCAGTCTTTTCTCCCTGTGAAGCCATTCCCTGTGTTAACAGTTTGTTCCACTTTGAAACTGTCTGGTCTGCTGGAATGTAAAGAATATCTTCAAGTGTAACGCCTTCGCCTTCTGCCTGTACTTGTGCAGTTCCCTTTACCGCATTGATTGATACAGCATTTGTGAATGTAGGACACTGTGTGAGAGCCAGCGGAACAGTTGCTGCTGCTGCGATTGCTCTCTTGAATAATGAGTTCTTCATTGTTCTATACCTCTCTAACATGTTTATTCCCCCTTTGCCCGAGACACGTCTTGGACACAAGTGGTCCCGTGCATTAGGCTAAATTTCGGGACCAATTTCTGCATTTGAATATAACTTGCCCCAAAATTCATAACTACATTTTATCACATAAACAACAATAAGTCAAGCAAAACAGCACATTTTTATCAAAAATAATTGACGATTAATATTTGGGCTTTTTGTGCTTATTTCACAATATACCCCTTAATGAACAGTAATATTTTCGTCCAATTGAACTTTCTGTAATATTTATGCCCTTTTATTTTCATTTTTTTGATTTTCAGCATACCTATTATATCATTTTGTTTTTATTCTGTCAATCGGTAATTATTGAAAAAAAAGCAGGCCATTTGGCCTGCTTTTTTATTAAGCTTTTTCAGCTTTATGATCCTGTGCTTTATGCTTCAACTTGTACAGTCTTATTAATTGTCTGCCAAATATCACCGCTTGATATATCTGCAGATGTAACAGATCTCATTGCATAGAATCTAAGAATCTTGGATGCGTCAACTGCATCGATAACTCTTTCACTCTTTGTCTGCTGCCAGTTTACTAAACTGTACTCATCTTCAGTTACGTCACCGAGGAATGCAGCAAGCTGATCAAATGCATCTACAGGAGATGCTACCTGATATGCGCCTGAAGTTTCAGAAGCTGTTTGACACTTAATGTCTGTAACTGTTGCACCTGTTGAAAGGCTAGCATAGTACCTCTGTGCTATAGAAGCATCTACAGCATCACAGATATTGTTAAGTGTGATATCACCCTTAACACCAATATATGCTGTAATCGAAAGTTCAGAACCGCTTTCATCAACAAGAACCTTATTTACACCGTCATCGTAAAATACATTAACGCTGTACTGGAAATCCTTAACTGTACCTGTGCCTACAACGTGAGGAACACTGTTATAAGCTGATTCAGGTGTTACACCATTAAAGTTAATCTTGCTTGTATCTACAGTCTGCTCTTCCTTGTGACCGTCATCATAAAGATCATAGATGTGGATGGTCTTTATCTGGCTCTTCTTAAAGCCGCCTGATACTGTACCATCATCGTGGCTGAAGTAGTAGCCTACCTCTGTCTCGATAGAAGCATATGTCTTTACAAAGCCAGCCTTCTTTGTTACAGTTACTACTGTTGTCGTATCACTACCACCATTGGTTGTAGTAGTTACACTTGTTGTTGTCTTCTGAGGATCAACTGTTGTTGATGAAGAAGTTGTTGTCTTCTTAGGATCAACTGTTGTTGATGAAGATGTTGTTGTCTTCTTAGGATCAACTGTTGTTGATGAAGATGTTGTTGTCTTCTTAGGATCAACTGTTGTCGAAGAAGATGTTGTTGTCTTCTGAGGATCAACTGTTGTTGATGAAGATGTTGTTGTCTTCTTAGGATCAACTGTTGTTGATGAAGATGTTGTTGTCTTCTTAGGATCAACTGTTGTTGATGAAGATGTTGTTGTCTTCTTAGGATCAACTGTTGTTGAAGAAGTTGTTGTTGTCTTCTTAGTTGTCGAAGAAGTTGTTGTTGTCTTCTTAGTTGTCGAAGAAGTTGTTGTTGTCTTCTTAGTTGTCGAAGAAGTTGTTGTTGTCTTCTTAGTTGTCGAAGAAGATGTTGTTGTCTTCTTTGGATCAACTGTTGTTGTTACAACCGTTTCAGTCACGCTAGTCTCAGTTATAGTAGTCTTAGGAAGAACAGTGATGCTACCTTTAACTGTGTAGACTTGTGATGCTATATTAGCGCTCTTTTCTCCTGCAACCACCAGATTCTTGATTTCAACAGGAATTACTTCGCCTTCTTTAGCATTTTCACTTACTGTGTAAGTAAGCTCAGCAACTACTGAATCATTTTCAGCTGCCTTAAGTGTGCTGTCAGCGAAGAAAAGTCTTACCTTATCTTCACTTGTCATAACATCAGCGCCGTAAGCGGACTTCTTGCCAACTGCTGTAAGAGTTGCATTAGCACCTGACTCCATATCAAACTGAGCTCCTGCGATAGCAAGTGCCTTATTGTTTGGATCAAATACCTTAATTTCAACCTTAACCTGATCACCAGGTCTTGCATACTCGTTGCCAACAATCCATGCAATTGACTTATCTTCTGGGATTACAACAGGAGCTGTTGTTGTAGTTGTAATCGGGAAGGAGCCTGTTGTTGAAGTTGTTGTCTTAATATCTTCTGTAGCCTCTGTTGTTGTTGTAGTTGTTCCACCAATTGTGATAGAACCATCAACAAACTTTACTTTAGAAGTGATGTTTACGCCCTTTTCAGCACTTACAACTGTATCTGACCATGAAACAGGGAATTTACCTGTTGTGCCAGCTGGAATATCAACTGTAAGTGTAGCAAAAACATCTCCGTCCTTTGCTGTAGCACCCTTTACTGTTGCAAAGAGATAATTATTATTATCTTCAGAAAGAGCCTGACCATAAGGTTTACCTGATACGCTCTTCAGAGTAAGTGGAGACTTAACTGCAAACGCAAACTGAGCGCCTGCAACTGCAAGGTCAGAATTACCCTTTACCTGAATCTTAAGCTCAGCACTTGTAGCACCAGCCTTAACCGTAACATCAGGAATTACCCATGATACTGCATCAGCATCAGGATTTGAACTAACTGTTATTGATCCATCAACAAACTCAACGTTTGATGTGATGTTCTTTGATAAAGCGCTGCTGATAACTTCCTCAGCCCACTTTATGTCGTATTTACCTTCTGCACACTTTTCATCAACCTTGAATTCGAGTGTAACAATATTCTTTCCGTCCTTAGCAGCTACTGAAGCCGATCCAGCCTTGCCGAACATGATAACATTCTGATCAAGATTCTTGCTGATAGCAGCATCATAAGCCTCTGACTTCTCAGAAACGCCTACAAGCTTGATATCCTTTGATGCAGAATTGATTGCGAACTGTGCACCAGCAATTGCTACTGCTGCATTTGCAGAATCGTCAACAATCGCATTTAGCTTTACAGTATCGCCAGGCTTAGCAGTCTCGTTGCCGAGCACCCACTTGATCTTGCCTGTCTGCTCATTATCACTCTTAACAGTGATTGAACCATTTGTGAACTTTACCTTAGAAGTAATGTTCTTTGCTAAACCGTCACTTACAACCTGCTCTGCCCATTTAACATCGTAAGTACCTTCCTTACAATCTTTAGGAACAGTATAAGTAAGTGTCATGATCTCAGCCTTGTCAGCTGCAACCACACCTTCCTTTGCTACCTTTGAGAAGAGGAATGCTGGCTGCTCGCCCTTGTCATTGACTTCGATCTTAGCGTCATAAGCTCCGCCGTCTTTAACAGAATCGAACTTTACAGCCGAGCCAGCGTCAATAACGAACTGACCTCCTGCTACTCCTACAGCTGAGCCTTCTGAATTGTTTACGTATGCTGAGAGATTTACCTTCTGTCCCGGAACAGCAGTAACATTGTCAAGTACCCACTCAACAGTTCCGTCAGCGTCTTTCTTGACATTGATAGCACCATCTGTGAATTTTACCTTATCTGTTACATTCTTACCGCCGGGAGCACTTGCTGTGCTCTCAGACCACTTTACGTCATATTTGCCTTCCGCACAATCTGCGGGGATAGTGAATTTAAGAGTACCTACTACAGAATTCTGAGCAGCTACGATACCCTTTACACCACTAAAAAGAAATGTATTTTCGTCTGCATTAGACGCGATCTCGTATCCATATGCATTTCCTGTTACGATAGAATTGAAAGCAATAGGTGAAGCAGCTTTGATCACGAACTGACCACCTGCTATTTCAAGACCTGTACCCTGAACAACTATTGGCATCGTCACGGTCTGACCCGGAGCTGCTGTAATTGTAGGGAGCTTCCATTCAACTGATCCGTCTGCAGCGAATGTCTTAGCAGAAACATCCAGTACTTCGCCCATACTAATGTTAGGCTGCTCGACAGTTAAACTGCCGGCAGCACTAACTGACGAAGCAAATGCACCTGTCATGAGCGATGCGCTCATGACAACGGATGTAACTGCTGAAAGCAGTTTCTTCATCAGTGCATTTCCTTTCCGAGCATAAAGCTCTTATTAAATTAGTACGTTCTTATACTGTTCTCATTCGGGTTTGCTGATCTGCTTGAGGCAGTACTTAATGAGAGTCTCGCTATCCTCAGATGTGATACCCTCGCTACCTGCAACGTCAGCATTGATCTTGCCCTGCTCTGTGAAGTAATCGATTGAGCTGTCAGAGATGTATGTGAGTACGAGTACAACGTCACAAACGTTTACATCACCGTCTTCGTTTGCATCGCCCCAAACCTTCTTGCCATCGTTTGTCTTAGGAGCAGTTGTTGTAGTAGTTGTTGTTGTTGAAACAGGCTTTGATGTTGTTGTTGTTGAAGTTGTTGTTGTAGTAGTTGTCTCCTTAGTAGTAGTATCTGTTACTACAGTCTCACCAACAACGATTGTAAGAGGAGCAAAGCTTGTCTTGTAGTTGAAGTTTGTGCTGTCCTTGAATACCTTGCACTGATCAGCGAAGCCGATTGTGTAAGTTGAATCCTTAGCATCAGCAGGAACCTTAACCTTAAGTGTGAATGCAGCCTTTCCATCTGCAGGAACGATAGGCTCACCAGCATCATCTGTAGATGTGAAGTTTGCACGAGCCTCATCGATGTTTGTAGAAACTGCAGAACCATCGAGAGCTGTTGACTTGCCACCGATTGTTGTGATTTCGAGACCGTTAGTAGCCTTGAACTGAACGTCCATAGCTGATACAGCCTTTCCGCCAGCCTTTACATTAGCGTAAATTGTGATTTCATCGCCAGCTGCAGCTGTGATATTTGTGTTGCCATCCTTGTCAGCAAATGTGAACTGGATATCGCCGTCCTGTACAACTTCAACAGGCTTAGTTGTAGTTGTCTCCTTAGGAGCGTCTGTAACCTTAGGAGTTGTAGTAGTTGTTGTTACATCAGGAGCCTTAGTTGTAACTTCTTCATCTCCAGCAACAACAATCTTCATTGTCTCGAGCTTGAGGTTTCCACCCTTTGTGGTGAATCTTGTCTTCTCGCCCTCTACGAGAGGTGATGGGTTATCGTTTACGCCTGAAGCGTCTGTGTTGTACTCACAGAATTTGATTGTGTACTCGCCAGCAGCAATATTCTGAGGAATTACTGTATCGAATACATAGAAAGGATATGAATCTGACTTTTCGCCAGCCCATTTGTAATCCTTACCGTTGTTAGTCCATGAGCAACCTATGAAGTAGTTGTCTGTACCAGCTGCTGACTGAGACTCATCGATACCAAATACATACTTACCAGCTGCTGAATAGCCATCGAGATCATCGTATGATCCAGCAAATGAAATGTAACTACTTGTTGAGAAAGACTCTCCGCCAAGTGTGTACTCCTTCTCTTCGCTTGTATAGCCTTCCTTAGTAGGATTATAAAGCTTGAAAGAGATGTCCTTGGAGTCTGTTGTGATAGCAACGAGAAGTGAATCTGTTGCGTTTGCACCCTCTGAATAATATACAGCAGAAGGGATTACATAACCGTCTGCGGGGATATCCTTCTTGTTGATTGTTATAGAGGACTTAGCATCAGAAGCAGCTGGCTTGCTGATGTCATATGTCTTAATAGCAAAGCCCTTGGAAGCGTCTGCAGCACCTACAGTTGCAGGAACTACTGCGCTTACCATTGATGCAGCCATACACAGTGATGTGACTGCAGAAATTAACTTTTTCATTTGTAATAATTCCTTTCTTTAGGTTTTTACGCCTATTAATAAAACATTAATTGGGTTTGTA
>JAEEGJ010003910.1_pt1 | contig 53273 bp, 46 predicted proteins | sample 8958761 | NCBI WGS metagenome assembly JAEEGJ01 (sample SAMN16246546, study PRJNA631951) | gut metagenome | biome: gut microbiome; feature: rumen; material: RS-attached | host: Bos | place: Iran: Karaj | collected 2018-10
CAATTGTATTCAACATGCAAAGGCTCGAAAGCGGAGAAGAAGAAGATGACGGACTCCGTGAACATACCTGCCATAAGCATGATGTTTGCGCCGGGCCAGTGCAAGATTTTGAACAGGGCACCCATAATAACGACGGCAGCACCCCATCCGTACAACTTTGCCATGAAGTTTTTGTAACCTTTCGATCTGACTAATTGATCAATCTTACTCATTTGTTTGATTTTTTAAGTTAATGATTTTATTTGTTGATAAAAAATTTTCAAACATGTGATTAATAGACATGCGACGCACTCTTGCTGTTGTTGTCGCCTTTTTGGCGTCCCATGAATGATTGGACATTACGGAAACCGATGTATGACTTACAAGTATCCTGAAAATCGTATGTTCTGGCATACACAGTGGTAAAATAGCTCACATCCTTCCAAGAACCGCCGCGGATCACTTTTCTCTTCTTAACGGGAGAATCGTCCTTGGTGGCATAATAGACGTAGGACGGATTCATGTCATGCGTGAAGTTGGTGGCCGCCTCGTCAAAGGCATCCTCACACCATTCCGCCACATTGCCACTCATGTCGAACAAGCCCCAGTCGTTGGGATGATAGTGAGCCACAATCCCAGGATAAAAGTTGTCATCCGCTATATAGTTACCGCGTTGCGGTTTGAAGTTGCTCAAGAAGCAACCGTTTCTATTCGTAGTGTAGGGGCCACCCCACGGATAAGAGACCAGCGAGTTGCCGCCACGGGCTGCCCACTCCCACTCGGCCTCAAGAGGCAAGCGGAATTCTTTCTCAAAGGCATATTCCTTGCTTGCGAGCCATGACATACGCAGCTGGGTTCTCCAGCTGGAAAAAGCCTTGGCTTGACGCCAGCTAACACCCACAACGGGATAATTGTCATATTGAGGGTTGGAGAAGTAACTCAATACCATCGGCTCATTGTATGAATACACGAAATCATGAGCCCAGCACAAAGTGTCAGGATAAATATTCACCACTTCATGCTTAACGAAACGCTGCCAGCCATTGCCCACACTACTGGGACGATTAGCATAGAGACCAGCCAAATCATCTCCGTCCTTGTCAAACTCCTTGTGGGCGGCTCCGAAATTGTCAGGATTCTTAGGATCCTGATAATTGCGATAGTCAATCCACCAATACTCATAATTGAGCATAGAGGTATTCAGCCTTGTAGATCCATAGTGATAGAAACGGGAATTCAGCTTGCTGTACAGAGGGGAAAGGGCGGCTTGAACCTCTTCGTTGTCAGAATCCCATGGAATCTTTTCCTTCCAGTTAATCAACTTGGGTTCAATGATTTCTCCTTCATTCTCCCCTTTATCATATTTCAAGTAATGGCCGTATTTTTCCTCTTCCGTGATTTCAGCGTCACCGAGAAACGTGTGAGCAATAGAGTCACGCACCCAGTAAACGAACTGACGGTATTCATTGTTGGTGATTTCCGTCTCATCCATCCAGAATGCAGACACAGTCACGTTTTTCGACTGCTGGGTGAGGGCGAATGGAACATCTTGATCACCACCGCCCATCACATAATGGCCGGTTGGGACATAAACCATCCCGTACGGTTCCAAATCAAGGAATTCAGGACGGTCCTTTACGCCAACGAGTTGTCCGTCGCCACTGTTTTTACACGACACCAACAACACTAATGCCATTGCAAATAAAATGATTACCCGTTTCATATTTTTATTCTATTTTAAATTTTCTAACAGTTATTAACGACTAAATGTTTATTTTAGTATCTGTTTTTATAAATATAACGTGAATTGCCGTATCCGGAGAATATCTCAGGCTTATAAACATCAAAGCAGTAGCGAACTACGACTTCCACGTCACCAAAACTGCGATGTTTCTTGTAAGCCAAGGAATTGGTAGTAATGCTATACGAGACCCCTAGATCAAGTCCCTTGAGATATACATTGGAGGAATTGTGAAAAGGACGGGCACCGAAGGCAAGTGAAACGGCATCTTGGAAGCGATAACCGAGTCCACCCCAATAAACGCCGTTATAACGGGCCAGGGCCAACACCTCCCACTGGAACGTCTTGAAATCAGTTTTCATCAAAGCTTGCGGGATCAACTCCCAGTTGGGGTTATACGGAAGTATCCACGTATATCCGCCATGGAGATATAGTTGCGATGAACGTGACGAACCATACTCCCCAGATACACGAAGCACTTGATTCTTATCAAACAAGGCCGCAATCTGTGTCCATCCAGCCCCCACATACCATTGCTCTGTTTTATACATGACACCAAAATTGAAGTCCAAATCCAATGTGGACTCTGACAACCTGTCCAAAATAGGGTCCCCATGCTGAATTGGGTTCAAGGGATCCGGCTTGATGGCCTGATTATACAAAGACACCTGGGCGCCAATTCCCAAATGACCGCCTCCAAGGCGAAGTTTATATGCATATCCAATTTTCACTGCTGTGTTGCTGTAAATGCCTATCCTGTCATGAACTAAGGTCACACCTAAAGAGCCATGCAGTTTTTTCAAATAAGACTCAATGCTGAAAAGAAAGTCCTGAGGTGCAGAACGAAAGGCGGAATCATTGTTGATTGTGTTATTTGTCGAAGGGACATCCCCCCACCCTAGATATTTATTATTGTAATCTGCAGTAAAACACAAAGTGTTATGCTGTTCACCTATTCCGCCGGCATTATAATAAGAGGTCACCCACGGAAAAAAGGTGAATTGTGCGTCATCTTGTGCAAAACCTGTCGTTGAAACAAGCGTTGCCATCAGCACTAACAGACCAATTTTTTGTACACGTTTCTTCATATCAAATCCGAATTGTTACATACATTAATCTTCTGACTGTCAATGTATTGCACAACCCGTAATCTCCTTTGGTTTTACTTTTTCCAATCATATACGACCACACTTTTCAAAAAGTTACACAAAACATTTCAAGCCTAATTTTTTGAAGTGACAAAAATAACATATTTTTTGATTTGATTCTCCTATTTTTCAAATTTCCTGAAACAAACATCAATCAAAATTATAAACAATTGATTATCACTTGCTTATACATATATTCAGCAATAACCTTGTAAAAATCAGACTTTTAACTAAAATAAGGCATTTACAGTCACGGATCCCGTATGAATCACCTTATGTCCTTGCAAAGTGCGCCCTTGATATTGCAACATCAACTGAAGAAATTGGGTGACAGACACTTGGCAATTTGCTGTCCAAATCATATTACTCCCTAAGGCAAGACCATCCAACATAAAATAAGAAACAGCAGAACTCCCCTCCACATTGCCTTTCAAGAACACATATTCCGCTGATAACGAGAAAGTTCCTTTATTCAGCCAACGATACATCCAAGAGGATTCAACCCGATAGCGACGCACGAGCCCCTCGCCTTGAAGATTACGTTTATGGACATACTGTCCTGACAAGGAGCCTGTCAACTTGTTCCGATACTGCAACTGGACAAGAGCATCCACAGAATACGCCTCCACCAAATATTGTCGTGATGAGAAACAATTGGAACTGTTCCGGGTTTTCCTATGATTGAAGGAAGATTGCAGATACAGCAGCTCAACAGGCGTACTTTTAAGCACAACTTCATAAGCATCAACACTATTGCTCTCCAACCCATAATATAGGAACTGTGTGTTTGATGTCTTCTGGACGATAAAATCAAAGGCAAATGGCGTATTTCTATTGTTAAATGAAAAGGTGTTGGTTAAACTCATGCGATCAGCCACAAGATTTGAATCGTTAGTAGAACAAGGAAAAGGATTGAACATCATAGACTTATGCTTTAGCGATGTGTTCAACGCCAACACATCTTGGAATCTCGACAGAAACTTGCGGAACCCTTTTTTGTTGCCCCACACGGCAGCCGGACGAAGCTGCACACTTTGAGTCCACTCGCTTTCATAGACGTTGACGTAGTCCGTGCCTGCAATCCAAACTTTGATGTACTCGGCCTCATCTGGGAACAAGGCGATTTCGAACTCGTCAAGTTCCTCTATTCCGTTGCCATTGTAATCTTTCCAGACATGTGTCCCTTGCCCCGCAGCCACTTTGATATACGTGAACGACTTTTTCAGTTCCATTCCACTCCCTGTTCGGTAATACATATTGAAGATTAGCACGTTTTTAAGGAAACGCCCTGTATATTGAACATCCCCGACAAAATAATGCTCCGCCTTACGTGCGGAATCCATCAGTGACTGATGTCGATACGTGGCATTCATCGTGAAACTTTGGTTCTTGATTTGGGCGAAACGATACTGCGTTTTCGCCTCGTGAATCAACAGATGACAATAAAGCCGCTGTGTGTCAGGCGCGAACTCTACGCGGTTCTTATATGCAAGCAGAAACTGATGTTTTGCATTCTCCGCATTGCGGATGGAGATGTTCATTTCGTTGAACGCATAACTGTTCAACCGCAACGAATGATGTTCTGTATTTCTAAAGACATTATGTTCCAGCAAGTTATCTAATTCAACAACAATTTTCTCCCACTTTTTCGAAAGGCCGACAGACGAAATCAGGAATCGACTTCTTTGGATAGAGTCACGAGTTAGCAGATAGCTCGTCTGGGTTTTCAGATGCCAATTTTTCCATTTGTCAGAAGTGACCAACTCGTTTCGCAACGCGAACACATCGCCAAGCCGGTCAAAAAAATTCGCATGATAAAGCAACTGATGCCGATCCTGCTTTGTCAGATTGATTCCCGCGTCTATCAACCAGTCCGAACTATTCGTGGAATAATCCGAAGAGAGGTTATATTGTCGAGCAAACTCCACATTCCGAAAAGACTCAAACGGAGTGAAGTTTTTATGCACAAACTGCATCTGGACTTGGCTGGTCAGAAGCCACGGCAATGAATCCTGTCGTAACTTGAGTGTTTCCACATCACTGACCTTCAAGAAATAAGAGAACCCAACATCGTCATTCCTGTCCTTTTGGGAGAAGGTGTTTTGATCGTAATGGGACAAGGCGAACTCTGTTTGAATGCGAGTGTCCGTTCGGGCGGAAAAATCCAGTCCAATCGTGGCCATTTGCTGAGAAGATGGAGCCGTGAGCATTAAAACAGGCTCATATTCGCCTTGCGGAACACCATTCTCTGGTGCCACCCATTCAAAAACACGTCCATTCGCCGTGCTGCTCACCAATTTATAATAGCCTCTTCGTGAACCCATATAGGTAAACGATGGACTGTATAAAGTTTTATTTTCATTCGTTGAATATTTGTATATTGTATATATATTATTGTTGTAAACGGAATCAATTTTTTCATATAAAACCCTATCCGGCGAAAAAACAGCAGTGTCAACGGTTGGATAATACGCTGTAGTACCTGCATCTCCCAAAGCAGCAAGAAATCGTTTGTTTTCATTCGTCAATTCAGGTTGAATCGACTGATTTTTCAAATCCTGCTCATGGAAAAAATTAACATATAACTTAAGTGGATGCTTTCCCTCTATTTCTAAATCATTATGAGTAAAAAGATTATATCGGGAATAATGTCGATTCGTATATTCAAACTCCACGATGACACGTTTCTCGACAGATATCAGCATTTGAGGAGTGAAGGTGATTTCCGCCGTATTGTAATCCACAACATAATCATTATCAGCGCCACGCATAAGCTGTTGACCGTCAACATAAACCCGTTCCGACCCTGCTACCATGATGATGGACACTTCACCGTCGGCATCGTAAAGTTTATACGGTCCCTGAACTCCGTTCTGCACGGTCAGATACTGGCGGGCGAACCGACCTTTCGCCATGCCACCGCCTGCTTGGTTGGTCATCTTCAGGTTTTGTTTCGGTCGGGAAGCCATTCTGGCATCCAAGCCCAAGATGTTCCGTGAGACCCGCAAAAAACGGTCATCACGGAGACCCCATATCACATCACCAGCATTAATAGTTGCTATCTCCTTTATTTTCAAAGCAATAAAGACACTGCTGATATCCTGTAGGGTTTGAGTGTTCCCCTCCGGCTGAATCGGGATATTCTTATCGGAGACAGAAGCCATAATTTCCACATCATCAGACAATTTACCAGTAATCTGGAGGTTAAGGGCGGAATTAAGCACAAGATCCTGATTTGTGCCCACCGTCACACCGCGCGAAATCGCTCCATTCGTATATAATTCATTGTCGTTCAGTACATTTCGCAACGAAGTAAGCGGATAATCGGCGGTTTGGTGTTGTAGATGCTTTGGCTCGATGTCACGAGGGGATTTGTGCGCTACAGGCAGGGAAAGATTTTTCGGAAACACTTCATACTGAACATAAAGCCGCTTCCCCAACAGGGAGGAATCCAGAAACTGCAATGTAGCGGTCAAAGGATCAAGACGGTATTGAGACTTCTGCAAATCTTGTATTTGAAACGACGACGGAATGATGGAACACGTATCCAGGCACACACTCATTGAATCAGCCACAAAATGACGGACACGCCACGTAGAAGTTCCCTGCGCTAGCATATCCTTGCAGCACAGAAAGAAAAACACAGCCAGTAGAATGAGTAGTTTTTTCTTCATCAAAAATATCTGACAAATAAAGTGGCAAAGATAACTCTCTTTTCTCAAATTTCGTATTTTTGCAGCAAATTTTTTGGCATGGAGAATATTGAAAAATATGCAATGAAAGACACCCGTTCAGGGTTTGGAGCCGGCTTGGTGGAAGCGGCAGAAAAGAACGATAACATATTCGCACTCACGGCAGATGTCACGGGGAGTGTAAAGATGGGCGATTTCAAGGCCGCTCATCCGGAACGTTTCATCCAATGTGGCATCGCGGAGGCTAATATGATCGGCATTTCCGCAGGTCTGGCCCTAAGCGGAAAAATCCCGTTCGCCAGTGCGTTTGCAGGATTCATTTCGGGACGTGTGTATGACCAGATCCGTATGACAGTAGCCTACTCGAACCTGAATGTGAAGATCGGAGCTTCGCACGCTGGCGTCACTGTGGGCGAAGACGGCGCCACGCACCAGATGATGGAAGACCTCGGGCTGATGAAAATGCTACCCAACATGGTGGTTATCAACCCTTGCGACTACAACCAGACCAAGATGGCAACCATCGCGGCAGCTGAATACAACGGACCAGTCTATATCCGCTTCGGACGTCCTGCAGTGCCCAATTTCACGGAAGAGAACAAGCCGTTCGTCATCGGGAAAGCTGAAGTTATGCAGGAAGGCACAGACGTGACCATTTTCGCCACAGGACATCTGGTGTTCCCTGCCCTGCAAGCCGCCGACATACTGCGCGAGCAAGGCATCAACGCCGAAGTCATCAACATCGCAACCATCAAGCCACTGGACGAAGAAACCGTGTTGAACAGCGTCCGCAAAACCCGCTGTGTAGTGACTGCAGAAGAGCACTTCCTGAACGGTGGCATGGGCGATTCCGTGTGCCAGTGCCTCAGCCGCAACTTGCCCGCACCCGTTGAAATGATCGGAGTCAACGACCACTTCGGCGAAAGCGGCACTCCCGACGAGCTGATGGCGCACTTCGGTTTGGACAAAGAACATATCATGGAAGCCTGCAAAAAGGCTATCAGTCGTAAATAACTTATACTCAGCGTATGCCTGAAATCACAGACGAGTTTATCCTGTCGCTGTTCAGCAATGAGAAGACCAAAGAGAAGGCCTTCGAGCTGCTTCTGAAAAAATACCAGAAGCATATTTATTACAATGCACGCCGCATTGTGACCATCCACGAGGATGCGGATGATGTCACGCAGAACGTGTGCATTAAGATCTGGAAAAATCTGGACAGATTCCGGAACGAATCGAGTCTGAAAACCTGGATTTCAAGGATTTGCGTCAATGAATCTTTGACATATATCGAAAAAAAGAAAAAAATGCTGAATCTGGACGATGACGAGAGTTACACGGATTTCCTGTTGAAGACGCACGATGACTTCAACACGGTCACGCCGAACCAGATTGAGCAATTCATGCAGGAGGAAATCGCCAAATTGCCGCCTAAACAACGTGCAGTGTTCACCATGCGTTATTATGACGAGACCCCCTACGCAGAGATGTCGAAGATTTTCGACACCTCCGAAAGCGCACTTAAAGCCTCCTATCATTTTGCTGCAGAAAAAATCAAAAAAAATATTTCCGAACGTTTAACCTTTTAACCATTCCATAGTCATAATCTTGTAATTTTTTAGCGATATGTTTGATTTAGAGAATTTAGATAAAACGGAACACTACAAGATTCCAGATAATTATTTCGATGAGTTGCCTGGACGGGTTATGCAAAACATCAAACACGAACAGCAGCGCAGGAAAACCATCATCACTTCCGCTGTTGCCGCTGTTGCTGCTTTGGCAATAGCTGTCGGTGTTTTCTTCACTTTCAACACTCCCGACCAAGGAACTGCCATCACGCAAGTCCAGCCGGCAACTGCTTCTGTTACCGAAGAGGAACAAGAAGCGCTTGAGACCGTGGCCGCCGATTATTACAGTGAGGAATTGGCCATGATGGACTATTACTTTTATGCATATTAACCTAAAAAAGAATTGAATATTATGAAAAGACTATGGATTTTATTGATTGTCTCGGCATTATGTGCTTCAACCAGCCTTTTCGCCCAGGAAAAAAACCCCAAGGCAATGATTCAAGAGCGACTCACTTTCATGCAGAAGAATCTGACATTGAGTGGCCAAGAGAACCAAAGTTTCTGGAAAGTTTATGAAGAGTATTTGAATGCGGAGATGAAAATCATGACCGGCTACCGCAAGAATCTCGAAAAACAAGGCATCAAACTGGGTGCACCCGGCACAAACAAAGAGGCCATTGAAAAACTGACCGACAAACAGCTCACCTACCTCCAAGACCAGAAGTTTGAGATGCGCAAGAACATTCTGAACCTTGAGACCACATATTACAAGAAATACAAAACCATCTTGAAGCCCCACACCATCAAGAAATTGTATGATCTGGAATATCGTTTCAAAAAAACCATGACGGAAAAGAAAAAAGAACCAAAAAAGGACGAACCCGTTTACGTAAATCCCGGTAAGAAAAAACGCTAAAAAGAAAGTGCCATACGGCACTTTTTTTTTGTATCTTTGCCCCACTTTTAAATCCCAAAAGAATGACAAATTACAATTTCCTGAAAATAAGCGTGTCCGATGCGATATGCACACTGACCATTTCCGCGCCAAAATCGCTCAACGCCCTAAACTCCAATATTTTGAAAGAGATGGATGATTTTCTGTCAAGTCTAGACAAGGACATCCGTGCGCTGATTATCACCGGCGACGGTGAGAAATCGTTTGTGGCGGGCGCCGACATCTCAGAGATGCAACCTCTGCATGCAGAGGAAGGAGAACATTTCGGTGCCGCCGGCGCAAAAGTGTTTCGCAAAATTGAGACTTTGCCAATCCCCGTCATCGCGGCGGTAAATGGTTTCGCATTGGGCGGTGGCTGCGAGTTGGCTCTTGCCTGCGACATCCGTCTCGCCTCCAACCGTGCCAAATTCGGCCAGCCCGAGGTCGGTTTAGGCATCATCCCCGGCTTTTCCGGAACTTACCGCTTGGCCAAAATCGCCGGCATGGGGGTTGCCAAGGAGCTGATTTTCACCGGCCGCGCCATCAAGGCAGACGAAGCGCTGCGCATCGGATTGGTCAACGCCGTCTATGAGCCCGAACAGCTTATGGAGGAAGCCATGAATCTTGCCAAACGCATCGTCAAAAACGCCCCGATTGCCGTACGCTATGCCAAAGAGTGCATCAATGAAGAGTACGACCTGCCCGCCGACGAGGCCATCGCCTTCGAAAGTCGCATGTTCGGCAAATGTTTCGACACCAAGGACCAGAAAGCCGGTATGACCGCCTTCCTCACCAAACAGGAAGTTCATTTTAACAACGAATAATTATCTATCATTCAATAACTAAAATACATTATTATGAAAATTTGTGTTATAGGAACAGGTACTATGGCCAAGGGTATTGTCAAGGCTTTCGCCGCCAAGATGCCCGTGGTCATGAAGAGCAGAACCCAAGCCAGCCTTGACAAAGCCATGGGTTCCATTTCAAAGTCTTACGCCAAACTCGTGGAAAAAGGCAAGATCACTGAGGACGCCATGAACGCCATCCTCGGCAATATCACCACCACCACGGACTATGCCACCTTTGCGGATGCCGACCTCGTGATTGAAGCCGCTGTGGAGGATATGCAGCTCAAGAAGGATGTCTTCATGGAATTGGACAAGATCTGCAAGCCGGAGACGATTTTCGCCACCAACTCATCGTCTTTGTCCATCACGGAGATAGCCGCTTGCACGAGCCGTCCGGCACAATTTATCGGCTGCCACTTCTTCAACCCCGCCGACCGCATGGCATTGGTAGAGGTCATCAAAGGTCAGCTCACCTCTGACGAAACCGCCAAGTGCATCGTCGATTTGACCACTGAAATCGGCAAGACCCCGGTTCCAGTGAACGAAGCTCCCGGATTCGTGGTGAACCGCATCCTCATCCCGATGATCAACGAGGCTGTTGGTATTTTGGCTGACGGTATCGCTTCCGCTGAAGACATCGACAAGTGCATGATGCTCGGCGCCAACCACCCCATGGGTCCACTCGCTTTGGCCGACCTCATCGGCAACGACGTGAACTTAGCCATCATGGAAGTGCTCTACAAAGAGTTCGGCGATCCTAAGTATCGTCCTCATCCGCTGTTGCGCAAGATGGTCCGCGCCGGACTACTTGGCAGAAAGACGGGCGAAGGCTTTTACAAATACTAATCAGGAAAGTGCGTCGGAAACGGCGCGCTTTTTTTTTAATTCATAATGCATAATGCATAATGTACAGCGAGACGGAGAAGGTTGGGGTCAGAACGTGGTATATAGACACGAGATGTCGCCCTCGCTACGGTGCATCAACAACAGCAATACCAGAGCAAATACCACAATCACAGCCAGCACTTTAACGATTTTCTTCTTCTTGAACATAAGCTTTGATTTTCTGATAAATAAGATAACCACCGTAGCTGGTGTGGTGTTGCCAGTCGGCAAAAACGCCAGGTTCGCCGGACAAGTCTGTACAATCAATATAGGGAGCGCCCTCTTCTTGTAAAACACGAGCCAAATTTGCCGAAACCGCCTGTATTTTAGGTAATTCGTCGGAATGAATCTTTTGGTACGCGATTCGATTGTACGGGCCGAGCACATAGACGATGTCCACTCCCCTCTCCTTGCAAAGACGAATCATCGTACGTAACTCATCAGTGCGGTAGGAGGACTCTGGATGCGGCCACAGCGTGTAGGAATGGACATCAAAGTTGGCGGAGACGTTCAGCGTATAATTGTAACGGCTCTCGTCCGGCTTGGCGCAGGCATTGGGCAGCTTGGCAATCTTGGAGGAATCGAGCCAGACAAGACTTTGCGAAAACCGCTCGGGTTTCATCCAGAACATCAAGTCCTGGTAATATTTCCGACGCAACTTATCCGTCTTAAAACTTAACAACTCCACCACCCTGTCAAACCATCCCAAAGATCCATTATTTAGTGTCAAGATCCGTTCAACGTCTTGATTTTTGGGGCGATTGGCATCTAAATACGCCGCACTCGACACATATCGGTCGAAATAATCCTCATTGCTGAAAGCGAGCTTGCCGCATCCGTATGCCGGGTTGATGAAATATATGACCTTGAGGTTTTTGACATTGTCATTACTCTGAATCAATGGGAAATAGGTGCAGGCGGTACGACCCGCGCCAGCGATTACCGAGAACAGGCTGTGAATCGAGGTGTCAGCATTCAAAAAGTCGTAATAGTTGCCTTTCGGGCGGGAATTGGTCTCCGAAGTCCCCAGGACGAGGTACCCACCGTTACGCTTGACACTTTTCAGCAAAAAATCAGTGTAGAGCTGGTTGTTGTCGCGAAGCTCCTGATGCCGAATTGTATAGAGTTGCCCCTCCCACTCAGGACACTCCGGAGCATGGTATGTCGGAATAAACAGTGCGACAACAAACCAAAAAACAACGGCTATTATCGCCAGCAATCCGAACCAAGACAACACTTTCAAACTATACAACCATTTCATCAAAACAACAACTTAAACATTATCAACAATTTATCTACAGGATAGTTGAAAAAGACCCAACCAATCGTCACAAAGACAAATGTAAGGAGAATCCCAGCAGTCTTCCGGAAAATTGTCACGGGCCTGACCTGTTTTCCGTATGTAAACAGCTTATACACAGAAAGTCCTAATCCATGCCATAGTCCCCACAACACGAAATTGAGTGTGCTACCATGCCATAGTCCGCAAACCAGGAACGTCACCATATATGCCATCACAGAGACCACCATTCGGTATTTGGCAATGGGAAGCTTGTTGAGAAGGGAGATGACCGGTTTGAAGACGTAAATTTTCAGGAAAGTGGAAAAGGTGATGTGCCATCGTTTCCAAAAGTCTGAAATATTTGTTGCAAAATACGGATTATCAAAATTTTCGGGTGTACGAACGCCCAATATATAGGCCATACCGATGGCCATGTCACAATAGCCGGAAAAATCGATGTAGATATAGAGCGAATAGAGCACGGCGGCAGTCATGACAGCACCCCAGGGACCGAAATGCGGAAGGAGTATCGAATAATCCACCGCGTATGGCTTTATCCAAGGGACAATCAACAGTGTTTTGACCGCCCCGAAGAAAATCCGGCCCACTCCCGCGAACAACATCCGCGAATTAAAACGAACATGAGTTGTGTTCATCCAGTAATGGAAATTGTTAAGCGTGTCGATCGGCCCGGCCATGAACGTCGGGAAAAAGAAGAGGTAGTTGAGGTAAGTCAGGAAATTCCGAGTGCGGAGAGTCCCTTTATAACTTTCAACCAACCAGTGAATTATACGAAAAAGAATGTACGACAGACCGATTTTCTCCACCGAGAGGAAATGCTTGTCCAGCATGTCTGTCCACCAGCTGCCGAGCCACGACTGCACCAGGGGATAGTTGCGTATGGAGAACAGCAACAACAGCAAAATCAGCGAAAAGGCGAGCAGCCAGCCGGCTTTTCGACGGGAAAGCAACCATCCCGCGCCGTATGCGAGTAGTGCCAACAACGAAAGCAGAAACAATGATTTCGGTGTTGCGATATGGCACAATATCAAGATATTGCCACCAATGAGGAGCACTTGGTTCAGCCAAGATTTCCGGAACGCCCATTTGCAAGCCACAAACAGGGTGATGAACAGGAATATCTCAACAGTAAGCGAATCACTGGTGAACAACATGCGAAAGAAATTGCTTTTCTAGTGCTAATTCTTCAAACAACGGACAGAGAAACCGACGACGGCAGGTTCTTGATCGCTCTTTTTCACAACAGCTTCATCCCAGCTCATATACACATCGCATTTCCCTTGTGCTTGGCTGACAGTTGAACTCCAAAAGCGGGCCACTTTCCCGAAAAAGTCATATTTCCCGAAAAACATCCCTGCCGGTAATGCATGAAAACCGGAAACATTGTTTAAGGAGAGGCGATTTCCTATGGCGCAATCCATTTCAGATGCAGCCCACCCCGTTTTTGAAGCCAACGCCTTACTCACGTTTTGTGGTTCTCCCTGACAATTCATTGCCGTCTGACCCGCCAAGTAGCCGAACAAATTCTCCCATTCCGTCATAGTTGGAATATGCCAACCATTCGGGCACATACCCTGTACGTGTTGATTTCCGTTATTAGCAACCGACTGTGCCACAGCGTTCCAATTGTACAAATAGCCGTATTCCTCCACATTTGACGAATCGCCACCTGGACAATAGCGCACCGCATGTTTGAAATCAAATGACTGGCCAAGTTTAATGCTGTCGCCATTGGCAAACCGGGTGGTGCGCAAATTTTCTCTAAGCCAGCATTGGTTTCCTATCGCCAACGTATGATAAGTATTCCCATCAATATCCTTCACCATCAGAGCCGTGCAAGGGGGAACAGGAGCACTGGGCATCACAAATGTATCTACAATCACTTCTTTTTCTACAGATCCCTTCTGCAGCGGCTCGGACTTTTGCGAAGATTCCTGTAATTGCTGTTCCATGAAATCCGCTGATTGTTTCTCTGGTCTCTTCTCAGGTTGTTTCTCCAGTTGTTTCTCGGATTGTTTCTCAATATGTTTCTCCGGTTGAGTCTCTTGTTTCAACTCCTGTTGTTCTCCCTGCTGCACATCGGCGGGTTTATCTGCCGGTACAGCATTGACAGGATTATTATCCAAAGATGTTGCTTCTTCCTGTTTTGTGGGAACAGGTTCCGTAACACGGACAGGGTCTTCCGCTAAAAGTTCCTCTTCGAGACGACTCGTATTGAAATATTCCGGCTGTGGGAGCTTCGACAACAGCGTGTCCTTCTCTATAATCACCACAATCTCCGGCTTTGGTTTCGTATAGGAATGACGGAATACGACATCGTATTCGTCAAGACCGGCAGTAGTTGGCGAGAAATGGAATTCGGAAGCTGACATTTTGTCCGAAACCTTCTTTTTCGACTTTTTAGCACTTTTCTTATGTTCAAGGCAAAAACCGATTCCCATTTTAAATCCTACGCCTAAGCCGTCTCTAAAATTGGGTGCCTTCAAATTATAGTTGGCAATGGCCTCCGCCGTCAACACGAAACCTGCCATGTGGAACATAAATCCTGCGGCAGCCATCGGTCCATGGGCATCCACGCTTGGCAAACGGCCCCAACTCCCCGAAAAGGACTTGTAGTTAGTGGTTCTATAGTGATAACCGAGCCCCAAATGGAATGAGACGGGTTTGAACTGGCGAAATGTCAATCCAAACAGACCGTCAAAATATGAATTTGTACTTTTAGTCAAATAATTTATACTATTCGCATCCACAGCATTGAATAATCCATTGAAATTAAAGTTGGACATCACACTCAGATACCAACCCGTATTTCGCATCGTACCGATTTTCAACCCGTATGCGAGATTCTGATAATGGAAAAAGGGGTCAGAACGCTGGAATTGGATATTTTCCACATTGAAGGTCAAGAATGTGGAATAATTCGACGGTTTAAATTTGGGTTTTCCCGATTTAACCATGGTAAACGAGGTTGTGCCGGCCGGAGGTTCTGCTGTAAATCCCACAAACGGGCAAAACAGCAACACGCTAACCATAAGAAAAGTAAAAAATCTAACCTTTTTATTCATAACAAGTATTCTTTTTTTCATCTGCAAACCACTATTCTTGTTATTTGTGTTTTTCTGGCATCAGTTCATCCATAGCATTTCTCGCTCTTGCGTTACCTTGATTAGCCGATTTAAGATACCAGTCGAGAGCTTCCTTGGTGTCAGGTTTCACACCTCTTCCATATCTATAGCATTGGCCAAGAAGAAATTGTGCGTCTGAATGACCATTTTGAGCCGCTTCTGTGAGATATTTCACCGCCTTTGGGAAATCTGTGGAACAACCTTTTCCCTTATAGTAATAATAACCCGTCTGGTATTGGGCTTCCACATGGTTATTGTCGGCCGCTTTCTGGTACCATTTCAACGCCTCTGGATCGTAAGGATAGACACCGAGGCCGTTCTCATAGCAAACGCCAAGATCGTATTGGGCGGGGGCATACCCATCTTTTGCAAGTACCTGAAGCAGCCTGGCTCCTTCAACAGGGTCGGAAACATCCATTTCGTCTGTCAGAAGCAGCATCGCCAAGTTGTGTTTGGCACGCGGGGAGCCAGCATCTGCGGCAATCTGAAACCACTTTGCAGCATTTTCATATTCCATCTTGTTGCAGAAATAGACTCCGACTTTGTTGGCGGCTTCCGAATGTCCTTGTCTGGCCGCCAGTGCATACCATTGATAAGCCTTATTCATATCGCGGTCACATCCAGAAAGGCCAAATTCGTAGGCCATGCCGAGCCGGAACTGTGCATCCATATCCCCTTTGACGCCCATATCCATGTCTTCGGCAAAGATATCTTGCGGTGTTTTGGATTTTGCCCGCCGTGCCATCTGATTATTACCGTTCAAGTAAACTTTATTGACCATACCATTGATGTGTATGGGAGTCTGCATAGAGATAGTCGCTTTCGTGACCTGCTCCTTCACGTCCTGGAACATTTCGTCAAGACTGTAATTCTCTTTTTTCAAAGCATTGACAAGGGCGGTGGCATAGGGGCCGTTTTCCGAATTGTCATCCAATCCATCCTGCGCCACTTCGCCGGCACGAGTGGCAAATGCGATCAGTGTGTTCGTGGCGGGATCCATCTGCCGCAGTCCCTCGCTTGCCGCCATAGTGCTTCGCGTGAAATTGGTCTTCAAACTTCTACAGGCGTCCAACACCACCACAAGGCGTTTGCCCTTGGTATCATTCAAACGATTCAGCAGATACTGGCCGTCAAGACACTTGTTCTCTACATCCGACCTGAGACTTGGATCCACATCCACTGGCACCAACCAGTTCGTGTTGTTATGTTGAAGACCATGCCCCGAATAATAGACGAAAACCGTGGAATACTGTCCTTCCTCGACCTCCCGCATGAACAGGTCTAGCGCCACCTCTTGGAATTCCCGTGTTGTCACGTCATACATGCACCGCACGTCAAACCCAAGCTCCTGCAATTCCTCCGCCACTATCTGCGCATCGTGGAGTGTGTTGCGCAAATTCGTGGTATATTGATAATTAGAGTTTCCAATCACCAGCGCTATCCGTTTGTCTTCAAAACGTTGTTTATTCAAGCCTTTGAGAGGCAGCCAGGAGACTCCGTCACGAGTGGACATTTTCACCTGCTTGATGTAAGCCTCAGCCGTGTGAGTACTCTTCGATTTCATCGCTATATTGGTGAAATAGGAGGTCTTCCCGTCCGAATCCTGCGCGTAAATATACTGGAAATCCTTGTCGGATGTCCAGTGGATGAACTCGCTTCCATCAAAGCGAGAACCCTCACTGCACATTTTCGTACCTATCTGGATGCTTTCCAGATTCATCTTCGTGATGGTATATACCGTTGCACGTACCCCTGTAGCTGACCACAAGAAAAACAATAACAAAAACAATGATTTCTTCATAATTATATTAACTTTTTTTATATTTATTAGCAATTTGAATCATGAAACCCTGAATGGTGATCGCCAAAAACGGTATCACCAAATTAAATCGGAACTCCATAAAGTAGTAGAGAACTGTTGTCATCAGGTAAAGCAGGAAATATGAACCCAGCCAGCGCAACAGAGACAACACATGCTGAGAACTCTCTTTGTCAGCGTATTTCGAAGCCTTGGTCAATTGGTTAATAAAAAACAGAAACCAGAAAATAAACACATAACAGAAAAAGTTCAACAGCACGAATCCCCAACTCAGCACATGGTTTCCGCCGCAAAGGTATTGATAAGCCATCCAAGTAATATACGCACCAGCGATCTTTCCTACGTAGGTGTCATGAACATCATCCTCGAAATTAGCGATGATGATGACCTTGTCTTCCAAGTCACCGTTCCATTTGACATTCATCCGATGTTCATTTTCCACGAAATCGCCGCCAAGGTTCAAATAAAAATAATAGTTATCCCGTTTGGAATCCAGTTTGGCCGATTCGGCCTCCATTCCCGTTTCCAGTCCATTCCGTATTCGTTCCTCTTCAAGAGAGGCCTGCAACATCATATAGCTCTCGAAGTCGAGAACCGTTCCCGTAAGGTACATCAACGGGGAGTTAATGCATAGATGCCCTTTCGCGAAATAGACCGGCCAATCACGCCACTGTTTCACTGAAGTTTCCTGATGATTCAGTTCATCGTACATTTTAAGGGCTATGGATGGTTTTCCTAATTGGAGAAACGAGTATCTGGAAAAATTCGTCATGATGCTGTACTGATTGTAATCCGACATACCACACTTCTCCAACAGGGCACTGTCCGCAATCACGAACTCCTTCCCTGCATCACCCCACTTATGAGTGGCAATAACCAGCCTCGGCATCCGTTGAATTTGTGCATAGAGGGAGTCATCGTACTCAGTCTCATATCCTTTCTCGAAACGGATATCCATCAAAATGTACTTGTAATCGATACTGTCGCGCTCGATTTTCTGCAAGAAACGAAGCAACTTGCGCCGATCCGTAATGACTGCGTACCCTTCTCTGGGTTTTTGCGGGTTTTTATACACCAGTTGGATATCTTGGCTGACATTGACGAAAAACGCTGTGTCCTGCAACTCAATCTCCTTCGCTTTGTTGAAACGTTCCAAACGACTGAAGAGCGTGGCGTTTTCTTTTTGATAATACTGCTGATTTTCAACAAGATACATCCCGCAGCATGTCAATATTGCAAGTATGACAGCTGTCACGACAGGGTTCATTTTTCCCGTACACCATGAATGGAAGAGACTTCGAAAGAATTTCACAACCTTACGATCGCCCCAATCTTTTCTCTTTTTAGTATCAGATTGATTCATACACAAAACTCAGAGCAAAAATAAAAAAAATATGATTTCCTCAAACTCAAAAACAACTTTCAATTCACATTTTTTTCACCCGTCTGTGCATAAACGGGCATATTTTTATTCTCATTTCTAAAGGCTACGCCATCTTCGATGCCTCAAATCCAGCAGTGAATCGCATTCCCACACTAACGTGTCTGTCTTGGCCGCGTAGCCGCTCCAATGCCCCAGCACGCGGTCGCTGTCAAAATTCGACACGGCAGGCAATGGGTTGGTGAACGGGTTGCTTCCGTACGCGGCCTCTGTGCCGGCAGAAAGCAGATACAGATATGTATGGTGGTCGATTTGGGTGTGTTTCACATAGACAGTGTCGCCAGGGCGGAATGTAATTCGTCTGAAATTCGCCCGATCCTCCTCGCTCAACATGTCGCGCATCAACACCGAATAGCCGTAGCGAGTCACTTCATAGTTGAAAGAGAGGCCGTTGAACGTACGGTCATCGAACGCCACGGGCAAGTTACAGACCCACAGCCTGTCGGTCAGTTTCGGGGAATGAACCTTGCAGAAAAAGGCATAGTAGTTCACCTCGTTGGGGTCATCGGTCATCAGCACACGGATGGAAGCCATCGTATCATTCAACAGATCAGACGATTGGTCGAAACCGATAGAATCCAAGTCGAACGTTTTCGGGATATAGGTTTCTGCCATATAGGTTTGTCCGTCATATTCCACCGTCAGGGTGTAATGCGTCTGTTCCTTGCCTATGACCTTGCTCCCGATAAATGCCGTATAATAAGGAGCTTCCGAGGAAAACTGCCAAACAAGTTCCTCTGTCTCACCGGTTTCCGAAGTGACGAAAACCCGTGCCTGGTCGCCCGAGACAAAGACATCGCTCATCAGAGTTCCCAAGTTAATTTCCGAAAAGTAAGGGATACTTTTCGACAGCATGACCATAGCGGGCGATCCAGTTTCTATCGAACCTTCGATCACCAGTTTAGGCTGATAGTCGGGCAGTTTCATGTCTATTTCCTGCTGACAACCGAATGTCAACAAACAAACCACCAAGAGAAGCAATCCAAACAGCTTATTCATTATAAGTCTTAGTCTTTCGAAAACGGCCGCGAAGATACAAAAAAAATGTATTTTTGCACCCTTGAATTCAAGGGAATATCCTATCTGTAAGCAATTAAAACAAGGGCATTGCGGAACAGACCGCATTTAGTGAATATGAACAACGACGAAAAGGATTTTGACAATGGGATGATGCCATTGCTGGAAAAGGCTGCGGAACCGCATATTTGGGACGAGCAGCCCGTTTTCTGTTTCACATCAGACATAGATTGGGCTTCGGAAGCGGTGATTGAGCACTATTTCCAGAAGATGCCTATGGAGATGCTGAAACTGACCGTGTTTGTCACCCACAAGTCGGAAGTTATTGAACGTGAATATCTTGCGGGACGGATTGTGCGAGGCATACATCCCAACTTCCTGCCGGGTTCTTCGCACGGCAACACATTTCGCGAGGTGATTGAAACTTGCCTTTCCTTCGCACCAGAAGCCACTTGCACCCGTTCGCACCGTGCTTTCGATGTCACCGACACAGCGCATCTGCTCCGCAACGAGTACCATATCAAATGCTGCTCAAACACCATCACGACACTGGCCCCGAAAATCACCCCTTACTGGTTGGAATCAAAACTGTTACAAATTCCCGTTTTTTTCGAAGAGGGCAGTTTTCTATACAATCGACTAGGCTTGTCCATCCAGCCTTATATGAAATTCTTCACCGCCCCCGGCCTGAAGGTTATCAGCTTCCACCCGGTAAACATGGCCTTCAACACTCCGGAAATCTCCTGGATGCGACAGATCAAGGATTCCCTGACCCGCGAAGAGTTCAACCACATCGACGCAGACATGATCGAGCAACGCAAAAACCGTGAAAAGGGAGCCTTCGACCTTGTGACCGAAATCATTGAACTCACCCAGCGGCTGCAAGCTCCCATCCTCACTCTTGACGAGATTTACACTCAAACTATTGAGAGTTAGACTTATATTTAGTAAACCTATAACCAGATCATAATGAGAATATTAGAAAGCGAACGGCTGATTTTGAAACCGGTAGAGCCAGAAGACCTGCCTTATCTGATGGAGCAGCGTTGGGATGCCGACCTCACCGACTACATCATCCACAACCCGATATCCTCCTACAACCAGCAACAGTGGTACGAGAAAATCTGCCGCAACGGCGATGTGGCCCTCTCCATTTTTTATAAAGAAAAGGCAGATGAAAAGCCTGTGTTGCTTGGCGCTGTCGGATTGTACGACATCAATCATCGCCACCAGCGCGCCACTTGGAAAACACTGCGCATTCCCAAACAATACCAAGGACTCGGATTGGCCTACGAAGCCTCAGCCATGCTTATTGAATACGGATTCAACACCCTTAATATCAACAAGATAACTAGCGATGTATTCCCCGACAACGAAGGCATCATCCGTTTGCTCGAACGGGTTGGGTTCAAGAAGGAAGGTCGTCTCAAACAACACTACTTCCACCAAGGTAAGTTTAAAGATGTTTTGATTTACAGTATGTTACGGAACGATTTCAACCGTAAGAAAGCACAAAACAAATAGTCATACAATCCCAAGCGGTAGAATGAGCGTATGGTTTACCAGAATGTCATAGCACCTTATATCCAACTGACGGAGCAAAATCCGGATCAGACCGTGGCGAGAATTGACGGACAAGTCTATTCGTATTCTCAGTTAGCGCAACGTATTGCCCCGATAATGAACGAGTTGGACGCAATGAGCATAGTGCGGGTGGGAATTGTCATGAAACCGGATTTGACCGCCTGTGCCGCACTGATGGCCTGTCTGTTCAGCGGAGTGGTGGCGGTATCGCTTCCCGACAATCTCCCGGAAGCCCAACTTCAAGCCATTCGTCAGGAACTTGAACTGCCGCAAGTGCTGACCGTGGAACGAATGCACTACTACTACCGAATGACCTTCGAAGACGCACTTTGCCGGATCGACAACGGACTTTACAACATTGAGGATGAACAACTTGTGAGCATAATTTGTCATCTCAACCATGGAAATGCCATCACTTTCGAACAGTTCTATGCCAAAAATTTTCCCAAACAGAAAAAATTCTCCTTAGCCACTGTTTTCCAACTGTTGTTACCCGAATTTCCAGAAATATGTTCCATCTTCTAAACAAAAACCTCAACATACAACTGTTTTTTTTAGTGATTCTGACCGGATGGTCTGGGTGGCTTATATTTTCGCAAATGAGCATGCTGCCACCAGAAGGCTCCATGCTGATGTTCCAGTATCTGGCATCTTGGTGGACTAACCACAACACTCTCGTCCGCATCTTCGTATTTGCTATGGTACTCACCATGACCTTCGGCGTCATCAAGCATTTCGACAACAATCACTTTTGCGAAAGCAGGACATACATGCCAGGTATTTTCTTCCTGTTATTACTTAACTGCGGGAAATTTTTGCATACTTTCACCCCCAGCCTGTTGACCTGCTTTTTCATTGCCCTGATTTTACTGATGGACACCCCAAACGATTCTTCCGCCAACCTCAAAAACCGTATTTTCACATTCGGGCTGACAATTGCTTTAGCCACTTTGTTGGATATCAGTGCGTTCGGAATCATCTCATTTCTGATCCTGATGATTTCCATCAACAATGTAACCTCCATAAAAGACAATCTTATCTTGTTCTCTGGACTTCTGATTCCCTATATCTACGCCTTTGCCATCTCATACATTGCCGGCACCTTACCTGTTTTCGTGCAATCTTGGCGTGACCTGACCATTTTCGAACCGGCAAAACAGTTTTCCCACCTGAGAATCATCGACTATGCCACTTTGGCTTTCTTCATTCTAACCATCATTCTATTAATCATACGAGACAAACGTTTCTTAGACAACAAGTTAATCATCATCCGACAAGCGTTCACCAACAACCATCTCTTGGTTTTTTCCATGTTGGTTTTCTTGTGGTTAGGGAATGTGACCCTTCCTCTCGCCTTGACCTATTTGATTTTACCGGTTTCCATATACATGGCCATTGCTGCGATACCCAAGCAACGTTGCCTATTGGTGGATATTTTGATATTAGCCTTATGCGTACTCTTATGGCTTTAAAATCCCACTTTTCACTCTCCCCCACCCTTGAATGCGGCTGTGATGAAGTAGGCCGCGGCTGTCTTGCCGGTCCTGTATGCGCCGCCGCCGTCATCTTCCCGTATGATTACACAAACGATGAAATCAATGATTCCAAGCAACTAACGGAACGCAAGCGGGATTTGCTGCGACAAATCATAGAACGTGATGCTTTGGCATACGCAGTCGCCGAAGTGTCGGAGGTTGACATTGACAAGATGAACATTCTGCACGCCTCCATCCACTGCATGAACCTTGCAATCGGGAAACTTTCTGTGAAACCGGAACTTATCCTTGCCGATGGCAATCGTTTCCAGGATCGTTGGGGCATTCCCTACCGATGCGTGGTGAAAGGTGACGCCACCTACCTCTCCATTGCCGCCGCCTCTATTCTGGCCAAAACCTACCGCGACGATCTCATGAACCGACTGGCAGACGAGTTTCCAGCCTACGACTGGGCTCATAACAAAGGTTATCCTACACCCAAACATATCGCCGCTGTCAACCGACACGGGTTAACCCCTTATCACAGGAGAAGTTTTCATCTCAAGAATCAACTCTCACTCAATTTTTGAGCCGTTTTTCTTTTTACCCATATTTTCGGCCACAAGTGTAATTTTTAGGCCGAAATTTCGTCATAGAATTATTGAAATCAGATGCTGACAGAGAAAGAGATAGAAATCATTGAAGGATGCAGGAAAGGCGATGAAACCAGTCAGAAAAGCCTTTACCTCACATACGGTCCACTTGTAAAAGGAATCTGTTTGCGTTATACGGAGGACGTTGAGGAGGCGGAAGACTTTTTTCATGATATTTTCATCTTTATTCTGACGCATTTCGAGCATTTTGACAAAATCACATCGCTTGGTGGATGGATTCGGACCATAACCATCAACAAATGCATTGATTATCTACGTCATAAGAAGCTGAGAAATGTCATTCCAATGAGCAGTCTTGAATGTGATTTCAACGATGCGGCGACGCATGATTATGACGGTATTCCGATGAGCGAGTTGCAATCATTCATCCGGCAATTGCCTATAAACCAGCGCACTGCATTCAATCTCTACGTCATTGACGACATCCGGCAAGAGGAAATCGCCAAAATGATGCAGCAATCTCAAAACAACGTCAGCACCATGATTTCACGCGCCAAGGCAACCTTGCGCAAAAAAATCAACGATTATTGGAACGAAGAAGAAAAAAAACAAACAAAAATATGAGTAACAACCCGATAGATGAACTCCGCGGCATGCAAGCTCCCGTCTCTGAACAGGAATGGGAGGCCATTGTCCACGACAAACGATATCTGAAGAAATTCGGCAAGAAGGCAAGGTTGTCCCCTAAAGGCAAGGCCGCGTTGATTGCCGGTGCCGCCGCCATTCTGATCACCGTCCCCATCCTGATCAGCACCTTGTCGCACAAAACGACAGACACCGTGCAAGACAACCGTCCAATCCAGAGTGTCGTCCTGCAGCAGGAAGCCGCCAAGGAGCCCTCACCGAACGTTTCGACGGTGACAACAAATCCTGTTACCACGCCCAAGCCGGAAAAGACTCGTCAAGCACTCCCATCCACCAGCAGTGCCACCGTACAAGCCTCCACTCATGAGCAATCCGCATTGACAGCTGTTACAGAAGCAAGGGTGCCGTCCAACAACCCGTCTTCCGTGACAAACACCCCGACTTCTACTCCTACTCCTACCCCTACTCCAACCATCATCTTGGCGAACAACACTCCGACGGAAACTTCAACCACGACAAAGCACACTCCCCTCACGAACCGCTCCGACAATCACCCACAATCTGCAAACACAAACCTTGAAGAGAACCAGCCAGTGGTGGAAAAAAGCCAGGACAACTCAGAATCAGAATCGGAAGCTCTTAATGAGTTTTTCATTCCGTCCGCTTTTTCTCCTAACGGAGATGGTATTAACGACCTTTTCTTTGTCAAGGCGAACTTCGTCCCCCAAAACTTCGAAATGAACATACTAAACCGTAACGGCGAACTGGTGTTTCGTACCCGAGAAATCGACAGTCAATGGGACGGTAAAATCCACAACCAAAAATTGCCCGAGGGTGTGTATGTATGCATCATCAAATACACTAACCAAAACGGAGAGATTAAAACGAAAAAAGGACAAGTAATGTTACTGCCGTAATGAACACCGTTAACCGCGCCACACCTCCCGAAATACACCCGTTGGAGCCTTTCGTCCTGCAAAAGCCAAACTGTGCCACACTTGCCAACGGCATCCCTGTTTTCCACTTTGAAAATCCCAACTTGGATTTGATACATATCTTGTTGCAAGTGAGGACGGGGGCTTTATACCAACCGAAAAAACACGTCTGCAATTTCGCATATACCCTTCTGAAAGAGAGCTCGCCGACTTATTCCCCTGAAGATCTTTCCGAAAAAATGGACTATTACGGGACGAATGTCACGGTGAATGTGGGAATGAACAAAGTGCAGATTCTCATTTCCGTGCCAAAAAACAATTTGAGGCAAATCCTGCCAGCCATAGCGGAATTTCTCGTCTCGCCAACCTATCGTGAGAGAAGCCTGGAGATTCTTCAAGACAAAGAGGTTAAAAATCTGGCATACAACGAGCAAAAGACCGACTACTGTGCATGGCGGATCATGTGGCGGGAAATGCTGGGACAGACTTTCCCAGCCGTATCTGAATTTGCCACAACATCATCCATCCGTTCGGTTACTACCAAGGATTTACAAGACTTCCACAGGCACAGCTTCAATGCCGAGAATCTGACCCTTTTTGTCACCGGCAACACAGACAACGCCATCCGAAGACAGATTGAAGACATCTGGAAGGATGTGCCACACGGTACTCCCGCATCGGAACTTCCTTTAATTCCAGTGCAGAATCGTCATGGAAAAATTTTCCACCAACCCATGGAAAACTGCCTCCAGTCTTCCATCGTATTGTGTTCCTTGTCGATGGATTACAACGACCCCGAGCGCACTGCCTTTTCGGTTCTCAACACCCTGACCGGAGGCTACTTCAGTTCCCGTCTGATGCAGAACCTGCGCGAAAAGCAGGGACTTACATACGGCATATCCTCATCGAGCACCTTTTTCGGACATCAATCGGTGTTTGCCATCAGCAGCGAGGTCAACGCCGAGAGCACGAACCGCGCTGTGGAATCCTGTTTTGAAGAGCTGCAACGGCTTCAGAATGAGCCTGTCAGCAATGAGGAACTTGACATGGTGAAGAACTATATGACAGGGCTTCAGCTTCGGACCGTTGACACCACGGTGAACGCCATGCAAAAATTCGCCTATTGGCATCGTTTCGGATTAGACGAGACGGAAATGTTCCGTTATCTTTCGGAAATAAAAGATGTCACACCTGCAGAACTGTTATCTTTAGCAAAAAAGTACTTCCCCTATAATAAATTCACCCGATTCATCGTTGGTAATTATTCTTAAGCGGAATGAATACTATAAAAAGATGTATAATGTTGGGGTTGCTGATGACGTTGGTCGTCGGTGTTTTTGCGCAGCCTTGGAATCCGCCAATAATGCAATGCGTTCAACCAATGGATGGCGGTCGTATTAAATTCATTTGGAGTTGCGACCAGAACGATTGTCTTCATTTCAAGGAGTATTGTATATACGTCAACAGCACTCTTCAGCACACTATAAATGCCAGCCCAGGCGAGACTCTATGCGGTTATGGGGATTTTATTATTTCTGTTCCTAATGCCAGCTCCTATGATTGTTATATGATCGCTTATGATTCTAACAATAATCCATATCCCTCCAATACAATTCGTTCCATCAATTTGACTGTTACCCCCAATGTCAGCAATACGAGAGCGACACTTAATTGGTCACCTCCAACCACCAGTTTTGACAACACATGGGGTACCTCTTTTGACATTTACAAAAAACGCGGCTTCGAGACAAGTTTTCCTACCCAACCATTCGCCTCTATTCCCAGAACAGCTGGAACCAGCTACTCTTACATTGACACATCTGATGTTTGTAATGATGACATATCCTACCAAGTAGGCATTACTCACTCCTATCAGAACGGTTCTCCATGCCCATTCATGTCTTCTATCATCACTGTGAGCAATTTGACGGACGACACCCCACCCACCACTCCCGTAATTGACAGCGTGTCTGTAACTTCCAACAACAAGGTGATGATCGGTTTCCATGAGACGGAACCCTATATGAGACATTTTATCATCGACACGTCCTCCGCGGTAACCGGTCCCTACTATCAAAAAACCACAATAACCGGCGGACTGACCTACTGGATTGATCCATCAATCAATCCAAGCAGTAACACCAAATACTATCGAGTCCGCGCTGTAGATTCGTGTAACAACACATCTCCTATGACCGATTCTCTGTGGAATATGAAATTGTCACTTCTCTCAACTGATGTCTGCCTAAAATCAGCCTCGTTCAATTGGAGTAAAAACGATCGTCCAATCAAAGATATTGATCATTACGAGGTGAACCTCAGTGACGACGGGGGGACGACATGGAGAACTATCGGCACCACAGCCGATAATTCCTATAAAATTGAGAATCTGAATTATAATCAAAATTACACTGTCCTTGTTCGGGCGGCCAATAGTGACAGAACTCTCACGGCCAGTTCCAACCGCATCAATTTTACAATTCCTAAACCTAACATAGCGGATTTTTCGTACATTCCATCCGTTTCCGTCATCGACAACCAATACATTCAAATCAATGCACTCACCAGAGAGACTCCGCAGTTTGAATCCATCACTTTGCAACGAAGTGAGGACGGCATCCAATTTGAAGATTTCAAAACACAAAGTTACATGACTGGCACAGAAACCTATGTATTTGACGACAAACATGCCGATTTCGAAAGAAAAACCTACTACTACAGAACATTTTTAACCAATAGTTGTAAAACGTCTTCGGGATATTCGAACATTTCCCATAACATCGTACTGCGAGGAGAAAACGACCCGCTGGAACAGACCAATCTCCTCACATGGAATGGATACGACAACTGGGACGGCGATGTCGCCGATTATACTATAATGCGAAAATTAGAAAGACAGGGATTTAACACCGTCACATACGTCGTACCGGCCATCAACAACTACTACTTGGATAACATCTCCCAATATTACGAATCTGGAGCAAAGTTCACCTATTACATCGAAGCCAAAGAAGGTCCCAACCAATACGGTATTCAGGGGACAAGCTGCTCCAACCACCTCACGATTACCCAACCCCCAACCCTCTACATCCCCAATGCCTTCAGACCTTTTGGGGGCAACAACAATAACGTGTTCAAGCCAGCAAACCTATTCGTGTCATACGACCAATACAGGTTTTCGATTTTCTCGCGAACAGGCGAATGCCTATTTATCACCACCAACCCTCACGAAGGCTGGAATGGACGGAAAAACAACAACCCACATTCACCTGTGTGTCCTGAGAATGTATATGTTTACCACATCGAATACCAATTGCCCGACGGCACTATCATGGAACGATCTGGCACGGTGACACTATTAAAATAGTCTAACGTTTTGACGAATCCTTTAAGAGATTTTTGTTAAAATGACTACAAAACTGACAAAGACAAGCAGAACACCCCTGAAAGACAGGCCATTTCCAGATTATACGCCCAAAGAAGAGTTTTGGAATTCCATCAGTCATGCCATTGGTGCGTTATGCGCAATAGTGATGTTGTGGATGGCAATACGGGCATCGAAAAACCACGAAGGTAACACTGCCCTTTTCTGTTGCATCGTCTATATGGGTTGTGTTCTCATCACTTTCCTGGTATCTAGCATATACCACGGTCTTCCGAGAGGGATCCCCAAGCAGGTCATGCGTATCATCGACCATTGTGACATCTTTTTTACCATTGCAGGCACCTACACTCCCATCATGCTAATAGGCGTTTTGCCCATAAACCCAGCAATGGCGTGGTCCATTTTCGTTGTTGAATGGGGGTTTGCCCTCATTGGCGCCACCCTCAACGCCATCGACCTCAAAAAGTATTCCACTTTTTCCATGATCTGCTACCTTGCCATGGGCTGGTGCGTCATCATCAGCTTGCGCGACACCGTCTTGGCGATGACCTGGCCAGGATTCGCCTATATCCTCGGCGGTGGAGTGGCTTACACGATCGGAGCGGTGCTCTACCTCATCGGAAAAAAGAAGCCGTACCGGCATTTCGTGTTCCACATTTTTGTGCTGCTGGCAGCTATCATTCAGTTTGCGGGTATTTACTTGTATCTGCTGAAATAATTATGTGTAACAATGCGCACTGTTAAAAAGACGCGGCACATCGCGTCTCGACAAAATCATGCATCCACAGTCACCACGCAACGAACTTTCTTGAATGACGGATGTTGCTTGAATTGGCGCAACACCTCGGCCAACTGCTGTTTCCGTGCAGCAAGTGTATGGTCGCGAGACATCTTGATCCAAAAATCCTGCAGGTAATAGTTCTGTATGCGGGACACCAACGGTGCGGCCGGCCCCATGACATATCCTGCGAACATTTCGCGCAACATTCCCTGCAATTGTATCGCCGCTGCCAGAACCGTCTTTTCTTCAGGATGTTTCAACGTGATTTTCACCATGCGGGTAATCGGCGGGAGCCGGAACTGTTGCCGCTCCGCTATCTGGCTTTGATACATCGCGGCGAAGTCGTTGCTCTCCACGTACTTCAAGGCGGGATGATTAGGCTGGAATGTTTGTATGACCACCTTGCCCGGCACCTCCTTGCGACCTGCGCGGCCGCTCACTTGCGACAACAACTGGAAAGCCCGTTCAAAAGCACGGAAATCGGGGAAGGAGATCAGCGCGTCAGCATTAAGGATTCCCACCACGCTCACCCGATCGAAATCCAGCCCTTTCGTCACCATTTGGGTACCCACCAAAATGTCGGTTTTATGTTCCTCAAAATCAGTGATAATCTGCTGGTAAGCATTTTTCGACCGTGTGGTGTCGGTATCCATCCGGGCGATTCTGGCTTCCGGGAAAATCTGCGCTAATGTATCTTCAACCTGTTCTGTACCAAATCCTTTCATCTCAATATCCGTACTGTGGCACGTGGGACATTCGTGCGGCACCTCGATAGCGTAACCGCAATAATGGCACTTCAGCAGATTGGTTTTCTTATGGTATGTAAGCGTCACGTCGCAGTATTGGCACTTGGGCATCGACTCGCAGGTATGGCAAATCATACGCACCGCATAGCCTCGCCGGTTCTGGAACAAGATGACCTGCTCTTTTCTTTCCAAGGCAGCCGCAATCTGCTCAATCAGGAAGTTGGAAAAGAGTCCCTGCACTTCGTGGCGTTTGGTGGCCAAGTTCATGTTAACGGTGTATATGTCAGGGAGATGGCTTTCCGCGTAACGCTGCATCAACTCCACAAGGCCGAACTTGTGAAGCTGGACATTGAAGTAAGTTTCCAACGAAGGCGTAGCTGTACCCAACAAAGTTTTCGCCCCATGAATCTGCGCCAGCATCACAGCGGCATCGCGGGCGTGGTAGCGCGGAGCGGGATCAATCTGCTTGTAAGAGCCGTCGTGCTCTTCATCCACGATAATCAATCCCAAGTTCTTGTAAGGCAGCAACAACGCCGAGCGAGCCCCGAGAATGAGCTGATACTTGGAGGTGCTATCCGCCTCGCCGCCACTCAGCACACGATTCCAGATTTCCACCCGCTCATACTCGTTGAATCGGGAGTGATAGACGCCAACCTTGTCTCCAAAATATTTCCGCAACCGATTGACAATCTGAGAGGTAAGCGCAATCTCCGGCAACAGATAGAGCACTTGTTTGCCCTGTTTCAGTACCTCGTCAATCATCTTGATATAGATTTCTGTCTTGCCGCTGCCCGTCACACCGTGCAACAATGTCACAGCAAATGTCTCGAAACTGTGCTTGATTTCTTGATAGGCCTGCTCTTGCGGTGCAGAAAGGCGCACTTCACCTGCATTCTCGGCAGAAAAATCCACCAAACGAGAGATGACGCGCTCTTCTGAAAGCAAAACACCTTTTTTCAGTAATGTCTGCAGGCTGCTTTGGCTGGCATGTTCGGATTTCACCAATTCAGTTTTGGGTACAGCTGCATCAAAATGGTAACGACCGTCCTTGCGGGTGAGCATCATGAAACCCAGCAGCGTGTCGGCCTGCTGGGAGGTGCTGGCCTTCGCATTGAGTTTGTCAAGAAGTTCCATAAAGGCAGATTCCACATTGAACGGCGGGGCAATTCTCACAACCGTCTCTTTCTTCGGCTTATACGGATTTCGAATTTCTTCATCGGTAATCAAGATGTGCTTATCGACCAGCGATTTGATGATGGGCAGCACCTTGGCAATCTGCAAACTTTTTCCGACTTCGGCAACGGTCATAGTCTCTCGATGGATAAGCAATTCCATCACTTTCAGTTCGTAAGGGGTCAACACGGAAACATCGCCGTCGAACTCAGGATGGATTTTCACCTTGGTTTCGCTGGCGAGACGCAAGGCGGAAGGCAACGCAGCCGCCATCACCTCCCCTATCGTACACATATAGTAGTCGGCCATCCATTGCCAAAGACGGTACTGTGCCTCCGAGACCACCGGCCGTTCGTCTATCACGTCCAGTATATACTTGACAGAAAACTGTTTAGGAGCATTCTCATGGACTTTTTCCACAATGGCGGCATAGAGTTTGTTGTTCCCGAAAGGAACGATGACGCGCATTCCGAACGCGATTTTGCCGTTCAGCGACTGGGGCACACGGTAGGTGAAACGCGCCTCTATGGGCAGCGGCAGAATCACATCGGCAAAAAAGGTCTGCATGAGCGCAATTAGTATAAACTGGGGACTATTTCGTTATCCTTGACCTCCAAAAACTGCACATTCACATTCTCATAGCCTCCATCTGACGACTTGTCAAAAGACAACGGGAATGCAATCGGGGTTACTTTCACACGGTCGTGGTCAAAATGGTTGAGTACCAACTCTATGAAATAGTTGGTGATGTCGTACCCTTGAAATGCGAAACTTTCCAAAGAGGGTGGCACCCCATACTTCTGTGTGTAGTCATAGACGAAGGTCTTGGTTTTTTCCGCATCAAAATCGACATAATAATCCGAGAAAAAATGCAGGTTCAGTTTGGAATAATATTCAATGTCGTAAGTTTTTGACTCCAACCATGTCTCCGGCACCACAAACGTCAGATTGTCGGTCTTTTTACTGTAAATCAGACTACGGGAGATGATGAGGTTTTGCGCAGGGTTGTCGTAAAAGGTGACCACAAATTGCGGACGGGCGGGATTCAAACGGGACACCACCGAAGAAGCATTAGATGTGACCTCGAATGCGATATGGTTGTCTTGGAAATATTTCGTATAGGCCATCATCTCTCTGTTTTTGGAAACGGAATCCCCGTAGATGATAATCGGGAAGGCATCGGACTGCTGCGCCAGAAACGCAATCATGGCGGGACGAGATTCCAAAGATGGAATCAGCTTATAGACGTACTCGTTCCCTTCCATCAAATCCTGTCGGCTAGTAAATGGGTTCACAATGGGAATCCGGTACTGTTTGGCATATTCTGCCGCAATGGTAAAAAGCTTGCTGAAAAACGGGCCAATGATAAGATTCACACCTGACATCAACTCTTCGTCCTCCAAGATTTTGCGCAGCTTAATTTCGCTATTGGAGATATCACGCACAACCACCTCAAACTGGATATTCTCGTCCTTGCCCAGCTCCTCAATCGCCATCTGCGCCCCATTCCAAAAGCCCATCAGCTGATAGGAGCGCACTTTCGCCATATCCTCACTTTCCTTAACAAAAGGTGCGGTATAATTATCTGAGTCAAAAGGAATAAGATACAATATCTTACATGTGGATGACTCCGCGAGAACCGAGCCTAATCCGAAGATAAGAAAGATTATACATAGAGTTGTTTTTTTCATAATGGATAATTGATAATGGATAATTGATAATTATGTGGGGAGACGATAATACCTCAGATCACTCGTTTTCTTCACTTGTCTTTCTTCTTTCTACATTCAGCATTAGAAGCGTTCAAGTACCGTGCGACAAAGCGTTTCCATACGGTCGTGATAGCTATCCAAGAACTTGCAAGTCACACGATTGGCGATGATGAGGCAGACGGTAAGCGCATGATGTCCGAGCAGGTTGCCGAGGCCGTAAATGGCGGAGCATTCCATCTCCATATTGGTAATAGCAATTCCTTGATAATCAAAAGATTCGATTTTCTGATTGAGAGCGGGATACTTGAGGGAAGCGCGAACCTCCCGGCCTTGCGGGCCGAAGAAGCCCGGTGCACTGACGGTGATCCCCTTCGTCATGTCATACCCGATGCGGTTGAGCAGTTCCTGAGAAGCGGGCGTACAATACGGATAAGGCAGCGTGCGGTCCCATCCAGTATGGCGGACAAATGCCTCCACAATATCCTCTCGGATAAGGTTTTCGGTGTCATAGAATCGTAACACCCCGTCGATGCCCAGACCGTAAGCGGAGGCCACAAAGCTGCCGCATTCGATGTTGGGGTTGAGGGCACCGGATGTGCCGATGCGCACCAGATTGAGGGAGCGGCGCTCCTCTTTGACGGTACGGGTTTTGAGGTCAATGTTGGCCACCGCATCCAGTTCGGTGAGGACAATGTCAATGTTATCCGTACCCATCCCCGTGGAAATCACGGAGACGCGTTTACCTTTGTACATACCGGTGTGGGTAATCAGTTCGCGGTTTTGTTTGTGAATATCCACCGTGTCGAACATGCCGGAAATCATCGCCACGCGTCCGGGGTCACCAACAAGAATCACATTATCTGCCAGTTCCTCAGGATGCAGGTTGAGGTGGTAAATCGCTCCGTCGCTTTGCAGCGGCAACTCGGAAGCGGGTATCTGTTTTTTCATAATTCCGATTTTAGAATGAAAAGGCAAAGATACATTTTTTTTATATGTGTCCGATAATTGCGTATTTTTGCTGCCAAAATCAAGCACCGATAATCATTCCAAAATGACGGAAAAAATATTGGGTACTTTTTTCAACCGATTGTTGACCACGGTCATCATGTTCACCGTGATCATCATCAACACCAACCAATTCGGGCCAGAGGGCACTGGCACCATCGCCATTGTCATTCTCGGACTGACCTTGCTGCAGGTACTCAGCAACTTTGTGGGTGGTTCCACTCTGGTCTATCTCACTCCGCAACGCGATAATCTCCAACTACTGCTTCTTTCATACGCTTGGATGCTGATCAGCACATCCGTCGGGGTGTGTCTGCTGGACTGCTTCCAACTGGTTCCACACGAATTCATTCTCTTCACCCTCGTCACCTCCATTATCCTCAATGTCTATTTCATCCACCTCGGAATCATTCAAGGGAAAGAGAATATCAAACTATATAATTTACTGCAACTTACGCAAGCCGTACTGTTAATACTGCTTCTTGGCATATCCCTATTTCTACACTATCATTTCGGTTGGGTTATCCACATCCGCATTTATCTGTACCTCTATCTGGTCTCCTTTCTGGTACCTTGCATCATCAGTTGCTTTTATATCCGCCGAAATGTCCGTTTCAACAACTTTGATGGCGTTTGGAGATTGTTCGGGGAGATGGTTAAACTCGGTTGCTGGACACAGCTGGCAAACCTAGCCCAGCTACTCACCTACCGTACCAACTACTTTCTAATCCAACGCTTTATCAACGACAAGTCGTTGGGAATCTACGATTTGGGAAGCAAAATTTCGGAAGCAGCCTTGATTATCCCGAAGAGTATCTGCGTGGTGGAATATGCCCGCATCTCCAACTGTCAGGAGGCGGATTACACGAAACAAATCACCCTTTCGCTGCTGAAATTCGCGCTGGCCATCATCCTGATTGCCGTATTGGTGCTGTGGTTACTGCCTGCTTCCTTCTTCGGCATCATCTTCGGCCCCGAATATGCGGAATCCAAACCAGTGATTAACAGTCTGTTACCAGGCATAGTATCGCTATCTTGTCTCTACATTCTTTCCCATTACTTCTCCGGGCACGGCAAGTTCCACATCAATGCCATAGGCTCCTTCATCAGCCTGACGGTGACACTCGTGTTAGGTTTCACTTGGCTTTCCGGGGCATCAAAAACGGATCCCGTCCATGCCCTTCAGGTAGCGGGCCACATCTCCAGCATCGCCTACACTTGCACATTTGTCTATACGTTGGTCTGTTTCATTATTCGGACAAAGGCCGTTCCGCGTGACTTCCTCATCACCAAGGAAGACCTTATTCTGTTAAAAGAAAGCCTATCGTCCATATCCATTTTCAAAGGGAATGAGCACTCCTGACCGATTTCAAGTTGACTTCATAGAAATGGTCTGGAGTGGCGTGTGGCACCAATTTCCCTGCTTGTAAACGCTCTGGAATATAGATGGCGCACATGGTGTTGGCGACATGGTAGAGATGCGGGCGCTTTTCGGACGGTGTCCCCTCCCATATAGCCGACAATACGCTCCAACGAATGGTTTCAGGATCGTAACCATAGTCATGCCAGACGATTATGGAATTTTCATCACGAATAAGCGTGAAAGCGGTTTCAGTATCCTTCCGTACCGCCTCGAAATGGTGGTCTCCATCAACGAACACAAGGTCAAACTGGCCCTTATAGGGCGAAAAATCAAAAGTTTGCGAATTGCCTTGCAGATGCGTCACATTGTCCAGATTTTTGGAGAATACCGCGTGTGCGTCAGCGTAACGTTCATCGCCAGTGAGCGCAATAATTTCCTCGCGCGACAGATTCAGCGTGACACAGTGGGGTACCAGCGAGGCCACATTCGCCACACTCTCCCCTCTCCACGTCCCTATTTCGAAATAGTTTTGCGCATTCTGCCTGCGGGCAAGTGCCTTCAACAGAGCAATGTCAATCGGCATGGTAGCCCCGGAAAGATAGGCGTACGGCGACACCGTCTCGACGAAATCCGGAAAAAGGGTCTCCAAATTCAGCAACGGCAGTCCGTCAGGCATCGCATATTTCCGACAAAACCGTTCCTTGCAAACCTCCTCGTCATCTAACACATTATTAAGCAAATAGGGGTGACGCAAAACGAGTTTCAACGCTTTCAATCCTTTTTGTATCTTATTCATAACCGTTTATTTCAGATAATGATTTTTGATTTCCATGATGTATTGTTTGATTTCTGATGAAGACAGCCAAAAGTCCCGCATCCGGAAATGCGACTCTTTAAGGAAGCAGACCAGCAGGAAAACCGCATTCATGCTGTAGGCAATGGCGGCGGTGATGGCGGCACCCTGCGCGGCGTAACGGGGAATCAAGGTGAAACCGCACACCAGCGTGGCCACCAAACCGCACAATGCGGCAACGGTGTTCATAAAATAACGTCCGGAACCGGAATAGTAGTGGCCGAGAATCAGGAATAGGCTGTAGAGCAGCACTCCCGGCGCCAGAATACGGATGAGTGTGGCCATCTGCCCGAACTCAGCCCCGAAAACGAACTGGTAAAACGAGGAGGGCAGCAATACCAATACTACCACGGCAGGCAACGCCACCGCAAAGCACAATTTCGCAAGATCCAATGTAAGCCGTTGGTTATAAGTTTTATCCGTACTATTGGAAATACGGGCGTACTGCACTAACGCAATGCTATTGGAAATAATCCACAACGATTCGGCCAGCGACACCGCATTGGAATAGACCCCCACATTCCCCGCGTCCACAAAAGCATTCAGCAGGTAGTAGCTGAGCCTAAGATTGAAAAACTGCACAAAATGACCGGTCTGGTTAAGGAAACCGTACTTGAAAAGGGCTTTCAACGTCTCTTTGTACTCTCCGGCAGGAGAAAAAGTAAGCGCAGCATACTCTCGGCGTAATTGGCAAACTCCCAACACCGAAGAGCTGATGTAGGCTAAGTAAAGACCGATGACATAACCGTAAATATCTCGACGGCCTAAAGCCAGGTAATAAACCAGCAAGGTGGCCACTAAAACCAACGGTTGCAGTAATGTGTTGTAGTTGGCCTTTTTCACCTCCTCTTTACCCAGGAGGAAGCGGAAATTGATGCTGGCAAACGAGGAGAGAAAGGAAAGGGCGGCTGTGTGAAGCGCAAGCGTCGTGTCCAACCCCATGTTGACCACCACCATAACGACGCCCATAAGTGCCGCGATGAGCAACGCCCAAAGTACCGAAGGCAGCCAAAGTTTCGAAAAGGAATAGCGCGAGGTCAGGAAGACAAGGCTCGCACCGCAGACGATTTCCGAGAAAATCAGGATGAAACTGATATTTGTCAGCACCAACGACTGCACGCCCTTGCCGCTGTCACCCAAGACTTGGGAGATGACGATTGCTATCGTCAGGTTGAGCAAGGCCACCACGATTTTCGTGCCAAAAGTATTGAGAATCTTTCCAAACATAGTTTCGATTGCGGCGGCAAAGGTACACAAATTACAAATATCCATATATTCGCATTTCGCGAAAAAAGACTATCTTTGCCCGCTTAAAAAATACGATATGCTGGTTGTTCACATCCCCTCCTGGTTCCCCATTCCGGAAAAGCCGTTGAATGGCAATTTCATCTCCCGCCATATTGAATCGCTGGGCGACCGTGTGCAATCGGTTATCCTGCACCACGTCCATCCCGACTTCACCCCCGCTCTGCCCCAAAACGCCACACTGTTTCCCGTAGAGGCAAATTCTGCAAACAAGCTGGCCCTTTTCAACGCCTACAGCTCCGCTTTAGGACAAGTGATTAAGACTTACGGCCGGCCGAGCATTCTCCATCTGCACGTGGCATTGCCGATGGGACTGGTAGCGGTAAGGTTAAGCCGACAGTTCCGCATCCCATTGATTGTCAGCGAGCATTGGACGGGATATCTGCCCATGAACCGGGGGAAACTTTCCCTGACAGAACGTTTGATTCTGCGCCACACATTCCGCCACGCATCGCACATCACCGCCGTCTCGCAGAACCTGCTCGACAACATTGCCGCCACCGTGCCGATTGCAGCGAAAAAGCCACAAACCGTGGTCGGCAACGTGGTTGACACAGCGGTTTTCTCGCAGAAGCCCATCCTGCCTTCCCATTCGAAAAAGCAGATTCTGCACGTCTCCACCCTCGAAAACAACGCAAAGAACATCATGGGAATCCTGCACGCGGTGGATGCTTTGAAAAAACGGCGCGATGACTTCGAGCTCAATATTGTCCACGACTTCCGGAACATTCTGGCGGAAACTTTTGTCAGGGAACGCGGTTTAGAGTCTCACGTGCACTTTCTTGGGCGCAAAACTTCTGCTGAAATTGCCGCCTTGCTACAAGATTCCGACTTTTTCCTGCTGTTCTCCAACTACGAAAACCAGCCGTGTGTGCTATTAGAGTCGTTCAGCACCGGCACACCAGTGGTGACAACTCCCGTCGGCGGCATCCTGGAAATCACCAACGAACACAACGCCATTATCGTCGCCCCGAAAGACGAAGCTCAACTTGTTGAAAAACTTGATTATATGCTGGACAACAGCAAGCAATACAATCCCGAAATCATCCGAAAACAGGCTGAAGATATTTGTTCACCCGATATCATCGGCGAAAAATGGACGGGAATTTACCGCAATGTCGTAGCGATGTGAGATTTTGCGTCTCTACATTAAGAGACCTGCACCAATTCCACCTTTTCGAAATTCTTCAAAATAGAGGTGATCCCTTTGACATTATCGTATCGTTTCATCCGTATTTCTAAGGTAATCAACATTTTGCCATCGTTTTCCTCTGCTGACTTGTGCAACTCATAGTTCAGCACCGTGATTTTTTCTTGACGAAGACGTTCCAGAATTTCCGTCATCACCTCATAATCTTCCGCAAGGAAAGTGATGTGGCGTTCTTTTTGTGAAAAATAAGGCAGATAAACGTTGATCAATCCCAAAGAGACCAGCACAATGACCGTCGTGACGACGGCAACGATATACATGCCGTTGCCACATGCAAGTCCGATGGCGGCAGTAACCCACAGACCTGCGGCGGTAGTCAGCCCGCGTACCATCTGTTTTTGCAGAATGATAGTACCCGCCCCAATAAAGCCGATACCCGTAACCACCTGGGAGGCAATACGTGAAGGGTCAAAACTCACATGGTCACGATCCAACATAAAGTCAAAACCATAGACGGAGATGATCATAAACAGACAGGATCCGAGAGCGACGAGCAAGTGTGTTCTAACGCCAGCTTCCTTCGCATGGTATTCGCGTTCAAAGCCAATCACTGCCCCTAAAAACGTGGCCAGTAACAAGCGTATTATAACCACACCCCAATCCATAATGACTATTTAAGCCCTGGAAATTCAGGAGAATTACGGTAATAGTCGAAATTCAATCGTTGCGTACGTGGACTGTGTACCAACGTATCCTCGTTATGTTCAGAGGAGCTCAGCATCAAATCCACATAAGTATAACTACGTGAAGCCAGCAATCCATACGCGGACTCATTCTCCGAAATGAAATTGGTATATTCCAGATTGTTTTGTACGATGCTGCTGCTGGGGGTCGCCACTTCTCTGTAAGTCAGATAGTTCTTATCCCCTGCCCAAACGGTAAGACGCAGACAGTAATAGGTGTCTGTATAGCGCGTGACATTAGGCTTGGTTTCGATTGCCTGAATAATCGTGGTGAAAAATGTTTCAGGAATGAATGAGCTAAACAGGACCTCAGAAGACGAAGTAGCTCTGATATAGTCCCCGTTCAGACGCTTAGTGACTTTCTTATGTTCAATCACTCCAGTGTTGTTGTCAACTTCTATATAGGAAAAGGTAAGAAAGACATCATACATGGCAGCATTTTCTGCCTGGGAGAACCTCATCTTGTAGGCTTGATTGTAGCACATATTCCACGATTGCATGGGATTTTTAATACCGAAATCTCCCACCATCATGGTCTCCGCATATACTTCATCACCCGTAGTGTGGCGATTAATCACCAATCGATAGACAGCCTCATTGTCTAATTTCCAATTCGAATAATAGAGCAGCTGCTTGGGATTTGGAAAATAACCCTCGTCTCTCGGAACCGCCGTTGTAGTGTCCAGTACGGCACTACGCACAATCTTGCCGTTCTTATACTCCTCCAATCGGACCTCAATCGAATCAACCGGATAATAGACATTGTCCCAATTCCCCGCTTCAACCAAAGCATTCTCATCCGTGATAAAGCCATGGTAAATCTTGAAATAATGTATGTCATCTTGGGCGTTAAGAATGCCGTAAGATATGGTAATATCCTTATAATCAGCAGTTAAATCAACATCTCTGCATTGCGGAAACAAAATGCACGCAACCAAACAAACCAATCCTATTGTGGTAATTTTCTTCATATTTGTCATATATTATTCGTCTTTTAAATTCGGAATCTCGCGCAACCATTTGGTACCCATGACCTGACCGTATTTGTTAACGCGGGTGTTCCTATAGAATTTTTCGTTAATGTAATAAACCAAACGGGCAGAAAGCACATTGTTGTGATATTTGTGTAGTGGTCTCTCGGGGTCAGCCTCACCGGTACGAACATGATAATATTTCTCCTCTCGAATAGGCACTAACGAGTAATCAAAACGCAAATTCAAGTTCAAGTTCTTGTATAGACGGATGTTGATATCGGCGATAATTGACCAATCACTTTTCTTGTATGTGTTGGATCGTGCAGTGACAGTGCGGGTATAACCGTCATAAATCTCGTGCGCACGGACCAGGCGACTCCAGGCAAAGCCCAATCCGAAGGTGCATCCAGAGTAGGTATCCTCATAATGTACCATCACGGGAATCTGCACATAATCAAGGCCAATATTGCATTTCACCGTCGAATCCATCGGCACAGACCAATCCACATCCGACAAAGAAGGGGAATAAGGTTTAAGTACGCCCCAGTTTCTGTGACGCAAACGTTTAACCGATCCTTTCATTGAATAAAGCATCTCCAAAGAAACCTGCCAGGTTTGCTTTCGGTTAACAGGAAGGGTCAACCCTAATCCACCGTTAAAACCAACCTTGTAATACCCATGCACATTGTCCCCTTCTATCTGCGAAAAGTTGGCACCGGCAATCACAGAGCCGATAAACCGCTGGGCAGCAATATCTTGTGTAACAAACGCACAAAACACGAACCCCATGAATATTCGTATGAAACTGTTTTTCATTCTTCTCAAAAAATTGCGCTGCGAAAATACACTTTTTAATGGATAATGGAGAATTGATAATGGATAATTAATCGGTCTTACGTTAATGATGTGGGTGAACTGCGAGTTGTGCTAAGAAAATGGTATTAGTATAATTAGAAAGCCTTAGGGCATGGGACAAAAGCCAGCGGCCAGATTATATTAGACTTAAAGACTTAGATTTTATCCATAAGGAATCACGCACACAGATACGCTTCCCCATTATCAATTATCAATTATCAATTACCAATTACCACACCGACTCCCAGTCCTCTGCCTCCCTCACCGACTTGTCCCGCTGGTATTCCAGCAGTTTCGCATACTTGAGGAAGCTGTTGTGGGCGACGGCGCGGGAGAGCACGTAGCCGTCAAGGCCACCGAGTATGCCGCCACGGAAGAAGTAGTTGCTGATGAAAGCCGCCAGTCCGTGCAGGAACGGCGAGAAGGCGTTGGCCTTTTTCCCCTGCAGGTAGAGGATTTTCGCGCCCCGGGAGCTATAGTTGCGCTCAGGCTTGGAAAACAAGCTGTCGTAATTTTTGTAACGATAATGGATGATGTCGGCTTTCAGACGTTGCGTGTTCTTTTCCGGCACGAAAGCGTGCTGTTTGCGGTCAAGGAAGCGCAGCTTGTCCTTGCGATAGAGCCGCACAAGCCAGTCAGGGTACCAGTTGCAGGCCTTCACCCAGCGTTCACCGATGTAGTTGCGACGGCGGATGGCAAAACCGTCGTACGGAGTATGCTCCAAATCAAGCTGTTGGATGGCGGACACAAGTTCGTCGGTGAGCCGTTCATCGGCATCGAGACTGAGCACCCAAGCATTTTTTGCGTGTTCGAGAGGCAGGTTCTTCTGCGGGCCGTCGCCGATGTAAGGATGCACGAACACGCGCGCACCTGCTTTCTCGGCCAATGCCACAGTATCGTCCTTGCTGCACGAGTCAGTGACGATGACCTCGTCGCACACACGCTGCAGCGAGCGCACGCAGGCCTCGATGTTCTTGGATTCGTTCAGAGTGGTGATAATGCCAGTGATCTTCATATCAAACTGCACTTGGGTTTCCGCGGCAAAAGTACAAAAATTTAGTTTCAAGTTTCAAAGCTCTATGTGTCAAAATTCAAGGTTGGGACAAAAGGAAAAATGCTACTTGATTGCCTAAAAAATGTATCTTTGCGGCCGTTTAAAACCTTCAATAAGATGAAAAAAATTATCGTTTCCGCCTATATTTTGGTTTCTTTTGCATTTTTGGCGGCAAGCTGCACCAACTATGTGGCCTGCACCTGCGCCTACGACCTTGAGAACGAAGTGGTGGACTCCGTGCTGTGGAACGCAGCCGGACAGCCCATCTACCTCAAATCAGCCCCCATCCTTCCGCAGGAAAAAACCTATTACCGCGACACTGTTTCCACCACTGGCGACTGTTCCTCACTGAATTACTATGACCAAGTCGGCATCGACTACCCCAACGTCGGCCTCCGGCTTCACCCCATTGTGAATTGCTGGGCGAAGTAGAGACTCCCGATCTCATCCACAACAACAAGGTGGTAGGTCTGCTCCTTCACCCGTTGATTTTCTGAATCCTCCTGAACGCATTTCCGCTGTACAGGCAGAGTGCACACCGTCTCAACATCACGCATATCCATAACGTTTCCGATGTTTCAGCAGCATCGCCATCGTAAGTAGCAGAGCGGCGGATTCAGCGAAGATGATGGCATACCAGATACCGTTCACCCCGACGATGGCGGGCAGCAGCAGCACGGCCAAGGTCTCACACACGAGCGTGCGGTAAGTCGAGAGTGCCGCCGAGACCACTCCGTTGTTCAACGCCGTGAAGAAGGCCGAAGTGTAACCGTTGATGCCCATCAGCAGGAACGAGAAACTGTAAATGCGCATAGCCTGACAAGTGAGGTCGTGAAGTCCGGGGTCATAACCCGCGAATATCTGCGCCAACGGTCGGGCAAGAATCTGTGCCAAAAGGAATTGTACCACACCGATGACCGCAATCAACGTCATGCTCTTGCTGAAGACATTCTTCAGCTCCTCGCGGTTTTCAGCCCCGTAATGGAAGCTGACAATCGGTGCGGAACCCATGCCGTAGCCGATCATGATGGCCACAAACACGAAAGCCAAGTACATGATAATGCCGTAAGCCGCCACACCATCCTCGCCTATGTATTTCATCAACTGGTAGTTATACAGCATCGAGACGACCGTGTTGGAAATATTGGAAAAAAACTCGCTCATGCCGTTGAAACAAGTCTGACGCAACGCAACCCAGTCGATTTTGAAACGCACGAAGTGTAGCCGCGAGGTGTTCGGGGCGAGAAAATAAACCAATGGTACCAGCCCGCCACACATCTGCGAGAGGGTCGTGGCCCATGCCGCACCTTTCAGACCATAACCGAGCACGCCGATCAGCAGCACGTCCAGCGCCATGTTCAGCACTCCGGAAAGAATAGTGATGCGCAGACCGAGACGTGGGCGCTCCGCTGTCACCAACAGACTCTGGAACATGATCTGCAGGATGAAGAATGGCAACCCGATGAGCAGAATGCGCCCATACATCACACAGTCTTCCACCATAGGTTCGTCGGCGCCGAGGAGACGGGAGATGTTGTCCAGCAGCGGCCACCCAACGACGGCGAAGAAGACACCCGCAAGGAAGCCGGCACACACCAGCATCGAGAAGATACGGTTGGCGGTCAGGGGTTTCCCTTCTCCCATCGTCTTGGCTATCAGCGCACTTCCTCCAGTCCCAAACATAAAGCCCACAATGCTGAGAAACATCAGGAAGGGGAAAATGAGGTTGAGTGCTGCAAATGGGGTCTTGCCCGCGAAATTCGACACGAACAACCCATCGACCACGCTATAGATCGAGGTGAAAATCATCATGCCCATTGAGGGAAGGGTAAACCGCAGGAGTTTACCATAGGTAAAGTGGTCGGAAAGCTTTATGGGTTGGGACATCACCTGAATTTAGAAGAACTGCGCAATCTCTTCCAACGGGCGGTGTTCGGGTTGTCTCGGCTCACCGGCACGATAACCTAAGGAGATGACCGCCATGACGGCTTCGTTCTCGGGAATATTGAAGAGCTCCCGCAATTTTTCAGAGTCACGCATGCCCATGATGAGCGTGTCGAAACCTTTGGCACGAGCCATGAGGATGAAGTAGGCGTTGCTGAGGCCGTTGTCGTAGGCGCCCCAGCCGTCACCCACCTCATTGGTTTGGTTGCCGCCGAAGAATCCCGATTTGCCCTTCTCGAAGGTGGAGACAATCAGGACAGGGGCACCGGCGATGTTCTGTTTGTTGCGCTCGCCCACCAGTTCTTGCACGGCAGCCACCTTTTCCGGGCTCATGGCCACATAGTATTTCGAGGGTTGTTGGTTGGCCCAGGAGGGAGCCTCCTGCGTGGCGATGAGCAACTCGCGCACTTCCGCTTCGCTGATGGTCTTGGTGGCGTCGTAGTTCCGCACACTCCTGCGGGTTTTCAGCACTTCCTCGAAAGAAACCGCAGCGGTGGCCTCTTCCTGCGCCGGTTCTTGGGTTTGGGTCTTGTTGTTCGTGCAGCCTGTCAACATCAAAAGCGTTAAAGTGGCTGCCAATGCTAAATTGAATTTCGCGATTTTCATTTTTTGATAGGATTTGTATTAATGAAAGAAGCTCGGTCGAAAATCCCAAAGACACCCACCGAGCCTCAATTTCTAATCACTAATTACTAATTACTAATTTCTAATTGCCTATACCCGTTCAATCCTCGCACCCAAGCCATTCAACCTCTCCACGATGTGTTCGTAGCCGCGGTCGATCTGTTCGACGTTCTGGATCACGCTCCGGCCTTCGGCGCTCATGGCGGCGATAAGCAGGGCGATGCCGGCGCGGATGTCGGGGGAGGACATCTTGGTGGCTCGCAGACGTTTCTCACGAGCCAGTCCCACCACGATGGCACGGTGCGGGTCGCAAAGCACGATTTGCGCGCCCATCGACTGCAACATATCGACAAAAAACAGTCGGCTTTCGAACATCTTCTGGTGAATCAGCACACTGCCCTTGGCCTGGATGGCCGTCACGAGGGCGATACTGATGAGGTCGGGGGTGAATCCCGGCCACGGCGCGTCAGCGATGGTCAGGATGGAGGCCTCACGCGGGTCAGAGCAAATCTGGTAGGACTCCTGCCCATAGACGGTCAGGTCATCGCCCTTGCGTTCCATGCGGATACCCATTTTCCCGAAAGTGTAGGGAATCAGCCCGAGATGGTCGCAGGCACACTCCTTGATGGTCAGTTCCGACTGCGCCATAGCCGCCATACCAATGAAGCTGCCCACCTCGATCATATCGGGGAAGATGCGGTGCGTGCATCCGTGCAATTTCTTGACACCCTGTATCTTCAGCAGATTGGAGCCAATGCCGGATATCTTCGCACCCATATTGTTTAGCATCGTGCAGAGCTGATACAAATACGGCTCGCAGGCGGCGTTGAAGATGGTGGTCTCCCCTTCCGCCAGCACCGACGCCATCACGATATTGGCCGTACCCGTCACGGAAGGCTCGTTCAACTGCATATAGCAGCCCTTCAAATGCTTTGCTTCCAGCTCAAAGAACTTTTCGTCCAGGGAGGTGGTAATCACCGCACCCAATTTTTCCAACCCTTCGAAATGGGTGGTCAGCGGACGCCGTCCAATCTGGTCGCCGCCAGGCTTTCCGGAATATGCCTTGCCATAACGGCCCAACAGCGGACCGAGCACCATGATAGACGCACGAATTTTGGTTGACAAACGTGCGAACTCATCAGTGCGCAGCTGTTCGAAATCGACATTCTCGGCCTGAAAGGTGAACGTGTGCTCGTCCACCTCGGTGATTTTCACGCCCATCAGCGACAGGATTTGACGGTAACGTTGCGTGTCTAGGATGTTCGGGATATTGGATATGGTGACCGGCTCGTCGGTCAGCAATACGGCCGAGAGCACCTGCAAAGCCTCGTTTTTCGCGCCCTGCGGGGTGATCTCGCCGCTTAACCGATGGCCGCCTTCAATGATGAATTCTGCCATGATGTTTTTGTTTTATCGTGTTTCGTAGGGGCGAATAATTATTCGCCCCTACAATCGTCACAATGACGGGCGTATGCGGGCGTATGCGATACGCCCCTACAGATTTATTCGGGAATCACAATCGGGAACTTCTGCGTGAACTCCATACGGTAAGGGGCACCGATGATGTTCGACAGGAAGTCGGTGTATTGGTCGGTGAACATGAACTTGTTGGCGTCGTAGTAGGCTGCCGGCAGCGGGAAGTTGCCGATGTTGCCCATCTCGATGGCGTCGGTGTGGAATTCCTCCAACTCGTCATAGGGGACGATGTCGCGGAGCACAGGCATCTTGCCGTAGTCCTCGCGAAGCAGCAGATCCACAACCTTGTCAGCCAATGTGGAAGTCAGACGGCGGTCGTACTCGTAACACTTGCCGGAACGCGGGATGTATCCGGAAATCTGTCCGCGAGCCTCGATGCCAAGGCGTTTGTTGATTTCAGAAGCGATGACACCGCTCACGCCACCGAAACGCGGATGACCATATTCGTCAAGGTCGGAGCTGGCATACACCATGCCAAGTTCCTGTTTCTCGTCATCCCACCAGCGAACGCCTTCAGAAACAGCGATGATGAGGCTATGTTTCGGGGAACGCATGTACATCTCTTTTACCGATTCAAAGAAAAACTCTTTGCGCTCCTTGGTCATTTCGACCTCAGGGACAAGGGCCATCTGGGCACCGCCGAAGGAAGCAGATCCGGTAAGCCAACCAGCATCGCGACCCATCACCTCCAACACCATGATGCGCTGGTGTGATTCGTTAGTGGTATGCAGTTTGCTCGTCAACTTCTTGACCGCCATGGCACCTGACGGGAAACCCGGACAGAGTACCGTCTCGAACTGCTGACCGTTGTAGTGATGGTATGTGCGGGTGCGCAAGTCATTGTCAATGGTCTTCGGGAAGCCGATGACGGGGATACCGTAAGTCTCGTACATCTTCTTGGCCGCACCGTTGGTGTCATCACCGCCGATGGTCACCAAAACGTCTATTTTGTAACGTTCAATGTTGCGAAGAATCTGTTGCGAGCGATCCTCGGGACTCTTCTTGCTCGGGAAAGGATTGGTACGGCTGGAGAGCAGTGCTGTGCCGCCATAAAGTCCATTATAAGGTATATTGGTCAAATCGACGATGTCGCCGTCACCAAGCAGACCTTTCCAACCCTTGAGCACGCCATATACGCGAAAGCCGAGCATGGAAGCGCGGTTGCGCACCGCCTCGATACTGGAGTTGATGGCTGGCGTGTCACCACCGCCGGAAAGAATCGCTAATGTTTTGCCACTGAAGAGTTTGTCTTTTCTCATATTGATACTATTTTAATGTTTATAATTACTTTTTTCCTGTAGAAAAATGCATTGCGGATCTATGGTTTATAGGGCAACGCGATGCGGTTAGGTTTCTCAAGACGGAACTACTTTCCCAGCAGCTCCATCGACTCCGAACGATGGGTGGAATCAGTACGGATATATCCTTCCTCTAATCTCATTTCCTGCAACAGACCGTCCAACATTTTCTCCACCACATAGTTCTGGATGTCGAAATTGACGGGTACGGGACAATGGGAGACATACAACTGCCACATAGAGTTCCAGAGATCCGTCACGCCATAGACATCCATGCGGACGGCGACAGGGGTCCTAATGGCGGACTTGAGCTCGTTGTATTTGTAGATTTCGAAATAATGGGTGATAGCCCCCGCATCGCCGTTGATCAAGGCGTTATGATCGACGATTTCCAGCGAGTCGATGGCCGAAACGAAAACCGGGCGGATCTGAGCGCCGCAATCTTCCGCCATCCTGTTGGTGAGACGTATGAGCGAGTCGGCGGTCAACGCGCCCCACCCGTAATGCGACAGGCTGTCGAACATACTGTTTTGCAGAGGGCGGTAATCTATTCTGTAAGCTCCGTTGTTATAATTGGAAAAACCGCCCGGAGTACAAAGGTGGTTGATTGCAGAGTCGGCGGAGGATTTCAGGCATTCCTTGATGGCGGTTTCCTTCTGCGCATTCGTGTAAAGCTGTTCCACAAATTCGCCGCTCTCGTCCTTGCAGGAAAACAACGCCACAGCCGTCATGACGGTCATCACCAATATGATGCTAAGCTTTTTCATATCTCTTTTTTCAACTTTAAGTTTCAAGCTGCAAAAATAGTATTTTTGCCGAATGAATCAACATTTAATCGAAACAGAATCCACGAACGCCTGGTTGATGAGTCTTGCCAGAAAGAAACGGTGTGCCGGAACAGCATTGCCGGACCTTTACGCCGTTTACACAGACTTCCAAACGGCGGGACGCGGGGCGGGCACCAACAAATGGCACAGTTCGCGCGGACTTAACATCCTCACCAGCATCTATTTCGAAACACAGCTGGCGGCCGCCGACCAATTCCTCTTCAACCTTTGGTTCTCAACGGCCACTCGCCAATTCCTGGCCAAACATGTTCCAGAAGTGCTCATCAAATGGCCGAACGACATGTACGTACGCGACCACAAACTCGCAGGCGACCTTACCGAACACTCGGTTTCGGGCGGGCTGCTCGACTTCACCGTGGCAGGCATCGGCATCAATGTCAACGAAGAACATTTTCCTGAAAACATTCCCCACCCCACTTCACTTTTTTTGGAAACTGGCCAACATTTAGAGGTGAAACCGCTTCTTGACGAATACTTGGAGACTCTGCGCCAACGCCGTCCATTGCTAAACCTTGACTATGCCAACGAACTACGTGAAGAGTATATGTCGCATTTATACCATTTCAACGAGGCGCACCCGTATATCACTCATGGGCAACAAATTACTGGCATCATCCGAGATATAGACCGATTTGGAAGATTGTTGATGGAACACGAGGACGGAACAATCCATGCATACGAATATAAACAAATCGCGTATGTTTTTGATATGTAGAGACACGCCTCGGTGCGTCTCTTCATATCAAACATTTTTTCCAAACAATGGTTTGAATTTTTTTTGTATTTTAGCCGCCTTAAATATTTTTAGGAAAATTGTGATAAAATGAAGAAATATAAAATCTTACTGCTTGTTTTAAGCATTTTATTCTCAAGCATTTACGGTATTCAAGCACAATCTATTCTGCGTCCGGCGGACAATCTGTTCCGCGATTGCCAGTACGAAAATGCGCTGAATGAATACAAGAAAGGTATCAAGAAATTGAAATCCAACCGCGTGGAAATCCAACGCGCCACTTTCCAGATTGCCGAATGCTACCGCATCATGGGCGACCTAAAGAAAGCCGAGCAACAATATCTGCGTTTGGAAAAGAAGAATTATCAGAAGGATAACCCTATGATACTCTTCCATTTAGGCAGCATCTACAACCTGCGCGGCGATTATGACCTGGCACTGAAATATTACAACAACTATAAAAAGCGTGTTTCCGATGACCCTCGTGTCGATGTGCGCATTGACGGCTGCAACAAGGCCAAGATGTGGAATGAGAACCCCACCCGCTACGAAGTCGAAAATCTTAAAAAGTTCAACACCAAAGAGGACGAATGGGCACCACGCTGGGCCAACTACGACAAGCGCAACGCCATCATGTTCTCTTCCAACCGTGAAGGTTCCGTCGGCAAAGGCACCGACCAATGGACCACCGGCGCATTTTCCGACATCTACATCACCACAAAACCCAAAAGCAAAAACACCGACTGGCCTGGTGAATGGTCTCCTGTGACCACCATGGATGACGGCGGCACCCTCAACACCGGCGTGAACGAAGGCGAAGCATGCGCCAACCGCAAAGGTTCCGTTGTCTATTTCACAAAATGCCCGCAAGACAAGAAAAAAGTGCAAGGCTGCTACATCTATAAATCCATGAAAAAAGGCAAAGCCTGGGGCGAAGCCGAAATCATTGACCTCGGTGACTCATCATACAACTACGTCCATCCGTACATTTCCGATGATGAACTGACTATTTGGTTCGCCTCCAATATCCCAGGCGGCTACGGCGGCTATGACATCTATACGGCCACCCGTACCAAAAAGACAGGCAAGTTTACCAACATCACCAACTTAGGTCCGAAAATCAACACCGAAGGCCAGGAAGTCTTCCCTGTGTGGCGCAATGAAGAGGAGTTCTACTTCTCCTCCGACGGCCACCCCGGTCTCGGCGGCCTTGACCTCTTCGTTTCCCACTTCAAAAACGGTGAATTTGGCGATGCCGAGAACCTGATGGTGCCCATCAACTCCCCCGGCGACGAAATCGGTATCATCTTCGATGAGAACGAGGCCATCGACCCGCAATCCAAGTCTCCGTACTTGGCGAAGGGTTACTTCTCCTCCAACCGTCAGGGCGGCCGCGGCGGCGACGACATCTACTACTTCCTGCTCCGCCCGCTCGTCTATACACTCTCCGGTTATGTCCGCGACAAGAACAACGGCCAGTATATGGACGGCGTTGAGGTGGAAATCGTCGGTTCCGACGGCACCTCTTACAAAACCACCACTGACGTGAAAGGTTACTACCATTTCGACAAGAGCAAGATTCTGGGTGCCACCACCTACGACATCAAGATTACCAAGAAAGGCTACTGGGAACGCGGCAACACAGCCAAGCAAACCACTGTGGGACTGACTGAGAACACCGACCTCAAACAGGATTTCATTCTCGAGCCGATCCCGAAGGAACCTATCGTGCTTCCAGAAATCCTGTACGATTTGGCAAAATGGGATTTGAAACCGCAATATAAGGACTCTTTGATGTACTTATATAATATAATGATACAGAACCCGACTATCGTGGTTGAGTTGCGCTCCCACACGGATGCGCGTGACACTGAAGAGAAAAACGACGTCCTTTCTCAGAAACGTGCCCAAAGCTGTGTCGATTTCCTCGTGTTGGAGAAAGGCATCGCTGCTGACCGTATCGTGCCGAAAGGCTACGGTGAGCGTGTGCCGCGCCGCCTCGACAAAGACATGTACTCCACCTACAACGGCAAGAAGTATTTCTTTGCAAAAGGCACTTATTTGACCGAAGACTATATCAACTCGCTGCCATCGAAACCCGAGCAGGAAGCCGCCCACGCACTGAACCGCCGTACAGAATTCTCCATCCTTCGTGACGACTACGTGCCCACCAACGACACCATCGCAAAGGTGCCCACCGGCATCGCCGTTATCCAAGAGCGCACCGTTCCTGTCACCATCGATGGCGAGACTGTGAAAGGTACCTGTTACGCCAACAGCAAATCCCTGCAATTCCAGATTGGCAACAACAGCGAGGAAATCCTGATGAACTATGCTGACGCCACCCGTTTCTTGAAAGAATCTTTCATCAGCCTGGAAGACTTTGAGGAGAAGGCCGGCGCCATCAAACAGGAAGATGGTAGCATCATCGAAGGCGCGGTCCTCTACCTTGAGGAATTGCGTATCGGAGACGAATACTCCGAAAACGTGAAAGTCACCGTCAAGAAGAACCTGCCCGCCGCCATTGTGGTTGGCGACCAATACATTAAGGAGGAATGGGGCGACTTCACCGTGGACAAATCGCGTAATGTGATCCTGTATCGGTAATCTCATTCGGACGCGATAATTCCCTGTATTCGGACGCGATAAATCGCGTCCCTACACACAAATCCGAAACAATGTAGAGACGTTGCGCACAACGTCTCTATATTTATAAATAATGAATCAATCATGGCAAACCTGGACATTTTCACCCCGCATTCGCACCACGACCAAATCCCTGTGGTCGAGGGTATCCACGCCGGATTCCCCTCCCCTGCCGAGGACTACGCCGAACCCGTTCTCGACCTCAACCGTTACGTCGTCAAGAACCAGGCCTCCACATTCTACGCCCGCATCACCGGAAACAGCATGGAAGGTGTCGGCATTCAGGATGGCGACATCGTGGTGATTGACAAGTCGTTGGAACCTGCCAACGACCAGATTGCCGTCTGTTTCATCGACGGGGAGTTCACCCTCAAGCGTATCCATCTCGAAAACGGCCGTCTCTTCCTGATGCCGCACAACCCCGCCTTTCCGCCCATTGAAATCACCGAAGAGAACCATTTTCAGGTCTGGGGGATTGTGACGTATGTGATTAAGAGAGTTTGATATTAATTCATAATGCATAATGCATAATGCATAATTAACAAAGCACATAAAAAATTCTTCAACATACTGCAACCTTTTCACTTTTCTGCATCCTATAAGAAAAGTGCTCATCATACGGGTGGGTTCTTTTCTAAATTTTTTATGTGGTATTACTATTTATGGATTAATTTTTTACTTGGATTTATCATATCTTTGCAGCGTTTTTTGACGAATGCTTAGATCAGGATGGACAAAAAGATGAAATCGTTCTGGACCAGGGTGTATCAGCGACACATAGGCAAAATGATAGGGATTTGCTATCGTTATGTACCTGACCGAGCCACGGCAGAGGACTTGGCGCACAGCGCGTTTCTGCAAGCCATCGAAAAGGCCGACACCTTCAAAGGCATCGGACGATTCGACAAGTGGTTGATGCGCATCACGGTGAATACTGCGTTGACGCACCTTCGGAAGACATCCAAAGGACTATACATCAATGAAAACGCTGACATGGATAATCTGGTGGATCCATATTCTGCAGATGATGAAATGCCTGCTGAAGAGATGATGGCCGCTATCCGAAAAGCCGACTTCACGACCGAGGAGATTCTCAATGCTATTGCTCAACTGCCGGACAACCATCGTATTGTCCTGAATTTGTATGTGTTCGAGCATTATACACATCAGCAGATCGCCATTGCAAGAGGTATTTCTGTAAACACCTCCAAATCGCATCTGATGCGCGCCCGCAAAGAACTCCAACAGATTTTATTCCAACAGTCTAAACAAAAAAAACAACCGCTCATGATGTTTTTCCCACTTTTTACCGCGCCCGAAGCCGCTATCGACGCATATTGCCGCCGAAAACTGGACTGTTTCACTATGGTTCCGCAGAATCCGCTGCCAGAATCAAGTTTCCCGCCATCAAACTCCATCCCGTCATTACGGTTGCGTTTGCGGGCTTACCGCACACCTATCGCCGCCGGAATCGCCACCGCAGGAGTGGCTGGCGCGATTATCCTTGCCAACACCGCACAACCATTGAAACCCATTACTTCAGAACCAAAAGATAATCAAAACATTACAGTTGTAAAAGACAGCATTACCCTGGTAGATAACAAGATCGGAAACTCAACGGTGGCTGTTACAGTTTCTTCAACACCATCCCATAGTAGTGTAAAGACAAAACATTCCGCCGGCACGAAAAAAGAGGATCAAGAGGAAGAAAACACAACCTCTAAATCCGACACTCTCACAACCACAGAAAGTGGGCATCCTCCAGTAGTGGTAAAGAAAGTCCGGCGCACAAACCGCACCATTGTCATTCAGGATTCTTTAAAACGATAAACATGAAAGAAGTATT
>JAEEGJ010003912.1_pt1 | contig 53267 bp, 56 predicted proteins | sample 8958761 | NCBI WGS metagenome assembly JAEEGJ01 (sample SAMN16246546, study PRJNA631951) | gut metagenome | biome: gut microbiome; feature: rumen; material: RS-attached | host: Bos | place: Iran: Karaj | collected 2018-10
CTGTAAGGTTAACTACCTTGTCTTTCTCATCTACGATGAAATCACCAGTCTCATTTCTCTCAACGCCCATGATGGCATCCATCTTAGAGAATTCTGGAAGATCCTCACCACGCTTTAACTGACGAGCGAGAACATCACAAAGCTCGTAAAGCTTAGTAGACTTGCCAGACTGACCAGAAATAATAAGTGGTGTACGAGCCTCATCGATAAGAACTGAGTCAACCTCATCAATGATACAGTAGTGAAGGCCTCTCTGAACAAGATCCTTCTCATATACGCACATATTGTCACGAAGATAATCAAAACCAAGCTCGTTGTTAGTGATGTATGTAATATCACAATTGTAAGCGGCCTGACGCTCTTCCTTAGTCATGTCATTTAAAACAACACCTACAGTAAGACCGAGGAAACGATGAACCTCACCCATCCACTCAGCATCACGCTTAGCAAGGTAATCATTAACTGTGACGATGTGTACACCCTTACCCTCAAGCGCATTTAAATATGCTGGAAGTGTAGAAACAAGAGTCTTACCCTCACCAGTACGCATCTCAGCGATACGGCCCTGATGAAGAATAATACCACCGATGAGCTGTACTCTAAAATGCTCCATACCAAGTGCACGCTTACCTGCCTCACGGACAGTAGCATATGCCTCTGGTAAAAGATCATCCAAAGTCTCACCATTAGCAAGGCGCTCCTTAAACTCTGCTGTCTTGCCACGGAGCTCCTCATCGGAAAGCTTTCCCATGTCTTCCTTGTATGATTCTATCTTATCCACGATAGGCTTAATTCTCTTAAGCTCTCTCTCGGAATGTGTTCCAAATACCTTGTCAATAAATCCCATTTCCATATCTCCTAACTAATTATGGGTACAAACACCCGAAACTTAGACTATTGTACCAAATTAGAAGGCTGATAACAACATGGGGCTACATAAACACAAAGGATACATCGGCGAATCTGATTACATCCATGGTCTTTAATTTTACTTTCTCTTTGTAATTTAAAATGCCACCTTGGATATAACTTCCGTTTAATGAATTCATATCCTCAAGAAAATACTCTCCGTTCTCACGGTATATCTTGGCATGGGAGGAACTTACCGCTTTTGAATTCAATATTGCATCATTGGTTTTAGAGCTACCAATTCTAAAAATATCCTTTGTAATAATGTAATCATCCTCTGCTCCATCTCTGCCATCGTAAACCAGTTTCCCAGCTGGCTTACTGTCTTTTAACAATACTGTCTTTTCTTCGATTTCTGTATCTGGTTCTATAATAAAGTCCTCAAATTTCAGTGATTTTGATATGGCAGATTCACCTTTTTTCTCCAATAATCCTTTTATGCCATCAAATATGTTTAGCGATAAAAGTCTTCCACCTAATGTTTTCTTCTTCTTTTTCTCATAATAGTCATATAGGCTTTCACTGGAATCTTCAAAATAATCTTCTATTCTATTGTCCTCTAGGTCTTCATCAAAACCATCATCAAATTCAATTTTATTAACTACAATCTCAGGCTGTTCCTCTGAATTGCTCTGCAGGTAATCTAACACCTCCTCAAGGGTGTAGTCTTCCTTAAGACAAATATCGTATATAGCATAGATATGCTCCGCTTTTTTTCTGTCTCCTCCCTGCAAATTCGAAACAATATGTTCCATCAAAACCCGAAATTGCTGCTGAATAGTTCCATTATCCTTCGGATAGTAACATAAAGATAATCTCTCTCCGGCATTTGTTTTCTCTAGAAATATAGTGTCCTTTTCAAGGAAAATATGGCTTTCATCTATCAGATATTTTTCCAATTCTGATAATCCAATCTGCAGACTTAGCACTATTTTTTCAATCGCCTCTAAAGAGTAATCTCTAGTTTCCAAATAATCCTGCAGGTTTTCTTTTCGGCTAATATTGTAGTTATACTGTGTTGTTCCATCGATTTCTAAAATTGAATATTCAAGCAAAATGGATATGTCATTTGAATCTATCATCTTTGTTTCATATTCAACAGCATTAGCCTCATCAATAATTGTCATGAAACTATCGTTGTGTTTTCTTATATATTTAATTTCCATAACTCAATCCCTAATTGCATTAATTACATCCATGGCAGCTTCTTTTAGTCTAAACATTCGCACCGCATCATAATTTTCTCCGGCCTGAGCTACGTAATTAATGCTCTCTTTAAACAATTCATAGGCAAGTGCTACAGCAAGTCCAAATAATATCAGACTCACACTAATTATTACTGTAGCCTCTACCGTATAACTCCCTTTTAGTTTCATATAATCAAGCTCCCAAAACTATGGATTCCATACATCAATAGAAATCCGCTCAGCAAAAATGGTACAAATGGTATTTCATAGCTGCTATCCTTTTTTAACTTTTTGATTTTAATCAATCCGTAAATAAGTGCTAGAAATGAACTTATCCAAATCAGTATTAAAACATCAATAAATCCAAGATATAAGCCACTTACCATTATGATAAAGCAATCTCCTTTACCAATTTTTTCTTTTGTAAGTATGCTGAAAATATATAGAACTATTCCAACCAGAAGGCCGCATATAATACTTTCAACCGACTTAACCGGCCAAATAACATTTACAATTATTCCAAGTATTCCAAATACTATAATTTCAAGTATTCGCACCTGCTTTGTTCTTATATCATCAAACGCGGTCAATCCATAGAAGATAATCAAACCAATTTCTCGCATAATAACTCCTATTATATCAATGAGTCTGGCCACATTTACTGCATGGCCTCATACTATCTTTTACTTCTTCGTATAACACCTTTTTTATGTTATGTTTTATCTCTGTACAATTGGGGTCATTATGAAAAGCAGTTCCATAATCTGTTAAAAATACAAATCCATTTGGTTTTACATTTTTGCAACGCTTGCATTCATAATAGATTGCTCCACCATTATTTCTTCTGCTGCCCAAATCTCCCATTGGAACTCTATGTACTGACGGTCTTAAATATGTACAATTCATGCTAGAGTGATAAACCTCTCCATGATCAGTTATATATACATAAAGGCCATCTGTAGTGTTTTCTGCTTTCGAGTATCCTACCCACTTTCGATTTCTTGCTCTTTGAGAAACATCAAAAGAAAAGTCACCCAGCAATCCAACAGGGAATGTCATTGTATAGGTTACTTTTAAATCAATATAATTTCCTTCTACATTACTTTCAAAAAAGTTAAATCCAAGGGCACCGCCATCCACAAACTCAACAGGTACTTTATTACTTGAAATATTAGCTTGGGCATATCCTATCGCAGCTACTTTCATCCCTTCACTAGTAAGAAAACTACCCAAGGTTGCATCATCAGGATTAATCTCTACATCCTTATCTGATTCGCCCTCATTGGATATATTCCCAAGGGTAATTGCCATCATTCTACTTGCCGTATCTATCGAATGCTGAACGCCGCTTTGTACTTGAAGCAGCCTAAAAATAAACATTCCAAAGACCATCAATGTGATAAATAAAGGCATTATTACTGCTGCCTCTATAGTGTAACTAGCTTTTTGAAAGGAGGCATAAAAAGGCATCTCTTTAGAATTTATATTACATATAGGCGATTTGAATTTTTTTGATATGATTTTGAAAATTGAAGTGTTGCCAATTGGCGGCCGGCATACACTCTTATTTGAATTATGGGGAATAGTTTTTCTGATTTTTAGAGACACCTTTTTATACCTCCTTTCTATGATTAGTAAGACAAATATTTTTTCTTTGAAATGAAATATCCTTTTGTATTCTCAGCTTGATTAAACATCGATAAAAACATTTCTTCAGATGTGAAGCTTAATGTCATATCTGCTGCATAAAGCATGTTGTCCATTTTTACGCTTTTATAATCTTCTGTATGACCAAGTGCATTTTCCATGACATCAAGCGCTCTCATTCCAAGTGTTGATTCACTTCTAATTGCCAAAAATGCCATAAGATATTCCTTGTAGCCAATGCCTGTGTCACTCTCTTTTGCTTTCGTATTTACATCTGCTATGGTCGATAAATGATATACATCTGAACTCCACTGATCTAGATTTTTCATGATTGGAATTTTTCCTCCTGACAGGAGAGTTCTAACATCCATGGTGCTTTCTGCATAAGCCCATGCGGCAATAATTCCGTATTTGACAGCTTGAATTATCCCCTCATTAAGGGTAAATCCTGCCAATATATGCGCTATTGCATCTGCCTGATTCTCAAGGGACGGAGTCCGCAATATAGTCATATAATTTGCAGCTTCCCTAATAAGTAAAATCTGTTCAACAACAGAAGCTAAATTTTGCACATCAGATTTATTTCCAACAATCAAATATTCAAGCTCATACTGCATACCATCATGCTTTAGATTATTTGTATAGCAACTGTAGTTGGCTAATAGATAATCTATAAATAAAGCTTTATCCACTAGCCCATTGCTCTCTGTTATTTCCATTGACCCTGTATTTAAACTTCTATGAGAAGGAAGTTGGTCCGTATTTATTTCATAATCCGACATACTGTCTTCCGAAATAACTGTAACTAAAATACCCTTTGAAAATGCTTCACGAATTGTGTTGAAGGCATCAAACGGGTCATCTTCTACACTTCCTGGGCTTGGAATATCTTCTGGATCTGTATCTGGGTCATCATCTTCTGCTGCCCTTCTTTTTGCTTCAGCATTTGCAGCTCTAGCACCATCCAGCTGATTTTTGCTGGACTTAGCATTGTCCTCTACAGGCACTTTCTCTATTCCATTTATCTCATCTACATTTGCTTGATAGGCATCTATTAATTGAGATGGTATTCCATAGCCTGCAGTTTTTGCCCCAAGGGCCACTACCACCTGACCATTTCCATCAGTCAAAAGACCGTAGCTTGAAGCCTCGCAACCATTAACCATCAGTCTTGCGTAGTTGTTTCCCTGGTCGATATTTGAGTTCACTTGACAATAATCAGCAGTTTTAGTTTCAAGTATTCCCGGTCCTAGATTATCTGTTCCATAACCCAAATCAATTGCCAGTATCTTGTAATTAGTCCATAAATATGGATTGTATTCTGAGAAAGCGCTCTCAACTGCCATGTCAGTATATTCCTGCGCCATAGAATCAATAGATACAAATCTAATACATTCAGACATTGTAAACAGAAGGGTCATAACAGAAACTAATATTAACGATAAAAAAACTGTAAGTGATCCCTTAGCCACTATACTTTTCCAGCCTGAGAATTAATCTTGTCAAAAATTGTATTAACTAACGAAGTAAGCTGGCTCTTAAAAATGAGGACTAATCCGATAAGTACAACCAGAATCAAAATCATCTCTACTGTTCCGATTCCATCCTCTTCTTCAATAAAATTCCAAATTCTATTCTTAATTTTCATTAAATAAAAGTTCTTCATTTCTTTCCTCTCCTTTAGATATTTATCTGCAATACTGCAGGCACCACTAAAATTACAATTACAATAAAAAGCATTCCTGCCATGGGAATCAAAAGTTTAGTAGATGCTTCCTCACCTGCTCGTATAGCCCTTTGTTTTCTTAGTTCAAAAGCATTTTGCTGCTCCTTTTCAAGACAATCTATCAAATCTTTTGAGCCTTTTCTGAGATTCTGGCTGAGAAGCATTGAAAGCTTTCGATAGTTTTTGCTTTCGCATTTCATTCCCATTTCTTCAATGGCCTGTATCTCGCTTAACCCATCAGACATTCTTCTGTAGGTAATTACCATTTGTTCAAATCCTGGACGCATTTCAGTTTTTCCAGCCCTTACATTGTTTGTATACTTCAGTACAATTCTCTCTAACGCCTTCCTGAAACTCATACCTGCGCCCATCAAAATTGATAACTCGCTAACTATCATTGGGTAGTCCATATCCATATCCGCAATACTCTTTTCTTTTTCCTTCTTAGCATCGCGTTTTTTGCCAATTGATAAAGCACCTACACATACAAAGCCAAGAATTATCAACTGTAGTCCTCGATAATCCATCTTTCTACTCCACTTTATATCCATGGTTTCCACCTTGGTTGGAAGTATAAGATTATCGTCTTCCATAGTCTTTTCATCTTGATTTTTTACTGCTTTTTCGATTGCGTTTAACTGGCCTTCTAATGTATCCATTCCCTTTGGTACCACCACTACACAGAAGCTGTATATTTGCTCCCTGTCCTGGCAATACATTATTGCTGTGAGAGTCACAAGCTGACCTTCCTCCGGAATCTTTTCTTTGTCTAAAATCCCTTCTGCTGAAATATATCCGTAGACATCAAAATTCCACTCTACTTCCACAAGTCCATTTGCATATGTGTCTCTCAGATTCAAGTTATCTGATACCCTATCAGCGGATTTATTCTTACCTAAATATGTTTTGTCAATTTCCTTTACTGCATCACTAAATGCCTTTTCTATGTCCTTTTCCTTAAGTCCCTTGGCCGATACCTCTAGGGTAACTTCTTGGTTTTGATCAAGAAACTCTACCTCTAGACTCTCATTCACCTTTGGCCCTCCAGATTCATTTCTTGGAATTATCCCTGCAAAATCTTTTTTGGCGCTTTTGTAGTCATAGATCAAAATCAAAACTCCAACAATCACAACAATTGTCAAAATGATTTTTGTGTTAATCGGCTGTGATTTATTATTAGACTTTGATATCAATTATTTTTCCTCCCATAACTATCAATGCCCCATAAATAAATAGGCAAATTGTCATTAAGATAACTCCTAGCAAATTGCCATATAATGGTGCAATAAATCCTCTTGAAGTTAATGATATATACGCCAATATTCCCATTGGCATTACGCTCATAACTTTTAGTTCTAAACGCTTTTCAGTGGTTATGGTTTGTATCTCTTCTTTTACTGCCAGATTTTCTTCTATCTTAATTGCAGTATCCCTAATATTTTTTCCATAATCTCCACCGCTTCTTTTTGCAAAGGATATAATTTCTGCCAGGCTTACAGCTTCCTCCAGCTCAATTCTTTCCGCTAATTCTGAAAAAGCTTTTTCTACTTGTATATTCATTGCAATCTTTTGATTCATAACATGAATTGGATTAATGATTGCTGAATTTTTGGGATATAAACGTAATAGTTCTTTTTCTGATTGCTTTAACGCTTTTTCCAATGAATAACCAGTCTGCAAAGCTGTAACAATAAGCATCATGTACTCTTTAAATTCAACTGATACCCTAGCTTTTTCTTCCATTTCATATTTTTCCTGACAGAGTTTTAGCCAAAATGGAACCACCACTACACCTACTATTAGTCCAAAAATAGATTTATAAAAAAGGAAAGCTATAACTATAGTGATAAGAAACCCTTGGCCTATTCCAGTGATAGACCTCTTGCTGATAGCTTGTCTGTGTGAATCAGTTTTCCCACTTTTTCCCATTCACCAACAATCCTCCCTTCCTTTTCTCCATTTTCTTTAAACCTATACAGTGTATTTAATCTAATCTCATTATTCTCAATTCCTTCTACTTCTGATATCTCAAGCAGCTTTCTGCTCTTATCTCTAAGTCGGCCTAGCTGGACAATAATATCTATACCTGATGCAATTTGCTGTCTGATTGCAGGCAGAGGGATTTCGGCACCCATAAGGACCATGGTCTCTAGTCTAGACAACATGTCTTTGCAGGAATTACTATGTCCGGTAGAACAGCTTCCATCGTGGCCAGTGTTAAATGCTTGTAGCATCTCAAGGGCCTCTGCACCTCTGCACTCTCCAACAATGATTCTGTCTGGGCGCATTCTAAGTGACGACTTAAGTAAGTCTCTAATGCTTATCTCATTTTTCCCTTCCAGATTTGCGTTACGGGCTTCAAGTCTTACTAAATTCTCAACCTTTTTGAGCTGAAGCTCAGCAGAATCTTCAATGGTAATCACTCGCTCATCAGAAGGAATGAATTCTCCTAGTGCATTGAGGAATGAGGTCTTACCACTGCCCGTACCGCCCGATACAAAAATATTGTATTTTGCCTTAACAAGCTTTTCTAAAAACTCAATTTGTTCCTTTGATATTGATCCAAACTCCTGAAGCTTTGCCATTGTCATCTGCTCCTTAGGAAACTTTCTGATTGAAATAATCGGATAATCTACGGCTGCTGGCTTTAACACAATATTTACTCGGGAGCCATCACTTAATCTTGTATCCACTATTGGATTAGATTCATTTACTATCTTGTTGCTGTTTGCAACTATATTTTGAATAATGTCATTTAGCTTTTCTTCAGATGAAAACTTCTCCTTCGAATGGATAACCTTGCCCCTTTTTTCTATGAAAATATTATCCGGGCCATTTATCATAATTTCTGTTATCTCTTCATCCATCAGTAAATCTTCTAGTACATCCAGTTTTCTCAAGGAATTAAAGACATGATTTTCAATATACTGTCTTTCCTTAAGAGAAAGGGGTGTAGTTTTCGATTTTAGGATTATTTTTTCCTGTATTATTCGAAGAATTTCTTCATCACTTACGTCATAAGACAAATCAATTTCATCCATTGTTTGTCTTCGTATTTCTTCTTCTAAACTATCCACACATTTTAATTTCATTTTTTCCATTAGCATTCATCATCTTTTTCACAAACACTCCCAAATTGCCCTGCAACAATTCCTCTATGTGATATGCTCCATCAGACAAATTTCCTGCAGACATAGGCAAAATTACTTCCTCTATATCCACATTAGTCTCAAGTCTTTCCAAATAATCAAAGAATTGCTCCTGGGCTCTTTTGAAATAATCTCCCGATTTCCCTAACACATATAGCTTGTTAAAGCTGTCAATAAATTTGGAAAATCCATTTATTGTCCTTCCAAATAAAACTATAATCTGGTCATAGTTTTCTTTAAGAAGTGCATTGAAAAAATCTCTCCAAGTGTCCTCATCAATTTCACTTATCTCATTTGGATTAGTAAAAGGCTCAACATAGTCAAATCCCATAAAACTCTGTACATATTTAGATAAATCAAAAGCATTTGAATTAGTATTAATTTCGTATAGAAGATCCATCAGATTAAAGCTATTGTTACTTCCTATTAGGGAAGTCAAAATAGAAATCTCCTCAAGATCTATGAATAAAACCTTTCCATAGGTTCTATATGATTGACACAATGCCATTGCAAATGGCAGCTGCAGTTCATGAGTAACAGGCGAGTAAATAGCTGTTACATTAGATTTTTCATTAGATTTTTTAATACTAGCTTTTGCATCTCTCAAACCAGGAATTCTATTAAATATCTTTTCTACTGATTGATATTTAAAAATATAGTTATCCTGCTCTAATTCTTGATTCTCACATAGGAAATATTTTTCCTTTAAGAGCCCCTTCGGTCTAAAGCTCATTATCTCTTTAAATTCTTCAGACATAATTGCGATATCATAATCGTTTTCATCTGAATAAAAACTCTCTGGGGTTGTAAAAATATGTACCCCGACTTTTGAGCGCTCCATAAGAAAAGAAGCGAATTTGAGAATGTAATCTGTGCATGAATCGCACAGTGCTATCTCCAAATTTTTCATATTAACCTCCATCTATCCCTGTTTGTATTGCAGTAAAAAAAATGCAGCCGCAATATAGTAAGAATAGTGAAGTTTTCTTTTTACTATATGCCCATTTTTTATACAAAGCCCTATCGCTATGACTCCAGCAATCATCACCGAGTATATAAATGTAGTAACTAGATCCGCTGCCCCCACCATCGTAGACATAACAGAAAATAGTTTCACATCACCCGCGCCTAATCCCTTTACTACAGTCAGCAGAGAAAGTAGAAGGATTGGCCAAATTGCTTTTGTAATAAAAATGGCAACTCCCATTATCTGATAGCTATGTAAATTTAGGAGTAACCCTCCTATATAGCCAAGTATAATAAGCTCATTTGGAATCTTGTAATCCCTGGCGTCAAATAAACAACCAGTGGTAAGAATGCTCCAAATCAGGAATGTGCTGATTTTTCTCACCTCCATTTCGGGGAGAATTATAAATTCCACCTGGGAAAATTTACAGAGCATTTCTCGCTATTTTTATTTTTGTTATTTTTGACTATTTGAAATTTTGTTAGTTATGCATAAAGAAAGACTCCCGAACGAGTCGGGAGTCATGAAATATCAATATTACTTTATGCCCAAAAGCCTCTACTAGCTTGGTTGCCCATCAAACTTTCGTTTAATGTGCCTTTTCCATAGGTAATACCTGCTATAACCTTTTGTGTATTGCCCATTAGTGGCTTGGATTTGTCCTGTTCTGCTAGCTGTTCAAACGCATCGCCCAGTTCATCCATCACCTTTTTAGCTTCTTTCAATCCGTCTGAGTTAGCTTTATAAATGGATTTTGCTACATTTCGCTGTACGTAATCGTAGAGCGCGTACAGATTTCCGCTTACCTTGTATTCAAAATTTAAATCTTTCTGGAGGTGACTGACAACCTCGGCACATTTTTTTGTTGCCTCAATTGCACTGTCTACATTCCCAGCCTTAAAATCGTCAATGGCATCTTTTTCATATTCTTCATAAATGTCATAAAGAATTGAAATCAAGCCACATCCATTGCTCGAAGCAATTTTTAAGGTAAAAGCTGAAATCTTATCTCTGTTCATTCACTATCACTCCTAATAAAACTAGCTCTTTGTCGTCGCCCTATCGGGCTTTTGACGCTATAAAAGCTTACTGAAGAAGCTGTAAAGCTAATTGTGGAAGCTCATTTGCCTGTGCCAGTGCAGATACACCTGCCTGCTCAAGTACATTTAGCTTAGTGTATTCCACCATTGTTGTAGCCATATCGGCATCTTCAATTCTTGAAATCGCTGAGGTCATATTTTCCGCAGTGGCATCAAGAGATTTTGTTGTATGATCAAGACGATTCTCGTATGCACCAAGCTGTGAGCGAACTGCTGTTACATAGCTAAGCGCGTCTCCGAGAGCGTCCATCGCATCCTCTGGTCCTTTTGCTCTAGTCACATCCACATCGTCTATGTACATAAACTGTGTTGTTACTGCTGCAATTCTAACCTTCATCTGCTGGCCCTCATTAGCACCAACCTGAAGTGCCATTGAACCGATGTCAGTAACATTTAATGTAACATTTCCTGTGTATCCATCATCTGCAAAGAACGACATTTCAAAGCCCTTTGTATCTGTGATGATTACACGTCTACCTTCAGTCTTGTATGTTGCCTGCTTACCAAATTCTGTGTCGATAAGCTTTCCGGTGTCATCTACATCACCTTTTTTAAAGAGTGTCATCTTGGCATCAGTTCCTGTTCCCAAGAACTTTGGAATAGTATTTCCACCCTCATCCTTTGCCAAAACATTCTCATCAAATCCGAGAGCCTTCGCAAATTCCACGCTAGAAAAATCGATTTCTAACTCTGCATTGTCACCATATTTATATGATGAAATTGAAAGTCCATCTGGATCGTCGAAATCAGAAATAACTGCTCCGCCCTTTTCACATGCCATTCTCAACTGTCCATATACCATTTCACCAGATGAGCCCTGTGCAAACTCCATTGGGTATCCATTTATAGCAATTGAGCCTGATAATCCAAGACCATTTTTAGTACCAGTACTTGTTGTAACTGTTGTTGCACCAGAATAGTCTCTAGTCACTGTTTCCCAAGTTGTCTGGTCAATGAAATCCTTGTAATTAAACGCTGTAAGTGCTGGAAAATTAACAGTTGTTGTAGTCTCGATTTTCTTAAAAGTATTATCGAAGTTTTCCACAACTGGTCCTGCTGTTGTAGCATTTATTGTAGTCTTTGCTCTAAGAGCTGCCTGTGTAATCTTAAGCTGATAGATACCAGATGGAACATCATTTGATGTGGCAATTCTAGTAACATCATTTCCGTATGTTCTACAATCTAGTGATCCATCTAAAAGAGTAATTGTATTAAATTCTGTTGTCGCTGCGACTCTATCGATTTCATCTAGAAGAGATTCTATTTCTTTCTGAATAGCCTCTCGCTCAGAATCAGAGTTAGTTCCATTTGCTGCCTGAACAGATAATTCTCTCATTCTCTGAATCATATCTGTTACTTCGTTTAAAGCACCTTCAGCTGTCTGGAGAACCGAAATACCATCGGAACCATTTGTCGAAGCCTGATTTAAACCATCTATCTGAGCCTGCATTTTGCCCGCAATAGCAATACCAGATGGGTCATCTGATGCATGGTTAATACTAAAACCAGAGCTTAATTTTTCCATTACGTCTGAAAGGGAACTCTCAGTACCAAGAAGTTGATTATTGGTAATCACCGCTGACATGTTATTGTTAATTCGCATATGCTGCCTCCTAATAGCCGTAAAACAAGTCTAGCATCCGTGCGGTGTTTTTTTGAAATTGTATAGGTCTTCCATGTCCTTACACAAATATTATCGGAGGGATACATCCAAACTTAACCAAGCTTTTGTATGTTTTCCGATTAAAATTTTTTGTCCATTAAAATGGCTACATAAACATCTCACTCATTACTTTAATGTAGCCTCTGGCAATGCCATAAAGGGCTTCTGTCTGGATTTCATTGTCACGTTTTTCCTCCACCTGGAAGTTGCCAAGCTGCCAATTATACACGTCTGTTACGCTGACCCCCTCTACTCTTGTAAATGAAAAACTAAATGAAAATCCTGTCTCCTGCTGCATTGTATTTGCAATCATAGGAGCCTGAGTTGCAAACATTTCTCTAGTCTGTGCACTCTCGCATTCTACGTTTGCTTTTACCTCTCCTGCCTCATATCTAAATGTTGTAGAAATTGTTCCTGTTGACTGAAGATAAAGAGCCATCTTAATAAGTCCAGACTCTCCACTTCCTCTGACAATTCGCAGGTTCATATTGCCAGCTTCATCAGCCACCATAATAGGAATATGATATGTCTCTCCACTGTTTGCCATCTCTCTGATAGCCTTTGACTGCTGCACAACCAGCTTCATGGAATCCATATCGATAGTGCGTACGTCTTCCATTTCTATCATTTTCTTCATGACATTTTCTGCAAGTGTGCCAAGGGCCTCCTCAGCCTCTGCCATCTCCTCAGGAGTATGACAAGCATCAGAAAATCTCTGGTATGCCAAATCTATCAAATCCTGAATATCCATATCCTGCTGCTTAGCTGCTCTGCCATACAAATCTTTAATGACTGTGTTGCTATCCTGCATCAAAGCCTGAACTGCAGAAATCATATTTGCAGAATTTGGTATATTAAACTGCTGTAAAATATTTTCTACACTAGTGCTGCTTGACATAGCTTGCTTAAGCTGGCTTGTAATGTACTCATTGTACTGGACCTCAGCCTGAGCCTCAGCTTCTGAAGTAGTCTGCTCCATAGCTGTTGCGAACTCATCAGGATTCATATCAAGAATTTCTTCCTGACCTACCTGATGCATCTTAGCAGGAGTCATAGCCTCCTTTGCATCGCGACATCTATTAGTAAGGAATACTTTTTCTATCTGCTGTGTGATAGATAAATCCTTTACAACCATTTCATCTAAGGAACCGAATTTATCATTGATCTCATAATCGCGTCCTGTATGCTTGCTAGAGCGTACTGCTGTCATGAGATTTCTGAGTGTAACCTCTGTTCCCTGACTAATAAGAGCGCCAATTGCTGCACCATCAGATTTTTCTACTTGATGGAGAAGTCGGTATACTCCTACAAATGCATCTCTCTCTTCCTCAGTAATATCTCCACTGTGCTGAGCCTTCCAAAGGAATTTTGCAAATCCCTCTTCGTCTGAAGTGCTTCCAGTTTCTGCCTTAATATTTTCTGCAGTTTCCTTCAGCTCATTCATAGTCATATCAAGAGGATTCTTGCCTCGCTTTATCATCTCAGCTACTACTGCTGGAGTCATGCTCTTAAATGTTCTAGCTACCAGCTCTGTAGATGCCTTCATTGATGTAACAGACTCAGCTGTAATTTCCATTTCATTATATGCAAGTACTCTAACAGCCTTTTGGCTTGCTTCTGACACTTCAATATTAAGGTCATCTAAAATGTCATCAACATTTCTAAATGCCTTGTTAATATTGTCACCAAGGTCTGCTCTTACCTCTGTTCCAACTGCCTCATATGTCATCTCCATGCGTGAGTACTCTGCTGTAACAGACACGCTGACCTGATGTACATAGGAGAATGTTTCCATTCCAATATTTGCGAATCTTCCAAAGACTGCTGCAGGGGCAGACTGAATCTCTGCCATGTTATTCATTACTTCTTTGAAAAGATTTACATTGGAATTTGTTGCTTCCTTATTCTCTGCCTTCATAAGAATTTGAAGCAGATTAGTCTCCTGAAGTTTTAATTTATCAAGCAAATCAGACAGGTCATTAGTATTTACACTTATACCATTTTTCATCATGGTAAAAGTAGCCTCTACTGTCATTGTAAGCTGAATCTCAGTAAGCTGTCTTTGAGCAGTAATAGTAGGAAGCTGATTTACATCCATTCCCATTACTTCTGCAAAAGTCTTCTTAGCCTGATCCATGAGAGAATAACCAGGAATAAGATATGCATCCTGTGGCTCTTTTCCCTCTGCAATTATGTCAGATATCGCATTTACGATATTTTCTTCCTCTGGCTTTTCATACTCGCTAAGCTGTGCCATGTATTCAAGATGCTCCTTTGTAACAGGAACATCTTGCTTCATCATGGTCGCCACCATCTCTTTCAAGTCAGCTGGTGACATTGGTCTTTGCGCAGACTCTGATTGTTCACTTTCAATCTCTTCTATAAGTGAATCTAACTTATCGCCTAGTTTTTCAAGAAGACCAATAATGTCCTCTTCTGTTTCTTCTGTCACTGGATTAGCAGGTGCAGAATATGTTGCATTATATATATTAGTAATTGTTGGCTCTAATTCATTCTTTACAAGATACGCCTGAGCTTCAACTGGAAGTGTATCTCCAAGACCATTTGTCATCTCTACTGCCTGAGAAATTGAACCTGACATTGCCTCAATCTCAGACTTTGAAAGACCACCCATTTTAGAGATATCTGCCCCAGCCTTAGCTAGATTCATCTTTATCTCATCCACTACAGTAACTAGTGTCTCTGGCTCCATGTCCATAGGGTCGTGTCCATCTTCTCTAGTTTTAGCCGTTGCCTCTTCATCCCATGCACGTTCAACATTTTTTACTGCATTAACTGTAGACACGCCAAGAGCTGATGCCTCGTTCATATCTTTTACGAACTCCTCATCAGTCATCTTTCCCTTATTATCATAAAATGCATTATCTACACTAAGAGCTCTAAGCTCCTTATTATTATTTGCTTTGTTATCGTCCTTGATACCGCTGGTTCCCACGGCCAATAATTGGTCGCCTGTACCTTCTGTTTTGATGTAATCCTTTACCTTGAGTCCTTCTATTTGCATATAGTTCCTCCAGGGTATTTAAATCATCAGATAATTCCTCTGACAACATATATGTCGGACGTTTTTCTAAAATATTTACTCGGAGATTTCTATATGACTTTTCGCTTATGACCCTTTTTTGTATCTAAACAGCGTACTTTCTACCGCTCTCTTTTATCAATTTATATTGTAAAATTCTTTTTTCTGCTCATTATCCATCTAAAAATTTTTCAGAATCCAAAACCTACGGGTATTATTTAAAAATCGCGATTTGCACCGTAGCTTTTCGGTCCTAAAATTTTTCATTTACGGTTTTTTTCTCTTTTTTTCTAAAATACCCGTAATCGGATTTCTTCAAACTAAGTTAGTCTACGGGTTTATTTACACTTTCCGAAAAATCCCCGTAGCCTTCAAAAATCCCCTACGGTGCAAATTCCAAAAATTAAATTTTACCCGTAGGTTTTCGATTCTGACTTTTTTGAATTCCTCTGGACTACGGGTATAAAATGAATATTTGAAATATCCCCGTAAATCCCCATCAACTTTTCTCCACAACATATAATATGTTGCACTATAAGACATTTAGCAAAACAAATAACGACATATCAGCTATTACATCTATCCACATGTCTACCAATTCCTGACAATCATTAACTGCAACAACTCAACATACAAAAAGGAGACGGCAAAAGCCGTCTCCCACGAATCAACCTCTAGAACAATTTGGTTTGCCCCACTTCCTAGAACCATTTATTTATACAAAGTCTTCACCACTGAGTCTGGTACTTCAAAGTGCTGGTAGTCTTTTGAACTCTTCCAGCTTCCTCCCCATTCAAAGCCATGGGCTATGAAAAGCTTGTATGCCAAATCATCTTCATCTATTTTGTAATCAAAGTCCTTGCTTCGATCCACATAGTCTGCTGCATTGGCAGGCTCTATGCTAAGCTTGCCATTAACTGTTTTAACATAGGGATTGTAAAGTGTGTTTATATCCATTGCTAGGCCGTAGCCATGTTTTGAAATCTTAGTAGTATAGCTTATATATCTAAAATTAAAGCTAGAAGAATTATTATCTGCCATAGATGCCTCATCATCAGCATCGTACTCATCCACCAGCTTAATCTTTTCTATAGGATACTTTGCCTCGTATAGCTCCTCAAATATCTCAAGCAAATCATCTGCTATATACTTATTGCAAATAATCTCTCCATCATGAGTCTTCCCATCAAATCCTACATGCAAAACATGTAAATATCTCAAATCTGACAAAGGAACTGTACAGTTATCCTTGTAGGACTTTCCTTTTATCCTTGTAAAAATCTCGCTTTCCTCTGTAAATTCTACTGCGTAAAAATTAGCCTTATCCTTAACGTCTGCAGTATTCATGATTGTCTCTCCTTTTTTTGCTACGGGAAGTACTTGAGTAGTCTGGTCCGATGGCTCCACTTCATCTCTTTTGACGGCGTCTTTACGCTCTGTGAGCTCTTCAGAAATTTCAGCCTTTGCATATACATCCGAACCTCTAAGCATGTTGACCCTAAAACTAATTCCTACAAGAATAGCAATAAGCATCACCACGCCAACTGTTCTACTATATTTCCAATTCAAAATTCTATTTTTTATGTTATCAATCTTTTGCCTAAACATAATTTATTGCCTTTATTTCGTCCTTAAAATAATAATTTGGCTCTCTTACAAAACCATAAACAAGGTACCTATCCCAATCAATACGCACCCTATTAATGACTTAATTGTAAATTGCTCATGTAAAAAAATAAATGCCAAAATCAGAGTGATTACTACACTCAACTTATCAATAGGCACTACCTTTGATGCCTCTCCTGTCTGTAATGCTCTGTAGTAACATAGCCAAGAAGCTCCTGTTGCAAGTCCAGATAATATCAAAAATATCCAGCTCTTACGGCTGATGGAACCAAGACCGCTTTGTACATTGGTCATAAAAACTATTCCCCAAGCCATAATAACTACCACTACTGTACGTATTGCAGTTGCCAAATTAGAGTTAACGCCTTCAATTCCTACTTTCGCAAGTATTGAAGTAAGTGCCGCAAATACTGCAGATAAAAAAGCAAATAATAACCACATAAGAACCCCTCCTTCTTAAAAAGTTTTTATTCCCACGGCAAAATCTCCAGTGATGAAACCAGAAATCACCTTAATAGTACCCCAAAGAAAACCCTTATCATGCAAAAAAGGAACCTTTATCTCATTCAAGTAAAAGTTCCCTAAGATAGTCTATAGTTCCGTTCTGCCATCAAGTGCTCTAAGCAGCGTAACCTCGTCTATATATTCTAGATTGCCTCCAACTGGAACACCGGATGCAATTCTGCTGACCTTGATTCCTGTTGGCTTAATGAGCTTGCTGATGTATGCAGCTGTAGTCTCACCCTCAAGTGATGAATTAGTAGCTACGATAACTTCCTGCACATCATTTTGCTGCAAGCGAACCATAAGCTCCTTGAGCTTGATATCACCAGGTCCTATACCTGCCATAGGCGAAATAGCTCCGTGAAGCACATGATAAACTCCGTCAAACTTGCCTGTCTTTTCGTAGGCTGCCAAATCTCTCGTATCCTCAACTACCATAATCACATTTTTATTGCGCTTTGGATTGGAGCAAATTGGACACAGTTCATCGTCAGTAAGAGTAAAGCACTCCTTACAATAACGCACATTTTTGCGTGCCTGAACAATGGCATTGGCAAGGTCGTTTACCTTTTCCTCATCCATACCTAATATATGGAAAGCCAGCCTCTGGGCTGACTTACTTCCAATGCTAGGCAGGTCACTTAGTTCTGCTATTAAATTACTAATTTCCCTGCTATAGTATTCCATCTAGATTAAAATCCTAAACCACCTGTAAACTTAGACATGCTAGCCTGGCTTACCTCATCAACCTTGCGAAGTGCCTCATTGGCTGCTGCCATAACAAGATCCTCAAGCATCTCAACATCATCTGGATCAACTGCTTCTGGATCAATTTTAATCTTTGTGATTTCTTTCTTACCAGAAACTGTAACCTCAACAACTCCACCGCCAGCTGTACCTGTCATCTCAGCCTCTTCAAGCTGTGCCTGAGCCTCTTCCATCTGACGCTGCATACGCTGTGCCTGCTTCATAAGCTGACTCATATTACCTGGCATTCCACCACCTGGAAATCCGCCTCTACCTTTTCCCATTTTTGTTACCTCCGTAAATATAAAATCTAACAATCAAATAATTGCTATTCTTCTTGTTCTATTTCAATGCCTACATTTGCAAAGAAATCTCTGACGTCTGTCTTGGTGTTCTGGGAGCTAATTCCACTTGAATTAATCTCAACCTTAACCACCACTTTCTTTTGAATCATAGATTCAATTGCCTGTTCTATCTCATCAATCACCTCAGGTCTGTTTACAAAATCTCCTGCGATTCGCTCCGAACCCTGTGGCTGATCGAATATCAGAAGAAGCTCTCCGCTCTCATTAACAGTGACGGTGCTGACTTCCTTAAGATACATCTTGATATTAGGTGGCATCTTGCCAAGTACTGAGCTCCAGCGAGCTGATACTTGCTTGACCTCCTCAGGAACAGCAGCTGGAAGTGGCTCTTTTTTCACTGGCGCTGCTGCCACACTGGGTGTAGCTCCTGTGTCTCCTACAGGGGCTGCCATAACAACTGGCACACCTGATTCCACCTTCTTTTCTAAGTTGGCCATTCTATTAAGAAGTGCCGACATATCCTGCTCCATCTCAGGCTTGCAAAGCTTGATAAGAGCAATCTCTATTAAAACTCTCTTTTGGCTTGCGAATTTAATGTCGTTAGAAAGTACAGACAGGACTTGAATGTATCTCATTAACACTTCTGTGTCAACCATCTGGGCTTCCTCTTTAAGAAGTGCCAGATTCTCGGAAGACATCTCAAGAGCATCTTCCATATCATCTGAACTCTTAAGCAACATAAGATTTCGCAAATACCAAGTGAAGTCATTTACAAATTTATTCAGGTCTCGACCCTGATTAATGATATCCTCGAGAATGCTAATAGCACCTGTTATCTGACCATTTACGATGCTACGTGTCAGTCGAGAAAAAACCTCGGTATCAATAGCCCCAAGGACCTTCAGTACATTATCGTAAGTAAGGGTCTGACCCATGTAAAATGCAATACACTGCTCCATAAGACTAAGGGCATCACGCATGGAACCGTCTCCGGCCTTGGCAATATAGCGGATTGCCTTGTCCTCTACCTCTATGCCCTCCTGATTCATCAAATCAGTAAGACGAGCAGCGATAGTATCAATTGAAATACGATGGAAATCATATCTCTGGCAGCGGCTTCGTATTGTAATCTGAAGCCTATCTACCTCAGTAGTTGCAAGAATAAAAACTACATAAGAAGGAGGCTCTTCCAAAGTCTTAAGCAATGCATTCTCTGCAGCATCAGTAAGCATATGAGCCTCATCAATAATATATACTTTGTATTTGCCCTCTGTAGGCTGGTACTGAACCTCTTCACGAATAGTACGAATGTCGTCTACACCGTTGTTAGAAGCAGCATCCATCTCAATAACATTCATGGATGTACCATCAGTAATTGCCTTACACATAGCGCATTCCATACAAGGAGAACCGTCCTCGTTAGGATTCTCGCAATTGATGGCGCGAGCTAGGATTTTGGCTACTGTGGTCTTACCAGTACCTCGTGTACCTGTAAATAGGTATGCATGTCCTATACGGTCATTTTTTATTTGGTTTTGAAGTGTTTTAACAATGTGGTCCTGACCCTTAACATCGTCAAATGTCTGTGGTCTGAACTTTCGATATAATGCCATATAGGACATAACAATTACCTACCCTAAATTATTCTAAAATTAGTCACCGAAGCTAATGCCGATTCTCTTAGCTTCTTGAATCATCTGGCAATCTGGCTCAACCATCTTGAGCTTGCCAGCTACCTTTTCAAGAGGAACTCTCTTAGTCTTGCCATCAACCATAGCAATCATGTTGCCGTAATCACCATCCATGATAGCCTGAGCTGCTGCAGAACCAAGTCGAGTACAAAGAACTCTATCATATGGATCTGGGCTACCGCCTCGCTGCATGTGACCAGGAACTGTAACTCTAGCCTCAATACCTGTCTCCTTCTGAATTCTATCTGCGATTTCATAGGAAACTGATGGGAACTTTGAGGTCTCAAGCTTTTTCTTATATTCCTTCTTAGAGAGCTTGGCATCTTCCTTGGAAATAGCACCCTCGGCAACTGCCAAAATGGTAAATCCCTTGCCCTCTTCTGCACGACGATTGATAGCCTTAATTACCTTTTTAATATCATAAGGAATCTCTGGAAGGAGGATAATGTCTGCACCTGATGCAACACCTGCATAAAGTGTGAGCCAACCTACCTTGTGTCCCATAACCTCTACAATAAATACGCGGCTATGAGAAGACGCTGTTGTATGAATACAATCGATAGTGTTACAAGCGATATCAATGGCACTTTGGAAACCAAATGTAAAATCTGTACCATAGATGTCATTGTCGATTGTCTTTGGCAGATGAATAATGTTAAGGCCCTCTTCTCTAAGAAGATTGGCTGTCTTTTGTGTGCCATTACCTCCAAGGATAACAAGACACTGAAGATTCAACTTGTAGTAGTTGGACTTCATAGCCTCTACCTTATCAAGACCGTTTTCATCTGGCTCTCTCATAAGCTTAAATGGCTGACGGCTAGAACCAAGAATTGTACCACCTCTTGTGAGGATTCCTGAAAAATCCTGATTAGTAAGGAGTCTGTAATCCCCGTAAATAAGACCCTTGTAGCCGTTGAAGAATCCGTAAACTTCCAAATCCTTAACATTTGCAGCCAAACCCTTAACTACTCCACGCATAGCTGCGTTAAGAGCCTGACAATCACCACCACTAGTAAGCATTCCGATTCTAAACATAGTCTCTTCTCCTTCCTCCTAGTTACCCCTAATTAATTATTTACTTTCCTCTATAACTCGTCTTACATAATTGTATATTCTCTCTGTAGAAGCGATAGAAAGGCGCTCCTTTGGAGTATGAATATCATACATCTCTGGTCCAATTGAAACTGCATCAAGTCCTGGAAGCTTTGATGCCAAAAGACCACACTCAACACCTGCATGAATAGTCTCAACTACTGCATCCTGACCTGTAACTTCCTTGTAAATCTTAACTGCTTCATCTCTAAAAGCTGAGACTCTCAAGTACTCCCATGCTGGATACTGACCATGAGCTGAAACATCACAACCGTATGCCTTAGCAACCATGGAAACCTTTCTCATAAGAGCCTTCTTAGCACTGTCTACTGAGCTTCTAAGAGCGCTTGCAAATAAAAGATGATCCTCATTAAGCTTTAAAATACCTAGATTAAGAGAAGTCTCAACAAGCCCCTCAATATCATGGCTCATTGCCTGAATTCCATCTGGCATAGATAATAAAAGCTCAACAATACGCTTAGAGTCTGCTGCACTTACGCCATCAACTGTCACATCACCCTCATTCTTAAACTCGATTTTCATATCAGGATCTGTGATAGCAAATTCATTTTTAATTGCAGCTGCCTCTGCTTCCATTGCCTTAACAGCCTCATCAGAAGCAATTACCTTAAATGATGTAGCACGTGGGATAGCATTATCCTTTGTTCCACCAACAAAATCTACAAGGTTGATATCAGAAACCTCAACTGCTGCAGCTAAAAGTCTATTAGCCATAAATGAAGCGTTGGCTCTGCCCTTATTAATCTCTGCACCTGAGTGACCACCAGTGCAGTCCTTAACATCTACTGAAACTAATGACCCCTTAACTGACTCTTTTACAAATGGATACTTAATCTCCATTCTGCATCCACCTGCACAACCAGCTAAGAATTGTCCTTCCATTTCATTGTCGAGATTAAGAAGCTTGCGACCTTTGAGCATTGAAACATCAATGGCGGCCGCTCCTTCCATTCCAACCTCTTCTGAAACGGTAATAACTGCCTCTAGGCGTGGGTGTTTAAGCTGATCATCCTCAAGAATTGCAAGAATCATAGCTACTGCAATTCCATCATCGCCGCCAAGTGTAGTGCCCTTAGCTGTAACGAATCCATCAACAATCTCTAACTCAAGACCCTCTGTGAGCATGTCCTTCTTGCAATCAGGCTCCTGCTCAGCAACCATATCCATGTGACCCTGAAGAATAAGTGGAGCTGCACTTTCCATTCCCTCAGATGCCTCTTTAATCATAATTACATTGTATAAATCATCCTGGTAATACTCCAAGTTGTGAGCCTTAGCGAAATCTACTAGATATGCGCTAATTTTCTCCTCGTGGTAACTAGGATGTGGGATACTGCAAATCTCCTCAAAATAATGAAATACTCTCTCTGGCTTACTATTGCTTAATACTGCCATTTTAAATAAATCTCCTAACTATTAATTATTTATCGCACCCCTCTAAGATGCTTACTCAGTTTTACCCATAAAAACCTATCTTTACTATAACATTTTAAAGACCTAAATTCTATCGAACTTAGGTCTTTAATTTAATACCTTTTAATTTGGTCATCCTCATCTGTAGATGAATTATCTATGTTTCTAATCTCTACTTCGTAGGAATAATCATCATTAACTTTTACCATTACCTTGTCGCCTACGTGCTTGCCTCTAATTGCTGCACCTAGAGGCGACTCTATTGAAATAAGTCCCTTCAAGGAATTGCCTCTGATAGATGTGACAAGCTTATAAGTCTCCTCCACATCATCCTCTGGAATGTAAATGGTAACTGTGTTGTTAATTCCCACCTCATCCTCGGCACTGGAATCATCTACAACCTCTGCAAATTTAAGCATCTTCTCCAAATATCTGATACGGCTGTCATTCATATTTTTAGCACGCTTTGCCTCATGATACTCAAAGTTCTCGGATAAATCGCCCTGCGCTCTTGTCTCCTTAACCTCTTCTAGAAGCTTTGGTCTGATAACTAACTTTCTCTCATCTATCTCTGCCTGTATTTTTTCTATATCACCTTTAGTTAATCTCTCGCCCATAACTACCTCCAAAACTATTTTCAGTATTCATATAGTTTAGCACATAAAATCCATAGTAAAAAGCACCCTACAATTAGGGTGCTTTTTATAAAAGATTCCTTACATTACATAAATATTTTCAAACTTATTCATATTAAAAAACTTAGTAATATTATAAAAATAAAAACTCCTTTTAAAGTAATAGCTTTTCCTAATATCATTACCAATGCCATCATTTATACCTACCCGCCTTCCTACTTTATTATAGGAATTATTATTTGGAATGCTCGTAAAAGGAGTGAAATGCACTATTTTAGGAGTGAATAGCAAAAACCTAGCAGCAACACAGCTACTAGGCTTTTATTATCCTGTTTTTATGTAAGATCATTTATTATTTCGTTATAAAGTGCTCCTGATTTTGCTTCTTCTATAGAAAATACTTTATTTCCGATATTATCCTGAAGATATTTAATTGCGTCAGTGTATTTAGCACTATCTAATTGATAGGTTTGAACACCATCTCTATAATCCGTTGTAGAGCCATCTATATCATTATTTGAAAGCACTAAATATATTTTTTCGACACCATTCTTATATAAAAATCCCATCTCATATCGTAAATGTTCAATATCTACAGAAGGATTTACACATAATACAAAAATATCAACATTTGAAGCAGATAAATATGCATCAGCCAGCTTACCGAATTTAAATAAATTCATTCCATTTAATGGACCTATTGCCCCACCAATATTAATTAACCAAATATCCATATCTTTATGTGTTTCATTAAGATACATGTACTGATTAATCTCATAGACGATGTTAGGGAACTTTATTTCCTGTGGGAACTCAAACACGTTCATTCCCTGGACAATTCCAAGAGGATTATTACTTATTGCCTCTACTTGCACATTATCTTTAGTTAAGCTTTTGTATAATTCATAGTGAACATCATTTTTATTGCATTCGCTACAAAGACCAGCTACAGCAATTACTGGCTTTTCCAAAAGGGATAATTCATCAGATGTATAACTATCATATTTCCTAAATAACTTAGCATTTTCAACATCAACAAAGTTTCCTAAATAGAAAATACTCTTTTCTTTATACTTTTCAGCTAACCCCTTTGGAACTCGAACAGCATTGTACATTGTATTAACTAAACAGATTGAATCAAAATTATCTGTAGTCTCATTATTTTCGATACTTTTAAAAGATCCGGCTTCAAAATCAAAATATGCTACCACATTATCTAACCTATTCTCTTTTAATTTCTCTAACTGTTTTTGAGGATATAGAACAACCGCAACATTTCCCGTAATTTTTGGTTCATCCTCAATCTTTACTGATTTTGAGCTATTTTCTGTAGAAAACTTTATTCCATATTTCTTATTTAATATTCTAAGATTGTCTTGAACAAAATCTCCTTCCAACTCGTTTGCTAATAATCCTGTAACTCTCGCTGAGGCCATGCTAGATGAACTAAAATCAAATTTTTCCCCCTGATCATCTATAATGTAATCTCTCATTGAAATTGAAACCGAATTAGCATCCACTAGCTTAATTTTCTCTTTCTGATTTTGATCCACATTTACTGATAATACTGTTCTATAATCAGCTGGAAACGAAACCGTATTCCTATGGGATGCAGCTGAAACAACAATTACATTGTTCATCAAAGCTTCTTTACATGCATCAGCTAATTCAATTGAATTCTCTGTTACCCCTAAGCTAATATTTATTAATGTAACCTGCTCTTTAATAGCTCTGTTAATTGCGGCAACTATATTCTTAATCTCTATATTTCCATCATTCCATACATTAAAATCATAAATCTGTAAATCCTTACACTTACAATGATTTATAATTTCTTTACAGCACTCTGTTCCATGAGACTCTTTTATCGCTTTTGATTTGCCTTTTACATGTCCTTTTTCCACACAAAAATGTTCAATTTTAACATTTTCAAATATATTATCTATTCCTGTGTCTATTAATGCTATCTTCATTTGCTTTTCCTCGCTTAAACCAGTGATATGTTTGCTACATAATTCTTCATTTCTTTGTCATTGCTTATTCTTTCCAGATAGTAACCCATTTCTTGTTCAACCTGTTCTCGAGCGCCTTCACAAAATTCCTCTTCATCCACTACAATATCTTTAAAACAAACTTTGCAAAATCTTGCAGCCCAGCAATTCTTACATTTATTTAGATATTTCAAAGTCACATCTATTAATCTTTCTATCTTTTTAATATCTAATCCGTTAAACACATCTCCTATCTCAAAACAATCACAAGCTTCATCTACTTTTTCACATACTAAGATTTTTCCATCTGTTGTAATAAAGTTTTTTCTTATTCCAGGTATACAAAAACCACCTGGAAGAATCGTATCACTTGCATAACCGCTGCTAAATGCATTGTAATATTTCTTCATAGCTTTCATCATTGTTCGATGTGTGAAATCATATTTTTCTATATCAATTCTTTGTCTTTTACATTCAGACTTATTATCTCTCTCAAGTACTTTCGCAAAATATTCCGTCTTGAACAAATCAACTAGTGTAACATTTTTTTTCAATAATTCATCCCATGCTTCATATAATTCTTCACTTGGACCATTATATAAAACTGAATTGTATGCCACATTCTCTCTAAAGTACTTTGGATTTTTTTCATATAACTTTTTTATATTTTCTTTTACTATTTCAAAGCTCTTCTCTCCATTTGGAAATACTCTGTATTTATTAAATTCTGCTGAGGGACCATCTAAACTAATTGTTACGTGTACATTGTTTTCAATTAAGAAGTCAGCCACTTCATCTTTTAGAAGTACTGCATTTGTAACTATGCTATATTCCGGCTGTCTAAATGGATATTTAGACTTAACATATTCTATACACTCTTTTATTAACTCAAATCGTAATAAAGGTTCACCACCATAAAAACCTATATGGTTCAAGTCACTTTCTTCTGAACTATTCATATATAAATCAATAGCTGCCATAGCCACTGCTTTAGGCATTTCTTTTAATCTGTATTCTTTATCTAAATACTTTGCCATGTAGCCACAATATTCGCATCTTAAATTACACTGCTCAGTTAGAGCTAATGTAATACTTTTTACCTTACGTTTATACATTTCATTTAACTCTTCAAATTCGTACGGATATTTTATTTTAAACTCTGCTGGCTTATTAATATCTCTAAAACCATTTTCTTCTATGAAACTTTTATATTCCTTCTCGTTTTCTAAAATATCTTCCGAAGGAAGATTTGCAAAATCATCATTTAAGGCGTCATATAGATATACATTATTTTTTGTTTTAATAACCTTTGATAAATACATTTTTTTCTCCTCCTAGTAAATAAATGCTGTTGATTATAAAAAAACCTACTACTTTAACATTAAATTTTTAGTCTTCTCTTTTTTTAATTAAAAATTAAAGGAACATTCCTACGTATCCATCACCAAAAGCTGACCAAATCTTGCCCTCACAACCGCAGTGGCATCCTAATACTCTAACTGTTGCATTGTTCTTCTTGTTAATCTTCTTTAAATTCATCTTCTTTGTCATAATTTTATCCACCTTTCTCAATACATTTTTTATTAAGTAGTAGGTTTCTTAATAATCAACAGCATTCGCATTTCTCTATACAGACATCTTGTAGCTATCTGATTGCAACTTATACATTGAATAAAATTCATTTTTGCTTTTTATTAAATTTTCAAAGCTGCCATTTTCAATAAGGTTTCCCTTATTCAATACAAGAATCTTATCTGCTATCTTTGTCATATACATTCGATGTGAAATAATCACTGTTGAATTAATTCCTTTAATTTTTCTAAATACATCAGCCATCTTTACTTCACTTTTTGGATCCAGTGCTGCTGTAGGCTCATCTAAAACCAATACCTTACCCTTTGAAAACAGAGCTCGAGTTAGAGCTAGTTTTTGCCACTGACCACCTGAAGGTTCTACAGCTTCGTTATAGAATAACTTACTCAAATGAGTTTCATATTTTTCCGAATAGTCATTAATAAATTGACTTGCTCCAGTTACCTCTGCTGCTTCAGCTATTCCTTTTTGGTCATCTATTTCTTCTAAATGCCCAATGCCAATACAATTAGATACCGTGTCCGCAAATTTTATATAATCCTGATAGAGAACACCAAAGAATCTTCTTAGTTCGTCTGTTTTGTAGTCTTTAATATTAATGCCATCAATATAAATATTTCCCTCTGTAGGTTCATATATACCTGTTAATAATTTCGAGAATGTACTCTTGCCACTACCATTCTCTCCTACTAAGCAAATAGTTTCGTCGGTATTGAATGATACTGAAATATTTTTTAAGGCATATGCTTCACTTCCCTCATACTTATAACTAACATTTTCGAATTTGATATTATGAACTTCTTTATCTTGTATCCTTTTTTCTCCTTCTACTATCAAATCTTTCTCAGCAAAATATTTGAAAATGTAATCTATAAACATCATGCATTTGCTTGTACCTGCTATTTGACCAGATAAAACCATCAGCTTAGTAACAAATGTTGTTATCGCTGTAAAACTCAAATAAAATGCTGATATTTTTATACTTCCACTTACTACAGATTTTATTAACCATGCGCCTACAATTATTGTTCCTATCATGGCTATCAGATTTGTAATAAGTGTAAATGTAATTTCTTTAGCTGCAATTTTAGAGTTATCTTTTATATATGATTTAAATTCTTCCTTACGCTTTCCCATATAATATGGGAACAATCTATAACTCCTAATTTCATTTGCATTTTCTACTTCTGTAATTAATGATAAGAAATACCAGATTCTACGCATTTGCATAGTATGGGAACTATAGAATCTAAACATCATTCCTTGATATTTCTTTTTTATTATCAATGTAGGTATAACCGTAACTACTATCACTCCAAATGCAATCCAATTAAATCGAATCACAATCATTCCATATCCTACAATGCTGATTACATTTCCGACTAGTCCAAATAAACTTTCCATTAGATTTAATGGTTCAGTTCCACAAGCTCTGACTGTATTACTATGTAAATCCCTAAAATCTGGATTATCCAATCTCTGTCTTTTTATCTTCTGAAACTTTTCAGCAATTTTATTTTCCAGATTATGTGAAAGCCTTAATCCTACAACCGAACAAATCACTGTTTTCATATTCTCTATCGCAAATGATATTATTACTAATCCAATCACTCCTAATAGAGGAAGTAAAAACTCAATAGGATTTATTTGCTGGTTTGTCGTTGCGCTCATACCAATTAGTTCTAACAATTTAGCTGTCAGATATGTAATGAGCACCGGACTCAAACCTGTCAGCAACATAGATGCAATAGATAATACAAAAACACCTACTCCAGCTTTATATATTTCTTTAAAAATAAAGAATATTTTTCCTATATAGTCTTTAAGCATTTTCATTTCGTGTCCTCCTTGAACTCTGGCTTAACTGTGATTATATTTTATCGCTGGATTTCTCTTTTTTATGAAAATGGATTATTTGGTACATTTTTAGGAGTAAATAAAAAAAGACATTGCTTTTAACAATGTCTTTTTGATAATTATTACCATTTATTCTCTTTATATAACTTTGCTCTTAACCAAAAACTCTGAATAAGCGTCACAAAATGACTTATATTTTTGCCTACTTATCATTATAGCTTCTTTGTTTTGTAGCATTAAATCTGTATGATTAAATGATTCTATATATTTCATATTAACTAAAAACGATTTATGGCATCTGTAAAAGAGGCGTTCTGACAATCTTTCCATTATGGATGATAAAGTTTCATTGCATTCCAATACTTCTTCTTTGTTAATGAAATGAATTATACTTTTTTTCCCGTTCCCTTCAACATATGAGATTTGATTCTCTTTTATATAATGACTTGTACCTTCTACTTTTACTATTAAAGTATTTTCATTTTGCAAAGTTTTATAGCAATCATCCATAGCTGCATAGAACTTTTCTCGATCAATTGGCTTTACAAGAAATCTAAAAGCGTCCACCTCAAAGGTATCATAAACTATATTTGTATAACTACTTAAGAAAATAATAATAATGTCGGAATTAATTTTCCTAATTTCTCTGGCAATACTCATGCCATCTTTACCTTTATTTTCAAATTGATAGTCCAGTAAAACCAAATCATAGTTATTGATTTCTTTTATAAAACTTTCCCCATTTTCAAATTCTTTAACTGTATAGTCTATATCCCTATCCATACAATAATTGAATAGTTCTTTATCTGTCTCTTTTCTTATATAGTCAGAATCATCACATATAGCTATCCTTAACATAATCTCCCCCTACGCTTAATCAAAAATAAATGTAATCTTTGAACTAAAATAACCTTGTTCATATTCGAGTTGCATATTTCCATTATATTTTTGCGCTACTCTTTCAATATTATTTAGTCCAAATCCATGAAGCATTTTTTCTTGCTTTGTTGTTACAATATGATTTTTATTAATTATATTAACCTCTTCGCTTGGATTTTTGACATATAAAACCCACATTTTTTTCTGTAGAATTGACTTTATTTCTATCTCTTTTTCTCCTGTAATTTTTTCACATGCCTCTATAGCATTATCCAACAGATTTGATAATACAATTACCATGTCAACATCTTTGACTTTTTCTGATGGTATATAACCCTCAAAATTTATATCTATATTTTGCATTGAAGCTCTAGTATCTTTCGCACTTAGTATTGCATCTGCTATAAAGTTTCCTGTGTTATATTTTGCTTTTAATTGTTCACAGACTTCATTTAAATCTTCTATATATAAAAGAGCTTTATCATTTTGGTTTTCCCTCACCATACTATGTAAAGCTATCAAAATATTTTTTATGTCATGTCTAAATTTTTTTGTCTGATTTTCCTGTTCTATCAACTGGTTGTAATAATCAGTTGCTTGCTGCATATGTTCTTCTAATAAACTATTAATATACGCCAAGGAATTATTTTTTCTTGTTATTATTATTGTTCTTATGATTGTAGCAACTGTACATACAACAATCGCTGCAAAGAAAACATATAAACTTAAAGGCCTCTCTTCAGTTAAATATGCTACTGCTTCCCATATAGCTAAGAAAAATAACAAAACTGTAAATATAAGGAAATCAACTACTGGTAATTCTGCAATCCAAAACTGTATAATACTCTTTTTTCTGAGAAATATAACAAATACTATTATTACTAATAATATTAGCTCACCAATTACTTCATATACATATCCATTAGCATCATTCCACCCTATAAAAGGAGTTATTAACCTAAAATTTAGCCCTGTAAATGATGCTAGTTCTACAAAGAAGGCTATAAATGCCACATGTCTCCATCGTAAATAAAAAAAGTTACGCATTAAAATGGCTGACTTCACAAATATTAATGGGGTAATTATCATTTCTAATGTCCTATAATTATTCCAAGAACAATATGCATATGCTGATAAAAACCCGATTACCAATAGCATTGCTATTATTACTGAAAGTATATTGGCTTTTTTTCGTTTCAATATGAGTACATGTTTAAACAAGATACTTATATTCAACAACTCAAATACGGCCCATACAAACATTATTAATACAAATTTTACTATTTCAGCCATAACTATATGTCATATCCCCCAAAATACGAATTTAGTCTATTTAGTTTAATATAACATACTTTTCACAATTTATACACAGCTTTTATGCACTAAAAAACAGAGGTTCTTACTAAAATTCACTCAGTAAGTGCCTCTGTTTTTCTTTCCTTTTTCGCATAAATATCAATTATCAAATAATCATCTTCAACAATTATCAGCTTTATATCACAAAATATACCACCACTACTTATATATCCTTTATTTTCAAGATAATTCTGGTATGCTTTTACTTTATCATTTAATTCATTCCAACCAACTTCAACTCTCCACCTGAAGGCTGGCCATACTTTTAATATCTTATATTCTTCGTTTGTATCTTCATAATACAATACTTGATATTTGTCTTGATTTACTATAATTAATATTTCCTGCTTTTGATTTTTTTTACCAATCTGAATTAGTTTCTCATATAATTGATCTTTCGAGACTATTTCTTCTCTATTATATTTAAAAACTAATTCTTCTTGCTCCGCTACTTTGATAGGGAACACCTCCATTCATTAGTGGCCTCCACCAATCCAATCAAGTGGCATATCTTTATCCTCCTTATATATTTTTTGCTACCCCATATCTTATGATTTAATTATACTCAAAATTTTACATTTTCTTTGTTTTAGAGTAACTTGCATGTTTTTCGGAGTGAATGGTACTTTACTTTGAGTAATACTGCATTTCATCAAAAAAAGTAGTTGCAATTATCGCTAATCACAACTACTTTTGACTTTCAAGTTATTTACCAATAATTATTAAAACCGTGCTCTATCAGCCTATTGCTCTCATAGTATCTCATGGAAATAACATTGCCATCTATCATGGTTCTGTTTCTTGCACCTAGAACTACAGAAATAACTTTCTTACCATCTCTTTCGGCAACACTGACAAGGCACTGACCTGCTCTATTTGCTGTTCCTGTCTTGCCACCTATTACTGCTGGATTATAGTAAATATTTCCTGGTATCATCAAGGCGTCTGTATTAACTAGTATTCTTGGTGCAACACATAAATTGGTTGCTGGAATCACAGCGGATTGTAATCCGAAATACTTGTTAAAAAGCGGATGCTTGATAGCCTCTGCAGTAATTAAATACAAGCTTGTCGCATTAGTGTACATCTTATTATCTGGATAACCAGAAGGATTCGTAAAATTGGTATTTACACATCCAAGCTGAGCTGCTCTAGCATTCATCATAGCTGCGAAATTTGGTACCGAACCACCTAATAATTCAGCAAGCACATTACAGGCCTGACAATCGGAGCTTACCATCATAGCAGATAAAAGCTGATCTACATTGAGCGCCTCTCCTGCCATAAGTCTTGGCTCCACATGACTAGCATCTGATGGAAGGCTCGCTAATGCTGTACTGCTCACAAGTACTGGAGAATCTAATGCAATATCTCCTCTTTCGATAGCTTCCACTGTCAAAAGCGCCGTCATGATTTTTACAGTACTAGCAGGTTCCAATATGGCATCTGCATTCTGTGAATATATGATTCTTCCAGTTGCATTATTTGCAACAAGACATCCTGCTGCATCAAATGCTATAGCTGGTTGCTGTGCTACATATTCCTCAGCATCTACAACGACATAATTGGACCAGGCTGCTGAAATCATTGCTCCAATTAAAGCCAATGTATATAATTTTTTCTTAATGTTTTTAAATATTAATTTCATCAAATCCCATTCCTTCTTTTACTACGTTTACTTTCTCTTCGCCAATAAGCTTTTTCATCATCTCAAAAGCAACTGTCGGTGCAGTCTGTGGACAGTATGAAGTGATAATATTATCGTCTATTACAACTGGCTCATCAGGTATTACATTTACACCAAAGCCTGCTAATTCCTTTTGCCTATAAGCGTCAGCAAGATGATATGTTGTCGCTCTTCTTCCGGCTAACACTCCGCTTTTTCCTATAGGAAGAGCAGCTACGCAAATGCTTGCTATTACCTTTTTGCTGTTATCGAATTTACGAATTAAGTCTAAGAATCTCTCGTCGTATGCCTCGCCAAAGAAACCATAGAGATGGTCTCCACCAGGAATTGCAAGCGCATCATAGTCATTCACATTTATCTCTGAGATTAACTTATCTACTTTGATTTCTGTTCCCCAAAAGGCACTTTTTACATCTTTAGTAAATCCGCATGTATCTATTTCTACATCAAAACCGTATTCGCTTTTTGCCCAACCGGCCACGTCGTAGAATGGAGCAAACTCCATCATCTCAAATCCAGTACAACAAAATATCAGTATTCGTTTCATAAGTGCCTATTCTCCTCTCGTAGATGACTACTTCTTTTTTGTTATGTGTAAACCTCCAAATACAGCCACGCCTATACAAATCCATAGTACAATGTCTGTGTGACCTTGTCCTGCTGCTAGAATAGTTAACATAACGTCCCCCTTTACCTCAAACAATTATATTTGTTACCTTTTATAACTGTAACATATTAATTCATCTATTTATACAGCTTGTAACTATTATCAGTGGAATTTAACTATTACTCACTCCATCTCAACCTTCAAAAACTTCCTCTTGCACTTCACACTATACCTCAAAATATATGATGCCTCGCCCTTATCCATTGCTTGATTGATTTCTTCAATCTCCTTTGTGATATTTTCAATGTCTCTGTACCAACCTAAGAATCTATTTAGAGGGCCAAATATTGAATTTCCTTTTTCTGACGCAAAAAGAGCATACTTTGGGCTATTCTTTGAGCCCTTGAATTCCTGGGAGCGCATAACGAGGGTTGTGTCTATTATTACTCCTTCATTTGGTGATGTGATTCTAATATTTCTATTTGAGGACTGTACTCTTTCTTTATCAGGGGCTGTTTCATCAAACTCTTTCTTATCAAGCAACAAATAGTCTAGTGAGACATTAAGCTTTTCACCCAGAATAATTAGCTTTTCTACTTCTGGGTATCCATCGCCTAATTCCCATCTAGAGACAGCTTGCCTACTTACCCCCAGCATCTCTGCCAATTCTTCCTGAGACATTTGATTTCTTTTTCTTGTTTCTTTTAGTTTTTCCGCAAAACTCATGTTATTATCCTCCTTTCAATCTTTTATATTTAGAAGTTTATCTTTCTTGCCTTTATTTTCTACCAATTTACATTTGCATTTACGCAACTTCAGCTTGCATTTATTATAATAATAAAAAAATGGCACCGCAAATGCGGTGCCACATAAAATGTACATTTTATTCTTCAGGATTCTTAGACTTACCTAGACCATGTCGTTGCTGATAGACCATAGCCAACATATCCTGTTGATACTTATCGTCATCGCTCAACACTTTAAGCTTGTCCTTTACTTCTGTCTTTCGTGCTCGACAAACTTCTAGCTCTTTTAGCAACTGAGCCTCTTCATCCTCATAGGTTTTCAATTGTCTTTTAAGATCCTCTATGTCTCGCCTTGTATCAGCATCTAACATGGTGCGTTCCTCCCATTTGCATTATTTAGCAAGAATATCCTGTCTAATTAATGCTTTCTTTAAAGCTATCTCAGCTCTTAGCAAATCTATATTTTCGGCCTTGCTTGCTAATCGCTCTCTAGCTCTCTCTTCCGCGCTGCGGGCACGGCTTAAATCGATTTCATCAGGCCACTCGGCAATCTCTGCCAATATTGTCACCTTGTCAGGCAAAACCTCTGCAAGTCCTGCATGAACAGCGGCTCTCTTTTCTGATTCTGCCTCATGGATTGTGCAAATGCCCGGCGCAATAACAGTAGTCAAAGGGATGTGCTTTGGAAGCACACCAATCTGGCCTTCGACTGTATTAAATTCAACCATAGTAGCCTCACCTTCATAAAAGGTACGCTCTGGCGTAATGATTGATACTTTAAAGGTGTTATCTGCCATTTGCCACCTCCTACTTTGCGTTCATCTTGGCACGAACCTCGTCGATTGTACCAGCATTGAGGAAGTAACTCTCTGGAATATCATCGTGCTTACCTTCGAGGATTTCCTTGAAGCCACGTACTGTCTCAGCGATTGGCACATACTTACCTTCGAGACCAGTAAACTGACCAGCTACGAAGAATGGCTGTGACAAGAATCTCTGAATCTTACGAGCACGGTTAACTACAAGCTTGTCCTCTTCTGAAAGCTCATCCATACCGAGGATAGCGATAATATCCTGTAATTCCTTATATTTCTGAAGAATCTCCTGAACACCACGTGCAACTGTAAAGTGCTCCTGACCAACGATACGTGGGTCAAGGATACGAGATGTAGAACCAAGTGGGTCTACCGCTGGATAAATACCAAGCTCGGCGATAGAACGCTCAAGAACTGTAGTAGCATCCAAGTGCGCGAATGTTGTTGCTGGAGCTGGGTCTGTTAAGTCATCGGCAGGCACGTATACAGCCTGAACTGATGTAATAGATCCATTCTTTGTAGATGTGATACGCTCCTGGAGCGCACCCATCTCTGTCTGAAGTGTTGGCTGATAACCAACGGCTGAAGGCATACGACCAAGGAGGGCTGAAACCTCTGAACCAGCCTGAGTAAAACGGAAGATATTGTCGATGAAAAGAAGCACGTCCTTTCCACCTTTATCTCTGAAGTACTCGGCCATAGTAAGTCCAGTAAGACCAACTCTCATTCTAGCTCCTGGTGGCTCGTTCATCTGACCGAAAACCATGCAGGTCTTGTCGATAACGCCTGACTCCTTCATTTCATAGTAAAGGTCATTACCCTCACGAGTACGCTCACCTACACCTGTGAATACTGAGTATCCACCGTGCTCTGTAGCGATGTTGTGGATAAGCTCCTGAATAAGTACGGTCTTACCTACACCGGCACCACCGAACAATCCGATCTTACCACCTTTCTGATAAGGGCAAAGAAGGTCAACGACCTTAATACCTGTTTCAAGCATTTCTGTTGATGTTGCCTGTTCCTCAAATGCTGGAGCTTTTCTATGGATAGGCATCTTCTCAACACCTTCAGGTGCTGGCTGCTCATCAATAGCATCTCCAAGTACGTTGAAGATTCGACCAAGTGTTGCCTCACCAACAGGAACCGAAATTGGTGCTCCTGTAGCAAGTACATCCATTCCACGTACTAAACCATCTGTAGGACCCATGGCAATACAACGAACTGTATCGTCACCCAAATGCTGTGCTACCTCGACAACCAGTCTCTCTCCATTATCTCTTGTAATTTCAAGAGCGTCGTTGATTTCTGGAAGCTCGCTATTTGCGAAGCTTACGTCAAGTACGGCACCGATAATCTGAGTGATTTTACCAATATTATTTGCCATTTTTTCACTCCTATCTGCTTTTTTAAGAAAGTGCCTCGGCACCAGCGATAATCTCGGTCAACTCCTGAGTAATTGATCCCTGGCGGGCACGATTGTATTTTAATGATAGATCACTAATGATTTCCTCAGCATTATTTGTAGCTGAATCCATTGCCTGCATACGAGCACCATTTTCAGATGCAACTGCCTCAACTAAGGCACCGTATACTAGTGAAGTCACATACTTAGGAACAATGAGGTCGAGAGCCTCTTCTTCATTTGGTTCAAAGTTCATAAGCGCCTCTGCACCTGAAGATTTAGCTGCTGCAACATCTTCCTCTGCAACCTCTGCTGGAAGTAGCTTCATAAGCTTTGGAATCTGGCTAACTGTATTTTTGAAGTGTGTATATACAAGGTAAATCTGTCCGATTTCCCCGCTTGCATATGCTGAGAGGACATCCTTGCAGATTTCCATTGCATCTGCATAAGTTGGGGCCTCCATCACTGGAGAATAGTCCTTAACAATCTCATAACCCTTATGAGTAAGACTTTCGCCTCCCTTATGTCCTATTACATAAAGCTTTACGTCCTCAGGCTTCATATCAGAACCAGTAATCATCTTTACAATATTTGAATTGTAACCACCTGCAAGGCCACGGTTTGATGTGATGACAATAACGCCAATCTTCTCAGAACCATTGTCCTTAAGGTACTTGTTGTTTACTGCTCCTGCCTTTGCAAGCATGCTACAGATTGTATTGTACATAGCGTTAAAATACGGTGTAGTCTGCTCTGCCTTAGAACGAGCCTTCTGGAGCTTTACTGTAGATACAAGCTTCATGGCCTTAGTGATCTGCTGAGTGCTGGAAACACTCTGTTTTCTTCTCTTTATGTCTCTCATTGAGGCCATAACAGATCACCCTCCTTACTTGTAGCTCTTTTTACACTCCTCGATAGCCTTTATAAGCTTCTGCTCCATATCATCCTCAAGAACCTTTGTTGTCTTAATAGACTCAGGAATCTCTGGATACTTGGTATCAACCAAATCAAACAATGCCTTTTCAAAAGCCTGAATGTCTGCTGTTGGAATATCAAGCAAATATTTCTTAGTAGCAGCATAGATAATCATGATCTGATACTCTACTGGCATTGGAGCATACTGTGGCTGCTTTAACATCTCCTTGATTCTCTCACCTTGAGCAAGCTTCTCAGCTGTATCTGCATCAAGCTCTGAACCAAACTGTGCGAAAGCTGCAAGCTCACGATACTGAGCAAGCTCTACACGGATAGGAGCTGCGATTTTCTTCATAGCCTTAATCTGAGCAGAACCACCTACACGGGATACTGAAAGACCTGCGTTAACGGCTGGTCTGAAACCTGCATTAAATGCTTCTGTCTCAAGATAAATCTGACCATCAGTAATTGAGATAACATTGGTAGGGATATATGCTGATACATCGCCTGCCTGAGTCTCAATGATAGGAAGTGCGGTAAGTGAACCGCCGCCTAACTTATCTGAAAGTCTAGCTGCACGCTCAAGAAGTCTTGAGTGTAAGTAGAATACATCACCTGGGTAAGCCTCACGTCCTGGTGGACGACGAAGAAGTAATGACAGTGTACGGTATGCAGTAGCATGCTTACTCAAATCATCATAGATGATGAGAACGTCCTGTCCATTCTCCATCCACTCCTCACCGATAGCGCATCCTGAATAAGGAGCGATATACTGAAGTGGTGCAAGCTCTGATGCTGTAGCGGCAACAACTGTTGTCCAAGCCATAGCACCATATTCCTCTAATGTCTTAACAAGGGCTGCAACTGTAGAAGCCTTCTGGCCAATTGCAACGTAAATACATTTTACGCCCTGTCCCTTCTGATTAATGATTGTATCAATAGCGATAGCAGTCTTACCTGTCTGTCTATCACCGATAATAAGCTCACGCTGTCCACGTCCAATAGGAATCATGGAGTCGATAGCTTTAATACCTGTCTGCAATGGAGTATCTACGGATTTACGTGAGATAACACCTGAAGCAACACGCTCGATAGGACGGAACTTAGTAGTTTCAATAGGTCCCTTTCCATCGATAGGCTGTCCAAGCGCATTAACTACACGTCCAAGCATAGCGTCACCAACTGGAACCTCAACAACACGACCAGTAGTTTTTACTGTATCGCCTTCGTTGATATTCTTATCGTTTCCTAAAAGAACACAACCTACATTGTCTTCCTCAAGGTTTAAGACCATGCCGTAAACTTCACCAGGGAACTCAAGGAGCTCACCCTGCATAGCGTTCTGTAATCCGTGAATACGTGCAATTCCATCGGCAACCTGAATAACAGTTCCTACGTCTGCCACGTCAAGCTGCGCTGCATAGCGTTTCATCTGCTCTTTGATAACCGAGCTAATTTCTTCTGGTTTTAAATTCATGGAGCGCATTCACCTACTTTCAATTGAATATTTGATAACTCGTGTGACAATTTATTAATCTGAGTTTTGATAGAACTATCAACAACTCTATCTTTAATGCGAATTACCATACCCCCGATTAACTCAGGGTCTACGATATAGTTCATAATAAATGAGCTATACTCTGTAGTTTGAAGCAAACGCTTCTCGACATCTGCTTTCTGAGCATCTGTAAGTTCAAGTGGAGTTGAAACAGTTGCGCGACCGATTTTTTTGTAATCGTAAACTTTTTCAATGTAATAGTCTAAAACGCCTTCTATTTCTTTTATGTGGTCCTTTTCCTCAAGCATTCTAAGGAGTCCCACAATCTCATCACTTACTCTGCCTTTGAAAATCTCGTCGATAATCTGAAGCTTCTCTTCTTTATTAATCTTTGGATGATTCATCATCTGAGAAAAGCCGTCATCTTTTTTAACAACTTCGATTACACCTTCTGCTTCTTTTAAGAAGTCATCGACTCTTCCTGATTCCACAGCTAACTCAAACAACGCATCACCGTATACGTTTGAGACTAATTTAGCCATGTTTTTTCACCCATTTCCTTAAGTGTTTGCTCTACTAAGGTATTCTGAATTGTTGTATCGATGTTGGCAGCTACAACCTTCTGTGCCATTACAGCAGCTACAGAAATCATCTCCTGCTTAACCTCGTCTGCAACCTTCTTCTTCTCAAGCTCTGCCTCTTCGTTAGCTCTTGCTACGATGGCAGCTGCTTCTTCCTTAGCATCGCTTACAATCTTGGTTTCATTCTTCAAGGCTTTTTGTCTTGCTTCACTTAAGATGGCATCTCTTTCTTTTGAGATATCCTTAAGCTTTGCTTCGTACTCCGCCTTTAGCTTTTCTGCCTCTTCCTTATCGTTCTTTGCATCTGCAATATCCTTTGCAATGCCTTCTTTTCTGTCCTTAAGCAGCTTTCTAGCTGGGTTGAACAGCATGTTGGACATTATAAGGAATAGGAAGAATACTGCAATGGCTAAAAGTACTGCATCATTAAGCAATTGTGCATCTAAGTCAAATAGTCTTTCCAACTTTTAGCCCTCCTTTTTCATTTTTTCTTCCTAGATTTATTAGCCAACTAGAGGCTGTACAAAGAGTAACAGAAGGGCGATAACTAAGCCATAAAGACCTGTTGTCTCGGCAACGGCCTGACCAAGTAACATAGTAGACATAATCTGTCCCTGTGCTCCTGGATTACGTCCAACGGCTGCTGCACCGTGACCTGCTGCAATACCCTGGCCGATACCAGGACCAATACCAGCGATAACTGCGAGACCAGCACCAATTGCTGAGCAAGCTTTAATTAAGTCTGTACCTGAAATGTTCATAAATGTTTTCCTCCTAAAAAGTATTATTCTTTTCAGTCCTCTTAAGAATCACCATAAGACTGAGTAATGTACGTCATTGTTAACATACAGAAAACGTAGGTCTGAATTGCACCTGAGAAAATATCAAAGTATACATGCAATGCTGCAGGCCATACTAAGGCGAACTTTCCTAGCAATCCATATACAAGACCCATAATGATTGTTCCTGAAAGAACGTTTGCAAATAAACGTAGTGACATTGAAATAGGCACCGCAATATCAGAAATGACATTGATAGGAAGCCAAATTGGCAACCATGGTGGCAATGGTGAACATTTATCCACCCAAATGTCCTTTGCACTCTGATGCCTTACCTTTACTACATGAATGCAAACAAAGGTAATTAATGCAAGAGCCAGTGTTGTACCGTAATCGGCTGTTGGTGGTCTTAGGCCAACCAAACCAGATAAGTTGGATACCAAAATGAAACAGAATATGGTACATATCCAGTTTGCAAACACTGGTGCGTGCTTACCCATACTTCCTTCCACTATGCTATCTAGGAGTCCTACAATAAGCTCCAGAATATTTTGGAAGGTATCAGGAACTTCAGTGGCATGCTTCAGCTTGCGATTGGCAATTATGGAAAAGATTACCAATGAAAGCCACACGATTAAGATGCAAACATGTGAGGTTGTGATCCAAACCTCCTGTCCAAATATTTCATACTTGAACAGACCTTTTATCATGTCCACAGTATCGCTTGAGGCCAGTAAAATTCCTTCTGTCACACTTTCACCTCCTTTTCACTATTTATTTCTAAATCTTCATTGCTTTCCATATCTTCATGTTTCTTTTTGAAAGCTTTTATTAGCAAAGGCTGTGCGTAGGCACTAACCTTGAGCCCAAGTACACCGATGATCGCTGTAAACATGTTTCCAAGTTTAAAAAACGTCATCCCTATCATAATTGCACACAAGACAAAATATCTCGCCACCGATTTAAATGAAAGATACTTGTCATGTCCAGGACCTATTCTCACTGATTCCTCAATAATCATCGCTATGTGAATGGCCATGCCAATAGCACATCCGATTCCAATTAAAAGTCCTGTAGTATATCTAAGTTTGTCATTTACAAACCAGACACCGATGATCTCAACCAGCAATCCATACAGAAGGATTCCTAAAATCAAGCCCGGCAAGGCTTGATTCAATCTCTTCATCCAATTAATCATCCTTTACCTCTTGACTTTGTTTTGCTTCTTCTTCCAGACGTCTCGCACGCTGCCCCGGAGACTCCGGATTCTTGAGATAACCCCTAACCATTCTGTAGGCGCCATTAAATGCCGCAACTATGCCTATCAGAATGCCTGCTATCGTATATCCCTTGGAGCCAAAGTTTTTAGTCAAAACTGCTCCAACTATGGTGCACAGCAATATTGGCGTTATAACGTTAAGACCAAATTGCAACACCAGCACCAGGGAATTTGCTACTTCCCGATTTTGTTTTCTCTTGTCCTTCAATGTTGTCTCCTATAAAATCCGACAATTATAGTGTTATTTTAATTTCTCGATTTGTGTGCTGATACTGATAAAACTCCACACCTGCTGCTCTAAGCATTCTCTTAGATGCAATAACTGATGGTGTGTTTTCATATTTGTCGCTATCGTAAATTATCGTCTTGATACCAGACTGAATAATTGCTTTAGCACACTCATTACATGGAAAAAGAGATACATACAACTTTGAGCCTTCAAGCGAACCACCCCTATAGTTCAATATTGCATTAAGCTCGCTGTGTGTTGTGTAGAAATACTTATTCTCCAGAGGGTCTCCTACTCTTGCCCAAGGAAACTCGTCGTCTGAACATCCATTTGGAAAACCATTGTAACCCATGGATAGAATCTTATTATCCTGGCTAACAATACAAGCTCCAACCTGTGTATTTGGGTCTTTAGATCTCATACCCGATAATACTGCAACGCCCATAAAGTACTCATCCCAGCTAATATAATCTAGTCTCTTATCACTCATGGTATTCTCCTCCAATACAATATAAATTATGCCTCTAATACCCTCATTAACTTCTCAATTGATGCCTTTAAGACCTCATAGCACAGTCCGTATGTCTGTACTGAACCACCATATGGATCCATCACCTCGAGCTCGTCCCCTACCAGCTCATTTAAGAGGCGTGTATTTTCCTCTGTGGCATTAGTGTATTCACTTAATATCTTTTGCCTCTGGCTTTCTTCCATGGTAATCACAAGTGTGTTCTCGGAGAAATCCGAGTCCATCAGCTGCTTGGAAGAATAATCCGAAAGCTTACATCCATTACTTATTAAAACTGCCTCAACCTTTTGATTTAAAGGTTCTGGGAACTGGACAATCAAGCCTCTGGCCTCACAAATTATGGGCCTATCGTGGGCTATAGCATGAAATATAGCTGTAGCCATAGGTGCTCTGGATGTGCCACTTCCCGAAGCAAAAATAACTCTATTAATATTTTTCATATCCATATTCTCCTGGGCAAGTCTCCCTAGACCTCGATGGTCTTTTGCCCTGCTGCCTTAAGCAACCTGTTCATAATAGCCTGACCCATCTTTGGAGTGGCAAAACTCTCTGAATAGATTAGGTCAACACTAAGCTCATCAAATCGTCTGAGAATATCGTATAGATTGTGAGCTATACTACTCTCATCTGAACGATTTCCAATAACAAGCACCTCTCCCTCAGAGTATCTATCCGCAGTCTCAGATGTAGCAATAATGCCCACCTTTTTACCCTCTTTAAGTGCTTCTCTTGTCAATTGATTAATCTTGCCAACTACTGTATCTTCCTCACCTGAGATGATTGTCAAATCACCCTTTGGTGCGTAGTGCTTGTATCTCATACCCGGTGCCTTAGGCTTTGCTCCACTGGTAGTTCCCTTGTCATTGTAGACAATACCAGGGTCCATCCTAACCTCACCAACTACTTCCCTAAGCATATCCATATTGATGAAGCCCGGTCTAAGAATGGTAACTACATCCTCAGTCAAGTCAACGATTGTAGACTCAAGACCTATGTCAACTGCTCCACCATCCAATATAGCCTCTATCTTGCCAGACAAATCCTCATATACATGGCTAGCCTTGGTAGGACTAGGTCGTCCTGATGTATTAGCACTAGGAGCAGCTATCATACATCCGCTCTCCTCAATAAGCGCTAAGGCCACTGGATTGTTAGGCATCCTCACTGCTACTGTATCAAGTCCACCAGTAGTCTCATATGGGATAACCTGATTTTTATTGCATACCATGGTAAGTGGTCCTGGCCAAAATGCATCAGCAAGTAATTTTGCTGTCTTAGGTAAATTTTCTGTAATATCTTCTAACTGAGAAAACTTTGCTATATGTACAATTAAAGGGTTATCCGATGGACGACCCTTTGCTGCGTATATCTTACGCGAGGCCTCTTTATCGGTGGCATCTCCTCCCAAACCATAAACCGTCTCGGTTGGGAAAGCTACTAGCCCACCGCTTTTTAATATCTCAGAAGCCTCTCTGATATACTCCATATTTATTGGCTCCTCAGAAACATCCATAATCTTAGTAATCATACTCAAAATTATATCACTTTTCCCTTAGAACACAATATTTTTAGATTGTGCAACCCCTTGTAAAATGGGGAAATTCTATGATTTTTCTGTGTCTTACATATCTTATAAATATTTAGCAATGACATTCCATGTAGCTGAATTATCGAAGCCCTTCTTCCAGAATGCCCCACCTGCAAGACCATAGCTATCCATTATTTTTAACTTCTGTTCGATTGAATTCTCATCCTCAATCCAAATCTTGTAGAATTTGTCTCCATCTGCAAACTCCACATAATACTGACCAGCCTCATCTGACCATTCAGGTGTCAGTCCGTTAGTTCTAATAAATGACTGTATAGCATCTAATCCGTATGCCTTGCTATCGATAATGCCGCCATCTCCATTAACCTGCCATACTCTGCAGTAGAATGGCATTCCAAGGATAACCTGCTCTGCTGGTACCTCTTCAAGAGTAGCAGCAACACCTTCCTCAACAAATCCTATTGATGCAACAGAGCCTGCCTCTGAGCTTCCATTTGTGTGCTCGTCATATCCCATCATTACCACATAGTCGGCATATTTAGCCTGCTCTGCTCTGTTGTAATGTGGAGTATATTTTGGCATGTAATTATCTACTGATAAAATAATATCGTTCTTCTCGCACTTGATAGAAAGCTCCTTGATAAACTGGATAAATCCATCGGAAGCCTCTTTTGATACCTCTTCGAAATCTATATTGATTCCATCCAAGCCATAAGTAATGGCCTGTGCAAGAATATTGTTAACAAGCGCATCTCTTGAAGATGTTGTATTTAACACTGTAGTTGTCTCAATGTCACTATTCTCAAAATCGCTTACAAGTCCCCAAACCTGCACATTATTAGAATGGCAAACACTTACGTAATTGGCATTTGCTAGAGATGCTATGCCACCCTTGTTGTCATTTAAGTGGAACCATGTAGGGGAAATAACATTAATATTTCCTGAATTAGTAAGCACTGTAGCAATATCAGCATTAGCTGACTGAGATGTAACCTGATGCCAGAGAAGTGAAATATCACTTCCTATGGAAATATGATTGTAAGTCCTATCTGGAAGAGATGACTCTACAGTCTTAGCTGTTGGCTCAGTGAATTTGCTATTAGGAATGTATCCCATAACTCCCTTTGCTGAAACAACAAAGCTCCAATCCTTATCCTCAGAAACACGGATTACATTTAACTCTTCATCCTTTTCAACATCCTCTAAGATAGGGCTCTTTCTGCCGTTAGAGATTCTGATTGAAGTATCATTTTTTGCTGTAGCAACCTGCTTTTCATATCCAGCTGTCTCGATAACAATTCTGTCTGGATTCTCAAAAAGAGTGTATTTAAAATCAGATAAAATCTGAAGATAATCAAGCGCAATAAATACTGCATCTCCCTGCGCAACTACTACTGGCTCACCAAGGGAATTATTGCTCTTATCAACCACATAATCAGCACTTCCTAAAGTCGCAGAATATACCTCACTGTCAGTAGCATATCTAAGTGTTATCTCTGATGGGTCATATACATAGCCGTTGTCGATATTGGCCTTTACAAAGCCAAGCTCAAGATATACATTACCCTCATTTTTAATAGCATTGGCATTTGGTAATTCTGCTCCTGTTTCATCCTGAGACTTTTTATACTCGCCATTCAAAACAACTGAGACTTCATTTTCATGTGTGTTCTGATACCACTCTGTCAGCTCAACATGCTCATTTGTAAATGAATATTTTTTGAATGCAAGAAGACCTACTAATACAACTGTAAGAAACAGTGCAACTGATCCTATGTAGTAATATCCTCTTGGGATGTAACTTTTCTTTTTTCTCCTACGATTGTAGTGGTTATTTCTATGATTACGATTATAGTTATGGTGACTTTGATTCATATGCGTCTCCCTTTCTCTCATATACTGTAAAAGTATAGCAAATCACCTAGTGAAATTCCACTTTTCGCCCTATTATATGGCAGAAAAAAAGAGAGTGTTTGTTACACTCTCTTTTCATATCATATTCGTTACCAAATACTTCAATTTTTATCGGTTCTTCTTATTATCTTTTTCTACTAATAAATAACGATATTATTTTCCTATCTATACTTCTCCTTTCCGCAGCTACCTATAATAAATTAATGATGTCTTCAAAGTTCTCTTCCTTTAATGAAAATGGATTATCTATTTTAGGCAAGTTATTAAGCCTACACCTGTAAGATTCATAAAAAAGTTTTTGTCCTTCCTTGTCTCTACTCAGTTGGCAAAATTTAATGTTTTCCATATCAAATCTTTTAAAAATATTTTTTCGTATGAATTCATGGAAATCACGTCTTTGCCATGGCATAAAACTACCTATAATAATTTTGTTCTCACATATGTTAAAAACTGCTGCAGTATTATTTCCCAAGACTCCTAAATCTACTATCACATATCCTCTTTCACTAGCTAGCAATTCTATTGCCTCTTCTACACTGTTTGTCAAAATATATTTAACACCCTTGAATTTGTAGCCTATGCTCCTTCCTATTGATATCTGATTTTCTCCAACCATTCCAAGCAAACTACTTTCCTCTTTCAGTTCGATAAAAATCACATTCTCTCTCAGACAGGAGCCTATAAAATTAGCTATGGCAAGTGAAATAAATGTACAGCCCAACTTAGGTGCCACTGCAGATACACATATGGTTTTTCCCTTATTGTTGTTGTCTTTTTTGTTTTTTATTTTATTAAATATAATCCTTTTCATTTTTAAAAATCGCTGTGAATACTTTCTCTTCTTCTTTTGATAAATCCATGGAATTTCCAGTTAGTGGATACATGTAGACTCTTTTTTTAAGTTCCTTGGCTTTTTTAATAGAAGTTATTTTGTTAGAAAAATTATTGATTATATATACATTTTTCTCCTTAATCCATGGAGGATAAATCATGTTTTGTTGCCAAGGACTGCCGCTTATCACATAGATTAAAATATCCACAGATAGCAGTATATCCGTTGCATCTTTTCCACAATCAAGAACACGCAAACCAATAGGAGGCTTGTGCCTTTCAATAGCATCTCCATAATTCATGATGCCTCTAAAGCAATCGTGGTATAAAACGCCTTCTTCTAATCTTGCGCTCTTCATAGATTTCCAAATATCATTAACAGTATTCTTTCTTAAATCCTCGTAATAGGTATCTATTTTTCTTTTATTGAAAAATTTACATAGAGATATCGCAATATGTGTGGTACCTACTGATGTGCCAGAACCTACTACTGCGATTCTTTTATCAAGATGCTTCTTCCCAAATTTTTCATTTCCCTTACTCCCTATTAAAGCTATCAACTGTTCCTTCAGCACTGATATGCTTTTAGTCCTTAATTCCACATTTTCAGCTGTAGCTTTTTCTATCAAATAGGCTAATTTATAATCATCTTTTGCATAACTATTGCTTCGCATAAAATCTATCACTTTGCCTACGGCATAGATGTCGCATCGCTCGTCTAGAAAGCCTCCTCTTAATTGCTCTGGAGCCGCCCAATTTGGGGTTCCCTGAGGCTTCATCTGCCTACATTCTGATTTTCTCATAGATATACCAAAATCAATAAGGCGAATCGTTTCCTCCTGAATAATCAAATGATCCGGCTTCATATCAAGATAAAGTACAGGCTCTCTACCTGCCTTATGCAAAAGTTCCACAATAGAGCAAATCTCTACTGCAAACTTTATCAATTCATCTTTCGTGATTACTTTGCCAAGCAAGTACTCCCTCAATGAAATTCCATCTATATATTCTTCAATCAAATAATAGACTTCTTCATCTTCTTCTACTTCATAAATGGTGGGTAATAGGGTCGAATTAAACCCTTGTAAAAGATGTGCTTCGGATAGGATGCTGTGTGCATCAGGACTAGCCTTGGAAATGGCCTTCAGAATCCTGAGTGCTCCTATCTTCTTGTGTCTGACAAGCACCACTGCGGTAGCTGCTGACTGTTGCAGTGTCTTAATAATCTCATACCTGTCATCCAAATTGATATTAATCAATATATCAGCTCCTTCCATCCGGAAAAAGCATCTTGCGCTAAAATTTATATCACATAAAAAATTATATTGCAAGCATATTTTTTAATTGACAACTTTTCTGTAACTGTTGTGGTTTAATAAAAATTTAAGATTTTTTCACTGTTTTTATATGCCTCTTTCCTTTACTTTCCGATATAATATATATATAATAGTCGAACAAGAAACGTAATAGCATCTTTTTCGATTCGGGAGGTGATTTTATGAAGATTGAAAAAATCAACGAGAACCAGATCAGATGCACTCTTTCAAGAGAAGATTTAATTAGCCGTCACATCAAGCTATCTGAGCTTGCTTATGGCTCTGCCAAGGCAAGAGAACTATTCAGAGAGCTTATGGAGCAAGCATCATATCAATACGGATTTGAAGCAGAGGATATCCCTCTAATGATAGAAGCAGTACCACTTTCGTCTGAGTCCATTGTTCTACTTGTTACTAAGGTAGAAAATCCTGACGAGTTAGACACTAGATTTTCTAGATTCTCAGAGGATGAGGACGACGATTACGACTATGATGACGATGAGGCAACAGCTAGCAAGACAAAGCCATTTAACGAGACTTCTGCTAGCGACATACTTAACATGTTCAATAGTCTACTAGAAAAGGCAGCCGACGCTGCCAAGGCTTTCCCAGAGCAGGCAGCTAAAAAAGGATTGCCAGTTGATATCACTAAGATGTTTGTATTTGATAATCTTGATGATGTCATTAGACTTTCATCAATCCTGGCTACCTTCTATAACGGCAAAAACTCTCTTTATAGGAGTCCATTTGATGGTCAGTACTATCTGGTAGTTAGCAAAACAGATGATACACCAGAGGTATACAACAAAGTTTGCAACATTCTTTCAGAATACAGTGATCAGCAGAATTATGTAGTAGGTACAGCACAGTATATGTCTGAGCACTACGACACAATGATTCAGGATAACGCTGTACAGAAGCTTGCAATGATATAACAACCCTCAAGCCCAAGAAATCTTGGGCTTGTTTTTTTGAAATACTGCGGGAAGACACGCCCATTGAAAGATTTGCTTCGCAAATAGGGCGTGTCGTGGCAAACAAAAAAAGAGCTTCGCTTTCGCGAAACTCTTTTTTAATTTGCTCTTATTAGCCCTGTGAGATAGCTCCTGTTGGGCAAACACCTGCGCAAGTACCGCAATCAACACAAGCACCTGCATCGATATTGAACTGTGAGTCGCCCTGTGAGATAGCTCCTACTGGACACTCTGGCTCGCATGTACCACATGAAACGCATGAATCAGAAATAACGTATGCCATGATTAAACTCCTCCTTAATATTTGTTATTAATAAAAATTATCAATTTCGCAACTGATGAATTTACTATACACCTTAATTGTGTCTAAATCAAGAACATTTTTGTATTTTTAAAAATCCCTTAGTTTTACTGCCTTACACGGGTTCGCTATGACTAACTTCAATTGAAATCAGCTAACAAAAGTTCAAATTGTGTACACAACTATTTTATCAGTTGTATGCAATAGAATTGTATATTATCAACAACAATTAATATATGGCGTTGATAAATATTTTCAACCATGTTATCATCTGAAACTAGGAGATAATAAAGAAAGGAAGGAACATATAATGGCAAGAGTTTCTAAGTCAACTATGATTGGCGAGCTTCTTCAGATTGATGCTGATGTAGCTCCTATCTTACTTAATATCGGTATGCACTGCCTTGGATGCCCATCATCTCAGATGGAGACAATCGAGGAGGCAGCTATGGTACACGGTATCGACGCTGATGACCTCATCGAAGAGATCAACACATTCCTTGATTCAAAGGCTTAATAAGTAAGAAAAAAGAGTATCGCATTTGCGATACTCTTTTTATATCAAACCATTTTAAATTCTATTCATTTTCAAAAATATCTAGTAATTCGCTGAAGCTACTTACTTCACAATCAGGAACATAATCATCGGTAACAGGCTCTTGTTTACAGCTTATTCCTTGACGCAGCCATATTGTCTTAAATCCAATTTCCTTTGCTGGAAATATGTCATTATCTAATCTGTCTCCTATCATGACAGCATCTTCAGGTCTACAATCAGCTTGTTCTAATGCTCTCATAAATATTTCCCTATCGGGCTTCTCTAGACCTTCAGTTTCAGATAGTAAGCATATGTCAAAATATCTAATCAACCCGTCTTTTTCTAATCTCTCATAAGTAATACTTGGCTGATTTGCAATGACTCCAATTTTATACTTCATACGAAGCTTTTCTATTGTTGAAATCACATCTGGATATAGCTTTTCTTTATCTGCATAATATGGTGTTGTCTCTTCTATTCCATATTTATTTCTTACTGCAGCAAATGGAGATTTAGCGTATGCTGCCGCTGCATTCATCATATCATCGTAAAATATTTCAGCAGTTACATCGTAATCATTATCACTTAATAATGCCTCTACTCTATCCTTATCTGCATCGGTCTCATCATATATCGTATTTCCGATATCAAAAAACAACCATTTTACGTCCATCCCTTACCCCTTTACAACATAATCAGCTAACTTACTTGGTGAATACATATTTACATAATGTCTCTCTGCAGGAAAATATCTATTCTCATATTTTTCCTTTATATCATCGGCTGTTCCAATATATCCGTCTCGCTTTAAAACTCTCGTTAATCTCTCAGATTCTGGAACATCAATATAAATCATATAGTCAAATACCTGGGACAATTCTTCCCTTTGAAGAAAAATACCTTCTATTAAAACTACACTGCCTTCCTTTATATCAACGGACTTCTTCTCATACCTATCCTCATTTTTATCATATAATTCGATAAGGCCAGTAAACTTTCCATTTTTCTTTATTGGATTTATAACATTTTCCAACAAATAGTCATATCGCCACTGCAAATTATAGTAGCATTCCCACTCGGCATAGTTATCATTGTATCTAATATTCTTGGGATGTATAAAATCATCTATATGAAGCACTTCTGTATGAATATTATCCTTTGATAATTGTTCGTAGATTTCTTCTGATATAGAGCTCTTTCCTGCTCCACCAAGTCCATCAATTCCGACAATAACTGTCTTTCCGTCTGTTAGCTTTTCTTTAATTTTTTCTAGCATGTAATGTAAAAATCTCCCATTATTCTCATTTACTAATAAAACTCTTATAGAAAAGGGAGCCGCAGCTTTCGCTACGACTCCGGGGAATAATTTTGGCGATTATATCAAATAATTGACTTATCTTACTTGTTTAACTTCTTTAAATCAGTAGGCATCTTTGGCTGATGATGCAAACACATACATCGAGTATCTGCTGTTGCCTTTGCTGTAGTTCTAGCCACTTTCTCTAATACATTTGCCACAACATCTTTTTTCATATTCATATGCAAATCCTCCCTTTGATGTTCACATTGAATAAATGGATTATACCCCTTGTAAAGCCATATTCACTTGTCGTGTTGAAATTAGCAGTCTGCATGTAATTTTTCAGTCTTTTCGTATAGTACAACTACTACAGTAAACTCATTCTCCTCATTCTTTATCAATACATCCCCATCATATTCCTTAGCCGCCATCTTAATTGACGGAATCCCCATTCCATGATTGTTTTTATCTTCTTTTGTTGTCTCTATATCTCCAGAACTATTTTTATTTACAGCTCCAATACAGCTATTTTTTATGCAGATATGAAGCATGTTCTTTTCATAGCTCATTTCAAGTCCAATATATCTATTATTACTATCTACCTTTACACATGCCTCTATAGCATTCTCCAGTAGATTTCCAAGAATAATGACAATATTCTCATTTTTAAAGGGTAACTCAGTAGGAATAAATACATTGGCATTAAAATCTATTCCCAGTTCCTTAGCCATGGAGTACTTATAATTAATAAGGGAATCTACAACAATATTTCCTGTTCTTGATATATCACCAGTTTTTATAAGTTTACCATCATTAAGTAGATTCTCTATGTAATCCCTGGCATCATTTGCATTGCCAGAATCGATCATCCCCATGAGACTAGTCAGATGATTTTTCATATCATGACGGAGTCTTCGTAGTTCCTTGTATGTAGCCTCCTGTTCGGCTGTTTGTCTGCTACAAAGCTGAATCTGCTGCACAAAAAGTCTATTCTGTGCCTGCAATTGTACAGTTCTATTTACCCAGTCGTATGAATCAAAAATCACATAATTTGTTAAAAGCAATACCACACTGGCGCAGGCTGCAAAGCCATCATATTCTGGATATTTTCTAGAGACATCTACACTTTCCATCTCAAAATAAATGCTTACTACTGGAATCCAAGCAAGTATAAAAAATGTTTTAAGTGATATTTCCTTACTAAACCTATCTTTCTTATATTTATCTAAAGCAATAACTATTAATAGCACACTCATCTGGGATAAAAAGTCTGCCACTCTATCAGATACTATATAGGAAATACCAGTGCAATCTATTGTAATGCCAATAATAGATTCAACAATCATCCATATCGTACAAATTATTATTGCGGAAAATACTTTCATAGTTAAGGATGCTTTTTTTGTAACAACCGCTATCACAAACCAAAAAAGCATATTTCCAAGCAATAAGTACGGGCCTCGAAATGAAATATTATTTATTGTAGTTGCAACATAAATGTAATATAGCATCCAAAGAATTATACTTTTAATGTCTTCTTTTTCAGAACCCAGCAACACCCCCATCCACTTTCTTGAAATCAGAACTTGAAACAAAGCTACTAAAAGCCCTGAAAACAAAGCCATATAATTAGTCATTTTACAATTGCATTCCCCCTGCTAGTTCGCACAATTTTCGCCTCACAACTGACCTCCTATCCTCGCTAATTCTCAGCACTAATTCGTCATAATTGTGCTCTAAAACCACCTCGGAATAAGTCATTCTTTTTACGTATGAATAGTTTACCAAAAAAGATTGATGTATGCGTATAAAATGCTTGTTTATTTTTTGTATTTCTTTTTCTATATTATTGAGCTTTCCATAGAAGGACCTTTCGGTTCCATCGTTCATACGAATATTAATCAATCGCTTGTTACTTTCGAAATACACTATCTCCTTTATTGGCACAGTATATTCTTCCTTGTTGTAACTATATGCAAATAGATTGTCCAATCCCTCTATTTTTTTTATTGCCTCAGCACAGTACCGCTGCAGTTGTTCAAGTTGAATAGGCTTTGAGATAAATCTAAAAGGCTCTACCTCAAATAACTCTTTTAAATAATCATCATAACTAGATATATAAATAATAAGTGTATATCTATCTAACTGACGTATTCTTCTGGCGGCTGTTATGCCATTCATTTTCTTCATCTCTATATCAAGAAACATCATGCTATAACGCTGACCATTTTCAATACTTTTTACTAGTGTTTCTCCATCGAAAAAAACATCTATCTCCGGTTTCTTTCCATAATTCACACTTTCTTGCTTAATTATTTCTTCTACCTTCGAAGTAAAACTTATATCATCATCACAAATAGCTATTTTCATTTC
>JAEEGJ010003914.1_pt1 | contig 53236 bp, 40 predicted proteins | sample 8958761 | NCBI WGS metagenome assembly JAEEGJ01 (sample SAMN16246546, study PRJNA631951) | gut metagenome | biome: gut microbiome; feature: rumen; material: RS-attached | host: Bos | place: Iran: Karaj | collected 2018-10
CAACGAGACATTGAAGGCAGACAAGCCCAATTGTGGTGTGGTCATCTGCACACCGTTTATCCACCTCGCCAGCATCGCACAGTTCCTCGACCAGGACATCATCGGTCTGGGTGCAGAGAACTGCGCAGACAAGGAGAAAGGAGCCTTCACCGGTGAGGTATCAGCCGAGATGGTGAAGTCTACTGGTGCTCAGTACGTGATCCTCGGCCACTCCGAGCGTCGTGAGTACTATAACGAGACTCCTGAGATCCTGAAGGAGAAGGTGCTGCTCGCACAGAAGAACGACCTGAAGGTGATCTTCTGCATCGGTGAGAGCAAGGCAGAGCGTGAGGCCGGCAAGCAGAACGAGGTGGTGAAGGCCGAACTCGAGGGCAGTGTGTTCAACCTGCCTGAGGAGGACTTCCGCAAGATTGTCATTGCCTACGAGCCCATCTGGGCCATCGGTACCGGTCTGACCGCTACCGCTGAGCAGGCAGAGGAGATCCACGCTTACATCCGCAGCATCATCGCCGAAAAGTACGGTCAGGCTGTTGCCGACGACACCACCATCCTCTATGGCGGTTCTTGTAAGGCTTCGAACGCCCCCGAGCTGTTCGCAAAGCCCGATATCGACGGCGGTCTCATTGGCGGTGCCTCTCTGAAGGCAGCCGACTTCAAGGGTATCATCGACGCCTGGAAGAAGTGAGAAGACTTGCACTTATCCTAACACTGTGTGCCGGCTGCTGTCTGGCAGCCAGCGCACAGACTACCTTCACCGAGCAGTTGCAGCAGAGCAAGGCGGGAGAAGGCAAGGTGACCATTACACAGGACAAGAGCATCGACCAGTTGGTGAACACGCCCACCACGTCAGCCCCATCCCGTAGCGTCAGCCCGTCGCAAGCCGTCACCACACCAACACCGAACGATGACATCACCCCTGACACCACCTCTCTCGACCCTCACAAAAAGGTCATGAAAGGTCAGAAGGCCAATGGTTTCCGCGTGCAGGTGTATGCCGGTGGCAATTCCCGCAACGACAGGCTGAGAGCAGAACGGACAGGTGAGGAGATGAAGACACTCTTCCCATACGAACCAGTGTACGTGCATTTCTACTCCCCAAGATGGGTATGCCGTATAGGCAACTACCGTACTTACGAGGAGGCCCATGAGGTACTGAACAAGGTGAAGCAGCTGGGCTATATGTCAGCAGTGATCGTGAAAGGGAAAATAACCGTTTTTTATCCATGAGTCAGGAAACAGAGATGCAACCCTATCGCGAAGGGCTTGACGCGCTTGCCAAGCACTACAAGGAGATTCTTACGCTTCTGGGTGAGGACCCGGAGCGCGAGGGCCTTCTGAAGACGCCCATGCGAGTGGCCAAGGCCATGCAGACGCTCACCCGAGGTTATGAGATGGATGCCCATAAGGTGCTCACTGACGCCCTTTTCAAGGAGGACTACTCTCAGATGGTCATCGTGAAGGACATCGACTTCTTCTCCCTCTGCGAGCATCACATGCTCCCCTTCTACGGCAAGGCCCACGTGGCTTATATCCCCAACGGATATATCACCGGACTCTCCAAGATTGCCCGTGTCGTTGATATCTTCGCCCATCGGCTGCAAGTGCAGGAGCGTATGACCCAGCAGATCAAGGACTGCATCCAGGATACCCTCAAGCCCCTCGGCGTGATGGTGGTCATCGAAGCCCGGCACATGTGCATGCAGATGCGTGGCATTGAGAAGCAGAACAGCATCACTACCACGAGCGACTTCAGCGGTGCCTTCAATCAGGCCAAGACCCGGCAGGAATTCATGAACTTAATACATAACAATCAAATTTAGTAACCCAATGAACCAGACACCAAATTCAAACTACAGAACCAATGAGTCATTAGGAAAAATGTTCCTACACAGTTGCCTCGGCAAGTTCCTCATCTTTGCAGCGATTGTCGTGGTGTTGCTGATCATCGCCTTCCTCACCAAGCCAACAGACCAGGAGATGAGGGATGAGATGAACGACAACATCATGCAGTGTATGGAGATGAACGACAGTATCCGTGGTGACCAGATCGATGACTTCGTACACAACATCGGCTTCATCTTCACCACGGCCGACTCCACCAAGGTCGGCAAGGAATGGAGAGAGGCATTCGACAAGTACAACCGTCTGGAGATCTTCAACCACACGTTCTTCCGCACCGCCTACATCTACAACAATGTCAAGACAGAGGGCACACGCGTCGGTTTCGGACTCTACGGACTCGTCATCCCCACCGCTAACTTCAACGACTTCCTCCTGCGCATCGGTCCCATGCGTAAGAGCTACAACCAGAAGTTGATCAACACAACGGTCATCGAAGGCGACCTTGGTACGAACCCGAATATCCAGGAGTTCCACTACAAGCGCAATCCTGACGATTAAGTCATTGGGGTCATTGAAATCTGATGTGGACTAAGCCATGGACATTTAAGGAAGGCTTTCTCATCGGAGCAGGTCTTATCTTTACAGGACTGATACTTGAACTGAGTGTCGGTCCTGTGGATTGGGATTCGTTTGCGTGGCCTGCCAATGGATTTGTATTGTCAGGATTCCTGGCAATAATCGCACTCATATTTTTATTAAGAAAGAAGGTGTATGCCTTCCAGTTCGTAAGTACTTACCAGGCAGCGATACCAGCATTGGTGTTTGCCGTAGGACTGACCATTATCATGGGACTGACCAGACAGCAGAAAGACGGGACGTGGCTGAACAATATGCTGTCATTCTGGTCCTTTGTGCTCATCTATGTGTATATCGCGGTGATTCTGGGCGTCATCATCTTACGTCGGTTGGTACACTTGAGTTCATGGAAGCGCGACGTGCCTTTCCTGCTGAACCATCTGGGACTGTTTATTGCCCTCACCACTGCCACACTTGGGAATGCCGACATGCAGCGAGTAAAAATGATAACCACTATCGGCGAACCAGAATGGCGGGCTCTGGAACAGAACGGCTCCATCAAGGAGATGCCGCTGGCCATCGAACTGAAACGCTTCATCATGGAGACCTACGACGATGGTAGTCCCAAGCGCTTTGCCTCAGAGATTCAGATACAGACCAAGACAGGCAAGAATATCGAGACGACGGTTGACGTGAACAAGCCCTACGAAGTGGACGGCTGGAAAATCTATCAATACGGCTACGACACGCAGATGGGTGCTGAGAGCCGGATTTCGATACTCGAGCTCGTCAACGACCCCTGGTTGCCACTGGTATATAGTGGCATCTACATGATGCTGGCGGGTGCTGTTTGTATGTTTGCTATTGGAAGGAGGAGACGCGTATGAGTTGGGAGCACTTCATATATTTCGCGATTACAGCAGTACTGTTCTGGGCAGTAGGAGCATGGGCAGCATGGAAGGATAAAACAGGCTGGGCCTATACGGCAACCGCCATCGGACTAGTCGTTTTCTTCTCATTCATTCTCTCCATGTGGATTTCCCTGGAGCGTCCGCCATTGCGAACGATGGGTGAGACACGCCTCTGGTATTCGTTCTTCCTGCCATTGGCGGGTATCATTGTCTATTCTCGCTGGAAATACAAATGGATACTGACGTTTTCCTCGATACTTGCCCTGGTATTCATCTGCGTGAACCTGTTCAAGCCTGATATCCACGACAAGACCCTAATGCCAGCCCTTCAGAGTCCCTGGTTCGCCCCTCACGTCATCGTTTATATGTTCGCATACGCCGTACTTGGTGCAGCAACGGTGATGGCTGTCTATCTGCTATTCATCAAAAAAAATACCATTGCTGATGAAGAATTCGACATCACCGATAATCTCGTCTATGTAGGCCTCGCCTTCCTTACCATCGGCATGCTCTTCGGTGCTCTCTGGGCTAAAGAGGCCTGGGGGCACTACTGGTCGTGGGATCCCAAGGAGACATGGGCAGCCATCACCTGGCTGGCCTATCTTGTCTACGTGCACTATCGTAACCTTCCCCGCCAACGTGAGCACCTGGCTCTCTGGATGCTCATCATCTCTTTCGTCTTACTGCAGATGTGCTGGTGGGGTATCAACTATCTGCCATCCGCCCAAGGCTCCAGCGTACACACCTATAGTACGAGTGGATAGGAAAGAACAGTACCGTCGGACCGGCCTTTCCTGATCGTCGGCTGAGATGTTGCTTTTCAGGACAGCATTCTCGATATAGGCGATACTGTCCTCGCCAGTGTATCCTTCAGGCTCGAAGCTCCCGCAAATAAGAACCATATTATATTTGTAGAATTAACGATTACATTAACAAATACTATTATATAATTATGTTTTTGAAAAAAGTTGTAATAGTTTCAATGGTTTTGTGCGCATGGGTAAGTGCTATGGCACAGACAGAGAAGGCGAGAGAGTTTGACAACCTATATCATTTCATCGAGAATCTCGATGTGTTTGAATGCGGGCAGGAAGAAGGCCGCGCGTACTATATTCCGGGGCATCACGTCCTGCTCAACGGCAGGTGGAAGTTCTGCTATGCCGACACGCCTCAGGAGATACCGAGCAACTTCTTCGAGGAGAAATACTCCGATGCCAAGTGGGGGTCCATCGATGTGCCTTCGAACTGGGAGATGAGAGGCTACGGCGACCCTTTGTTCCGCAACGTGTCTGCACCATTCAAGGCCGACCCGCCAAAGACACCACGAGACTACAACCCCACGGGTGCCTACCGTACCACGTTCACCATTCCCGCTGACTGGAACGGTGAGGAGGTATTTTTGCGCTTCGAGAAGGTAGCCTCAGCCTCGTTCCTGTGGGTCAACGGTCAGGAGGTGGGCTATAACGAGGGGGCCCAGGAGCCTGCCGAATACAACATCACACGCTATCTGAAGAAGGGACGCAACACACTGGCCATGAAGGTCATTAAATACAGTGACGGTTTCTACCTCGAAGGGCAGGACTACTGGCGCCTGGCAGGCATCTTCGATGATGTCTGGCTCTATGCTACGCCCAAGACCCGTCTGTTCGACTGGTATGTGACTACCGACCTGGACAAGAACTACCGCAATGCTGACCTGAACATCGAGGTGACCGTCAGAAGTTATGACGCACAGCCCGTCACGACACCCCTTAAGGTGCAGGCAGTGCTGACCGGTGCTGACGGACGAGAGGTGGCACGACTGGAAAGTCAGCCGGCGACGTTCGCTAACGGCAGCAACACAATGACCCTCAGCATGAGTAAGCATATTGTCAATCCATGGAAATGGACGGCTGAGACGCCTAATCTGTATAACCTCAAGATGTATCTTGTGGATGCCGCCACGGGCAGGCGCCTGTCGGAAAGCACACCCGAGGATGCCCGTCAGGACGTGGGTTTCAAAGAGACCGAGATGCGCGACAACGTGTTCTACTTGAACGGCAAGCCGCTGAAGGTGAATGCCCAGTGCTCGCACATGCAGGATCCCGACAACGGCCACGCCGTGACCGATGAACTGGTGAAGAAGGACATGACCATCCTCAAGCAGTTCGGATTCAACGGCGTGCGCACCAGCCACTATCCCCCCGTGCCGCGTTATCTGGAATATGCCGCCCGCTATGGACTTTACATCATCGATGAAGCTGGCGTGGAGGCACATGCCACTGAATGGGTTTCGGGCGACAAGCGCTTCATACCGATGTATCGTGAGCGTGTGCGCCGCATGGTGTTGCGTGACCGCAACCAGCCGGCAGTGCTCTTCTGGAGTGCCGGCAACGAGAGCGGCGAGGGTCCCAACATCGGTGAGGTGATTGCCGAAGGGCGCAAATACGACCACACCCGCTGGTGGATGTACGGCGGCAACGCCTATAGTCATCCTGCTGAGGATATCATCGGGCCGCGCTATCCCACTGCGCTGGCCCTCGACCTCAGGGTGGGACGACACGGTGACGGTGACGTGCGCCCGTCGTTCATGGATGAGTATATATCCGTAGCAGGCAACAGCGGTGGCATGTTCGACGAGATGTGGCGTGCCGTCTATACCCATAAGCGCTGCATCGGCGGTGCTGTCTGGGACTTTGTGTCGCCGGGACTTACCCAGCCCGCACGTAGGCTCACCGACAAATCGGGCCATGATGTGATGGCGCATATCATGGGTAATGCCAAACTGGTGGCCGACAGCCGTAATCGTAAAAATAAAGTGATTGACCTGAGCGGCCACGACGAGTGGGTGGAAATCTATCGAGACGACTGCTTGGAGATAACGGGCAACGCCCTGACTATCAGCTTCGAAGTCTGTCCCCGCAAGCTCATCAGCTCCTGCGGCTCGTTTGTGACCAAGGGAGAATGGCAGTTCGGTGTTCAGCAAAACGGAAAGGAGCAGCTGGTGTTCTACATCAACACCGACAAGGTGCCTGCCTCAGAAAGTGAAGCCAAGGCACATCCCTTCGGTAGAAGACCTGCGGCAACTAACCATAAGTACGAACTATCAGCCCCACTGCCCGCAGACTGGGAGAACAAGTGGCACCATGTGGAAGCCTGCTACGATGGCAAGCAGATGACCGTAAGCATTGACGGCAAACAAGTGGCACAGATGGAGGCTCAGGGTAACATCATTAACGCACCATTCCCCGTGAACATCGGCCGCAACGAGCAGACCCACGGACAGGACACCTATGTGTATATCTGCGATGCACTGATGGACAATGTCATCATTGCCGACGCATCGGGCCAGTTGCTGAATCTCGACTTCGAGACGGAGCAGCAGGAGGGCACTTATTTCAGTTACGGCATCGGTGCCCGCACCTACGGCACGATATGGCCAGACAGAACCGTACAGCCGGAAATCTATCAGATGAAGAAATCAACCCAGCCCATATCATGCAAGTTACTGAGTGCAGACAACGGTACGGTGGAAATCTGGAACAGGAACCACTTCCTCAATACCTCTTATTATAACATGAAATGGGAACTCTACGAGGATGGTGCCTGCCTGCAGCAGGGTACGATCAGTCCTAATGTGGAGCCGCTCAGCAAGAATGTAATCACCCTTCCCTACAGTCGACCCACCATCAAGCCTGGATGCGAATATCGTCTGATGATAACCAGTAGCTTGAAAACTGATGAAATCTGGGCACAGAAGGGGTATGTCGTAGCGTGGGATCAGTTGGAACTCCCCTGGTGCCAGTTGGCTATACCCTCTGACAAGACCATCGGAAAGGCTGTGCTGATCCAAACGAATGATACCATCATGGTCAGCGGCGAGGGATTCTCATATTCATTTACCCCCGACGGCCAGCTCTTCAGCATCCGTCAGGCTGGACAGGAACTGCTCAAGTCACCGCTCCAGTTGAACATCTGGCGCGCTCCGCTGGCACTCGAAGTGGACGGCTGGGACCAATGGAACATTACCTACAACAACCGCAAGGCCTGGAACGGCGGCCAGATAGCCAACGAGTTCTACAGCAACAACCTAGATGCCATCACCCGCATTCCCATCTCTTGTCAGGCTTTTGAGGCCGACGGACAAGTGTATGTCAACGTGCGCTGTTTCTCGCAGTTCGGAGCACCCGTCAACACGACGCTCGATGCCTACATCACCGGCCTGCGCTATTCGGGCTTCTCGGAGGTCTATGAGTACCGCATCAACGGAGACGGCACAATTAACCTGCATCACATCCTTGAACCCGAAGGCCCGATGCCAGCACTCCTGCCACGCATCGGACTGACCATTACACTCATCGACCCGTTGCAGCAGGTGAAGTGGTACGGACGCGGACCCGAGGAGAACTATCCCGACCGCAAGACCGGCTATGCCATCGGCATCTATGAGCGCACGGTGAACGATATGTTCGAACCATATCTCATACCGCAGGACTGCGGCCTGCGCTGCGACAACCGCTGGCTCACCATGAGCGATGACAAAGGCCAGGGACTGCGCTTCGCTATGGATGAGCCGTTCAACTTCAACGCCTACCACTACAGCACCGACCACCTGACAAAGGCGGTATATACCTACCAACTCCGCCAGCAGGACGGCATTACCCTGAACTTGGATTACAACACTACAGGCGTAGGCTGCACAGCCTGCTATGTGCTGCCCGGCTATCAGGTCAAGCCCACCCGTTACGAGCGTCGTCTGACAATCAAACCAATATCTCAGTAACGGCAAACGCAATGGTCAGCAAAAGCGAGTAATCGTGATTTAAAACGTGATTTAAGAAAAAGAAAGTTGCTGATTATCAGCAACTTTCCTCTTACTTTTGGTCGGGATTACTGGACTCGAACCAGCGACCTCGCGCCCCCCAGACGTGTGCGCTACCAACTGCGCTAAATCCCGATCCTTTTTGCTTGGCACCGACCTGTCATTTGTCGAATGCGGGTGCAAAAGTACACAGTTTTTTCGGAATATCCAAATTTTAGAGGAACTTTTTTCCAAAAACAGCGTTTTTTACTGATGATTTTTGCTTATCCGAATAATAATGTGTACATTTGCACGTTCTTAAGATAATAAAAGATTTAAATAATGACATCATATAGACTTACGGCTCCGCAGCACCTTGACACAATCATCGAACTGCCAGCCTCGAAGAGTATTTCCAACCGTGCTCTTATCATCTATGCCCTCAGCGGTGGCAGGACTCTGCCACAGAACCTTAGTGACTGTGACGACACCGAAGTGATCATAAACGCCCTCCGCTATATGCCGGAGACAATCGATATCAAGGCAGCAGGAACGGCCATGCGATTCATGACCGCCTATCTGAGTGTGATGCGCGGCACCCATATCCTGACAGGTACGGAGCGGATGAGGCACCGTCCCATCGGAGTGCTGGTTGACGCACTCCTGAAACTTGGCGCAGAGATCGAATATGCCGGAGAGGCTGGCTTCCCCCCCCTCCGCATCACGGGTAAGCCGCTGGAGGGTGGCATGTTGGAGATTCTCGGAAATATCAGTTCACAATATATCTCTGCCTTGCTGATGATCGGTCCGATGCTGAAGAAAGGCCTCACGCTCCGTCTGACAGGCGATATCATCTCCCGCCCGTATATCGACCTGACACTCTGGATGATGAGAGAGTTCGGAGCCCGCGCCGAATGGACGGCCGTTGACACCATCACCGTTGACCCACAACCCTACAAGGACAGGGGCTACTTTATCGAGAACGACTGGAGCGCAGCCAGCTACTGGCATGAGATGGTGGCCATCAGCGACGATCCCGAGGCTACCATCAGGCTGACAGGACTGACTAACGGCTCGAAGCAGGGCGACTCCGTGACACGCTACATCTTCAGTCTGCTCGGTGTGAAGACCGTCTTCGAGACCAAGAGGGAAGGTGTGCCGCAGACGGTCACACTGAAGCGCAGCGGACACTGCGTACCAAAGCTGGAATACGATTTCGTTAACTCCCCCGACCTGGCACAGACATTCGTCGTTACCTGTCTGGCCAAGGACATACCTTTCCACTTCACCGGACTGTCGACGCTGAAGATCAAGGAGACCGACCGCATTGAAGCCCTGAAGAAAGAGGTGAGGAAACTGGGGTACGTCATCAAAAGCCGCCATGACAGTGAGCTGTTCTGGGACGGCGAGCGTTGTGAGCCATCTACAGACGAGGGCATCGACACATACGAGGATCACCGCATGGCCCTTGCCTTTGCCCCATTCGCCCTAAAACGGCCTGGACTGATGATCAATAACCCCCATGTGGTGACGAAGTCATACCCGAACTACTGGAACGACCTGACCAAAGCAGGATTTGAGATTAAAGAGGAGGGATGAGTTTTGCGTTAGTCTGCATAGGAATGATCGTAGCGCTGGGCGTAGTAGCCGCAGTAGCCAATCGGTTCGACAAGGGGAAGGACACTGTCGAACAGGGACACGATTGCTCTACATGCACGGCTGCCCAAGACGAATCGTGCAAGCTGCATTGTCTGATGGAAGAGAAGAAGAAAGGATCCTCTGCCACCAAGACCGTGTCTTTACTCCTTCTCTCCTTACTCCTTCTCTCCTTCTTCACCGCCTGTAACACCCATAAGAACACAGCCCGGAACCGTTGGCTACATGCCTTCACAGCCCGTTATAACATCTACTATAATGGTTCTCAGGCCTTCATCGACGGCAATCTGGAGAAGGAAAAAGGCAACAAGGACAACTTCACCGAGACACTCCCCCTCTATATGGTGGGCAACAAGCAGAGTAAGGAGTTGGGCAAGAGCAACTACGACCGGGCTATCGAGAAGAGCGAGAAGGCCATCCGTCTGCACAGCATCAAGGCGAAGCCCGAATGGAAGAGCAGCAAACGGAAGACCGCCCGCGACAGAGAGTGGCTGAACCGGAAGGAATACAATCCGTTCCTATGGAAAGCCTGGATGCTGTTGGGAAAGGCGCAGTTCCAGAAAGGAGCCTTCGACGAGGCAGCAGCCACCTTCTCATATATGACACGGCTCTACCAGACCCAGCCGATGCAAAGCGGACTGGCCCGGGCCTGGCTGGCCAAGTGCTACACCGAACTCGGCTGGATCTACGATGCAGAAGACGTGATACGCAAGATGAGCCGTGACTCTATGGACTACCGGACCGTCAAGGACTGGGACTACACCTACGCCAACTACTATATCCGTGAAGGAGATTACGAGAAGGCCGTGCCCTATCTTCGGAAAGTCATCAGCCACGAGCGTCGCAGCATACAACGAGCCAGAGAGTGGTTCCTGATGGGACAGATCCAGAATCTGCTGGGGAACCGTGAACAAGCATACCAAGCCTTCCGGAAAGTGGTAGGATGTCATCCACCTTACGAGATGGAGTTCAATGCCCGCATCGCCCAGACAGAAGTGATGGCAGAGAGCAACGGACGGCAGATGATCAGCCGGCTGAAGCGCATGGCCGCCTCAGACAACAACAAGGAATACCTCGACCAGGTATACTATGCCATCGGCAACATCTACCTCATTCAGAAGGATACCATGCAAGCCATCGGTGCCTACGAGAAAGGCAATAAAGAATCGGTCAGAAACGGTGTAGAGAAAGGTGTGCTGCTGCTCACCCTCGGCAACCTGTACTGGGAGATGGAGAGGTACGGCGACGCCCAGCGCTGCTATGGCGAGGCCATCGGACTCCTTGACCAGGACAGGAGTGACTATGAGGAGCTGTCGGCACGGTCAAAGATACTCGACGAGCTAGCCCCCTACACAGAAGCCGTCCATTTGCAGGACTCGCTCCTGGAGCTGTCGGAGATGCCCGAGGCAGACCGCCTTGCAGCGATCGACCGTGTGATAGAGGCCCTGAAGCAAAAAGAGAAAGAAGAACTCGAGGCCCGTCTTGACGCAGAGGCCGAAGAGTTGCAGCAGGAACTGCAAAAACAACAGGGCGCCAACCCTAACCTCCCTAATAATCCTACAACCCCTACTCTCCCTGCTGCCCAGGGAAACGGACAGTGGTATTTCTATAATCCCATGGCCGTCAACCAGGGAAAAACCACCTTCCAGCAACAATGGGGAAGGCGTGAGAACAAAGACAACTGGCAGCGCATGAACCTAACGGTGGTGAGCAGTCAGGAGCCCGAAGACCATGATGACACGGACAACTCGGAAGACTCCGACAGCCCCACTTCCGCTTATCAAAAGGGCGGTCTACCCGAGAATCCTGAGGACGTTGCCCGTATGGACTCACTCGCCAGCGACTTCCTGACGGCAGACTCATTACTTACATCTCCTGACGCCGCCACCGAAGACACCCTTGCCAACGACCCGCACAACCGTGAATACTATCTGGCTCAGATACCGTTCACCGATGAGCAGAAAGCGGGATGCCACAACATCATTAAAGACGGTCTGTTCCATGCGGGCGTCATCTTCAAGGACAAGCTTGAGAACCTCACGCTCAGCGAACGGCACCTGATACGTCTGACAGACAACTACGACGACTACGAGCACCTCGACGAAGCCTGGTACCACCTGTTCCTGCTCTACTCCCGACAAGGGAGAACGGCAAAGGCCGACTCCTGTATTGACAGGCTGAAGGCATCATTCCCCGAGAGTGAATGGACCATCCTACTTACAGATCCCTATTATGAAGAGAACGCCAGGTTCGGAGAGCATATCGAGGACTCGCTCTACGCCGCCACCTACGACAGTTTCAAGAACGACCGCTACGACATGGTGAGAGCCAATGCCCGTCTGTCTGAGACACGATTCCCTCTGGGTGAGAACCGTGACAAGTTCCTCTTCATCGAAGGTCTGAGTCTTCTGAACGATGGCGACGGAGACAGTTGTGTCAGTCGGATGAAAGAGGTGATAGAGCGATTCCCCAACAGCGAAGTCAGCAGCATGGCAGGTATGATCATCAAGGGTGTGAACGAAGGTCGTGGGCTGTATGGCGGAAAGTTCGACATCGGCGACGTATGGTCACGACGGGATATCACCCTCACCCAAGACTCTACCCGTCAGGATACGCTCGACACCCGCCGCGACCAGAACTTCCTCTTTATCCTTGCCTACGAGCCCGACTCGGTCAACGAGAATCAGTTACTATACAACATGGCCCGGTATAACTTTACGAATTTCCTCGTGAGAAACTTCGACATACAGATTGACGAGGATCACGGCCTACGCCGCATGCTCATCAGAGGATTCCTCAACTACGACGAAGCCCTGCAGTACGCACGGCAGCTGTATGCCGACGACGCCATGAAAGAACGTGTCAGGGGCTGCAGAAGCCTGATTGTCAGCGACACCAACCTACCCTTCCTCGGCACTCGCGTCAGTTACGACGAATATCAGCAGTTCTACGAGGATACGTTCATACCGCTCGAGATCAGTGAGGAGCAGTTACTGTCGGTGCCTGAGGGCTACGTGATGCCAGACCCGGAGGATGTTGGCGGCCCAGAGACGGATGCCGGTGAGGAAACGGAAGAGGAAGAGGAGGAAGACGAACTGTTCCCGCAGAACAAGCCACAGCCGAAGGTTCAGGACTTCGACTTCGGAGATGACTTCTGGTAAATAACAACATAGATGACAAACGGATTATTATTGTGGGTGGACGACGAGATAGAGCAGTTGAAGGCTCATCAGTTGTTCCTGGAAAAGAAAGGCTATGAGGTCGTGACCGTATCAAACGGCACCGACGCCATAGACCAGTGCCGTGAGCGTAACTTCGACCTTGTGCTGCTCGACGAGCAGATGCCGGGCCTCAGCGGACTCGAGACGCTTCAGAAAATAAAGGAGCTCCAGCCGTCGCTGCCTGTGGTCATGGTCACCAAGAGTGAAGAGGAGCACCTTATGGAGCAGGCTATCGGACAGAAGATAGCCGACTACCTTATCAAGCCCGTCAACCCCAACCAAATACTTCTGGCACTGAAGAAGAACATCCACCGCCGTGAGATAGAGACAGAGGTCACACAGAGTCAGTACCAGCAGAACTTCCAGCAAATTGCCTTGCAGATTCTTGACTGTCAGGACTGGAAGGACTGGGTGGACGTATACAAACGGCTGGTACACTGGGAGTTGGAACTCAGTGCGACCGACAGCAGCATGACCGAGATGCTGAAGATGCAGAAAGAGGACGCCAACAACGGGTTTGCGAAGTATATCAAGAAGCACTACCTCGACTGGGTGACATCACTCGCCCCCAACCACCCTGACGCATCAGCCCGTCCGCTACTCTCCCCGGAGATTTTCAAGACCAAGATTTTCCCTCTACTGAATGAAGGCAAGAAGGTGTTTCTCGTGGTGCTCGACAACTTCCGCTACGACCAGTGGCGTATCCTTGCACAGGAACTCAGTGAACAGTTCGACATCGACGAAGACCTCTACTGCAGCATCCTGCCCACCGCCACGCAGTATGCCCGTAACGCCATTTTCAGCGGTCTGATGCCCAATAAAATTGCACAGATGTTCCCGGATCTGTGGGTAGATGAGGACGAGGAGGAAGGCAAGAACTTGAACGAGGAACCGCTCATCAAGACACAGCTGGAGCGATACAGGCGAAAAGAGACCTTCTCCTATCATAAGATCAACAACTCTGCTGACGCGGAGAAATTCCTTCAGCAGTGGAGAGGTATGGAAAAGAACCAGTTGAACGTTGCGGTTTTCAACTTCATCGACATGCTCAGCCACGCCCGCACAGAGTCCAGGATGGTCAGGGAACTGGCCAATAACGAGAGTGCCTATCGTAGTATCACCCGCTCCTGGTTCCTGCACTCTATCATCTCCGACTTCTTCAAACTGCTGGCTCAGACAGACTACAAGGTCATCGTGACTACCGACCACGGCAGCATCCGTTGTACACAGCCAGTGAAAATCGTTGGTGACAGGAACACCAACACCAACCTGCGCTACAAGTTGGGTAAGAACCTGGCATACGATGACAAGAGCCTCTTCATCATCAAGGAACCACAGAAGGCCCTGCTTCCCATGCCCAACATTTCTACCAGCTACGTCTTTGCCACCGGCGACTCGTTCTTCGCCTACCCAAACAACTACAACTATTACGTGTCATACTACCGTGACACCTTCCAGCATGGTGGTATCTCCATGGAGGAGATGATTATCCCCCTTATCACACTAACAGGAAAAAAACGATAGAAATGGAAATAAAGATTAACGATTTAGAACACATCCGTGAGGCAGCCAGGCAGTTCATCAACGCCATGGGCACAAAACATGTCTTCGCCTTCTATGGCAGCATGGGAGCAGGAAAGACCACATTCATCAAGGCCATCTGTGAGGAACTGGGAGTCGGTGATGTCGTTACCTCACCGACTTTCGCCATCGTCAATGAATACCTTACTTCAACCGGAGGTACCATCTACCACTTCGACTTCTACCGCATCAAGAAACTAGAAGAAGTCTACGATATGGGCTATGAGGACTATTTCTATAGCGATGCCCTTTGCTTTATCGAGTGGCCGGAAATGATGGAAGAACTTCTGCCCGAAGGCGCTACCAAAGTACAAATCACTGAAAATCCAGACGGCACCAGAACCGTGATATTTTAGAAACAACGAATTACGCGAATTTCACGAATTATATCTGTTGCGGATAACGCGCAGCCAATTCGTGAAATTCGCGTAATTCGTTGTTGAGGAAACTATGCGTTCTGCTCCTGGAAGTCCAGGTCAGCCTGTACGATGAAGAATACTTCCTCTGGGTTAAACGAAGAGCAGAAGCCCTCCTCCTTCGCACGATTACATACATACTCCGCCACCTTTTCCATGTCGATATCCACCTCCTCTGCATCCGTATCCAGAATGCCGCTGGTGTAATAATAGTCCATAATAAGGTCCATCATGTAAAGGATGTCCTTATCGCTATAGAACTTCTTGATATCCGACGGCAGTTGTGTGCGGATAAATGCCAGTTCCCGTCTGTTCTCTTCCTCGTCCAGACGGATTTCCTCGTCGATACTTGCCATCTTAAAGCAGACTCTTGAATTTCGCTTCCAGATTGGCCTTCGACTGTGCACCGATCATCTTATCCACTACTTCACCCTGTTTGATGAACAGGATGGTGGGGATGTTACGGATACCGAACTCAACGGCCAGATCCTCATTTTCCTCCACATCGCACTTGCCTACGACCAACTTGCCTTCGAACTCCTCTGCCAATTCAGAGATAATAGGAGCCAGCATACGGCAAGGACCGCACCATGTGGCCCAGAAATCCACTACCAAAGGCAGTTCACCGGCCTTCAGACTTGCAAAATTCTCACTTGTGATTGTTACTTCCATTGTTTTACTTTTTTATTGAAGATTGAAAATTGAAGATTGAAGATCAAGTTGCACCGTCCTTCTCTCTTTCATCCCAACCTTCGGGTTAATACTTATTTATTTTTCTGCAAAAGTCGTGCCAACATTTCAATTCTCAATTAATCTTATAGTCAAGCATCTCATGCTGCTCAATATAGTCGATCAGCGTATGGCGCACATCAACACCTTCGTTCTTGCTGCGAAGCAACACATGCCTTTCCCCCTTTGAGTCGCGCAATTGGAAAAACAGTTTCGTTTTGCCAGGATTAGTAGAAATCAGTTCGCTAAGGTCTGCTACGATCTGCTCGTCAATCAAGTCTGTCACCATAGAGATAGTGATACGGTCTAGAGCCTTATCCTTGATCGTCTGCAAGTACTCTACGTTCTGAATCTTCAAGTCGAACACGTTCTCTTTATAAGGTCTGGCCTGCACTTTAGCCATCAGGTAAACAGAGGCACCCTCAGTAAACATGCCGCTCCATTTACCCCAGTCCTCACCAAACAAAGGCACTTCCCCAGAACCATCAAAGTCCTCTATCACCACGATGCCGAAGGGCTTTCCGTTCTTGGTAAAGCCAGTCCTGACACCTGTCACGATGCCACCGATGATGATATCCTCACGGTCGCGAAGATTTGACACATCTGCCAATTCGACACACCGGGTATTACACAGGTTGTCAAGAATGATCTTATACTCATCGAGCGGATGGGCCGAGAGGTAGATACCCACCAGGTCACGTTCCTTATTCAACCGTTCGATATCACTCCACCGTCCCTCTGCCTTGGGCACTGGCGGCGTAGCGATCTCCACCTCGTCGAACCCACCAAACAACGAGTTCTGCATCTGATTCTTCTCCGCCTGATAGGTCTGTCCATAGCGCACCAACGTATCAAGGAACATCTCCCCCTTGTTGTTGGTGGCGAAGTAATCCTCACGACGGATACCAAAGCTGTCGAAGCCACCGCTCAGGGCGAGACTTTCGAAAGCCTTTCTGTTGACCGACGAGAAACTGACTCTCTGGGCGAAGTCGAAGATATCCTTGTAGGGACCATTCTTCTCCCGCTCGGCGATGATGGCCTGGGCTGCAGAGTCACCCATACCCTTGATGGCGCCCAAACCGAAGCGAATCTGGCCATGATGGTTCACACCGAACTTTTCATACGACTCGTTAACGTCAGGCCCCAGGGTGTCGATTTTCATACGCTTGCACTCGTCCATGAGTTTGGTGATTTCCGTAATCTGGTCACGGCGTCGGCTCATGATGGCCGCCATGAACTCCGCCGGGTAGTTGGCCTTCAGATAGGCCGTCTGGTAGGCCACCCACGAGTAACAGGCAGCATGTGACTTGTTGAATGCGTATGAGGCGAAGGCTTCCCAGTCGCCCCAGATCTTCTCCAGCACCTTGGGGTCGTGACCGTTCTTCACCCCGCCGTCGATAAACTTAGGCTTCATCGCGTCTACGATGTCTTTTTTCTTCTTACCCATGGCCTTACGCAAAGCGTCGCTCTCGCCACGGGTAAAGTCTGCCAACAGTCGCGACAGCAACATCACCTGCTCCTGATACACAGTGATGCCATAGGTATCCTTCAGGTATTTCTCCATCACGGGAATATCGTAGGTAATCGGCTCGTCGCCATGCTTCCTTCGGATGAACTGTGGGATATAACCCATTGGTCCCGGCCGGTAAAGGGCGTTCATGGCGATGAGGTCCTCGAAGACAGTGGGTTTCAGTTCACGCAGATATTTGCGCATGCCATCCGACTCAAACTGGAACGTGCCGACCGTTCCTCCCTCTTGGTAGAGCTGATAGGTCTTGGGGTCATCAATGGGAATGCTGTCCAGATCCACCTCGATGCCACGCGTACGCTTGATGTTCTCGCATGCCTCCTTAAGCTCCGAGAGCGTCTTCAGGCCGAGGAAGTCCATCTTGATCAATCCCGTCGACTCGATCACGTGGCCGTCGTACTGCGTGCAGTTAGTCTTTGTACCCTTGAAGTCCGGATCGTCGGCGGTTGACACCGGCACATGGTCGCTGATCGGGTCGCGGCAGATGATAAAGCCGCAGGCATGGATACCCGTGCCGCGCACCGTACCCTCCAACATCTTGGCGTACTTGATTGTATTAGCCAACTTCGGATCAGTGCTCATCTCCGCCTCCTGCAGCTCACGCACGGCCTTGATGGCATTCATCAGGTTCATCTTCGGCGTCTTGCCGTCGACATCGGGCAGACGGTCCGGTATCGCCTTACACAGGGCGTTTGCCTCCGCCAGCGGCAACTTCTCCACACGCGCCACATCCTTGATCGAGTTCTTCGTGGCCATCGTGGCATAGGTGATGATATGGGCACAGTTCTCATGGCCGTATTTGTCCTCCACCCATTTCAGCACCCTGCCGCGGCCGTCGTCGTCGAAGTCGGTATCGATATCAGGCAGAGAAATACGGTCAGGATTCAGAAAACGCTCAAATAGCAGGTCGTACTTCAGAGGATCTATCTTCGTAATACCCAGACAATAGGCCACCACACTACCGGCTGCCGAACCACGTCCCGGTCCCACCATCACGCCCAGTTCGTCACGGGCGGAATTAATGAAGTCCTGCACGATGAGGAAGTAACCAGGGAAACCCATCGTCTTCATGATATGAAGCTCGAACTTCACGCGGTCCAAGACCTCAGCAGGGAGCTTCTTGATCTTTTCAGAGTACTCGGAGTTTTCAGAGTGCTCAGAATCATCAGAATATCTCTTCACAGCCCCCTCGTACGCCAGCTTCGCCAAATAGTCGGCTTCGAACTTGATACGATATATTTTGTCGTAGCCACCCAGCTTCCGTATTTTCTTTTCACCTTCCTCAGGAGACAATTGGTTCTCCCCGTTCTCATCGCTGGTGAACTCATCGTAGAGTTGCTGCTCAGTAAACTTCTGCCGCCATTGCTCCTCGGTGCCGAATGACTCCGGAATGGGGAAAAACGGCATGATTGGGTCATTGTCAAGACTGTAAACCTCCACCTTGTCCAGTATCTCCAGCGTATTGGCCAAAGCCTCCGGCACGTCGCTGAAAACGTTGTTCATCTCCTGCCGCGTTTTGAACCACTCCTGCTTCGAATAAAGCATACGAGTCGGGTCGTCCAAGTCCTTGCCCGTAGCCAGACAGAGCAGATGGTCGTGCGCCTCCGCGTTCTCCTGATCCACGAAGTGCGCATCGTTCGTACAGATCAGTTTCACCCCATACTCCCGGGCCAGTTCAATCAGCACCTTATTGGCCTGCTGCTGTAAAGGGAAGGTCTCACGGTTGGCACGGATAACAGGATCTGTCACCTCATGCCGCTGCAACTCCAGATAGTAGTCGTCACCCCAGAGACGCTTGTGCCACTCCAATGACTCCCGCGCCCCCGTTATGTCGCCCTTCAAGATCTTCGCCGGCACCTCTCCTGCAATACAGGCCGAACACACAATCAGGTCCTCGTGGTATTTCTCCAATTCCATATGGTCTGTACGGGGACGATTGTAGAAGCCGTCAACCCATGAGTTGCTGACAAGCTTAATCAAGTTATTATAGCCCCTCTGGTTCTTGGCCAGCACAATCAGGTGATAGCCGCCAAGATCCTCTTTCATTTCCCGCAGGCTTTTGTCCCCACGCCGTGCCACATACATCTCACAACCGAAGATCGGTTTAAAAGGTTCCTTTCCCTCCTTCTTACGTTTTTTGTTCACGTCATTGCAGATGTCATGAAATTCCTTAATGCCGAACATGTCCCCATGATCCGTGATAGCCATGCCCTTCATACCGTCTCCGATGGCTTTGTCCACAAGCCTTTTGATACTTGACTGACCATCAAGGATTGAGTAGTATGTATGTACGTGCAGATGTACGAAATCTTCCATTATTTTATGATATTCTTTTAGTTTTAAGCCTCAAAGTTACGCTTATTTCTTGGAATTACCAAAAGAAAAACGTGAAAAGTTTGTAACTTACGTGAAAAATGTGTACCTTTGCACGCAAATAACGAAACAATTAACAAACAACTAATGGGAAAAAGGATCAATAAGCTGAAGAAGATCAGGATTCACCGCGAGGGCACCAACGAACTTACCCTCAGCGCCATTGCCATCTTAGGTATCTCTTTCCTGCTTCTTCATTTCCTCGATTCACAGATTCCATTCTGGATCTTCATAGTCATCTTCGGTGCGGCATGGCTCATGGCACTGAATTTTTACCGCTGCCCTATCCGTTACTTCAATGGTGACACCTCCAAACTCGTTGTAGCGCCTGCTGACGGAAAGATTGTGGTCATTGAGGAGACTGAAGAAAACGAATATTTCCATGACAAGCGACTCATGATCTCCATTTTCATGAGTCCGCTTAACGTTCATGCCAATTGGTTCCCTGTAGACGGAAAGGTGAAGTTCGTGCGCCATCAGGACGGCAACTATCACAAGGCTTGGTTACCAAAGGCCAGTGAAGAGAACGAACATGCCGACATCATGATTACCACGCCTGAGGGTGAGGATATCCTAGTGCGTCAGATTGCCGGAGCCTTGGCTCGCCGCATCGTTACTTACGCTAAGGAAGAGGAAGAGTGTTATATCGATGAGCATTTAGGCTTTATTAAATTGGGTTCACGAGTAGACGTGTTCCTGCCTTTGGGCTCAGAGGTATGCTGTCGTATGGAACAGCCCACCACTGGTGACCAGACGGTCATTGCAAAGTTGAAGTAAAGTAGGAGAGAAGTAAAAGTGAAGAAGCATATTCCTAACACAATTACTTGCTGCAACCTGATCTCGGGATGCATTTCCACTTATTTTGCCTTCTTGAGCGACTATCGGATGGCATTACTCTTCATCGTCATTGGAGCGGTCTTCGACTTCTTCGACGGTATGGTGGCGCGTATGCTGAACGTTTCATCACCCATCGGCAAGGAACTTGACTCACTGGCTGACGATGTCACCTTCGGGTTCGCCCCATCGGCGATTATCTTCAGCTTTCTCTGTTCCTTCCATAACCATCTGCTCTTTATTCCATTCCTCGCATTTATTATGGCTGCCTTCTCTGCCCTCCGTTTGGCGAAGTTTAACCTCGACACGCGTCAGGCTTTGGGATTCATCGGACTACCCACACCTGCCAATGCCCTTTTCTGGGGATCGCTCATCGTCGGCATTAACGACAACAACTTTACATTTGACGGTATGGAGTGGGTCATCCTGGCAGGAACATTCCTCAGCTGTTACCTGCTCATTGCCGAGATTCCTATGTTCGCGTTGAAGTTCAAGCACTGGGGGTGGAAGGGTAATGAGATCAAATACATCTTTATCCTTTCGTGCGTACCTATTTTATTTTTATTAGGCATTGCCGGCTTTGCCGTCATCATCGCCTGGTACGTCATCCTATCTATCGCAACTAAACAATCTATTCTTAAGGCCTAATTGATATGATTAAATTCATTTTTGCCGCCATCATCTTCGGCCTCATTGCTATTGCCGTCATCGTCATGTTGGTCATCAACTTCATGTACAAAGGAGTCAAGAAAATCAGACAAGAGGCGGAAGACAACTACTATCGCAACCAGAAAATGAAGGAGCAGAAAGAAAAGAACCCCTTCAGCAACGACTACTTCAAAGGCAGCAAGAACGAACGCCCCAAAAGCCGCACTCAAGCCCAATATGAGCAGCGTGAACAGAGCAGGCGCGAGAATCCCTTTGGCGACGACTATTTCAAGGGCAAGCGTCAGGAGCAGACTAAGGCTGACAAAAAAGAAGACACTGCCCGCAGGACTACGACTACGAGCAGTGGTGTAACGATTATCGACGACCGCGATACGGAGGACAAGCGTAAAATCTTTGACCACTCCGACGGTGAATACGTCGAGTTCGAAGAGGTATAACTTTCAATTATGTACGAGCGTACCTATCTGCTCGCCATCCATCACCTTTTTCAGATTGCCCACAACATCCATGTTGAAGACATAGATGGGGAGATTGTTGTCCTGGCACATGCAGACAGCTGAAAGGTCCATCACCTTCAGACCACGTGCCAAAACCTCCTTGTAAGTAATATCATCAAACTTAGTGGCCGTCGGATCCTTCTCCGGGTCGGCAGTATAGATACCATCAACACGGGTACCCTTCAACATTACCTCAGCCTCAATCTCCACACCACGCAGGCTGGAGCCTGTGTCAGTGGTAAAATAGGGAGAGCCAGTGCCAGCAGAAAAGATGCACACATAGCCCTGCTCTAGCGCCTCGATGGCCTTCCACTTCGTGTAGAACTCACCAATGGGCTCCATGCGGATAGCCGTCAGAACCTTGTTTTTCACACCCACTGCACCTAAGGCGCTGCTCAGTGCCAGCGAGTTGATGACAGTAGCACACATACCCATCTGGTCGCCTTTCACACGGTCGAAACCTTTCTGGCTTCCGCTCAGTCCGCGGAAGATATTTCCACCACCGATAACGATGCCGATCTCGACACCCATCTCACTGATTTCCTTGATCTGAGCCGCATACTCGCCCAGACGCTCAGGGTCGATACCGTAGCCCTGCTTGCCCATCAGGCTCTCGCCCGACAGCTTCAAAAGAATTCTCTTAAACCTTGCCATATCAATCAATATAAACAGTAAAAAAATCAACTAAACTACGAACTGCACTTCCTTAAAGGCATACCTACGCCGTTGGCCTGAATCATCAAGCAACAAGAGGTGTCCATCATCTTCCACATCCACAATCTCCGCCATGAACGCCCCATCCTTATCGGTATAGGGATGGAAGCCCTTACGACGATAAAGCATCTGCAGATACTGCTGCCTGACGTTCTGATAGAGACAATGCCCCAGACAGCACAGAATATCGTCGAGCAACTTCTGGCGGTCAGCTTCCTGTCCGGTAATCTGCCACAGCGACACAGGGTTGGGCGCATCGCTCTTAAATTCCTGTTGGTTCACGTTCAGACCGATACCAATAATACTGGCCTTGATGATGTCCCCCTGCAACTGGTTCTCAATCAAAATGCCACCAATCTTCCCATTGCGCCAATAGATGTCGTTGGGCCACTTGATGCTCAGGTCGCCGATATGCTGTCCGAGGGCTTCGCACACAGCCAACGACACAGCCATCGAGATATGGAACTGTCGCCGTGCAGAGATTCCATCCGGATGGATCAGCATTGAGAACGTCAGGTTCTTACCCCGCTCACTTTCCCAGGAGTTTGAGCCGCAGCCTCTGCCTGCCGTTTGGTAGTCGGCTACAACCACCATCTCCCCAAGCCCGTTTTCCCTAAGCCAACGGTTTGTAGAGTCAGTCTCGTCAATATGAATAATCTGAAAGTCCATAACTCGCTTGCAAAGATACAAAATATTCTGAGATAATCTGTGTAATCCTGGATTTTTTTGTACCTTTGCGCCATGATTACAGAAGAACAGCAGAAAAAAGACGAGTTCTATATGCAGCGTGCCCTCGACGAGGCACATATTGCATACAAAGCCGGTGAGATTCCCATCGGGGCAGTTGTTGTATGCAAGGACCGTATCTTGTCACGTGCCCACAACCTTACGGAAACGCTCTGCGATGTGACTGCCCATGCCGAGATGCAGGCTATCACAGCTGCCGCCAACACTCTTGGCGGGAAGTATCTGACGGAGTGTACGCTCTATGTTACTGTCGAGCCTTGTACGATGTGTGCCGGAGCCATCGGCTGGGCTCAGATACCACGCATCGTCTATGGCACAGCCGATGAGAAGCGGGGCTATCATGAGTATGCCCCAAGAGCCATGCATCCTAAGGCTACCGTCATCGGAGGAATCCTCGAAAATGAATGTAGGCAACTGATGCAGGACTTCTTCAAGTCAAAACGGTAAAAACCGCCCCCCATCCCTTTTGAACTATTGTTTATGCCGTCTAAAACCCATCTCTATAAAGTCCTGAAAATGAACGTGTACAGAGTACCCCTCAAAATTCTCGTGAGAATTTAGAGGTTTAGATAGACTAAACTCGGACTTTACCGCCTGCAAACTCAAAATTTCTCTCGAGAATTTTTCTGGCACAATGATGCTTCCTAAAATATAATAAGGTGGAATCCGACACTTTAGACGCTTTAAACAGGTTGTATACTTACTATTTATTAAAAAACCACACCAAACTATTTACAACATGATGCAAATCAATGTTAAACGGTTGAAATGTTAAAAAATAATAGGGAATTGTATCTTTTTTATAAAATTATTCGTTTTTCAGAAAATTATGCAGTATTTTTGCAGACTGAATTGGATTTAAAGCCATAAAATCGTCATCTCCAGCGTGGAGAAATGACGTAGTGTAGGATTATTTACACATTATTTATATATATTATTAATCAAAATCAAAAGAGAGAGATTTATGAAAGAAAGACTAACGATGTTTATGATCAGCCTCTTCCTCTTTGCAGGAAGTGCGCTGGCACAGACAAAAGTGTCTGGTACCGTGCTCTCACAGGAAGACGGCCAGCCGATTATCGGCGCTGCAGTCAGAGTTGACGGCACAAGTACTGGTATGTTGACCGACGTGAACGGACGATTCAGCATCGCCCTTCCCGAAGGAAAGGACCAGCTTACGATTTCGTATCTGGGCTATGTGAGTAAGACCTTGAAGGCCAAGAACGGCATGCGCGTCTTCCTGCAGTCTGACGCTGCAGCCCTCGACGAGGTGATCGTGGTGGCCTACGGTACACAGAAGAAATCTTCATTCACCGGTTCTGCCGCTACTGTGAAGGGTGAGAAACTGGAGAAGATGCAGGTGTCTAACCTCGGTAAGGCCCTTGAAGGTGCTGCCGCTGGTGTGCAGATTACCTCTTCATCCGGTACGCCTGGTTCCGGAGCCAACATCCGTATCCGTGGTATTGGTTCAATCAGTGCTTCTCAGGAGCCTCTGATCGTGGTCGACGGTGTGCCTTATGAGGGTTCGCTGAACTCCATCCCCACACAGGATATCGAGTCGATGACCATTCTGAAGGATGCTGCCGCCAACTCTATGTACGGTGCACGTGGTTCTAATGGTGTGATCATGATTACCACCAAGACTGGTAAGACTGGCAAGGTGAACATCAACTTCGACGCCCGCTATGGTTTCAACACCCGTGGCGTTCCCACCTATGACATCATTACAGATGCTGGTGAATACTATGAGATGATGTACGAGTCATATCGCAACAGCCTCGTTGAGCAGATGGGTTACGGTGGTGCTAGTATCTACGCTGCCCAGCACCTGATCGACGGAAACTTGAAATACAATGCCTTCAAGGGTGTTGCCGACAATGAGCTGATCAACCCGATGACCGGTAAGCTGAATCCTAACGCCACACAGAAGAAATGGACCGACGACTGGTCTGAGGATCCATTTAAGAACGGTAGCCGTCAGGAGTACAATGTGAACTTCTCCGGAGGTTCTGAGACCACCAAGGCTTTCGCCTCTATAGGTTATCTGAAGGATGAAGGTTACATGGTTGGTTCTGGCTTTGATCGTTACAATGGTCGTGTGAAGGTTGACCAAACCATCGGCAAGTACATCCGTGTGGGTGGTAATATAGCTTACGCCCATACCGATTATAAGCGCTTCGGTCAAGAGTCTTCTAACTACTCGAACGTCTTCATGTTCACCCAGAGCATCGCCCCGATCTATCCTATCTATCTTTATAAGGAGGACGGCAGCCTCTGGCTCGACGATCAGGGTAGGTGCCAGTATGACTGGGGTACTGAATACACCCGTCCATATGCTTCTGAGCAGAACCCACTGGCAGCCGCTGAGTCAAGCATCCGCCGTACTGAGCGTGACAACGTCAGTTCTCGCGGTTACTTCGAGTGGACCTTCCTGAACGACTTTAAGTTCACCGCCAACGTGGCTTACGACGTATTCAATACATATTATAACTACTTCTACACGCCAGTCGGCGGTGATGCCAAGAACGTTGGTGGTCGTGGCTATAAGGAGTTTTATCGCACTGGCGCTCTGAACGTTAACGAGCTGATCGACTGGAACCACACCTTCGCAGGTCTGCACAACGTGCACATCCTCCTCGGTCATGAGAACAAGAAAGACGACTTCAGATGGATGTACGGTCACATGACTCAGTTCTCTGATGTAACGAATCCTGAGTTCTCCAACGCTGCTCAGTATCAGGAGCTTGATTCTTACACTACAGAGTATGCCCTCGAGGGTTACTTCGTAAAGGGTGAGTACAACTACGCAGACAAGTACTATTTCACAGCCAGTATCCGTCGCGACGGTTCTTCTCGTTTCCACAAGGATAACCGCTGGGGTACGTTCTGGGCTATCGGTGGTTCTTGGCGTCTGAAGGAAGAGGCCTTCCTGAAGGATGTGGACTGGCTGAACAACCTGAAGGTAAAGGTGAGTTACGGTACTCAGGGTAACGATCACCTGCTCGATGCTGACGGCAATGATATCATTCACGTTTACAGCGACCTCTACGGGGTGAACCGTGTTGATGGCTCTGCTGCATTCAGCAAGTGGCTGCGCGGTAATCCCGACCTGACATGGGAGAAGAGCCGCAACTTCAACGCCGGTTTCGAGGCTACACTTTGGAACCGTCTGAACATCGGCTTCGACTTCTTCATCAAAGAAACTCGCGACATGCTCTACCAGAGCCCGCTCGCTAAGTCTGAGGGTAACCCCAGCTATATCTGGAAGAACGAGATGAACATGAAGAACACCGGTATCGAGCTTGAGATCAGCGGTGACATCATCAAGACGAAGGACATCGTCTGGAATGCATCTCTGAACCTGACCCACTACAAGAACGAGCTGACCCGTCTGCCCGACTCAAAGCCTGCCGACGAATTCCCCACCGGCTATCAGGCTGGTCGCTACTGGCGTAAGCTCGGTGGCAGCCTCTATGACTGGTACCGCTATGAGTATGTAGGCGTTGATCCTACCAATGGTCTGCCTCAATATAACCATTATACTTATGAGACCGACCCATACACAGGCAAGGTTCTGCGTGGGGGTTATGCCTATGGCACGGGAGACCTCGAATTTGTAAAGGATGAAAATGGAGAATTCGTTCTGGATGAAGACGGCAATAAGATCAAGAACCTGATCTCAGCTGGTACGGGCGACGAGATTGTCAAGAGTGTTGAAAAGGTCAACAAGACATCCGATGCTACACTGCGCCAGACCGGAAAGTCGGCTATTCCTGATCTGGTCGGTGGTTTCTCAACCACTCTGACAGCTTACGGTGTAGACCTGAGTATTGCCACAGCCTTCCAGCTTGGCGGATGGGTTCTGGATCAGAACTATGCCAACCTGATGAATTCCGGTGACAATGGTGAGAACTTCCACAAGGATATGTTCAACCGCTGGACTCCCGCCCACACCGACACTGACATCCCCGCACTGAACTTCGGTAACCAGAATGCCGGTATCGATTCTACTTCCGACTATTTCCTGGTGAAGGGTAACTACTTCAGCCTGCGCAACATAACACTGGGCTACACCTTCCCAAAGAAAGTGCTTGCATCTACAGGTATTACCAACCTGCGCATTTACCTGACTGGCGACAATATCTGGTTCAAGTCAGTACGTAAGGGCTTTGACCCACGTTACAGCTTTAATGGATACAATGATATTGCCAGCTATTCAGCTCTTAGCTCTTATTCAGTTGGTCTCAATCTGCAGTTCTAATTCAACAATATAAAAACAAGAAGTAATATGAAAGTATTAAAATATATGTCAATGGGTCTGCTGGCACTGGCACTTGGCTCGTGCAGCAGCGACTATCTTGATACGGAATACACACGCCACCTTGACGCCCAGGCTGCCGGTGAGGCTGCCGGACGCAATCCGGACGTATTCCTCAATGGTATTTGGTCTTGGCAGGTAGAGTACACTACCAATCACGACACTTTCGGTCTGATGTCTGTATTACTCGCCAAGGACATGATGAGCGAGGACATCGCTGTCAGTGCCTTCCACTGGTTCTGCTATGACTATGACTTCGACAACCGCGAGTTCAACTACCGTCGTACCAATCAGGACTGGGAGTTGTTCTACACCGATATCGCAAAGGCTAACGATATCATCAGTTCTTTCCCAAAGGGTGCCTCTACTGCTGGTGAGAAGGCTCTGTTGGGTGAGGCACTTGCTATCCGTGGTATGGCTTACACCTACCTGCCCCAGATTTACCAGACCTACATGAATCAGGACGGTTCCATCAACCGCTCGGCTCCTGGTGTACCCCTCATCCTGACATCAGCTGACGGTTACTCTCTTGACGAGCTCGATGCTCTGAAGGGTCGTAACACCGTAGGCGATGTGCTGGATCAGGCCGAGAAGGATCTGACGGCTGCAGTAGAGAACCTGTCGGCTGCCAACTATACGCGTCCGTCTAAGAACTATGTCGACCTCAGTGTCGCTCAGGGTCTGCTGGCACGCTACTATCTGCTCACCCAGCAGTGGGACAAGGCCGCCAGTGCTGCCAACGCTGCCCGTCAGGGTTATAAGCAGCGCGGCAATGCTGAGTTGCACGACGGTTTTATGTCACTGAGCACCAACGACGTGATGTGGGGCTTCATCCACACTCCTGAGACAGAGACAACCTACGCCTCTTATTTCTCTCACATCTCCAACCTGGCTCCCGGCTATGCAGGTATGAACTACTGCGCCAAGTTGATCGACGCTCGTCTGTACAGCCAGATTGCCGACGATGACTATCGTAAGACTCTGTTCAACGATGCAGAGGGCGATGCTACCCAGCCTACCAGCGGTGCACGTCTGCCTTATGCCAACCTGAAGTTCGGTAGCACTGGCGACTGGTGCATGCACTACATCTATATGCGTGCTGCCGAAATGGTGCTCATCGAGGCTGAGGCACTGGCACGTCAGGGACAGAATGCTCAGGCTGCCACAGTACTTGGAGAGTTGATGAAGAACCGTCAGCCCAGCTGGAACCAGTCAACCGTTTCTGTTGATGACATCCTGCTGCAGCGCCGTATCGAACTCTGGGGCGAGGGTTTCGCATACTTCGACCTGAAACGTAACAACCGTGGTATCGACCGTAACTACAAAGGTAGCAACCACCTGGCTGGTCACCTGCACACCATTCCCGCCTTCGACGTACGCTGGACCTATCAGATTCCGCAGACTGAGATGCAGGAGAACTCTCATATCCAGGATAGTGAGCAGAACCCATAATAATATAAATGTATAGGAGATTAAGAATTATGAAGAATATATTTAAATTGATGATTCCATGCATGGCTTTTGCTTTCTCGCTGACGAGTTGCGACAAGACCATGGATGACAAGGCAACCATCGATGCCCAGTATGAGAAGGCCACTTCTGCAACTGTTTCACTGGGTAGCGTTTCCGCTGTCGACTTCCAGACCATCACAGCTTCGGCTAATGTAGGTTCAGAGTCGGAAGTGATCGAAGAGGGTATTCAGCTTTGCGCAAGCGCCGACTTCGATAAGGGCATTACCTCCGTTCCCAATGATACCGTAGTATCATCGTTCTCTATCGACTTTGCCGGTCTTGCAGAGCAAACAACCTATTATGTCCGTGCATACGCCATGACCCGTACTGCAGGTCTGATTGTGACCGAGCCCCAGTCGGTGACCACACCGAAGGCTCCAATCTTCCCGCTTGACGGAACATACACTGTTACTGAGTGGGATGTGGAAGACGACCATGTGACCTGGACGCCTGCTGCTGAGACTTACGAAATGACCATCACCTTCGACGAGGCTGATCCCACCATCGTGAACATCACCAACATCTGGGGTGGCGGTATGACCGTTCAGGGTCAGTACGACGCTGAAACTGGCATCATCACCGTTCCTAACATGCAGGTGATCTATGTACACAAGACTTATGGTGATGTATGGCTCCGTGGTTTTGATCTCGATGAGGGCGTATATACTGACTGCGTTTACTTCCAGTTCACCGCTTTGGGTGGAAAGATGGAGAGTACGTCAATGGCAGCTCAGTGTGGTGCAGGTGACTTCGGTTACTTCTACCTGACAATGGAACATCAGTAAGATGATAAGACACAGGATATTACTGATATCCTCCCTCTTCCTGCTTGCAGGAATAAGCACATCTCTCGCCGGTGAACGCACCGAGCGAGAGATGCTCTCTATAGCCCAAGCAAAACTACAGGGGAAGGGAGCGCAGACCAGGTCGGCGCTGGATATCACCAAACTGGCAGAAGAACGCCTGTATTGTGTCTATGGTAACGACACTCAGGGTTTTGTCATTGTCAGCCGTAATGATGACTGTACACCGATTATCGGATACTCCGACAGGCCTTATCATGCTGACAACCTGCCATGTGGCTTGAAGTGGTGGCTGCAGACCGTCTCTCACAATATTGAGCAAGGTGTTGACGGACGTCATGCCGCCACGCGTGAAATCGCATTCACTGAGGTGGCCCCGTTTGTCAAGACCCAATGGGGACAGGGAGCACCCTATAACCTCCTGACCCCAGAACTGAACGGTAAGCACACCCCGACGGGATGTGTGGCTACAGCTATGGCACAAGTCATGAAGTATTACAACTACCCTGCCCAGGGTAAAGGTAAAGGCTATTATACAACCACTGAGAACTCCACCCGTGTTACGGAGCAGATCAAGGGTGAGTACCAATGGGGCCTGATGATGGACAAGTACAATGCCTCGGCGACCGACGAGCAGAAACTGGCTGTTGCGACCCTGATGAAGGATGCTGGTCTGTCCACTAATATGACCTACGGTTCAGGTGGTAGTGCTGCCTCAGAAATTGTCGCAGCCCACGGTATGGCCTACAATTTCCGCTACGACTCCCTCGCCCTCAAGGCTTATGAGCGCGACTTCTTTGATCGCACCGAGTGGTTAGAGACTGTCTATTCGCAGCTGGAGGCCAAAAAGCCACTGCTCTATGTGGGTGCTTCCGGTACTAACGGTCACGCTTTTATCCTTGACGGTATCGACAGCGACGGACTGGTGCATGTCAACTGGGGATGGAACGGCGATGAGGACGGATTCTACAACATCGACCTTCTGAACCCAGAAAAGTACGCATACTCTACACAACAGGGAATGGTCTTCGACTTCAAGTGCCAGGAAGAACCCGATTCAGACGAAGAATACTATTCTTTATGGTATGCTTATGATGCACCTTATAACATGTCTCTTAACGGCAAGATCCTCAAAGTAAAACATGACGGTATTTATAATTTCCATTTCCTTTACTTTGTCGGCGACATCGTCGTATATGCCCAGCCCAGAAATGGCGACAAAACGGAAGGGAAAGCGGTTCGCCTCAGTTCGTCCACAAATATTTATCCAACATACTATGGCTTGACAGCAAACGAGAATTCTGTCTTCCTGACCAGTATCCCCTCTGGTGACTATCTGCTCTATATAGCGACCAAATCCATATTAGAGAAGGACTACCAGCCAGTCAGATGTCCTGGAGGGCCTATCTGTTATGAGTTGACTGTCGACGAAGATGGTAAACTGACACTCTCTGACAAGCCTAAATATCTGTCGGAATACGATACATCGACTGCCATTCAATCGGTGTCAGTCAACGGTAGGCAGAAGTCTGGTCGGATCTATGACCTGCTAGGACGTAAGGTGAGCACTTCTGAAAACACCTTACCCCACGGCATCTATATCATAGACGGCAATAAGGTCATCAAATAATTAAAATGAGAGGCAACCCGACGGCTGCCTCTCATTTTATTGATATTCTCAAGTCTTATTTCACCAGAATCACAAGATACTTACTTGTAGACCAGAAGGTCTGCGGATCAGTGATGCGGAGGACATACTGCTTCTTTGCATCGCGCTGCAGAGTGTAGCTACCGGCAGGGTGATTGGTCAGAATCTCTGCAGATGAACTGTAGAGCTTAATTTCCTTGTCTATACGGATATCGATCTTCGTGAAGTATTCCTTGTTGAAGTTAGATTGCAACACCTCACCACGGTCGAGGATTTTCTGCTCCTTCAGCTCCTTCTTCGTACCAAAGACGAACCATGCTGAATTGAGAGCCTTATCCTGAGTGGAGATGGTCTGGGCCTTCTGTGTGTTGTCTTCAGTCAGGGTCGTCACATTCTGATTCAGGCCGGCCACCTGCTCATCGAGTTCTGAAATGTGAATGTCTTTCAGGTCGAGTTCCTCACGCAGAGCCTGCAGTTGTTTGTCCTTCACGGCCATCTGCTCCGTCAGGTTATCAATAATCTTCTTCAGTTGATCACCCTTCACAGTGCTCTCACGGACCTGCTGCTTCAGTTTGTTGATCAGTTCCTTGTTCTGCTTCATCACGCTCTGGATAAACTGTACGTTCTCCTTGATGCGCTGAGAAGTGTTGGTTCCCTCACCCTCCTTGGCCAGCGTCACACGATTCTGAGCCTCTGTAATCTCACGGAAGCCCTCTTCAATGTCGCTGAGGGTGGTCATCATGTCGTTAAGCTCATTGTCCTTCTGGGCAATGATCTGCTCTAAAGAGTCACGCTGCATGAGTGCAGCCTGCTCTGCTTTCTTCACGCCGTCGTTGCAACTTGCAACCATTAGGCCACCTAAGGCCAGTACAATCAGTTTCTTCATAATTATTGAGTTTTAAAATCTTTAGAATGTTCTCCTGCAAGGATTATCACAATCTCGCCTTTCGGCTCATGCGCCGTGAAATGAGTAATCACCTCGTCTAGACTGCCCCTGATGCTCTCCTCGTGAACCTTGGAAATCTCCCGACAGACACTCACCTGACGGTCATCGCCAAATGTCTCCGCAAACTGCTGAAGCGTCTTCACAAGTCTATATGGTGATTCGTAGAAAATCATCGTGCGCTGTTCGGTCTGAAGCGATTCCAAACGAGTCTTACGTCCTTTCTTCTGGGGTAGAAAGCCCTCAAAGACAAAACGGTCGCAAGGCAGTCCGCTCGAAACCAATGCCGGGACGAAGGCCGTAGCACCAGGCAGGCACTGCACCTCTACCCCAGCCTTCACCGCTTCCCTGACGAGGAAAAAGCCGGGATCGCTAATGCCTGGGGTGCCTGCGTCACTAATGAGTGCCACGTTCTCTCCAGCCAACAGACGGCCTACGACGGCAGCTGACGTACCATGCTCGTTGAACTTATGATGCGATATGAGGGAATTATGGATATCGAAATGCTTCAACAAGATGCCCGATGTACGGGTATCTTCAGCAAGGATGAGGTCGACCTCTTTCAGAAGGCGGATGGCACGCAATGTCATGTCCTCCAAATTGCCTACTGGCGTTGGAACAATATACAATATGCCCATTTCGGGGGACAAATTTAGCGTAAAATATCAGAATAGACAAAAAAAGAGGCAAAAACTTTGCAAATTTTAAAATCATTTGGTAATTTTGTACCCATGATGACAGAAAACATGACAGGAGAGGCACGCCGTCAGGGAAGAATCGAAGTGGTGTGCGGTTCAATGTTCTCGGGCAAGACGGAGGAACTGATCCGCCGTCTGCGCCGTGCACAGTTTGCCAAACAGAAAGTGGAGATTTTCAAGCCTGCCATCGATATCAGGTACTCCGAGGAGGATGTCGTCAGCCACGACCAGAAGCATATCATGTCCACTCCCATCGACACCTCGGCGAGCATCCTGCTACTCTCCTCTGACTGCGACGTGGTAGGAATCGATGAAGCACAGTTTTTCGACATGGGATTGGTAGAGGTATGCAACGAACTGGCCAATCGCGGTATCCGTGTGATAATAGCCGGACTCGACATGGACTACAAAGGTGTACCCTTCGGCCCCATGCCAGGCCTCTGCGCCATTGCTGATGATGTGACGAAAGTACACGCCATCTGCGTCAAGTGTGGTAATCTGGCCTACGTCAGTCACCGCACGGTAGAAGGCTCCCAACGGGTTCTGCTTGGTGAGACTCAGGAGTACGAACCTCTCTGCCGTGAATGCTATCAAAAGGCGATTGCAGAGGAGAAAGCGAAGCAAAATACGCCTACAGAGGAAAAATCCTTGCAATAAATTTGGCAGATTCAAAAAATATGCCTACCTTTGCACCCGCTTTCGAAAGATTGCAAATAAGGTCGATCCGTTAGCTCAGTCGGTAGAGCACAACACTTTTAATGTTGGGGTCTTGGGTTCGAGCCCCAAACGGATCACCAAGAACAATCCGCAAGTTGTTGATACTCAGCTTCTTGCGGATTTTCTTTTTGTCCGTAACGAAAATCCTCATAAATAGGGATTGCAAGAGTGGAAGAAATGTCGTACCTTTGCAACCGAAATCAAAAAACGTAAGATTGATGAGGAATAGATTGATAATATTCTCCTTTGCCTTCGCACTTGTCTTGCAGACACATGCGCAGAAGCAGGATGACATGAGAAAAGCGGTGGAGTATCTGGCGTCGCAGGAACTTGGTGGAAGATTCCCTGCCACTGCCGGTGATACCCTCGCTTCTGAATACATTGTCAGCCAATTGCGTAGCCTCAAGCTCAAACCAGTTGTCAAGGGGAAAAAGAGAATAGGTTTCTACCATAACTTCACATACGGGAAGGATGTGGAACGGACCACCCATAACATCATCGCCGTCCTTCCGGGAAAAGACAAACAGTTGAGGAACGAATACATTGTCGTAGGTTCCCACTACGACCATCTGGGCCTTGGTGGCAAAAATTCCGGTTCACGCCGTCCTGACACGGTTGCCGTTCACCCTGGTGCTGACGACAATGCAAGTGGTGATGCCGTAGTGCTTGAACTGGCCAAGTATTTTAAAAAGGTTCGCGCGAAAAGAAGCATCATCTTCGCCTTCTTTGGCGCCGAGGAACAAGGTCTGATCGGCTCCAAGAATTTCCTGGAATGGATGAAGCAAGATGATAACAAGCGCATCCATCTCCCCCAAGATAAAAATGGTATTGTGGCTATGGTTAATCTCGATATGGTGGGACGCATGCGCGACCATGCTATGAGCGTCTCGGGTACAGGCACAAGCTCTGAATTCAAGGCAATGGCAGAACAGGCAGCTGAACAAACGGGGCTGAACATCAGTTGTACGCCAGACGGCTATGGTCCAAGCGATCATGCGTCGTTCGTGGCAGCAGAGATCCCGGTGCTCTTTCTCACCACAGGCGGTCACATGGAGTATCATACCCCTGACGATGTACCTTCAACCCTGAACTATGACGGTATGCAGCAGACTCTGGAGTTCTCGCAGAAACTGATTTCTCAACTGGCAAACATGCCGAAGACACCGGATTATATCAGTGTGCCAAGCAGCAACACGATGAAGCACGCCAACTTTAAGGTCACATTAGGCCTGATGCCCGATGTCATGGGAGCCAGCCGCATTCCCGGTCTCCGTGCCGACATCGTGGTGGCAGGCAAACCAGCCCATACGGCAGGTATCCGTAGCGGCGACATCATCCAGGAGATCGATGGCAAGCCCGTGAAGAATATGGACGACTACATGCAGCGTCTGTCGGAACTGGAGCCTGAAACCACCATCCCCGTGAAAGTGCTTCGAGGCGAAGAGATCCTGACGTTCCAAGTTCACCTTAAACCCGCAAAGAAATGAAGAAATCGGTATATTGGATTCTAGCCATTATCATCACGTTGGCATTGAGCATCTACCAGCGCATGACCGGTCCTACTTATCCCAAGAAAATCAACGTGGAACTTAATGGACAGCATTATAAGGTAAAATTGCCCAGGAGTGGTGTACAGCACGATGAGATTGTAACACTTGAAGGTGTTCCATCAGACGCCAAACCACAAATACATTACCGTCGCTATCCATCGTCTGACACTTATACCACAGAGGAATTCAGATGGGTTGACGGTGAGTGGACGACCGCATTGCCAGTACAGCCCGTGGCAGGAAAACTACAGTATTATCTCACCATCGGAGGAAAAGACTATCTTGCCGATGAGCCGCTCCTGATACGTTTCCGCAATGATGTGCCGGCCAGCATCCTGGTGCCCCATATCCTGCTGATGTTTGCCGCCATGCTGTTTGCTGTCCATACGTTTATGCTAGTGATTACCCGCAAGGCATACAAGAAGTGGCTATGGATCACGGTGGCGACTTTGTTTGCCGGCGGGTTCATCCTGGGACCGCTTGTACAGCATGCGGCGTTCGGTCCTTGGTGGGCCGGTTTCCCATACGGCACAGACCTGACTGACAACAAGACGCTTATCTCCTTCCTATTCTTCCTGGCAGCTCTGGCCACCTTGAAGTGGAAGTACAACAAGTGGGTGGTCTGTCTGGCGGTATTGATGATGATAACCGTCTTCACGATTCCTCACAGCGCCTACGGATCGGAATATGATTATACAACACAACAATTAAAAAAATAAAAAGGTAAAAAGATGAAAATTAAAAGTTTTATGACGATGATGATGGTCGCAGTGGCCATCGTGTTTGGTACAAGTTCATGTGGCAGTGATGATGATGAGCCCGAGGCACCAGTAGCGAATCAGGTAGTAGGTTCCTATACAGGCACAGAAACCCTCACAGTGATGGGAGAGGCTGAAGAGAGTAGCGAGACCATTGAGTTTACCAAGGCAACAGACGTATCTGTTGACGTGACCCTTCCTAAATATGGCGAGGGCATGATGACTATCCCTGCACTTCCTGTAAAGGGTATCTCTCTGACCAAGAGCGGCAACACCATTACCGGCAAGCTCGCCAAATACGAGGGTACAGTGACAACTGCTGACGGGTCAGAGAAAGCTTATACTATCAGTGACATCACCGTCATCTTCAACGACAAGGCCGTTGTGATGACGTTTACCCAGAAATACGGCAATATGCCCTTTGCTTTTGAGGGATCGTTTACCGGTATCAGAAAGTAAGTTGTGACAGATAAGTTATTGAGAAAGTTTTTATATTCCTTTTTAGCTGGCATAGCATGGGCTATGCCAGCTATTGAACTCTCTGCACAGCATTTCCGCGACTCGGTAGAGCTGAATCCGATTGTGGTGACAGCTTCCCATACGCCTAAGACACTGAAAGATGCGCCAGTGGTGACCCGTCTGATTACGCGCCACGACATTAAGATTACCGATGCCACCAATATTCAGGACATGTTGACGCAGGAGATGCCTGGTTTGGAGTTCGGCTTCGCGATGGCCCAGGAGACGTCGCTCAACATGAGTGGCTTTGGCGGTAATGCTGTGCTCTTCCTCGTTGACGGTGAGCGTATGGCGGGTGAGACCATGGACAATGTGGACTACAACCGCATGAATCTCGACAACGTGGGGCGCATCGAAATCGTGAAAGGCGCTTCCTCAGCCCTCTACGGTTCGAATGCCGTAGGTGGCGTGGTGAACATCATCAGCCGTGAGAACCTCGAACCTTGGACGGCTAACGCAAACACACGCTTTAATACTTTTGGCCACGAGTGGCGCAATGGTGCCAGTTTCTCGTTCAACACGGAGAAATGGAACTCGCAGACCAGTTTCCTGCATACCAAGATCGACCCGATAGACCTGCCCAAGCCTTACTCGTCCGAAGAGATTGCCATCGAACTGATGAAGAAGGCGCAGGGGCTGCCTTACGATGAGCACGTGCTCAACGACGACTCCAACCTCAGCCGGCTTTACGGACAGAAAACCTACAATGTCAAGGAGCGGCTGACGTGGCGCCCCACGGACCAGCTGACACTCATTGGACGGGGCAGCTATTTTTTCCGCACCAGCGAGCGCGACACCTACGACTATCATTTCAATGCCTACAGTGCCGGACTAAAAGGCAGGTATGCATGGAACCATGACCGCCATATCGAACTGTCGTACGCTTTCGACCAATATGAAAAGGCCAATTTTACACCAGACGGCACACGAACCCACGACCACGACTACAGCAATCAGCAGCATGTGGTCCATACACTCTATAGCCATGCCTTTGGCAAGAACAACCTGATACTGGGAGCCGACTTCCTGCACGATTATCTCACCACGTATCAATTTATCGATAATACTAGCCACGCACAGAACAATATCGACGGATATGCCCAGTTCGACTGGAACATTACCGACCGACTCAACGTGGTGGGCAGTATGCGTTACGACTACTTCTCTGCTTCGTCACAAAAGGCACTTACCGGACGCCTCGCCGTGGTGTATAAATTCCCGTGGATGACCTTCCGCGCCAACTATGCCAGTGGTTTCCGGGCACCTACACTTAAGGAGATGTATATGCACTTCAACATGGGTAACATGGGCTACTGGATCATCGGCAATCCCGACCTAGAGCCTGAGAAAAGCAGCAACTTCAACATCGCCATAGAGCGACAAAACCGCATCAGGAACAGTGGTATCCTCGATGGCGTCTATAACTTCACCCTCATGGGCTACTGTAATATCTTCGACAAGCGTATCACCACCATCGACTATACTTACGAGGACCAAGAGAGTGCCCTCTATTGGAACGAGGACGGTGTCAATGTCTGGGGCGTGGATATCAGCATGGGCCACTATTTCGATTGGGGATTGACGCTCAAGCTGAATTACTCGTGGATGCACGAGACAGGCAATGTCTGGTTTTCGCAGTTCAACCAGCCCCGTAACCACTCTATGACTTGGCGCATCGGCTATGCCCATCGTTTCTCACGTCACTACGCCCTCGATGCGGCCCTTTCTGGGCGCAGCCAAGGCAAACCGCAATCGGGCAGAATGGATGTGGATCAGGGATACACCATCTGGAAGCTAATGCTCCAACATCATCTCTGGCGCGGTATCAATCTTAACACGGCCATCGACAACATCTTCAACTTCAAGCCTAAGTCCTATTACTATTCCTCGCCCCTTACCACAGGAACCTCCTTCAGCATAGGTCTGTCTGTCGATTTGGACCGTGTGACAGACAGAAACAACCGTTAGAAGCGTGTACTACCGTCGTAATTGAAAATGGAGGCATTGGTGGGCACTTCCTCATCATAGAACATCACGGCTGAGTCGTTCGACTTCGGATGCTGCCGCTTGAGCAGGTTGATCATCTCTGCCCCTGCCCAGAGCACAGGACCATAGCCGTGAGCTGCCATCACATGTGTCGGACGGTAAGCATAGAAAGCGGGATCAAAAGCCATACCTGTGCCTACACAGACGTCCTCCACCTGACCTTTCGCATTAACACTGGAGGCTACAGCGTGCCAGCCAAGCTGTGCCACAGGACCATAGGCCTTCGCGTCAAGCCAACCCTGATTGACGCCGTGGGCCAGACAATAGGTATAGATAGCGGTGGCCGATGACTCCAGATAGGTGTCGTTGCGGTCAAGGAGCTGATGCCAGAAGCCGTCGTGCTGCTGCAGACGGGCGAGTCCGGCGGCATGAGCCTTCAGCAGATTCAGGATTTCACCATACTTAGGATGGCTGACGGGCAACACATCAAGCACCTCACACATCGTGAGGATGGCCCAGCCGTTGGCCCTGCCCCAATGGAAGGCAGGATGAGGATCCATCTCCTCTACCCAGCCGTGACGGAACAATCTTTTCTCTGGCACCCACATCCGCTGGGCGAACTGGAGCACCTGCCTGGCAGCCTCATCGAAATATTTCCCGTCACCAGTCAGAAGACCCATATAGGCAACCGTCGGAATACCCATGAACATGTCATCGAGCCAAACGGTATTCTTCTGTGGACGGATGCGCGCGAAAGTGCCGTCAGCAAGGCGATACTCCCTGTTCATGATATAGTCCGCATAGTTGTCTATCAGTGGTCGGATATCAGTTACAGGATATTGGTTACTTCCCATCAGTGTAGCCTTGATCATCGAACAGCAAACGGCTCCGGCATCGTCGAGGGCATGTGGGTCAATGACGCGACGGATATTCACGTCAATAGCCTTGTCCTTAGCATAGATTTTCTGAAACACAGGGGCAATGTCTGCGAGCAACTGATGACGCTTTGTCACATAATCGCGATAGGCATCGTCACCAGTGGCCTTGTAAGCGGCAAGGACGCCTGAATAGGTTACCCCCCACTCATAACTTGTCAGTCGGAAGCCGCCCTGCTTCAATTGGGTGTCGACGTTGGCCTTCTTCAGATCCTTCACCTCCTCGCCGGTCTTCTTGTCGACCAGCATGGCCGGAGTCTCAGCATCGATGTATCTCAGTACGACATCCATCGTCTGCTTCACCTGCTCTGGGGTTGAGACACCATAGCCCACTCGGTAAGCCGGCTTCATCAGGTGCAACGGGGTATTGTTGTCGTTAACGTTTTGTGCTGAAAGCGTCAGCACGCCTGCCATTGCCATGAGGCATAAAATCAATCTTCTCATACTAGTTCGTTTTAACGCTATCACAACCCATTCTAATGTTATTTTCCTAACGCATCATTTTGAAAGAAATATGCTTGTCGTAAATGGTGACGTATAGATTCTTGTCTTCACCAATTGCAAACCAACTGGCAGCCGAGGGTATCCAATACTCATGTGTCTTGACACCTGTGTAGCGGTTCAGCACATAGATATAGTCGGTAATACCTGAGCCTCCCAAACCACAGATGATGGAATTGTCAACAATCAGGAAGTTGGAGGAATTCACCGTACGCGGCTTGCTCATCCAAAGCGTCTCGTCCGTGTTGATATCGACTGCCACAAGATAGTTCCCTTGCGAGTTTTTGTCTGGTGCAGTAACAGTACATTCCGAAAAATACAATACGCCATCCTTCACCACAGCCCACTCCACTCTTTGGTATTGTTTATCCTTCGGCGTAACGGTAATGTTGCGGGTATTATACACTTTCTTCACATCTTTTGAAGGATCGAGGAGCATGATCAGATGCGGGTCTCTGCCACGACAGGAGATGTCCTTCTCGGATTCACCCCAGGGGAGTAGTTCCTCGCTCGGAGTCCTGCCATAAATGGCCACAGGGAAATCACCATCGGTAAACACATCGTTCAACACCCACTTACCGTCATAGACGGCAGGAACACCCTCGGGTATCTTGAAATCTGTGTCATCCCATCCAAGGGTCGGATGGCCGATCACGTTGCCCAATTTGAGAGAAGGCAATGCGAGCGAGGTGTAGTCTGCCAATGGGGTTGAGAACTTGGTGCGCGCCAGTTGCAGCGTACGACCCTTGCCGGCAGGAGCCTTCGCAAGTGTCTTACCATTGAAGTCAGGCACTTCAATCAATGAAATCTCTGTCTGAAAGTCCTGGGCGCAGACTAAAAGTGCGAGGGACAGGAATGGTATAAGGAATAAGGTCCTTTTCATTGTCAGAATTTAACCTTGATGCCTCCAAAATATATGACGCCCTGCTCACCGGCTCCAACCTCAAGGAAGGCCCGCAAGTTGGGGATACCTGCTTCGATACCGATGAGGGATGCCTGCCAGGCAAAATAGAGGTTTGAGTCGGAAGAACTTGCGCCAACGTGATTTTCTTCATTGTAGTTAAGATATGTAACGCCAAGGGCTGCCTTGGAATAGGTGCCGAAATAGTCCTTGTTCACCCAATAATACTTAAACGAGGGCATCAGTGTGAAGTATTTACGCATGCGAGAACCTACAATCTTCATGTCAATGTCTTCCACATCTTCACCCGTCTGTGAATAACACACGATCGCACCTAAGGCAGCACGGGGATCGTTGAGATGATAGAAATACTCGACACTCAACGTACCGAAATCTTTCTGGTTCACCCATCTACGGCCCATCAACGAGTCGAAGATGCCGTTGGACAGACCATTACCAATACCGTCGCCCACGAGAGAGGCACCCAGACCGTAAGTGACACCAATCTCGTGTCTCAAGTCTTCAACCTTATTCTGTGCGTTCACACTCGCTGCAGTCATTACGATGACTACGACCATCATTAAAAACTTTTTCATAATTGTAACGTTATTAACTATAAACTATTAACTATAAACTATAAACTCTAAACTTATAAACTCTAAACTACAAACTATTTCAGTTTGGGTTTCAGTTCGTCGGGCGACTCCTTTGTGAACATGCTGACCTGCGGGCCATCCTTCGTGAAGAAGTCGGTAATCACCTGAGGCTCCAGCGTCAGCGAGGGATTGAAGTCGTCGCTCTGCATATAGCTGAGGATGGCCTGGCGCATCTGACGGGCCACCACACGACGGTCCAGATGGCTGTCGATATCCATCGTCGTCATCAGCAGTTTGCCCTTCAGCACCTTCGCCTCGACGAGCATGCCCAGCTTACGGCTGACGTGCCACGTATCAATGGGCTGGATGGGCGACTGATAGTCCGCTGGCAGTTCCATCAGGTTCATCACCTGGGCACGATTGAGAAGTTCCCACCAGTTCAGGTTGCTCCAGTCGTCGGTGGGGAAATTGTACTTGAAGAGCGGATGGTGCGTGTCGATATAGGCTCCTGTGGTATGCGGAGGACGCATCTTAAACCACGATGTGTTCCAGAACACGGGCAGATAATGTTGTACAACGTCGCTGCCCAAGCGCACCTTACCAGCTGCGGTCAGCAGCACTTTTCCACCCTGCTTCAGTACATTGACGGCCTTGGTATCGAAGGTATCAGTAATATACATATTATGACTCAACTCCTGCTCTCCTATACTGTCAGGATATACCCAGAAGTCCCAATGGTTCCAGATCTGCTTACCGATCCTGACGGAGAGCGTCAACTTACTGGGCTGACTGATGCTATCCAGCGGATAGACGACAGTACCTATCTGTACGTTCTTTCCTACCGCCATACTGTCTGACGACAGCGCACCGCCGGTAACTACCTGATCCCCATTCATGATGAGATAGTTCTTTCGGATTGGCGAGACGTTACCATAGAGGGCATTATACACCTCGACGGGTACCCGCAGCGTGTCGGCCGTCGTATAGACGAACTTGGGGAAGCGGGCCAACGGCACCAGCGGCGAACAGAACTCCCTCCACTCGCTGCTGTTGACATAGCCTTTCTCACGCCAGTGTACGTTGAGCGGTCCGACGAGTGCTGTTCCCTGTCCGCTGTAGTCGTTGAGCGACAGCAACTGGAAACCAGCATAGTCCTTCGTGCGGAGGTTACGCTCAATCTCATATTTATAACAGAGCGTCTGAAGCTTACCACTGGCCATGAGGAACTTCTCTGCCTGCTGTTCCATACCGTTGAAGCGCAAGAGGTCGCGGAAAATCTCGAAGTTGCGGGCTTTATAGACTCCCGTATACTCTGGAATCTCCCTGAAGTCGGGGAAGGCGCACCACTGCCCTTGCTCATGGGCTATGATCGGACTGTTATTGGGAATGCTGTCCTTATAGTTACGCGGGAAGGCTATCTGGTCAAAATAGTCATCATCGGCATGTGGGGCGTGCTTGTCCCAGTCGAGGCCTCGTGCCCCACCCTTCACATGATATTCCGACCCGTTGTCCCAGGCCCATCCACCACCTACGGACGCACCGCAATAGAGTTTCGACGGGTCGTACCGCTTCATCTCCTTCACCCAGTCGTTGCAGTATGCCACCCAGTCGCCGGCGGGCTCGTTGCCGGCAGCCATCATCACAAACGACGGATGGTGGCCGTAAGTGTCTATGATTCGCTTCGACTCCTCAAGCAGATACTCGTCGATCTTCTGTCCACGACGGAGTCGCACGCCGTGGTTCGGCCACGACGGGCCCTCTGGCTGGAGATAGAGGCCAAGTTTGTCGGCGGCAGCAAAGGCAGCCTCCGGCGGACAATAGGAGTGGAAGCGCACGTGGTTCAGGCCGTACTCCTTCAACTTGGTGAAGACGCTCATCCACGACGCCTCGTCGGTGGGAGGATAACCCGTCTCTGGGAAACAACAATTCTCCACCGTACCACGAAGCCATAACTGACGGTCGTTGATATACAACTGCCTGCCCTCGGCACTGATCTTCCGTATGCCGAAGGTGGTCTCGTAATAGTCGTCGCCCACGGTCAGACCTAACCTGTATAACTGCGGATTGAACTCATCCCAGGGCGTCATAGACCCTGTTGGGATGTGCAGCTTCATTGTGTAGCCCGTGAGGTTCTGAAACCACATAAAGGAGTCACCGCCTGCCTTGCTGTCGCCCTGAGGAATCGGGTCCACCAGCACCATGAGGTCATCATCGTAGTAAATGGGATTGAACTCACCGCCAAACTCTATAGTAGCTGTGATTACACCGTTCACTGGCTCTGGATTGACCTTCACCTGACGGATAAATATCTTGTTGGACTGGCCACGAAGCTCCATCTGTCCTGTGATACCATTCCAGTTGCCCTGTGTCTGGTCGGTCACGCTGTGGGAGTCCTGCCCGACACAGACATTCTCTATGCCGTTATAAACGCCTATGGCAATGATGTTACGCTGTCCTGGAACAATGAACTTCGTGACGTCATACTGATGGGGCGTGGAGAGCGAAGACCGTTGTCCTGCAAACTGACCGTTGACATAGACACGGGTCTCAATATGCGGACGTTCCAAATAGAGTGTCACGACATTCCTCGACCAGTCCTTAGGTATATAGACGCTCCGTTTATACCACGCCATTCCCACGAAGTGGCGTTCGGGCGTAAGGAAGAAGGGGAACTTCAGGTTGTCCTCCTGCCGATATTGTTCCATCCAGGGGTTGAAATAGTATGAAGAGTCGTAGGTCGAGCCTGTCCAACGGGTATCAACCGTCACCTTGTCGCCCTTACCGTTCGTCAGCAACGAGCCCGGCAGTATCGCATAGTCGTCATAACTGACGGAATCGCCGACGCTCAGGTCCCATGACCCTGCCAGACTGATAACTTCCTGCGCAAAAAGAAGCAAACCTATTATTGTCTTCATACCACAAATATCTTTTTTACCTTTTTACTTTTTTACCTTTTTACCTTTATAAATATAGATGCCCTTTCCAGGATGCTTCACACGCACACCCATCAGATTGTAACAGTCACCTGTCTCCTTACTCTTGTCTCCTGACTCCAGACTCCTGATCCCCGTCGGCTGGTACCCGCCAATAAAGTCCGGCAGATAGAAACCGAGGTGTGGCGGCTGGTTATATGCCGTATTCTGCCAGGCTACGGCCATACGGTAGGTATGGTCATGCATCAGCGTGGGGAAACGGTAATCGGTCTCATACGCTGTAGAGTAGATATTCAGCGTACTGCTGTCGTCTTTGCTCCATAGGATAATCTCCTCCCGCCAGTCGCCGAAGATGTCGGCCGAGAGACAAGGTGTGGCCTTTGTACCATTACAGGAAGATGAATTGCCCATTGAGACAGCACCTATGGCAGACAGGCCGGGTCCTAACATCAGGTTGCTCTTGCCGTACTTACCGATAGAAGTACCGTCAAGCAATTCATCAAACTCATCGCCATCCCAATACACACGGAAGTTCATCGATGGTTTTGAGCTACCGGCCTCTTTGCCTGTGACAGCATTGAACGGATTCTGGTTACGGCTTCCGCTGTTAAAGCCGCCATAGGAAGACCAAAACTCGTAGCCTCTGTCGGCCACGATGTCAGCAGCCAGACCGCGTCCGTTGTCCTGTCCCTTCTGTCCACCTTTCCAAATGATTTCTCCCGTAGCAGCATCATGCAGGTCCCAGGCGTAGTCACCTTTCTCTTCATGCACGTCAAAGAGTTCCAGTCCGGGACGGTCTGGGTCGATGTCAGCCAGATGGATGGCGTCTCCATGTCCATATCCTACGGCATAGAGCATCTTACCGTCATCGTCGAGGGCGGCAGAGCCCCACACGATTTCATCCCGTCCGTCACCATCTACATCGGCCACAGAGAGGTTGTGGTTGCCGTTGGCATACATCGTATAGCGTCCCAGTCCTGAGGTACACACCGTAGGACTGAAGGTTTCCGTCTTTCCGGCAGCATCCATCAGCGAATAACTGGTTTTCTTGTCTGAGCTGTGGAGCCAGCGGGTCTTCAGTTCCGTTCCGTCGAAATCGACAGCCCAGATGTAGGCAAAGGTATAATAACCTCTGCAGAACACGCCACTCGGAAGGGCATCGGGGCCTCCCAGATAGGCTACGGCAGCCAGATAGCGTTCCCCACGATTACCATAGTCACCACGGTCTTTCTTGCCGCTACGGTCGTCCCAGTTGAACGTTCCCGCAGCCTCGCTTAGCTCAGCTTTGGCGTTGCGGTTGGGATAGTAGGCGATGGTGTGGATAGCAGCCCCGGTCTGTCCGTCGAACACGGTGAGATACTCCTGTCCGCCGTTGACTCGTCCGGCTTCAGTACGCCAGTCCTTGGCGTTGTCGGCGGCCTTGATCAGTTCATCGGTAGCCACCTGATTCACATAGTTACCCTGTCCGTCCTTCGACCCTGGAGCCGTCTTGCACATCAGCTCTGCGCGTCCGTCGCCATCAAAGTCGTAAACCATGAACTGCGTGTAGTGGGCACCGGCACGAATGTTCACGCCGAGGTCGATACGCCAAAGCTTTGTCCCGTCGAGTTTGTAACAGTCAAGAAAGACATTATCGGTCTTGTCGCCCTGAGAATTGTCCTTCGAGGTCGAGGGGTCCCACTTCACGAAGATCTCATACTGACCGTCGCCGTCTACATCACCCACCGAGCAATCATTGGGTGAATAGGTGCCTCCCTGAACACCTGTCTCCGGACGGTCGAGTTTCAGTTCCAGATAACTCTTCGCCCAGGGCCTGACGACAGGAGAAGTCTCCACCACCTGACCATCCAGGCAGGTCTGTATCTGAAATACGTCGTCAACCGTTCCGTCGGTCGTCACGGATGTAGCTCCCGTAAGTTCTTCGGCCAAGATCTTCTCCCCGTTCTTTATGAGCCGGAAAGAGACACCGGCATCATCGGTGCCCAAGAGCCGCCAGCTGACGAACACCTTTCCATTCGTAGTGGGGAATGCCACCAGTCCACGATCGAGCTTTTCCATCTGGCTCTGTGGCGTATCCGTAGGTTTCTGTGCGGCTGCCCCCATAACAATTAGAGCCAGCCCACACATCAATACCATTTTGCTTAATAGTTTCATTTTTCCTTTACCTTTTTACCCTTTTACTTTTTTACCTTTATCTTGCCTTTCCAAATATAAATGCCCTTCCCCTTCGGCTCGCCGTTCAACTTCCGTCCGTCCAAGGAATACCAATTATCATTTGTCATTTGTCCTTTATCATTCAGACGCACAGCGTCGCTGATTCCCGTCGGGGTATCCGTCACGCGCAACTTGCCCTCCTTCTTCAGGAAATCCGTCGTATCCCAATAGAGTCCTTCCGGCAGCTCAGGCAGGTTGACGACAGTGTTCGATGTCGTCTGCAAGGCTCCGACCTTCCAGAACACCACCTCATCACCAGCCTTCAGTCCTGAAGCCTGAATATTAATCTCGCCTGTCACCATCATGGTCCCTTCCACATTTACCGGCGACACCTGGATACCAGCCCTGCCTTTTATCACTTTCAGATCCAGGACTTTTACCGTCGTAAGACCTTTGCCTGAGATATTAACCCCTCCTATAAGCCTTCCGATGCTGACGTCACGCCCATTATTCGGAAAATCGCCTCTGACAGTAGCCTTCCCCAACCCATACGAGTTGTTCCACTGGAGCAACGGATCATACTGACCGATTTTTGTCTTCAGGAAATTCAATTCCCCTTCAAACTGGCTCCAGTCGCCTTGCATATTGCAGCGTACACTGGTCACATGCACAACCAGGCTCCCTTTACCCATTAGTTTCCCTTTGTAGTCGCAACGGGAATCAAGGTACCAGTTCCCGCCACTTCCTTCGGGTACGACCATAGTCGTCGTGTTCGATGAATAGCTGCTGATATTATCGGGGTCCTTCAACGTACCGCCGTCAAGCACCACCGTATCCGGGTATTGATGAATATTACCGAGCTCGCCTGCCTGGACGATACCCTGATGGAGAACAAGCTTGCTGAACATACACGACCCGGCCAACACCAGTGTGCCGTCGCCGGTCTTCTCCAGATAAGACTTACCCGTCTGACTGATCTTTCCCTTCACGGTCAGCGTCCTTACAGGCAGGGCTATCACGCCACCGCCTTCCCCAAGAGTCAGGTTCTGGGAGGTTGTCACATCAGACTGATTCACCATCAGCGAGAGTCCACCGCCGTGCTGCAGGGTCACCGGATTATCAACACCTCCCAAAGCCCCGTATTCGGCACCGTCGGAATGAGCCAGAGCCGATACCGTGACCGTGCCGCCGTCAATCACGACGCCACCGGTAAACTTGTTCACATTGCGGATAGTCAGATTAGCTGCGCCCGTCTTGAATAATGTAGTACCGCCAATAATACTGCCGTTACCGTACAACGTAAAGTCGTGGTCCTCATTGGCAAAGACGACACTCGACGGAGCCACGTCTTCCCTGATATCTACCACATTCGCATATGCTCCGTCATCAAAAGTTACCTTATCGCCCGTCACAAAGGCCCCCTTCGTTCCGTCGGGCAACAGGAAGTTCTCCGTATTGTTAAAGTCCCATATATAACTATCATCGCCTGTCCACCTTACATCCAAAGGCGAGCGGGTGGCTTGCAGAACCAGATAGATGCGTGAGAAGCCATTCTCATTGGTCTCTTTGGTGAGATAGCATTTCATGCCGTCAAGTCCTTCTATGACAACATCCTCGAGATTTCCGACGAACTCATTCGCCTGCAAGATTTCATACTTCCCTTCAGGCATACTGGTCTGACCGTCCTCCAGATTAGTGACGAAACGGAACACGGGTGCCTTGTATTTCGGACCATTCTCCCAGTCCTTGGTCTCAATGACCAGTTTCCAGGCCCCTATCCCATCACATACATTATGGTCAAAGTCTTCCTTTTTACTGAACAAATCCAACTCAAGTACTGAGCCAAAGCCCAGCTTGAGTGTATCGACGCCCATGCTTCCGTAGCCATGATGACCGCCAGGTCTGATGACGGAACCATATTCTGCCTCAATATCATGAAAAAGCGTCCCTGAGTCAGGTGTGGTTTCCATTTTGGCAAAGCGGTTCAGCCAGAGGCGGCTATATCGTAGGCCCTTGCTGAGCACCACAGTACCAGCCCAGACATCCGTCGGACCTCCATAGCTCTGTATCCCGTCACCCTCCAGCATGAGTATGCCGTCGCCCTGCTTCACAAGGCGGATGTTGCTCCCGGAAAGATCTCCCAAGGCAGTCTTTTCCATCCTGAGGGTATGGGTATAATAGCCGTATTCTATGTTGTCGTTATCGTCATGACCCTGAACCCACGACGGAGCGTTGTCGATGATAACGGCAGGCTGGCAGGGTTCTGTCACGGTCACTTCCATATCAGCAGTCTCAGCCAGCAGCACCTGAGCCCCATTATGCTCGTTGGAGAGAGTGCCGCCATTCTTGATTTCCACCCTTCCCGTCATCGTCAGTGGCGGCGGAGCCTGAGTGATGCCCTCCAGTTCTCCGAGGAAATAACTCACGTGAGGTGGCTGGTTGTAGCCGCACATCTGCCAGGCCATCGCCTGACGATACTGGTGGTCGTGCCATAGCGTGGGGATGCGCCTGTCGGTAGGGATCGTCGTGGTGTAGATACGGATCTTGTTATCCTTGGTACGGGTGATGACCTCCTCGCGCCAGTCACCCAGCACATCACCCTGATAGCAGGGCGTTCCCTTCGTGTCGTTGTTGGTCATCGAGCCCTTCAAGGTCTCTATCACGCCCTTGCCATATTTATAGATGGTGACTGCCGTATTCTTGCCCTGACTCGAATAGTCCTGAGTTTCCTCCAGCAGGTCACCGTCCCAGTAGATGCGGAAGTTCTGGGTGATATTGTTCTTCGTCCCACCATCCAGCGGCCCGTTGATGACCGAGCTGATCAGCCCCGGATCGCGGCTTGACACACCCTGACAGCCGGGATAGTCGTCGCTGAAATTGCCCATCATGGCCCGTCCGTCGTCATCGCCTGCCGTGTAGCGATAGTAGATCTTTGAGGTTGTGCCGTCGCGGAAGTTATTGCCTGGCTTGTCCTCGTTGCAGGCGAAGATCTCCTGTCCGTGGACGTAGGGATTGAAGTCGCCCACATGATGGGCATCGCCGTGACCCAGCCCCGTTGTCGAGAGGCCGTGTCCGTTGTCGTCGATGACCATCGAACCAAACACGATCTCGTCGCGCCCATCCCAGTCCACATCGGCCACGCTATAGTTGTGATAGCCCTGACCGTACCATGATGAGCCGGGGGTATTGCAGCTCCAGCGCCAACGCTCCGTCAGCTCGTGGGTCTCGGGATTCACGTCGAGCGCCACCATCTTATGACGGGTATAGATGCCACGTGCGAGGAAGAGGCTCGCCTTGCGGCCGTCGAGACAGGGTGCGCCGAAGAAGTGCTTTGTCGAGCGGTGACCGTAGCCGTCGCCCCAGGCAGCGTTCAGATCCGTCTCCCCTGCCTCCAGACGCTTCAGGGGATAATCCATCACCTGATAGGGTTTGCCCGTCGCACCGTTCATATACACCAGGAACTCTGCCCCTTCGTGAACGAACCATTGGCTGCTATTGGTAGAGCCAAGATAGTTCTTCGTCTTGTCACCGATCTCGTATGCCTCACCGTCGGCCATGTGGATCACCGTACCGTCGGAGGCTCTTATCACAGCCTCTGCCCGTCCGTCCTGATCCCAGTCGTAGGCGATGATGTTCTGTTCGTTGTTCTGGAAATCGGCCATGTTCGGTCCGAGATCGATCCACCAGAGCCGCTTGCCATTCAGTTTATACACCTCTATGATAAAGTACTCACCTTCATAGCCGGCCTTCTGATAGCTGGTACTGGCCCAGCTCTGATTGTCGAACTTGATCAGGATTTCCAGTTCCCCGTCACCGTCCACATCGGCACAACAGGCATCATTGGGCACATAGGTCGACTTCAGATCGCCGTGGTCGGGCGTAATCTCCAGCCAATACTGCGCCCACACTTCTGTATCCTTCTCTCCTTCTCTCCTTATTCCTGTCTCCTGTCCCCTGACTACTGCTTTCACCGTATACTTACTCGTTGCCGTTCCGGCGGCATCGATATAGTTCGACACCGTGAGTGGCTCCTGGTTCACCTTCACGCCGTCGCGATAGAGATTATAGGTCACGTCATAGTATTCTTCGACCAGTATGCGCCAGGAGCAGAACACGCCGCCATCAGTCTGAATGGCCACGAGTCCACGGTCCAAAGCGTCTGTCATCCGCTGCGCCACAGCAGACGCAACGGACATACTGACCAACACTATTGTCAATAGCAGTTTCTTCATTTCAACACGTATAAATAACACACCTTTTGGTTTTTTGGTACAAAAGTAGCAAAAATCAACTAATCCACCAAATAAAAATCATAAGTTATAGTTATTTAATCACTAAATATAGCTATTGTTTTTCATAAATGCTCATTTTTTCCGTCTTGATTCTCCTTTGCCACATCGCCTAACGTGTAATAGCCAGCTTTCAGCAGAGGAAAAGGCATGGTTTTGATAAGATGTCTTAACCTTACGGAAACCTTAGGGTAACCTTACGGTAACCTTAGGGTAAAGGCAGCCATACAGATGCCACCACCAAGCAGCTCTCTCCAGTCTTTTCGGATAACAGCATGCACCTCAATTCTCTTGAACTCATCCTAACGGACATCCAATGGTTCCGTCAGTCCCTGTCACGCTAGGATATAATGTGACAGTCACAAATTGTCCAGACCCCGATATGACACGTGAGTTAACTCAAAACATCGATCGAGTTAACTCAAGCGACAAATCGAGTTAACTCAGCTGTTTCACGTGTGAGTCAAATTGGACAACAAAGAAGGTTGTGAATAGGTAACGGACACAAGAATGGATCTTACTGTTGTGCTGATGCCTTCTTCGGGTCGTGGAAGGCATCCTTTACAAGGTAAGAAAGCATCCTTTACAAGGTAAGAAGGCATTCCTGATAGGGGTTAAGGCCTAACCTGGCAGGGACTTAACCCTATCCTTTCAACCGTTCGGCTATACTCAAACAACCGTTTGCCTATACTCAAACGGTCGTTCGCCTATACTCAAATGCAGGAGCACCATTTTTGCATGGGTGTAGAGTGGGTGTAGAGTGGGTGCAGACTTTTTGCAAAGTGTGCACCCCAAAATAGCTCTGATAATCAGTAGATTAACCCAAAAAGGTGTAGGGGGGCATAGTTCTTACCGGTTTTTGCGCTATATGTATGAGTAAATCATGGGGACAGATTCTTTTGAAGTTCAATCACCTCTTATCCCCGATCTTATTTACATCCCTATTATAATGAGGCCAGGATATCCTTAGCTGGGATGTATTCAATCTCGCCCTCGGTGTTTGAAACAACGACAGTTTCATTGTGCAGCGCCTTTTCTTCCAGCATTCTTTTATGCGCCAATTTCAGGCCTTTGTCCAGTTTCTGATCAAGGTCTCTATACTCTTTTTCTGACATATGCATCTATTTTTTCGTATATTTCTTTATTATAAACAACAGTATGATCATTTGATTTGCCAGAGGCTATTTTCACTCTATCAATCCCGCTGTTGTCAAATATCGCCCAGTAATCGACAATTGGCATAAATAACTTGAAAAGATTGTTGATGCCTGCCGTGTAACGTCTTTCGATAATGTGCCGCTGATGATAAAAAGGTTCTTGCTCATCACTCATTCAATTTTCTGCAAAGTTAGAAACTTTTTTCTTATCATATTCCAGAGTCAGGGTTATCTTAATATCTTTTAAGAAAAAAACTGCCCGGACTGGGGGAGTGCATTTGAGTGTAAGTGCGCTCCCCTTTAGAAATCATCTAATATGATGGATATCTCTCCACCCGATCACTTGGTTACGTCGTTTTTTAACCAGATTTTTCCTCTTCATGCGACATCTGTGTCAAGGTTCCGGCTCGTTGTTACAATATGGCCTCCGTGTCGCTACAAACTCGAACGAAAAACACAAAAAAAGTTGGAACGAGCTGAAATCCGCCGTAACTTTGCATCAGAAATCAGAAATGATATCGATCTTTGACTTACTGATACAAAAGAAATATAAAGGTTTGACAATCAGCATTTTGAGTGCTTACCACATCAGTCTCTGCCCTGACTGAATCCCCAAAAAGGGCAAACAACAAAACAAAAAAAAGAATTAAATAATAAATAAGTATAAACAATTAAAATTTTACAATTATGACAACAAAAAAGAATTTGGTAAAGCAGGTGCTCATGAGCATCCTTACCGCAGGTATTTTCAGTTTCTCATTCAGTCTCGTTTCTTGCAGCGATGATGAGTTGGTAGATAACGGTTTGGGCGTCGAAACAGTGCATGAGCAGGATTACAACGGGCCGCTACAGGAACCCTACGGACTATCCTTCTATGACTTCCTGTCAGGCGATGACGTGACGATCCTCAACGCCGACACAACACAGATATCTGTTAGCAAGGCACTGGCCGACAAGCTGGGCATCCAGTCGTTCATAGGTCACCCGATGGGTATTTGGGACAATCCCGAGCACCGCGCCTATCTGCGCCGCGCCACCAGTGAGAAGATCGAAGGCGACCGCTACATCCTCCAGGTTACCCAGTCTTCCATCGCTGAGGTGCTGAATGGAAATGACAAGGAATATAAGCTGAGTACCGAGGTCTACGTCAACACCGACCCTGAATCAACCCGCACCCGTGCTGCCGAGAACAACACACCGGAGTATGCAGCCCGCTACGTCGACGAGAACAATGTGATCCACCC
>JAEEGJ010003917.1_pt1 | contig 53219 bp, 56 predicted proteins | sample 8958761 | NCBI WGS metagenome assembly JAEEGJ01 (sample SAMN16246546, study PRJNA631951) | gut metagenome | biome: gut microbiome; feature: rumen; material: RS-attached | host: Bos | place: Iran: Karaj | collected 2018-10
TTCCTCCAACCGCCGGATGCGTTCGATACGGCGACGGCCCAGGAGTATGCGCTGCGCCTGAGAATCCCCCGCCGAACCGCTGACCGATACCTGGCTGAATGGAAGAAGACCGGACAGCTGGAGAAGCTGGCCTTTGGCAAATACTGCAAGAACCTCAATACCTAAGAAAATGAAACACAACAACTTAATACATAAAACCCACAAGACTATGAAGATACTCATTGACAACGGGCACGGCTGCAACACGGCCGGCAAATGCTCCCCGGACGGCCGGTTCCGGGAATACGCGTGGGCACGGGAAATCGCCCGCGCCATCGTCTCAGACCGCCAGGACCTGGGCTACGATGCAGAACGCATCGTGCCCGAGGAGTACGACGTCAGTCTCTCCGCCCGCTGCCAGCGCGTGAACAGCTGGAGTGACGAACTGGGCAAAGGCAATGTCCTCTGCGTCTCCATTCACGTGAACGCTGCCGGCAACGGTGACCGCTGGTACAACGCGACCGGATGGAGCGCATACACCTGTAAAGGCCAGACTACCAGCGACAAACTGGCCGACTGCTTGTACAAACAAGCCGCACTTTGGCTCCCCGGACACCATCTGAGAATGGACTATTCGGACGGTGACCCGGACATAGAGGCGGATTTTGCGATTCTCAAGAAGACTGCATGTGCCTGCGTACTCACGGAAAACGGCTTCCAGGACTGCGAAGAGAGCCTCCGGTTCATCGAGTCAAACGAGGGCAAAGAGGCCATCATCGGACTCCATGTTGACGGGATATTGGACTTCATTGACCCGGACAGACCGTATGGTTTCAAGGAGTTGATGAGGATGCGGGAGCGCGGAGAGATGCCCGGACGGGGCCGGGGTTGATATACCTAAAGTGTTACTTGATATATTTGAGTATAATTTATTGATTTTACGAAAATTTCTTCAAATTATTCTTTGATTTTTCAAAAACATTTTCTTACATTTGCGGTGGGGTTTGGATATGGCGATATCCAAGCCCCTTTTGCATTGAGCCATAGCCGAACCCCTTTGTTTAATTGAACTAAGACTTTAAGTGCTATGATAGCTCTTCCTTCAATTGCCTTCGGCGGCTTTTCGGGCTCTGCAAAAGGGGTGACGGCCAGGTACCAGGACGGCCGAAGTATCCTATCCCTGAAGTCCTACCCTACCGGTGAAACTACCATTGCGCAGCTGGCGCACCGAACCAATTTCAGCAAGATCAACAAGAGTTATAAGCTCCTGAGCGACGTCCAGATGAGGGCGTGGGAGAACCTTGCAGAACACGCCAGCGGCCAGAGCGTCTTTGGACAGAAGGCCAAACTCACCGGCGCCAATCTTTACCTTCGCTTAAATTCAAACCGGGTAATGGCCGGTGAGACAATGCTCCTGGATGCGCCCCAGCAGATTGCCTATGTGCCGGAGGTGGAATATGACAGCGTGAGCGTTACGCCGCAGCTGATTGTATTCGGTGGTATCAAGCATCAAACCGCACCCTACAAGATGGTTGTGAAGATGTCCGGCTCCCAGAGCCGGGGTATTTCCAACGGCTGGAGCAAGACCGTCATTATCTCAAGTGAGGTTGAAGATGACTGGGGCGAGGCAGACGTTACGGCCCTCTATCTTAAGACCATTGGTGTGGAGCCCACGCCCGGCCAAAAGGTGTTCATCGAGTGCTACTGGCTGGACACCTCCAACGGTTTCACAGGACAGGTGTTCAGGGATTCGGTGATTGTGACTGGCGAGTCTTCTTATACTCCTCGCAAGCGCGTGACGATGGACCGGCTTAACCCGGATTATGAGCTGCACGTTTCTTCTATTGACGTGGACTTTTCTTCTGGTGGTCCCGTGGTACAGTATGACGTGATGTGCCTGGGTCATAGCAACATTGCGTCTTCTGAGGCCTATCTGGATCAGGATCTTCCGGAGGAACTCCGGGGCACTTCCTGGGCGCTGGGGCGTGGCAACGGCGAAGATGGCAAGCTGGTGGCCCAGTCCTACGTGATGTGGCTGTACGGTGCTTACTACAGCACTCCGGCCAGAATTACTTTCGCCCATCGCGGCGGCTATTATGTCAAACCTACCGAGGTCTTCGGGCCTGGTGTAATCTACTAGTCAGGCTATGAATTTCAACTCAACAGGCAACAACTTTGGAAGCGGCTCCATCAGTTTCAAGTCACATCAAGAGCAGAACTTCGTAGTCCTGAACGCGAAGTTTACCTACAATCCCGAGTCTCCTGAGTACCAGGCAGCGGATGTTTTGGAAATCTACGTCCCGGACCTCTCCATCGAGCGCAGCGCCATTGCCGGTGTATTTATGCGGTTCGTTGACCGGCGGGACAGCTATGGGTACGTCTGGGATAACAGCGGCGGGACGGTTCTCAAGTCGTGGGTGAAAGACAAGAACACGCTCTGCATTGAGAAACTCACCAACTTTGACGAAAAAGGAGAGATTACCATCTACGTCCTTACCTTGTATACGATGCTCGGAAGAGGTAGCAAACCCATCAAAGGCACGCGTACCGGCCTTCAAATTATACAAGAAGAGCAGTACCTCTATTGGCGAAGTGAATCGTTCTTTGCAACGTTTGACCACTGGGTATTCTTGAATATGCTGTTCTCCAGCTGCTCATATACTTATCGCGGTCAGCCCTGGGAATGTGGCATAGAGGGTTTCCCTACAGATGTTACGGCAGACCTTCCTTTCTGTGGTGGCGGTAATCAATACAACCCAACGGTAGATGGCATCAGCGAGGCCCATATTGAAAATGGTGTATTCACTTGCCCCCAAAGGACCGACGGATTTGAGAACACGGGGCACGACCCGTTCATCTTCGCATTCCTGGTCCGAGACAACTAATGCCTTATGTCAGAGAAACAGCGCATAGAACTCACCAAGCTCCAGGGCGGCATAGCCATCGCCAGTTTCAGCAGCGGCGTGGCCATTGCGGCCGTGTGCCTGTTTCTCATTCATCCCCTTGGCGAAATCAGCAGCAGCGCCATCATCATCGTGAGCAACCTGCTTGTGCTCTGCGGCGCCATCCTGGGCGTGAAGGCCAGTATGGATGCCAAGCTCACGAAGATGGAAGCGGAGATTCACGGGGTGGCCGGGGAAATGGCCGTCCGGCCCGGACATGACAAAAACCAGAACGACTTATGAAAAGGCTAGCTACTGCCCTACTGCTCTCCTTGCTCGTTTCCGGCTGTTGCGCTCTCCGGCAGATTGCGCCTTCCGTGACGGACAGTACCCGGGTCGAGGTGAGAACTGAGACCAAGTTCATCCACGATACGGCCTGGGTAGAACTGCCGGCCATTGTGGAAAGGATAGCCACTCCGGACACCACCTCAACGCTCGAGAACACCTACGCCAAGAGCGAAGCGACCGTCACGGCCGGCATCCTCCGGCACAGTCTGGAGACCAAGCCGGCTAAAGTGCCAGTTGAGGTGAAGACGCAGATTGTGTACCGGGACAGCCTGGTTTATAAGGACCGCATCGAGACGAGGACCGTTGAGGTGGAAAGGGAGTTGACTGCCTGGCAGAAGGCCAAGATGAAACTGGGCGTTGCGTTCCTGATTATCCTCTGCATTGCTTTACTATATCTATTCCTCTATATCTATAACCTTTTTAATCTCAAACGCTTATGAAGTATATCCCTAGCATCGCCTTCGAGGAGATGAGCGGCAGCGCCAAGGGCGTGACCGCTGCAAAGAACAAGGGTCGCAAGTTCATCAAGAACCGCGGCTACGGCGGCCGAATCGGAACTTCCGACCAGGCTAAGAACAAAGGTGTCATGAAGATGATCACGACCAGCTGGAAGGGGCTCACCAACGAGCAAATCCTCGCCTGGAACAAACTGGCACTCAGCCAGGAAGCCAAGTCCGTGATGGGCACCAAGGCCAAGATTTCCGGCCTCAACCTTTTCCAGCGCCTCAACTTCTGGGTCGTGAAGCTCGGCGGCAACATCATGACGACGCCGCCCACCCTCTCCGGCGTGGAGACACCCTCCACCGCGACCGTCACCTGCACCAGCGCGGCTTTCACCTTCCAGCTGGACCAGGCCATCGCCGACAACGGCGGCATCTACCTGATCATCCAGGCTTCCGAGGGTCAGTCCAACGGCGTGACCCGCGGCTACGGAAAGGCCGTCCAGATCAAGGCCGTGGAGGAGCCCACCGGCGCGGCCATCGACATCAAGAGCGACTATGAGGCCAAGCACGGTGTGCTGGGCTCCGGCGCTCCGAAGGTGTTCCTGAAATATTTCTACGTGAACTCCGCCACCGGCGAGACTTCCGTTCCCATGCAGGCCCTTGCCAAATGGGCGGCCGCAGCTGCTCCTGCAGAGCCCGAGGGTGGTGAAGGCGGCGGCGATTAATCCTCCACCGGCCGGGGTCCGGTCTACCCTACCCCCATTCGTTCCAAACTCTATTTTCGACCTCCGCCGTCGCGAGACGCCGGAGGTTTTTGTTCAGTATAGTGGATAAAAAACGGCTTTTTTGTGCAGTATACCGTCAAAAATGAACAAAATCACGCAATCAGCGAGACAATGAATCTCACAAACGGTTCAATCTCCTCTTCAACACTAGCCTTCTCTAACGATGCCATATACTCATCACGGCGTTCCATTGGAACGACAATCCAAGGATAACCGCCCGTTACCAGTTGGCTGTTCATTGTGAACCTAGCCGTACGGCCGTTGCCATCCATATAAGGATGGATGTATACGAAGAAGAAGTGACCCAGTACAGCCCTGACAAAAGCATCCGGTTCCTCCTGCATCAACGTAGACAAAGCCGTCATGGCATCCAGCACCGCATCCGGATTGAGCGGCACGTGCATCGAGTTCCGGATATACACCTGATGCGTACGATACCCCACCAGGTCCGAGGCCTTAATAATGCCGGCGCGAATGCAAGGTTCAAACAGCTGGAAGTGCCAGCTCTGATGGTTCTTGACATACATCTTAGCGGGATCATCTCCTTCCAGGGCCGACGCCACCGACTGCTTCAACAGTTGATATGCCTGGTAGTAGCCACGTGCCGCCAAGGCGTTCTTGCGTTCCTTGTCTTCTTCATCATTCTTGGGGTCCCAGTTCCCGCTTCTTACTTTCTCCAACAAGCCCTCAGTAATCTTATAGCCCTCAATGGACAAGGAGTTATAACTATCCTTGATATATGTGGCGTCCATCATGGACAGAATGCTCTCTGCATCTTGAGCTACCGGATGCAATCCTGCTGTCTCAATGGCAGCAACTACCTTCGGACGCATCTTCATCCACATCAGACGAAGACGTGAAGCATAGGGCGATGGTTCAAAATGATCCAAACGAATATCCTCCTCAAACGGATTCTCCTCCTGGACCGAATGCCCCACCTGCTTCATCATTGAGAGCAGCTGATCTGCCATTTCATCCCGGCCGATGGAACGAAGGGCACCGGCAACACGGCCAGCCCTTGACGTATAGCCGCCATCCATGGCCGCCGTGACAACCGGCGTAACATCGCGAAGTGATGCCAGGCAAGTTCTTGCTTCCAACGCATTGCGCCGATAGTAATCCGGACCAACCAATAGCAGCGCATAGGAAAGCGGATAGAGGTGAACACCATAGTGTGGCTCTACCTCAACAGACTGAGGAAGCGAAGCCTTGATATCCAGGAGCGACGTGCCGAAAGGCAGTTGAAGGATATTGTTGGCCGCAGCGTCGCTGCGGACAATCAACTGCTGAGGCACCACGCTCTTGCAGCTGTAGAAATACAACGACAACTCAGGAGACAGACACCAATTGTCTCCGAACTTGCTATTAAGATATTCAACAATGAAGTACCAATACGACACATACCAGACTGTCGAGTCTCCCTCGCTTCCCGGATAGCATGGGATATACCACCCCTTGATGACCATCTTGAGATAGCCACTGTCTACGAGCCTCTCTGTATGGGTGCGTCCCAGCGTATCAGCACCATGGATGACCAGGTTCTCACCGTGGGCATCCTGATACTTTTTGAGCAGAGCCATCGACTCAGCCTGCTTTTCTTGAATGGTTGCCATACTAGTCTATTTGGGTCTAAATCTATTAGTTTATTTTGTTGCGAAAACATTAGTTTATTTTGCAGAGCAACTGCAATCCGCGTTGCAAAGATACAACAAAATAACTAACAAACAAACATATATACATACATTTCAGCCAAAGACACTTATTAAGCAAAGATAACTAACCTCATGAAAAACCAATAAATTCATTAGTTTATTTTGTTGTGGAGTTATTAGTTTATTTTGCAGGGCGCCACTCGGTTTCTAGCAAAGGGCGGGTGACAACGGCTTTGCAATTGAAGACCTTGAGTATGCGGCGAAGGTAATCAAGTGGCAGCGTCCTTTCACGATGACCAATGTGGCCAATGACGCCCTTTTCATCCTTCATGGGCTCTGCATCCTTGTCCAAACCTAGCTCTTCCTTTGTCTCAATGAGAACCTGGTTCACATAGCAGCTACAAGCTCGAGCCCAGGAGGATTCCCGTTCTTGAGTCCCCAAAGCTCCTAAGGCTTCATCCACGACAGCACTATAGTCCTTGGCCACGCACTTCCCTATCACGTGCTCCCAACGCAATTGCTCCAGCTCCTCCAGCGGCAATGGTTTAGCCTTCTGCCCTGACCGTTTCAATCTCCGGCCATGCAAAACCACAATACTATCTGCGTTGACATAGAAGTAAATAGCCTCCGTGCAACCGAACAGTTGTGTCCTCAACATATAGAGACTTCCCTTCACCTGCTTGATAAACGGCACATCAAAGCTACCCAGTCTGCGGAGCAGCAGTAGACCGTAAAGCACCTTAATCCTGAGCCGACGATCCACCCCGGCCAGATAGGACTCAAACTGGTCTCCGCAAACGTAAAGCAGACGCTCTGCCGACAAATCCGGGTGATAGTTGATCTCAATGCAATCTGCCGGCGCCACTTCTTCTGCCGACAATACGGATATCTTCTCAATAATGTACGGGATAGTTTTACCCTTATATCCCTTCTCCGGCATCTCCCGATAGACCATCGGATCATGCGGTTGGAAGGGGGCACCGTCTATGATATTGAGATTCTCGTCCACGTGGAAAGGCTTCTGACAAAATGCCTGGTTCAACCTGCGGAAATGTTCTTCCAACGGCAATTCCTTCATCTGCTCCAGGGTACGGGGTCCTGTATGGCAGTTGCCACGTATTCCACGAATTGTCTCCAGCTCATGAAGGATATCCATGTGCGTCAGATGGATTTGGCTTTGACAGAATGCATCGCAGAGCGGCACCTCCTCCGTCACACCCGTACGCGAGTTATACAAGCAAACCGTCCGGGTAATGCCACAGAACCTCAACAGCTTCTGAATCATCTTGTTATACGGTGCGTTGTAGCAGCCGAAAAAGTAATCGAACTGCGTCCGCATCAGAGTATCAAACGCAATCCGGACAATGGGAACCCGGATGCTGGATTCATAGCCCTTATGCCGATTGTCAACGTGCGTATAATATATATAAGGTATCCCCTCCTTGGACACCGCAATGTTCGAGAAGCCCAGCTTCTTGAAGTCCTCTCCCCTGCAGCCCAGACAGCAATGAAGGATGAAGGCGTACCGGGTGGGCGCCAGGCTCTCCGGTACCGGCGTATTCAGGACCTTCTGGAACTCATCCATCGTGAGCGTCAGCGGGTCTCCATGTATTTCCGAGTACTTCTTGAACTTCTTCGGTTCCATCCACGACACATAGTCAGCATAGGGAGACTTCTCAATCTCTCCAAAACTGACCAGATCCTGCCAGAATGCCTGAAAACAAAGGAGCACTTTCTGAAGCGAGAGTTCCTGCAAACGATGCTTGGGCCATTCGGAGTTTCTTGCAAAGTCCCGCGGATACAGACTGGCGTACATGGGGTCTTCCGCATACAGATACTCGTCGATGCAAAACTTCTCGAAGTCCACCAGCATTTCCGTTGTAAACTCCCGAGGCAAGATATCCGAACGCTCCCGAATGACCAGGTAACGCTCCAGCTTACCAGCCAACGCCCTGGCATCTGCATACCTGCGGTCACTGATTCGCCCGCAGTCATGCTCTTCATTACTATACAAACGGAACCGAGGCACCAACGTCATATCCTCTACTGACTGCGGTTCCGGATTCTCCTTCCTGAGCAAATTCTCAAACTCAAGCTTGAGCCGGGTCAATGTAATCGCTTCCCCGCGCTGGCGGATATTCAGGCAAGCCACGCTTAACAGCTCGCGGTAATGAATAATCTCCTGCTGCAGGGCCTCTTTGAACGAAGTCACACAAGGCTGCAGGGAACCATCCGGCGCAAAAGGCATCAGATCAAATGCCTGCACCTTCTCACCGGTATCAAACAACATGTCCAACTCCTTACCATCTTGCACACGGAAGCGCAAGTTCACCTCTCCGGTCCGATTATTACGACCCTTATATAATACAACCTTGATCATAGCAACACTTATGAAAAATTAAACTGCAGACAATATGGGTGCTTCTGGCTCCGGTAACCCGTAACTTCATCCAGCAAGACAAAGTCTCCCAGTACCTGAACCACCGGCAAGCCCTCCACCTCCGGCCAGACATCCAGCCAATCCGGAACCATCATAACTACAGATGAACTCACGCAAGAGCCCGTTGCCAACACGGTTCTTTTGCTGATACGCCCATCATTCCCCTTCCCCGGCCGCAACACCTTGAAAGTGCCGTACAACCAGTACCGCGCCCCGTCCACGAACTCCAGGCCGGACACGGAAAACCGCAACTCCAACTTCCCCTCAACATCCGATGCGCCAAGCGCCTGAAGAGCAAACGGAGGGAAAGATTCAAAAGGGACCGGCTCCGGCACGTGCTCCCGACCAAACGTATAGAATCCGTGATACGCCGACACGAACAAGTTCTGCCCCGAGATCCAGGCCAGATGGTCGAACGGCGGCCGATGCGGTTCCACTTCCGCACCATAAGCATTCCATACTTCCTGTACCTCATGCGGCACTGTCCTCCAGGCAGCCAACGCCCGACGATGCACTTCCAGATGCGCCGCCTGAGCCGGCGTGGGCGTCCTTCCCACATGCACCTTCTTCCGGAGATAGACTTTTCCGTCACGGTGTACGGCCGTGACATCCCCGGCCGAACCGAAGACATCACTGACCAGCACCGATGGTTTGAACTCTGTTGCCATAGTAGTGGAGGATTAAGGGGTGACACATACAGGGTGAGGACCGGAGAGGGAGACCTCTTGTTCTTTTGGGTACGGGCATATAAAGTCAATATCAGAGCCGTACCCGGAGACGTGCTCGTGTTTCATCCACGAAGCCGACGGCCGGAGGAGATTTTCAAACCCGTGGTCATTGTCTATGTACGCCGCCGGGTCTGACATACTATCCCAGTCCATCCCGAAGATGATGGTTTCCGGCAGGTCCTGGAACTTGAACTTCTTGAACGGAATGCCAGACAGCCACAGCGCCAGAATCAACTCCCCGGCCTGCAGCTCCCCCTTGGTGTACGACTCCGGACACGCATGCAGCTCCCGCACCAGCGGCAGCACACTCTCGATGTCCGCCTCACAGTCAAACCCGTCAATCTTCACGAAGTACCGCAGCGCAGTCTCCCGAATCTCAGCCAGCTTCTGAAGGTCAAAGTCCTGGATCTCGAAGTCATCACCATCGGTAAAGCCCTCCGGCTTCAGCCCCTTCAACTCCGGCACATCCCCCGAGTGCCCTACCATCTGATACCACATGTCATCCTTTGGCGTATCCGGATACAACCCACCGACAAAGCGGTTACGGTCTCCGACATACTCACTCTCCTGCATCTTGAACGTCTTTTGAATTCTACACTGTTTCATAGCTCACACATTTAAAGGTTTCTATATTTCCACGTCCAGGCCCTTACGGCATGACCGGCCCGACCGGTCACCTCCTGCCTGCGACAAATCATACTCTTCTGCTCACGGATAGCCCGCACCAACTCCCGTGTAACCGACACCCCAACACCCGCCTCCGGAGCCTCAAACGAAGTCACCCCCAGCGACCTCATATTCAACTCCGACAACCGGCGCAATCTCTCTTTCTTACTCTGGTCCATAACGTCCATTTCTTATATCTTTCTGTATACAAGATACGAAATTATTCCGACATTAACAAATTTATTTTCAGTAACTTAACTAATATTTTTCGCACAACCGAGCATAAAAAAAGCAGCGGCTCTGCCGCTGCCCAAAAGGTATATATATTTATCCCGGATACTGTCCCCTCGAGCGGGGTAGGACGTTCCACTCCCCACTGACGCCCGGGCGTAAGCTCTAAAGTAGGCCTTGGTGGTTTAGAGTCTCAAAGGCGGGCCGGTCGAGCGGACCACCAACGTAGCAGATCCCCACCAACCTAGAAGCGGGCCCCCGGCTTTGAGTCTCTAAACCACCAAGGGCCCGGAGCGACCAACGGGAGCGGAGGGTGGCCCCGGAGGCGGTCTGGCGCGTGGGGCGCTGACGGGCTTTGACGGCGCAAGGTCTGGGAGACCTCAGGCTCCCAGACCCCGGCAAAGACCGCCAGTTTGTGCGTGAGGCAGACGGCCTCCGGGGCCCGGGCCGGCACGGCCCGTGACAAGGCTGATTCGAAGGATAAACGCTAATGGCCGAAGGCCCTGCACAGACGCTCCCCCACCGGCGCAGTCTTTGGCGGTTTGGCCACCGCACAAACCGACAATGTCTGCGCCAGCGGCCGGAACGGCCGCCTCCTGGACGCCCGAAGCATCTTTGACGGGCTCGCCCCGGCAAAGTTGCTGAGGAATAGCGGCCAGGTTGAACAAGCCGAAGGCTTACTGAGGAGCGGAGGCAGCAAAAGCGGTGTGGCTGGCTTTGCCTGACACACGGCTTTTGATGACGGAGCGACCCAGCAGCGGAGCTGCGGGAGGCGGCAGGATGCCCGCACTGCGAATATGGCTGAAAGCGAGGGAAAACCCTGGCACGCCACGGACAGCATACGTGCCTTGCACTTTTGGGGCGGGGGTCCCCGAAAGTGCGGAGTTTTGCGACGGACCAGGGCCGGGGATGGCCCTGGAGCAAAACTCCTTCCTGCCGCCGACTACGACCGGGCGGGGCAAACGGATGATGGTGATTCGAAGAGACTACGGAGAACTTAACATAACGACTAATTGTATAACCCGCAGCGGGCAGGACGTTACCTCGAAGAACTACCCCACGAAGCCTCACAAGGCCGATTCGAAGAACAGTCTCCGATGCGAGGAGTTATACAATTATGCGTTATGTTATGTCCCGGATTCTTGGCACTGACGGTGGTTCGAAGCACCGACTCAGCCCGGGCGTTTATTGCACCTCCCTGGGGAGGCTGGGAGGGGACAAAGTGGAGGTCACAGCCGCGCCCCGTGCGGCTGCGGCCGGAACCAAGCCTTCTTTGTGCTGATGGCCGGGGCAGGGCTTGTGGGAGAGGCGCCGTGCGCCGGGAAGATCCTGCGCCGGACAGCAGTGCAAAGAGGGCTTGACCGCTTCGTCATGCCCGGCACCGTCCGGGCATCTATGGGTGGGAAGGGAGCGTCAGCGACCGGGTGGGGATACAATCATCGCCGGGCGGCGACTTGCTCGCTGCCGGGCGATACCGCTTTCTGGGTGGGTGGTCGCGGAAGCGTGGCTGACGCTGACGGCGGCAGCTGCGCTTCGGCGACGGGTGGGCATATTACCAGCCGAAGGCTGACCGCTTTTTCACCAGCCGCACCAGAAGAATGCGCGAAAAGTAATAGATAAAACAACTCTACTGTTTAGCCACCGTATCTTTGAAAGCCCCGCGACAACGAGTTCAAACATTTTTTGCCTGGGGTGGCTATTCGTCGATGAATGCCTGTAGCAGGCGAAAATGATCAAGAAATGAGTAAAAGAACTATTTGCCGCATTGCAACCAGCCTCAACCAGATTGTATTGAGCATCACGCTCAACCCGGATCTTCCGGAACTCATTCAGATTGTCATGACAGTCTATGACTTCGCAAGTCTTTTCATCCCGTGTTTACCACAAATCCCTGGATAAATACAGGAGCTCGCACAACGACAGAAAAATGAGTGCTTGGAGCTTTCAAATAATAAGATTGCCGGTCAAAGCCGGCAATGACATCATTGTATATCTTTTACTAAAACAAATTCTGTTACTTCACAAGGCACCGTTTCAAGTCCAAGGAACTTGGCCTGGCATACGCGGTGGTTGCCACCACCGTCTATGAAGTAGATAGAACCGAACTTGCTGAGTTGGATGGGCTCAAAGCATTTGGTATCGAGAATGGCTTCTTTGACCTTCTCCACATCAAAGTCATTCTTGCGCCGTTCCAGGCTCGTTAGCATCTGCAACCAGTTCAGGCCATAGTAACTGGGATGGGTTGAACCTTTGATGTCTGCAACCCGCACATTGGCATTACAAGTCTCTCCCTCAACATAATAAGCGATGTGTTCTACAAGATCCTGCGGATGATAGACCAACTCGAAATACTCCTCCTTCAAATCAAAGTCCTTCAACTTTGAGACACGCCTTGCCGCCGCCAAGGTCTTGACCTTTTCGGGGACGATTCTGATGGACTTCAATTCAAGGATATTCCGGCTCACTATTATTGGTTATTGGGAACACTGCACAACTGGTGTTGATGCCCCTTAATGAGCATCAACAGTATGGATTCTGTACTCATCTCCATCAAAAGTAAAGAATCTGGAGAAGCCGGTCTGGCGGATGAAGTCTTCAAAACCCTCTTGGTTTACCTCCAAACCCCACTGCTGAAGATGTCGTCTATATCGGGATAGAGCTCTGAAAGAGGTTAATTCATGCATCTTGTCGATTGCGGGAAAGATGGCGGGGTTTACATAGAAGTCATTTCCGGCCGTAAAACCGATAATAAAGTGTGGCAGAAGACCACATCTGATGGATATTTCTTTTTGATCCGGATAAACCGGAGTGTCGGGATATGGAAGCCCCATCTGCTTTAGGGTTTTCGAGTTACCAACAACGACATTGTCAATAGTCCTTCCTAAACAGCAAACCGTGTCGGTTGTCCTTGGTACCCATCCATATATCATAGCATCTTCGGTAAATTGTTCCGCCACCTGGGTGTCTGTTGTTGTTGAGATGAAGCCTGAAGCTCTTCTGTACTCAAGGCTGTTGATTGTATGCGAAAGAGACAGGTAATGAAGGTTGGCAGTTCTTCTATCTGAATGATCCAGCTTCACATACTCTTTTACTATCTGCGGGATGTTTTCCAAAGCCTTAGTAAAACCGACATTTCTCTCACAAAACGCCCTAATCCTATCCGCTCTTTTCCCCTTACCACGTGCCCCGTCATGAAGGTAATGAAACAATGACTCGCATATTCTCTCGAAGTTTTCGCGAGAGGTATCATCGGGGTCAACAAACCAGTCATTTGCCCAACAGGCTCTCGCTTTTTCTCCAGTCAAAAAAAGACGTTCTGCCAACAAAAACAGATTATGCGTGTCTGCATGAAACTGCCTGCCTAGATTCTCATTTGACTCTCCTCTCATAATGAGTCTGGAGTAGACAGAACCAGTGAACAGGTTATAGAATTCCCAGAGTTTAAGCAGTTCATCGTGTGTCAAATCAACACCAGTGCTATTGATTAGCCGCTTGTTGGACAGTACAAAAAAGAGGTTATCAAAGGAATTCATTGATTTGTGAACAATTCTGATCTAATCCTCAATGATGAAATGGAGCGTGCCGGAAACAGATTCAGGAAGGGCAGGATCATAGATAGTCCAGTCGATGGATCCGCTTTCGGCTTCCCAGAGGTCTATTTCAATCTCTTCAATCCCGACACGCATTCCGTGTGTTAAGGGTTCATTCTCATCTCCGCGGAAAGTATCTAATGGCCAGGAATCTTCCCGACTATAGATTGAGAATATCCGATAGGGTTTTTCGCAAAAGCCCCAATCCTTCTGTTTGTCCTCTTCGGTCTGATAGGAATCCGGGATATCCATGGAAACCGTCCTAATATCAACCCGACAACGCTTCAATTTCCTGGTATCTAGGTGAACACTGAACGCGCCCGTTGACGCGTTCCCATCATTAAAAACATACAACTCGACAAATTTGAACCTTTCCAGTGAGATGGCTTCCTCCTCTTGGCACGCAAGGTATTCTTGTTTTTCTTTAGAAAGCCTTTTATCAACACGCACGGTTCGCGGCTTCACCCTTTTTATTCTGATAACATTGGTTTTGTCTTCAAAAGCAATATAGGGTTTGGGCAATCGATTCTTATACTTCCGGAGTTCCTCCTCCAGCTGCTTTCTCTCTTTATCCTCTTCCGAGCCAGCACTTGCTAAGGCATACGCCTCTGGCATCCTAACATAAGTAAGTCCAAGTTGTTTAGCTTTCAGCAGTAACGGATTATCCCGGCTGACAACAATCAGTTTATCGACATCCTTGCTTTCCATATACCTCAGGGCCGACATTAGGATAACGTCATCCGGGATATCAACGGAAAAACCAGGAAGAAAGCCATCGGCCGACGGCATTTCACAGGTAGTAAGCGGTAATTTGGATGCAGACCCCTCTAACAGAATATCCCCCAACTTGCTACTGACTTTCTTGGCCCGCTTATTGACCGCTCCTGCAGCCCGGTCCTTGACATTGTCCAGCTCACGCAGCACCTGCATAGGGAGTAGAATTGTAAACGGTCCATCCTTCCCAGTAATCGCATCCCAGGGAAGGGTGTCGAATGACTGGCAATGCAAGTATATGTTCGTATCTAAAAGCAAATAAAACATAAAACAGATAATCAGATGTCCCTTCCGTTGACAATTGTTATAGGCCCTGAGTATGTCGGACGGCTTTCGAGCTTTATCCCGTAAAAGGCCTCAATATCGAATCCTTCCAGTTGTTCCCGTATCCGGCTATCCTCTTCAGGTGTAATCGGAAGCGGGTAATCGCCAATCGTGTATCCACAATGATGGATTGCGTGGCGCCACTGGGCCTTCCGCCAGAAATGGTAGGCTTTGTTTGTCGATAGCACCTCGGTTAATGAATAATCATCAACCGTCATGGACTTCACAAACGCCTCAAGTTTCGCTTCGACGCCAGATAATACATCAGTAGTAGAGTATATCTTTTTGCCGCCGTCCATCTTCTCATAAATCCAGCTGGCCAAATCCGAATTGTGCCGAAAGCGAAGCATATGCATTCCTGGCAGGTCCAGCGTTTTCAAGTCATCATCTTCATACATCGGAATCGTAAACCCAGTCTGGTTACTGCACCTGATGAACGGCTGATAGCCGACGGGAAAGATCGGTCGCTTGATCTCATCCGGCAACATGGACCATGGAAGAACTGCCCGCCGGAAGATTATACCAAACTTCTTTTCCTCCGACACCTCCGTTTCCTCCTGCGTTAACGGGCGCCAAACCCTGTTCTGGCCATCAAATTTGCAGCAGGCAAAGAAGAGCGCTACTTCGAAATCAGAAGTGATATCCATCATATAAGTGCGAAAGCCGTAATGCTGAGCAATCGCCTGATACTGCACGGTAACGCCCATTCTTTCAAAGGCCTTTACATTATCATAGCAGCATATATGCTTAACAAACTGATGGAACTTCACATCTGCGATGAGCTTTTCAACCTCTTTCCCTTGTTTAGATTTAACCTCGTAAACAACTCGTCCCAATGAAGACATCGTAGTTGGATACAGTTGATTCTCCCCACGATAGAAATACTTCCGCTGCGGTTGACGGATGACAACCCCCACCGGGTCCGGATAACGCATCAAATATCCATCGTAGAAGGAATCCATCATCATCTCCTGGAAGACATTCTGGTCGGTCAATCCACGCTTGATGGGATGAAAGACAGGATTATCGGGCTGCGTGGTTACGTTTTGACCGAATATCCTATCTTCGTCGTTTTCCTTCAACATCTGCCGAATATCATCCAGGGCAATGTCTTCGTATTGCATTCAGAACTAATGGCTAATAGCGTCCCAACCCACTGACAATCTCTGATTTTGGGATTGGATTCACGAATGGATGCTTATTGCCGGATTGCTCGTAAAGAGACTCAATCAAACTAAAGTCCCTACCCAAGCTAAACACATGACGCTGAGCGTAAACGTACTGCGGAATATTATGATGCCGGATTTCCTTGTCCTGAGCGAGAATAAAGCATCCGTCCAAATCTTCATCGGATTTGAAGCATTCGCGGTCATAGACGGAGAGGGCCAATTTCGGAGAGAGAGTAAACATGACCTCGCTCCCATACTGTGCCAACCCCAAATACATGGGTCGAACATCTTTCACATGGGCATATACAACAACGGGGAAATCTGACGTGTAAAAGACCGGCTCAGGACTCGTCCAGAACACAAAAATGTTCTTGGCGATTGCTTCTGCGAACTGCATCAACAGTTCATTACTCATGAAAGTCAGATTGGCACCCAGTACAGGTTTCTCACATTCCAGCTTAATCTGAAGCTTCCTGAAACCATTCTCCCCGGTTTGAACTGCCATCATCTCCTTGATCATATCCAATCCAGCCCTTTCCAATCTCATGTAATCATCCACAGCCGAGTTGATAAGAAGCGGATGGCGGAAAAACAGAGTAACAATATGCAGAGCAACCTCCAGCTTTTCTTTTGGATTCAGATAGTACTGTTCCTTACCCGTCAACCAGTCTTCTCGAATTCCGTCAATCTGACGCAACATAAGATCCAGGTTTGGTTCCACGTCTTTTGAGAAAAAGTCCCGCTCAATTGTAAGACGGTTTATCTCAGACGTACCAGCCTCAGCATTATTTCTGGCCACAAACTCGTCTGATATGGTATAGAGATTATTCTCAAAGCAAACAGACATCATCGGTGCATCGTAAGCCTTCGACAGCTTTTTGTCATACGCATAAATACTCTTCCCGTCCGACGAGAACCATTTCAGATAGCACCTGGGAATATAATGTTGCCTCTTTGTTTGCTTACCCATGACGATCTAAGCCTTGTTATGCTTTACGACTCACTATCCCCAGATTACCTTCATCTCTCTCTGGAGGAGGGATTGATTATTATCAAGAGCCTTTTGCTATTGCCAGATTCCTTATGTCTACATAAGTCAATGCTTATACATAATTCTCAAGATACTGGTCAAGAGCATTCTGTCTCATCGTCCTTGCGGACGAATCAGTTGCCGCCCTAATTCCTTTCACATAATCCTTTATATATTGAGGGAACGCATCCGAATCTTCTGTCTCAAGTTTCATACATTCATATACATTGTTGCTGAAGTCCACCAAGGCGTTTAGGATGCTATCACGTTCCTCCACCTTCGAATCCAAGGCCTCCTGCTTTTTACTTAAAGCGTAAAATAACGTGTAAAAATCAGTTTTATTCCGCCATCGGGTGTGAGAGAGATCTCCCGCAATAGGCTGTAGGAATCCTAATACTCTATTGAAGGTTTCGATTAAGAAAGGGCCATATGTAAAACTCACTTCTGCTTCTTGATAAAAGTCCTCGATTCGATCTTTCTTATTTTGAATACCTTCTATGGCAACGAGACATAGTTCGCTAATGTATTCTTCGTCTTTCATCCTCTTCACGTCTGTAGGAGTAAAGAAACGAAGCAAACCCCAAAACTCTTTCTCAGAAAGGTCTGAAACCAACTTAATGAACGGACCTGAATAGATAGCCTTTCTTAATTCTTGAGTGTTGAGGGAAACCACATTCCTATTCAACCGCTTGAAAATTTCTCTGATTTCCGAATCATCCATTTCCGGCAATGTCCGTACAACAAAATTATAACTAAAAAAAGCGCGCTTTTGTTCTGCCGTCAAATCTTTGAAATGCGCGCCATTAAACTGAGGACTATCCTCCCTATTCATACCAAACTTGTCATCAAGAAAATCCAAGACAGAACGCATTCGCTGTTGCCCATCTACGATGACATAATTGGAATTACCATCCTCGTCAACGACTTCCTGGATATATAGTTCAGGAATAGGATAGCCATTAAGCACCGAATCAATTAAATAACTTTTCTGCCTCTCGGTCCAAACTGGGTTTCTCTGAAATGGCGGCTTAATCTCTATCTTCCCAGCCTTTTTCATATCGTTAAACCAAGCAATATTCTTTAACGACGTACTAAGAAACTTTGACATATGTATCAATTATAATTGTGTATCTATAGCCTTAACGCCAAGCAGCGCCGGCATATTATTCTTTACGTTGTATACGTGATAATCAACAAGAGACTTGTGATCTTGATATAGTCTAAAATGGATATCTCTCCCACCAAAGACCGGTTCATTGCTTAACTCTGCCAATAAGGCGCCCCATTCCTTTCCAAATGGCATCAATGGTAATACCCAATCTGTTGCAATTGTACCATCAAAAATGAAGTGATGTCTATGCTGGTTGACTGCATATTTTTCTTTACTCTTTAATGTAGACAAATCAACCAGCCTCATCCATCGCCATGCTAAATTAAAATGGTGATGAGAGATGATAGCGATGTCAATATCAGACTGCTCATCAAACTCCTTGAAGTCTTTTTCCGGGTTTAAACTAAACCCAGTACAACTGCTTCCGACAAATACGACAGAACACATATCCACTTTCAAACCCTTTGCAATTAGTGCCTTAATCCGGAAGTATTCCTCTCTGTCTTCGTGGAAAATGGCCGGAATTCTCTCCACAATCCACTTTGAGACCACTATCTCATATGGTTTCTGAGCGCAATCTAAAATAAGATTGTCTAGAACCTCTTGTGATACCCTTGCCATCTGCAGTAAGATTATGATATTATGCAAAATAACCTCTCATCTTGAAACCAGACAAGTAGAATGCAGCATCACCTTCTGAAACTTTATACTTTCTACATACTTCAGCCAACACTTTGTCATAATCAGCACCTGTCCCATAGGATTCAATTATCCTAAACAACCCAGTTATAAACTGTTGGTTAGGATAAGATGCCCTTACTACCAAAGACATCTTCTCTAAAGCCGAATCTGATGGGCAATAAGAAATGCCATACTGCTCCTTTATTGCTCGCTGTAAACCATCCAATCCAATAAATGGAACAATCTTATAACCAATGCCGTCAGGATGACTGTCATCTTCTACAACTAAACAATAATGACCAAATCTGGTTCTGGCGAACTTAATAATAGTCGATTTAGAATCCGTGAGCGTAATCTCGTACCAATATGTATATATATTTCCTATGTAGCCAGAGAGATAACGCGTTGATAAACAAAATAGAATATCTCTTGACAATTCTATACAACGAACACATGACAAAGTGAGACGATTAATCCCGACGGTTCCTGAAGAAGGCGGAAGTACCTTTGCAATTAGATTACCATCTTCATCTCGATGGACTTTTGCAATCTCAAAACCATTCCCAACAAAAATCTTAACAATAGCCCCCTCTTCAAACTCCACTGGTCCCCAAACGCCAGTATCTACCAACATGTCATTCATAAATGCCTCATAGTAGTAATCATAGTCTGCCCGACATGTGAATATAAACTCCTTAGGCAAATATGCACATGACTGTCCGAGGTTCTCAATATAGACATTGAACACAAAGGAATGACCCATATTTGCAACAAGAATCGGGTCCCGCTTGTATCTAACAGGCACTTGTATAAGAGTATTCAGATTCTGCTCTTGGCCACAGGGCTGCAAGATATCTTCAGGAGCCTTTTTATAAGAATCATCTCCTCCATAGCATGATTTGATAACTGGATGTCGGACGACATCTCTAACAAACAGATTATTCTTTGCCTCACTTAACTTTACTTGAGGCAAGTCCAGCATAAGATCAGCATGTTGAACAACCGCATGACCGGTAGTAAAATCTTTGTACGTAAACGGAATCTTATACCACATGATTATCTATATTGGTTCACTTTTTTATACTTCTCCCCCATCTCCAGCAGTTCCTTAAATAATACCACTCTGTCTTCTTTCATCTCGCGGGCGTTGAGGAGCTTTTTGTTGTGCTTGAGCCAGTTGCAGTACTTGAAACGTTCTTCGGGGTTGTGGCGGGAAGGATTGCGGTGATGGGTTTCGATGAAGGCCTTCACTTCCTGGTATTTCTTTAGCCAGAGTTCGTCTTGGGTCATGAGCGGCTTGATTTTGTACTCTATTTTGAGATTGCCGGTCAGGCCGGCAATGACGACACGGGGCCAGAAATCTCAAACCTGGGCAAGCAATAACAAAATGAGATGCCCGGACGGAGCCGGGCATGACGAAGGGATTAGAACTTGCGCCAAACCATTTTGTTGACAACGCCAACGTAAGACTGGATGATGCGAACCACCTTAGTGCTTACGTTCTCATCCACATAGTCGGGGACGGGAATGCCGGGGAGGCCGTCGCGGATGAGGGAGACGGCTACGTCTACGCTTTGCAGGAGGCCCTTGGTGTCGATGCCACTGAGCACGAAGCACCCCTTGTCCAACGCCTCGGGGCGCTCCGTCGAGGTGCGGATGCAGACGGCTGGGAAGGGGTGGCCAACGGAGGTGAAGTAGCTGCTCTCCTCGGGCAGGGTACCGGAGTCAGAGACCACGCAGAAGGCGTTCATCTGGAGGCAGTTGTAATCGTGGAAGCCGAGGGGCTCGTGCTGGATGACGCGAGGGTCAAGCTTGAAGCCGGAAGCCTCGAGACGCTTGCGAGAACGCGGGTGGCAAGAGTACAGGATAGGCATATCATACTTCTCCGCCATTTTATTGATGGCCGTAAACAGCGAAAGGAAGTTCTTCTCGGTGTCGATGTTCTCCTCCCGGTGCGCGCTCAGAAGAATATACTTGCCCTTCTCAAGCCCCAGCCGGGCATGAATGTCACTAGCCTCAATCTCGGCCAGATTGTTATGCAGCACTTCCGCCATCGGAGAGCCAGTCACGTAAGTGCGCTCCTTGGGCAGCCCAGTATCAGCCAGGTAGCGCCGTGCATGCTCTGAATAAGCCATATTGACATCGGAAATGATATCCACAATGCGACGGTTCGTCTCCTCCGGCAGGCACTCGTCCTTGCAGCGGTTGCCAGCCTCCATGTGGAAGATGGGAATGTGGAGCCTCTTGGCGCCGATGACCGACAAACAGGAGTTTGTATCTCCCAACACGAGAACCGCGTCAGGCTGAACCTCAACCATCAGCTGATAGCTCTTGGCGATGATATTGCCCATGGTCTCGCCCAGATCGGAGCCGACAGCGTCCATATACACATCGGGGTCTGCGAGCTTTAAGTCCTTAAAGAACACGCCGTTGAGGTTATAGTCGTAGTTCTGCCCCGTGTGCGCCAGCAGGCAGTCGAAATACTCGCGGCATTTGTTGATGACCGCCGCCAGTCGGATAATCTCCGGGCGCGTGCCGACGATGATGAGGAGTTTGAGCTTTCCGTTGTTCTTGAATTGTGCCATATAATTGTTCTTTTTGTTTCTTTGGTTTGGTGAGATTCCCGGTCAAGCCGGGAATGACGTAAAGGGTGTCGAGATGCCCGATCTGGTCGGGCATGACGGGTTACTCTACCGGTTCAAAATACGTATCCGGCCGGTTGGGATCAAAGAGCTCGTTCGCCCACATCAGAGTGATGAGCGGCTCGGTGTCTGACAAATTTACGATATTATGCGTATATCCCGGCAACATGTGGACGGCTTTTATCTCTTCGCCGGAGACCTCAAAGTTCAGCACTTCATCTGTGCCAACCTTACGCTCCTGAATGAGTGCACGACCGGACACTACAATGAAGAACTCCCACTTGGTGTTGTGCCAGTGCTGACCTTTGGTCACGCCAGGCTTTGAAATGTTCACAGAGAATTGCCCGTTCCCCAGCGTCTTCACCAGCTCCGTAAACGTTCCTCGTTCATCCGCATTGGTCTTCAGAGAAAACGCCACCTTCGATGCCGGCAGATACGAAAGATAAGTCGAATACAGCTTCTTGGCAAACGAACCCGCAGGAATCTCCGGCACAATCAGCGTCTGAGGTTGCGCCGCAAAGCTCTTCAGCAGATCCACAATCTCCCCCAACGTCGCCTTATGCGTCACCGGCACATAGCAGTACCGCCCTGAAGCTGAAGGCACCACATCCAATCCCTCAAACTCACACTTATGCTCCTCCCCGCGAAGACAAGCAATCATCTCATCCACCAGGTCGTCAATGTATAGAAGCTCCAACTCCACCGACGGATCATTCACCGTGTAGGGAAGATCATTCGCGAAAGCATTGCAGAACGTAGCCACGGCCGAATTATAGTTAGGCCGGCACCACTTGCCGAACAAGTTCGGGAACCGATACACCAGCATCCTCGCACCTGTCTCCTTTCCGTATTCCAAAAACAAGTCCTCACCTGCTTTCTTACTGCGGCCGTACTCACTGTTGCCAAAGCGACCGGTGAGGCTGGCCTGCTGGCTGCTGCTCAACATCACCGGACAAGTGTTCTTATGCTTCTTGAGCGTATCCAGGAGTGTTGAGGCGAACCCAAAGTTACCCAGCATAAACTCCTCCTGGTTCTGAGGTCGGTTCACCCCAGCCAGATTGAACACGAAGTCCGCCGATGCGCACCACGCATCCAGCTCCTCTGGAGTAGAATCCAAGTCATACTCATACACTTCCGAGACCGTCACATTCCCATAGCAACGCGCCTTCCCGTCCCGAATGTTCTTCAATTGTGCGCACAGGTTCTTACCCACGAACCCCTTTGCACCTGTAACAAGTATCTTCATTATATTGTCAATTGTTATTATATCTTTTATATTTCTCCACTTCAGGCACATTTGCGGTCAGGCCCGCAAAAGAGCCTTCCACTCCCCACGCACATGGTGCAGCCGCGAAAGCGGCAGCACCATGTGCTTTTTCCTGCCCGCGGTTCCTGAGCTGGTTGGTGAGTTCACCGAACTAGTCAAAGGGCTACTCGTATTGGTTCTTTCGCTTGTATTCCTCTATTAAGTTAAGGAGTTCCTTGAACAACCCCATTCTTTCTGGCTTTAGGCTTCCGGCATTCAAATGCTTACGGTTTGCCTTGAGCCAGTTAAGCATATCATGCTCTTCTATTCTATGACGTGACGGATTCCGGTGATTCCCATCAATAAAGCTTTTGACTTCCTGATAGCGGGTCATCCATCTCTCATCCTGTGTCATAACTCTTTAGGTCGTCTTTGCGGAACAAAGAGGTATGAACAGAACTGCCAAACGGCATTTAGTAAATGTTTTACCCGTTCCATATTTCGTCTTCTTCCAGCGGATGATAAGGCCCATCCTTCGCCTCGAATAAGATTGTTCCTGATTCCAAGCACTTCAAGCTATGCCATTGCCCTTTTTCTATATTCAGAACTACCCCACCTGGCACCATATCTATAGTGTCAGTAAGGTTCCCGTTGTCATCATAGAAATACTCTTCAAAATGCCCACGGATGCAAATGCAGGTCTCACTTGAGCTCTTGTGCCGGTGAATTGGCATTATTGTTCCAGGTTCCAAGGCATTCAGCATCCTCTGAGATTGGTCATCCGCTGAGTTGCGCATATCCAGATTACAACGCAATCTTGGATTCTCCTTAGCTTTGGCTGTCAGGTCATCCAATATCTCTTTCGTAATAATCATATTGATGCCGGTTTTAAGATTTTAGCCCATATACCAGACCAAAATGCAGACCATCTACTTTCCCCATAACAGATCTCCTGTTTCCATGCATTTCCTTGCCAACGCCGATACTTATATACCAAGCGTTTAAACAAACCTTTTGGCTCTGCTGCTGTATATTCAGGTTCAAGAATATCATTCAATACCCTATCTTTCATACTTGGCAGAAATTGAACTGAGGGAAATAATGTTGGTGAAAAACCTAAATCTTCCACACATATGGCGTTAATACAGTTAAAGAAATCCTTCATGTGATACTTCTCCAACAATTCAGTCAGCCAATCCCAATCAACTTCTTTGTTATGCTTCTCCACAAAGAACGCCCAATCCAATACCTGACGTAGGGTAATCTCTGCCGCAGCAAAATGACTGACCATATGACGCAAAAGAAACAGAGCATGAAGATTAGGCGAAGGGAGATAAACATTTTCTCCATTTACTACCACATAGTGACTATCATCCTGTCCAAGATCCTTGAATATCTTTTCTAGTTCACGGCTTGATTTATGCGCATATACGTTCACAAAGTCATAGTGATTCTCAACAGTAAAGCCTTGCCAATCAAAAACAGTATGGTGATGATGTGATTCATCCACCTTGATTCCCTTTTCCTTTGCTAATAGTGCATCAGCCTCTTTCTGCTTGCCAAACAGCCAGATATCAATGTCTCCACAAGGTCTATGCTCAGGCTTGGGCCAATCAAGGTTACATGCATAACCCTTGATTAGCATCATCTTATACCCTTTCTGGTTGTAAAAGCCAGCAAGTTTTCCTATCGCTTTCTCATATAGAGTATAGCGTTGCTCATAATTTTGAAGGGTATTACCAATCCATTCAAGCAATAATGCTTTTGGCGGCCGCATTTGTTCAGGAAGACATTCTATACCATCAATCATTACAGCCAAAAGCCCATGCTTATTGGCAAGTTCTTCTATGGCTTGCCAATCATTTTGTTCCGAGAATCTGGCTACAGAATGTCCAATTCCAAAACGGACTAAAGAAAGAAAAACTTCAATGTTATTTGACGATAGCATCTTTTATCGTCTCAACGATATATTTTACATTTTCCTCTGTCACATACGGACCTGCAGGCAGGCACATACCCACTTTGAAGATAGCCTCTGATACCCCATTGACGTAAGCAGGAGCGTTCTTATAAACAGGCTGCTTGTGCATTGGTTTCCAAACAGGACGAGCTTCAATACCAGCGGTATCCATATAAACACGCAAAGCCTCTACATTGTCATTAGGCTGGCAATCAGTTGTTGCACTATCAGCCACATGGATAACACCAGCTGCACCACCAACGGCACCCTGAACGATGGTCTTGTAGGCGTTCTTCTGACCCTTAATCTTAACCTCAGGGTCAATAGTGATGGTGCAGAGCCAATAGTTAGAGTCGTACTCCCCTGTTGCAGGCTGTGCATGTACATGAACGCCCTTTACATCTTTGAGCAGTTCCTCATAGAGTTTCTGCACATGCTTATGGTGAGTTATATGGTCGTTTACAACCGTCATCTGTCCACGGCCAATACCGGCACAAATATTACTCATGCGATAGTTATAACCTATCTTCTCGTGCTGATAATAAGGATAGCTTTCTCTATACTGTGTTGCATACATCATAATCTCACGCCAAGACTCTTCATCAGGCGTGATGAGCGCACCACCACCAGAAGTAGTAATCATCTTGTTACCATTAAAGCTCAGCACACCATACTTGCCAAATGTACCAAGAACTTGTCCTTTGAACTTGGAGCCAAATCCCTCTGCAGCATCCTCAACTACGGGAATGCCATACCTGTTGGCAATCTCCATAATGCGGTCTGCCTTATAGGGCATGCCATACAATGCCACTGGTACAATAGCCTTGGGATAACGACCAGTTTTAGCCTTTCTGTCAATAATGGCTTTCTCCAGCAGTTCCGGGTCCATGTTCCAAGTATCCTTCTCACTATCAATGAAAACAGGGGTTGCACCAAGGTATGTAATTGGGTGCGAAGAAGCACAGAAAGTAAAACTCTGCACGCACACCTCATCACCAGGGCCAACACCGCAAGCAATCAGTCCAAGATGAACAGCTGCAGTACCAGCTGAGAGCGCAACAACCCTCTTATTCTGCCCGCAGAACTCTTCCAAATCCTTCTCAAACCCATTCACGTTCGGCCCAAGGGGTACTACCCAGTTAGTATCAAAAGCTTCCTTAATGTACTTCTGTTCAAGTCCTTCCTCACTCATATGAGCGAGACAAAGATAAATTCTATTTGCCATATTTAATTCTTTTTTCTATTCTTGTATTGCTCCAGGGCTTTTTCAAGTAAGAATAAAGCCCTCTGGATGTCTCTCTTATTCAGCACATAGGCCAAGCGTACTTGGTTCTTACCCATTCCAGGCGTGGTATAAAAACCAGCGGCAGGAGCCATCATGATTGTTTCGCCTGTTTTATCTTTTGGCGTTAATTCATCTTTCCAACAGAATTCTGTCAAGCACCAAGCACAGAATGCTTCTGCATCGTCAACCGGGATTCGCGCTACCGTATAGAAGGCCCCCATTGGTACTGGTGTATAGCACCCATCAATTCTGTTTACACCATCTATCAGGCATTTTCTACGTTCCACATATTCATCATAAACATCGCGAGAATACTGTTCAGTTCCTTCTATTGATGCTTCTGCTATCAACTGGCCAATCAAAGGAGGAGACAGTCTGGCTTGACAGAACTTCATCACAGTCTTTCTCACCTCCTCGTTCTTTGTAATCAATGCACCTATACGGATACCACACTCAGAATAACGTTTTGAGACTGAATCAATGAGTACAACATTCTGCTCAATCCCTTCCAGGTGCATGGCAGAAATGTAAGGAGAACCAGTATAGATAAACTCACGATACACCTCGTCAGAGAAAAGGTACAGATTGTATTTTTTCACCAAATCCCGAATCTGGTTCATCTCTTTTTGTGTATAGAGATAACCGGTAGGATTATTCGGATTACAAATCAGGATAGCTTTTGTACGCTCGTTTATCAGTTCCTCAAACTTTTCCACTTTGGGAAGGCAAAAGCCTTCTTCTATTGTCGTAACAACCGTCCTGATGACCGCACCAGCAGATACCGCAAACGACATATAGTTTGCATATGCCGGTTCAGGAACAATGATCTCGTCACCTGGGTTTAAGCAGCTCATGAATGCAAATAAGACAGCTTCGCTACCACCACATGTAACAATGATATCATCTGCATTAAGCTTTATCTGATAGCGGTTATAGTACCCAATAAGAGCCTCCCGCAATGAGCGATACCCTTGTGATGGACTATACTCTAGCGTCTTGCGGTCTATATGCTTCAGTACATCCAAGGCTTTCTGGGGCGTAGGTAAGTCAGGCTGACCAATATTCAACCTATATATCTTAACGCCTCTGTCTTCCGCTGCATATGCCAATGGAGCCAGTTTCCTGATTGGAGATGCTGGCATCTCAACGCCTCGTTGAGATATTTGTAATTGTGGTATCATATTTAGCTTCTATAAAGCGGGAAGAACTTACTTTCCGGATTGAACTCAGGATCTTCTTTTGCCCTTACAGCCACTAACTCATCATATTTCTCCTGGTCAAAGATTTCTTTTCCAATAGAGAACTGATAATCTGAATTCTTGTTGAATGCGGCCTTGAACTTATAGAGGTTATCCTCACCGGAGCCCACTCCGCCACCTAGATGGAAGGTCTTGCACCCTTGTTCATAACCCCAGAGTGCTGCTTTATACAACAACAAGTTAGATGGAGCAAGGTTTCTGTATTGAATATCTGAGCCGCTTAAATGATAGTTCAACCTACCATTAGCGAATATCATAATAGACATTGCAATAGGCCGACCCTCGTAAATCGCATAGAACATTTCGTAATTATCCTTTAAATCACCATCAATGCTTTCATAGAACGGACGCTTAAAGTAGTAATACTCTTCAGCATTATCCTTATCCATTGTGGCATTATAAATGGCTGTGAACTGATCAAGCAAGTCCATTCCCTTTCCGTGCTCGATAGTGATACCATTCTTCTCAGCCTTACGAATCATGTTGCGGTTCTTACTAATGATATTTTCCCATATCACTTCTGGTGATTCAAGATCAAAGGCAATGGTCTTGCCCAAGTCAATTACAGTGGATATTTGTTTCATGGGTACAGCATTAGCCAGCACAGGATGATAACGGACGAAGTTGTCCACTAGCCCCTCTTCCTTCATCTTCTCAACATAGGCTTTCCAGAATGCCTGTAGATTCAGTTCGGAAGTGTCTCCCTCAAACAACACTCCACCATAGCCGTAAGGTGTAACACTATCATAGTAGCCTTCAATAGCGGTCTTTCTCTTCATATACACATAGATTGCCCTCAACCCCTCAGTTTCATAATAAAGCAGGTAGGGGTCTCCGTCTCCATGAATATGAAATGCATTCACATACCCACTCAAGTAATAAACATCATGCTCTGCAAAAGAGCGAACCGTTGCGTCCCATTCCTCAGATTGGGACAAATCAAATAATCGTATCAATGCTTTAAAATTGATTCTATTATACTTTTCATTTGCTGAATGTCAGCAGTATTATAACGCCCATCGCAATGTATGGAAAGCATCCCTCTTGAAAAAAGGAACAGTTCTCCTTCAGTCGGACTCGGAATGTTCCAAAGTACCGCCGGATAAATCTGGTTGGCTATCAGTTCTTTCCTTACCCTATCTCTTTCGTAAATATCAGAAAAGAGCAGTACAAGTGAGAATGGATAACAGCCAAAACTCTCTGGAGTAATCACCTTTATCCCTTCTTTCCTGATATCCTTCAATTGTTCCCAATTCTCACGCTTTTTATTGTACCACGACCTTACATCAAAACCATTTAGGAACTCTCGACTTCCTTTATCTAATGAGCTAATCTCTGCATGATCAAAGAAACTTTCTGTATCAACGAAGCCCGCCCTAAATGCAGCTTTCTCCACTTCTTGCCCTGCCAAATAGCAGGCTTTTAGTCGCATAGCTTCCCATCGTGTAGCTGCTATCTTCTCATTCTCTTCAGAGACCTCAGGTTGTTTTGGTAATGACAAGCCAACTGGAGACCACAGTATTCCACCTTCCGGTATGGGTAGAGTTTTTCTAAGAGAAGCAATGCACCAGTCAGCGTGGCTATTCGTCGCCCACCCACCTATCAGATCGTGTGTATGATCTTCCACAATTGCCGCTACTGATAGCTTCTCAATGCTCCTATATGAACGGGTCCCGAAATAATTCACTCTTAAGATGGCATCTCGCGGCTTGAAATAACCTTTTCTTTGGATTGCTTCCAAGGTTTTGCTGTCATCGCCATATCCAGGATAGTCAGAATAAAAACGCAAATCTAGCCCAGCTTCTTTCAGCGAGGAAATCACATCGTAGCAAAAATATTCGGGCACCCACAATCTTTCCCAACTTTGTGAAAAACACAAATGGATTAAAGCCTGCCTCCCGTCCGCATAGTAATTCGCGGACGGGAAGTAGTCTTTTATGGTATACGCATTCCCACTACTGTAATTCACAAAGTGAAAATCAGAACCAAACTCTCTCACTTACTTGCCTCTTAATTCCAAGAAACGGTCAAGGGCCATTTCTTCTTTGTAGTTTTCAAAAAGCTTATGAACATCATACACGGGCTCATAGCCAAGCTCCTCCTTTGCATTGGTGATATCCATCAGGAAGCCGCCACCGCTCTTGCGGTCAGGATCTACATACTCAATCTTTGAAGGATGATCCTTGGGCGAAAACACATCGATAATTGCTTCACACTGCTCCTGAAGCGTAACAGGTATGCCGGTACCAACATTATAGAATCCACCATCTCGGTTAGCCAGAACAGCCTTGCATATCATCTGTGCACAATCATATACATGCACCATATCCTTTGCATAGTTCTTGTCACCCCAGATAGTCAGAGGCTCACCCTTGATGGCTTTGTTAATCTGCTGATAGAGCGGACGCATAGTTTTTACCCCATTCGGGAAGTAGTACTGATACGGGCTGTACTCATAGATGGTCGGGAAGCGGAACACAAACTTCTTAATTCCAAACTCCTGCCAATAGTGCTCCATCATCTCAATAGCACAATTCTTTGCAATTACATATACAGCATGGTCGCCTGTATAGGAGAAGTTAGGTTTGTCATACGGATCAAGCACATGTTCTGATGGATAGAGAGATACATCAAACACAGTTTGACTAAACATCATTCTATCAGCCTTGACTTTACGACAATACTCCAATACATTAGTTGTACCAACAACGATGCTGTCAATGTACTTACGAGGATGATACTCGTTCATGTAAGAAGGTATCTCTGCTGCAAGATGAATTACAGCATATACATTCTCCTTAGGAAGGACATCAAAGTCTTCTGCCTTTGTAAGGTCAACAGAGTAATAAGGGACTCCTTGCTTTGTCCAGAAATCAGTTTTACGACGACCTGAGGCGATAACCTCGTACTCATCCTTGTTGAAGAAGTTCAACGCATAGAGGGTCAGATAAGAACCCACGTTTCCGGTTGCACCGAAAATGATTATCTTTTTCTTTGCCATAGGAATTTTATTTTTTGTTACGGAAATTCTTTTCAAAAAGTTCTTCAGCTTCTTTCTTTCTCTCGCCCCAACCAAGGTCATCCACCTCATTCTGGAGACCATTGCCAATATCTTTGCGTTTGATGACGTTCATGACTGTCATCCACAGAATCTTGATATCAAGACCAAAAGACAAGTTATCTACATACCATACATCATAAACGAACTTCTGGCTATAAGTGCAGAGGTTTCTTCCGTTCACCTGAGCCCACCCTGTAATGCCTGGACGCACTTCATGGCGACGGATTTGTTCCTTATCATAGAGGGGTAAAAACCATGTAAGCAAGGGGCGAGGGCCAATCAGGGCCATATCTCCTTTCACTACATTAATGAGCTGCGGTAGTTCATCCAATGATGTGGCACGCACAAAACGGCCAAATGGCGTAAGGCGATCTTTGTTTGGCAACAATTCTCCATTTGCATCTCGCTCATCAGTCATGGTTTTGAACTTAACAACCTTGAATATCTTGTTATTCTTACCAGGGCGCTCTTGGAAGAAAAACACACCCGCTCCTTTATTGAAGAAGTAAAGAAGAATTGCCACAATAAGCATAATTGGTGAAGCAATAATGAGCGCCACCAGCGAAATGCAAAAATCAAAAAATCTCTTAAAGAAATGCTTATACATATTATTCAACGTGTTTCATTATCGCATTATAGGTATTATCTACAAGATAGTTCTCACATAGGTACTTGTAACCGGTTTCTCCCATTGCCTTAATATTAGAACTCAGCATCTTATTAACACAATCTGTGAAAGTAGCCTCACTATTGCTTTCGCACCAGTAACCAAAACCGTTTTGTTGAGCAATTGGGCCCATATCGCAATTAGGATCTGTTGTAACAATAACAGGCATGCGGTTCTCAAGATAAGCTAACAGACGTGATGGGAAGTTTGGTATGGTAAACCTATGATCCAGACATATAAGCCCCACGTTACAATAACCTGCCAGTTCATCATATTCTGCTTTCGGTAGTCGCTTAATCAATTTCACATTTGAAGGTTTTGTTTCGGTAATCCAGCTTTCGATCTTATGATACTCTGTGCCATCACCAACTATCAAGAAATAGCAGTCCGTCCTGTTGCTATTGGCTCCAATTGCTTTGATAAGGAAATCAATACCTTGTGGTTTGCCTAAGTTTCCTCCGTAAATGAATACAGGACAGTCTGTAGGTATTCCATAGCGTTGCAATGTCTCATCCCTGCGAACAAAATCATTACCATCGTTTATTAATTCAAGGCTATTAGGACAAACCTCAACGCAAGCATTATCCACCTTGGGATTATTTCGGATAATGTAGTCAACATTAGCAGGAGACATACATCCAATATAGTCTGTGTTCTTATATAACTTCTTTTCTTTTGCCCTGAAATACTTATAGAATATACTACCCTTACCAAACATTCCCAAATCAACTGCATTTTGAGGGAAGATATCTTTTAGCATAAGATAGGTCGTTGCCTTAGGGTTGAGTCGTTTTAAGTCGCCTATCAGATTCGGAAATGTGATAGGAGGAGTAGTATATAGAATGAGGTCAAAAGACACATTCTTAAAATACTTCTTTATTGCCTTCTTAAATTGATTCTCCACCAGTATAGTTCCTATACCCTTCTCAATGATGTTCGTTTTCTGAATATTCAATGTGTGGACACCCAAATAGTGAACTCCTTTTTCGTTATCTAACGTGGTCGGTTTTCCTTCTTTTCTTTCAATGGGATATACAATATACAATTCGTGACCTTCTTTATGAAATTTCCTCATAAGGTCTGAATAAATCCCATGCTCTTGGATCTTAACTGTTCTGCCAAGGGTGATAAATAATAAGTTCATGCTTTACTAATATATTTGAATTACATTTTAAACCGAAAAACCAACTCTCAACAAGCCCTTCTTGATTATGCAACCTTTTTCCCCACCTTATTTTAAAAGATATAAACATACTCTTCTATCTTACACTAATTAAGACTGAAAAGATCCTTGCCACAGTTTAAATAATTATAGAAGGCCTGTCCAATTGATGCTCATTAAAGCCAAATCATTTTTTGTCGTCGCCACTGGCTGGAATAATAATGTGTTACTTTCATTCGCTCCAACGGGGAACTTAAAAACGCCAAACTGAAAAGTATAGAAGGGCATAATGTCTTTCTTCTCTTTATAGACCTCTACAAAACCTTCGTTCATATTTCCCATATACATATGAACAAAGTTGTCTTTTATACCAGCACCACGTTTACGCATAAAAAGAAATTCCCAATGATTCATATCTCGCCCATCGCCTTCAACAGTTGATGAAAACACATATTTATCCTTCCATTTGCAACCATAGATACAGGAACCATGAATAGGTAACACTTCCGTTAGTTCCATTGTCTCTGGCTTTAATAGATAGATAAAGTCATTCGCGAAAGGGGCGTCTGTGGCATATAGTAATCCTTCTGGTAATGCATATACGACACAGGCGCGATATTTTTGGTCATTACATCCAACGCGCTCGACAATACAAAAGTTCTTTGTTATCCTCCAAATTGCAGAAGCCTCATCAAAGTCTCCAGTAAATACCCATAAGCAATCCCGATAAGGATCTGGCACAATGTTATGGACATGATTAATCGCGCCCTGAGGAAATGAATAAACTGTCTCCCACCGGTCTACTCCAATCCTGTGGTAAATACAGACAGGTTTTTTTTCTTTGTTTCCAAGGTAACCACCAAAGTAAACACCTTCGTCAAAACTATTGATGCCTTTCACCAATGTAAAAACCAATGGTCTTATACCTATGCCACAAAACCAGCCTCTACTTAATGCTCCTTTAGAGATATTCATTTCATAAATCATATTTCCTACCGAAAGGATAATGATCTCATTATTCAATGCTATTGCAGACCTTACACCCATTCTCATTAGCCTAAATGCAAGGTTACTCCATCCGAGAAACTTTTCTATTTTCCCAACAGGAAATGGGAAACATCGCTCAACCAGACCATTTCTAAGAATCTCAATTTTCCCTTTACTATAACAAACCACATTACCGTTGGGGAGGATGCAAAGGGGCGTTGTTTTTGACTTTATTTTAATAATTTCCGTCTGCATCGTCTTATTTAACAGGTTTGCCAAAAGGGAATAAATATGGATATAAACCTTTTCTATGTGATTGATAGTACGATATCAAATCTTGAGCTCTTACCACTGAGACTGGGATACCCTTGATGTTAGTTACCATCGCAACTCCATCTTTTAGCATATCCTTGTAATTATTCATTTCAGGGATATACATAGTCCACTTTAGTCGTCGCTCACTAATTATCTTTTCTTCAGAATAATCGCCATCACGAATAATAAATTTACGCTTCAAATAAAAATTTGGAATATCCCAGTTCGGATTACATTCTGTGACCACATGCTGCATTGTCATATGATGGCCAAAATATACACCTAAATGAACAATAAACGCATCATGATCAGCACAAAACTTCCAACAACTATTTGGCCCATGAGGTGACGGGGCTTCTCCATCCAAGTTGTGTTCCATCATAGCCTCAGCAAGAGGGCCGACTGCGGTTAGAGGGTTTAGAGGATGACGACTAGTCTTACTCCCCTCATGATGCATTAAAGTGAATGCAAGAACCCCAGAAGTTATTTTTGTCTTTTGGACATCATACTCACAACAATAATCTGCTACTTTGTCATTTAACAAATCAGTTGTTGTTAGACTAGCTGTTTCTTTATAACGACGAATTACAGGTGCAGCCAATGTTCCTTCTGAGCCAATATAATTCAAAAGATTGTTTATCAACTCCTCTCTCCCTACGTCGATGGGCTTCAAATTGTCAAAAGAAGAATGAAGAACAACAAGACTCCCTCTTTTAACGCCACACTTCGACAAAAAGATAAGAATATCATCAAAAGAAACCGGATCTGTTCTTTCAATACGATTGCTTTTATTTGGAGAAAACTGTTTAAGACGTTCCACGTTCTTCCAATAAAGCATACGCATTAACACCTCACTTGTTGGTGAGAGATTAATTATCCCATTATAAACACTACTTATAATACTCATACTATTCTCTATATCGTTTATTTAAATGATTAAAAGTAAATATTTTTGCCCCCCCTCTAATACTCAGCCAAAATTGTTGCTTATTGAGGGATTGTGCTAATATTCTTGTCTTTACAAAGTTATCATCGAGAATAATTTGGTTATAGTCCCCCGGAGTACTGGAATAAAAGTATTTGTATCCTGCTTCCTTTGCTATCTTTATTGCATATTGTGAAAAACGTCCTTTGGGCGCGCAAAAGCCATCAACTTCTTTATCAAGGAGTTTTTCTACATATGACTTTGAGTTAACAATCTCTATGATTATCTCTTCATTGGAACAATCCCATAAACTTTTATGTGAAACTGAATGTGATTCAAATATCCACCCCTCATGGCTCAGTTGCAATATTTCATCTTCGGATAAATAGCCTTCTTTCCCAACCAGACTTTGTGCAATAAAAACGGTAGGATATATATTATTCTTGGTGAATATGTCTCTATTATCCCATAGTCCTCTAAATCCATCATCGAACATGATTGCAATCTGGCCCTCACTATCTGTTATGTTTTTTACTATACTGTACCCTGCTTTCTTTGCCAAGGAAATATGCTCTAAAAACACACGAGTGCTGGTGGCCATCGAAGTATATTTAATATCAGAATACAAATCATGGTAATAAATGATTTTTGATTTTCTATTATTATACATACAATAGCCTCCAAAAAGTAGTAAGGTTCTAGTAACTTCTTTAATCCACATGCAGTATTTCTTTATAGAGATTAATATACTCTTTATAATTATTATCCATATCAAATAGATCACGAGCTCTCTCTCGACACCTAACCTTCGTAGTCGCTATATCCCAACCCTCAATTGTTTTAATTGCCTTATAAATCCCTTTCACATCGCCAGGCGAGACCACAACTCCCGTACACTCATCTACAAGTTCGGGGCTCGCTGTACTATTGTAAACAATACAAGGCGTTCCACATGCTAATGCCTCGGGTGTTGTTTTGCCAAATGATTCCTCCAAAGATAAATTAAGGCATACGGCAGCGGCTGAGTAAAGATAAGACAGCTCTGCCATTGAGTCCGTTCTTTTAATACACTTGATTGATGATGGTAATGTTTCTTTTAACTGTTCACTTACACCGACAAGCACAATAACGTAATTATCATCAATAATGCTATTTAATTTAATATAATCACTTATTCCTTTTCCGCCCCACGCAGCTGCGACTCCTATTAATATTTGTTTATCTCCAAGCTCATATTTATTTCTAATTTCCATTTCCTTGTCTTGCCTCGGGACAAAAACTTTTGTATCTATTCCATTATAAATCCTGCGAATAGGGTATTTTTTAAAAAAAGAAGATGTAAGCTCTTTTCTTATCCATTCTGAAACTGCAACAATATACATATTGTTCACAGATGTGAATAATTCTTTTTTCTTTAAGAAGTTCCTTTTGCTTCCATCCCAGAACCAACTTTTAGGGTACCGATTGAGCTGTGGACAGTGCTCACACATTGTCTTCCATTTTTCACATTTAATCTTAGCATAATGAGTACAGTGCCCCGTATAGGCCCAGCAATCGTGCTGTGACCAAACTATTGGTATATTACTCTTCGATAAGAAACGGAATAGTACAGATATATTGATATCATAACTATGAATATTATGTAAATGGATCAAAGAAGGGTTTATTCTTTCAATTTTTTTAACCAGTCTTTTGGTGGGGAAATATGACCCAAATCCACTCATATCAAATGCCCGGGCAAGAAACAGATGAAAAAACAGACTTACTTTGTTCCCCACTCTTATAAGATTAGACTCGCTCTTGTTACCGGGACGTGAATATGCAATATAACTAACCCAGCCTTCTGCTTTGACTAGTTTCCCCAACTGTTCCCCTGTCCTGCTTATCGATCCACGGTTTGTTGTTGGAGTGATACGAAGAATTTTAACTTTATCCATAGCAAATTCTAATATTACTTTTTTAAAACATATTTTTCATTCAAGAATATAATTGAAGTTCTCGTTTTTGTATGCATGAATTACACCTACAGTTAACCAATACATAGTGCAATTATAGCTTCCTGCAGCTAATGCATATCCCTCAATCATCATATGAACGAAATAAAATGCCATTATTCCCGTTAATAAAAGTGACATATATTTATCACCTATTTTTTTCATTGCGATTCTAATAGAAGATAAAAAAACCGCCGCGAATAGGATGAACCCAATAACACCGGTCATTGAAAAAACGCCCAACCAGGAAGAATTCGGTTCTATTGTTCCAGTAGTTCTATCAACTGCATCAACAGTTTCATCTACAGTTGCAAAACCGACACCAGTAATAAAATTGTGCTGAATCTCATACACTCTTGCTGCCATTTTTGCCTCGCGAGAATACATGATGCCGCCTTGACTTTGGCCATATTCATTTTTAGCCCTTACAGATTCAGATAGTTGTCCTAGCACCGGATACATCGCGGCAACTATAATTATTAAGATGCCCAGATTACGCACCATTTTGCCAGCCTTTTTTTCTCCCATCTTCAAGACAATTAGCAGTACCGCCAAGACAAAGCCTCCTACGGCACCTCTTGATGCAGCTAACATCATTGCGGCAAAACTAGAGAAAGCCACGGCAAACCATATAATCCTTTTTTTTCTTTCATTATTTGACAAAGCCTTAACGATACTGAAAATAGAAGAAATTGCCGCAACCGGCCCTAGCGACATAGAATGATGCGTTAACCCTGAAAAATGGCCAGCCTCGGTATAATCATAGACTTCACCCTCGCGAATGAAAAAATTAATTCCAAAGAAATACGCAATAAATGAACCTACTGCATAAAGTGTCATAATCCATAGGAACATCCTAAAGAGTACTATTCTATTAATTTCTAATTGTTTACTTGTGATAAGAGGAGCATAGGCAATAATCAATAGAGAAAACATTGCTAAACGGTCCCATGCCCTAAAATAATACGGAGGATTATTAATCAAGATACTAGTAACGCAAATTATCATAAAACCTAATAGCAGGACCGATTTTATGACAACTCCTCCAGATTTTACCAATAAGGAATACAGTACGAATAGCAATATAATTGCCATATTGAAGATTGTCGGTAGTTTTAAGAAACCCGAGTAGGTACTTAGGGTTATTAAAACTGCAAACAAGCCCAATACTGAAACACTTCTCTTAACTTCTTTAGTCATTACAGTTTAAAATCAGTAATATTTTTTTTATGAGGTAATCTTCTCATCAGGGCGAATAAAATTCTCCTAATACGTCGGATAGGGAAAAATAGTTCGATATCAAAACTCTTTATCCACTGGGAAATTCTTTCTAAATATGCACCAGATTCTATTGCCATTCTATATTTCATAAATGCCTGATCTTTATCATTAATTGAGACACCCGATTTTTCAGCGACATCAATGAAATAATCCATTCTCATAAGGCGTTCATTCTTCGTATCGCGGTCAATAGTAGTGCTTACTCCTAAACGGGCATAATATATATTTCCCACTATTGGTAAATAGTAATTATGCTTTGAAAACATTTGTAATTGACGATCCTGTGCAGCTTCAACATAATAAGACCTTCCCCTACTAACCTTTCCGTAACAATCAAGAACACGTTTACTGAAACATGTACTCCGTGAGCTAGCTAAATCTCGAATAACCAAACGAAGGGGATTATACTTCGTTACAAGTTTGTTTGTATAGATAAAGGAGTCACCATTAGGATAAATTGCCCTATAGTCTCCATATATACAAAACAAATCATTCTTATAATCAAGGCCTTTATTTTTAATAAAGTCAACCACGGCTTTGAACCATCCATTACCACATTCATCATCACCCGCCAATTGGTAAATGATATCTCCTGATGGCATTTCGAATGACCTTTCAACATTTTCAAAAATCCCTATGTTGGGGTCGTTACGATTTAAAACAAAAAGCCCGGGGTTCTTTGCAGAATAATCTTGAAGAATATCCCATGTACTATCTTTAGAACAATCATCGCTAACACAGATCTCATATATATAGTCCTTTTGATAAAGAAGTGAATCAATTGTTCTCCTGATAATATCCTCTTGATTATAAGTTATTACTAGTACGGAAATTTTAGGTATTCCTTCTAACATTTTCTAAACGAATTAATAAGTTCTACTATTAAATTAGCTTCATACATTGTAATGCTTGGCCCAATAGGCAAACTAAGCTCCTCGTCCGCAATCTTCTCCGTAATAGGCAGATTCAACTGAGGTGTATTCCAATCCTCTTTAGCATAACATTCCTGCTTATGAGGAGCAATAGGATAGTGAATAACTGTACCTACACCATTTTGTTCTAAATAATCATGCAAGGCATCACGCTTGCCGCCGCCAACCAGAATCGGGAACAAATGATAAGCATTCTGCTCATCAGGCAACAAATCGGGCAAGGTCACAAGCGGATTCTTAAAACCATCATAATACAAATGGGCCACTTCTTTACGGTGTTGATTATCTTCTAACAAATATTTTAATTTCACATCCAGCACAGCTGCTTGGATTTCATCCAAACGGCTATTGCGACCAGTATATTTGAATACATACTTTTTCTGAGAACCATAATTGGCCAACGCGCGTACAGCAGCGGCCAGTTCAGGATCATTGGTAGTTACTGCACCACCATCTCCAAGTGCACCAAGGTTCTTACCTGGATAGAAACTATGACCAGCAGCATCTCCAATGGATCCGGTAATACGTCCATCAATATGTTTGCATCCATGCGCCTGTGCATTATCCTCAACCAGTTTTAGGTTATACTTCTTACATAATGCGCCAATCTTTTCTGAATATGCATTACGTCCATAGAGATGCACAATAGCAATCGCCTTTGTTCTTGGAGTGATGGCTGACTCGATAAGGTCATCATCAATCTCAAGCGTATTAAGTTTTGGTTCAACAAGAATAGGCTTTAAGCCATTCTCTGTAATTGCAAGGATGGTAGCAATATAGGTGTTAGCAGGAACAATCACCTCGTCACCGGGTTGCATCACTCCCATTTCAATATATGCACGGAAAATCCATATCAGTGCATCCAATCCATTTGCACAGCCAATTGTATATTTAGTCCCAATGAACTTTGAGTAGTTTTCTTCAAACCGCTCATTCTCCTTGCCCTGCAAGTACCAACCGCCATTAACAACGCGGCTAACAGCCTCATTAATTTCAGCACCATGTAGTGCTGTAACATCTTTTAAAGAAAGAAATGGTATCATTATAATAAGTTTTATATAAACAAAATAAACAGCGTCACAGTAACCCTTTTGCCTTTAGTCCACTGGATAACATATAACGTTTCATATTCATTGTATATCCTCCACCATATCCTCCATATGTTATCGCAATGATATCGCCATTATTATTTGGGCCGTATATCTGGCCTAGAATCCTTTGGTCTCCATCTGAACAAGAGAAAGACAACTCTCGAAAATCATAACTGTTATAAGAGTAATAAAACTTGTTCAGATTAGCTTTAGCGCCATCAGGGAAAAGAATCCGGTGACCATTCCCGTCATCAAAAAACTGTATAAATGCGATATTGTAAGGATTCTTATATAAGTATTTATATGCAGTAGGACAATCTAATGAATCTTTATTAACTCTAATCAATCCACGAGGAGCGTCCCCACTTGTAATATCAGTAACCAAATATAAATAATCACTATCACACGAAATCTGACCAAATTTAGATAAACTACCACGAGAAATGATGCTAAACCTCCACTCACCTCCATCTAAAACGCCCTTTATTAACATATTGGCACTTTCGAAATCACCAGTTGTCACCCATAAACAATTCTCGAAATTATCCCAGATACAATCATGGAAGTGTGTAATATTTAGTACTTCTCCGCCAATAATACTCTCCCCGTTTTTTAAAATACACTTTACAGTCTTGCCTTTGTCGTCAGTATACCACAAACGAGAAATATAATTACCCCCATTATCATAATCTGTCCAGATTGCAACTTCTTTGTTATTTATTATGTTATTCGGAGAAGCATAATTGAATTCATGGAAAAAAGAGTGACAACCTGTTCCTTGGGTTAACTTTGTCCCATCATAATCAAACAAATTCGATTCATAAAGACAATCAAAAACCTCAGTATAATATGCTTTGGAAGGTGAACAGATTAAACAAGCACCATCGCTAAACCAATGAACAAAAGTTATCTTTTCAATGGGATTACTTATGGTTTTCCAATGCTTACCCAAATCATTCGAATGCATAAGTCGTCCATCTTCTAACTTTAATATATAATTCTTTGATGTTGCTATCCAATTAGTCGCAGGAAGATTAATAATACCATTAAAACTCTTCCAGTAATCTTCATCTTCAATTATTTCTTCTTGAGCGATTTCTATGGTTATTAAAGATGTACATGAAGAAAAGATTGAAACGCATATTATTAGAAGATAAAACCTTTTAAGCCAAACAAGCCTTGCCATTCTATTCTTCATTTAATACTGCCTTTTCTTCATTAGTCATAAATCTTATTAACTTTGCAGGAGTACCTCCGATTATCGAATATGCAGGGAAAGACTGTTTAACAAAACTATTAGCGGCCACAATACAAAAATCTCCCAAACTAACATTAGGCATTATTACACTTTCAGATCCAATCCAACAATGATTACCTATTGTGATTGGTCCATGTTCAACAGGATAAAGCCTCTGGAGCCTTTCACTAGCATTAGGGCCACTATCTACCATCAAGTAAACATTCGCGCCAAAACTCACATTGTCTCCAATCGAAATTTTGTCAACAAAACCATTCATTATGGTATTCATCCCAACATAAGTCCCTTTGCCAATTTCCAGAAGATTAGAGGGGCCTCCAAAGAGACTGCAATTCTTAGCTATTCTAACTCCATCTGAAAGAGAGACGTTGTTAAGCCCACCCATTGAAGAAGGATCAATCTCAACATCTCCATTTATAACGATATTCTTATACTTCATACACGGTTGATATAATAGTAATGCAATAATTCCGATATATAATCTATCTCGATATTACCTATGTATTGATGACAAGGAACAAAGAAGGCTGATTTACCATAAAACACACTGCACTCAACTCCATTCTCATACAAGTACTCCTTTAAACTTGGATAATCTATATAATCATTCCACTTGAAAAGATACACACCAGGGATAGCATCAGAATCATCGAAATAAGGGGTAATACCAATACTTGCTAGTTTTTCGCAATAAGCGGCAAAGTTGGTTTGTCTTTTCTTCTTATATTCAGAAATCTTATCTACATGAATGGAAAGATTTTTGAGAACATAATCCTCTACAGTCCTATCAGAAGAGGCTCCAATCCTCTTGTTTGTTTTAAGGACACCCCCGATTTGCATCGGAAAAGCTTTTGGTAGACTATAAACCACAAAATCACCGTACTTTCCTATCTCTGGGTCCAGGTCATAAAAAGTATGTGCACAATCTTCAATTATAGGTAAACCATATTGGGCTACTTCTTTCATATCACGACAAGGATAACCAAACTCATGATTGAAAACTATCACCTTTGTTTGCGGGCATATTTCCCTATTCCACTTACATATTTTGTCTATCGTCCCTGTTACGCACTTACTGATATAGAAATTATTAGAAGTTGTAAGGACAGTAACAACATCATCTTTCTTCAGATTGTAGCTAGAAAGAGCAGCATATAAAGCCTCTCGTCCTTTGGGAAAGATCTTGTAAGCTCCAAAACGTTTCTCTAAATAATCTCTTCCCCTTTTAATATCAGTATCCTCCGTTAAAAGATACTTATTATTAAACGGATGAATTTTAATGAATGGGATTAACTCATCACCGGCATCAACTACAATTCTATTGTATAATAAATGCTTCATGTATGGATATATTATCCATCACAATAAAAGCGACATAAAATACCATTTTGAATCTTCTTTATCTATCTTAAAACCATATTTTATGTACAGGTTTATTGCTCTGGCATTAAACTTCAGTACTCTTAGATATATGGAATTAAGACCAATTTCTTTTGCAATCGCCTGAATAGCAAGAATATACCCCCCCCTATTCCTTTTCCCCAGAGGGATTTCTCTCCAATATAGCCCCAGTATTCAGCTTCGTGATTAGTTATGTGTTTAAGGCCACACACTCCCACAGGTTTCCCTTCATATTCTACACCCCATATTTTATAATCTAACCTGTTTGGCAGTGACATAAACCACGACTCTCTATCAGAATTGCCTGGAAGCGCCCCGGCATCAATTAATCTATTGATTTCAGGGTCTGAAATCCAATCTCTTGACAGGTCAAAATATAGCCTGCTATAATCAACAAGCCTAACAGGTTTCATATTATTTAAGCTTTTCGTCCTAAGAATTCATCCAAGAATCTTTCATTAGATTCCTGTACACTTTCGTAAGTCATTATATCACGTGGGCCACAAAGGATGGCATAACCAAACTTATCACGATCACCATCGTTGATATAATCACCATAATCCGTATCTACCTTCAAACCATCATGGTTCTCATAAAGAACGGTGATGCGAGGATCAAGGAACTTGGTAATGTCAGTAGCTTTCACAGAATGAGAATGAGAAGGTATATCATACCCAAACCACATGGAAGCATCGGGGCCATTCATATAGTTACCCGGTTCTATAGCTTCGCCATGAAGCATGCGAACATAATCTCCAAGGTAATCATGACCGGATGCCTTCCAAACTGTGTGACTGCAAATAAAGCCACTGGAACGTGCGCCCATTTCAACTGGCGTGAACGTGCCATCCTCCTTCATAATAATCTCCAGGTGCCCAAACATGCTATGGAGCCCAAGGGCCTTATAGCATTCAATGCCGAAATTGGCTATGCGCACCCAAGTTTCATCATCATATTTGCGTGAGTTCCAGTGATGAATGACTGTCACATGGTTTTTCAAAGCATATAGGGAGTGGTGCTGGATTGAGCTGCTGTAGCAATTCACATTCCCATATGCATCGCCCAGCATATCTACGGTGAACTCCTCACCTTCTACAAACTCCTCTATCAGACAACGGCCATCGAAGGATGTCTCTTTAGCCTTATCGAGAGCTTCTTGCAATGCCTCCATGGTTTGACCTTTCTCTAAAATAGTAATACCACGGGAACTAGCCGCCACATTGGGCTTGCAAATGAGTTTCATCTTTTGTGAAGTCTCATATATCTCATCCAATGGGAATTCGTTATCCATCTTGGATATACGGTTGAAAACACCAGCTTTCATCCAGGCATCACGCATCTCTTCCTTGGAAAGAACCTTATCAAACTTCTCTGGCATAGTTTTATTGCCACACCAACGATTGATTGCATTAACAGTGGGTGCAGCAAGGTCAATGCTGGAAAGAGCACCATACACTTTGCCATTCAGACCACGAGCTTCTAATTCTCTAATAAGACCTTCACTATCCTTGATATCTTTCTGAATATACATGTCCCCTTGTATACGAGGAGTCTCACTCCATGCGACAAGGATCACTTTATACCCCAACTCACGCAGGTGACAAACCTGCCCCCAAAGAAGGGGGTTTTCACCCAATAAAACAAAATACTTATCCATTACTGTTTATTTCTAAAGTCCAAAAATTCATTATAGTCACGTATATAATCCTCTTTCTGATATACCTCGCTTGCTAAGACCATTGCGACTGCCCCAGAAGAAAAATCAACCAGATCACGCCACATACCAGGTTTTACATATAGACCTTGATATGGTCTATTTAGCAAAAAGGAGCGTTTGCATTTGCCGTCATCTAAAGTAACGGTAAATGAACCAGAGGCTGCAATAATCAGTTGCTCTAACTCTCTATGCGCATGAGCCCCTCTCCCTTCTCCTCCAGGAATATCATAAAGGTAATATACCCTCTTCACATCGAAAGGTAATGTAACTCCATTCTCAACCACAGTTAAGTTTCCTTTGCGGTCACTATGATGCTTGTCCAATTCTAAAACTGAACAATCAAAAACATTATATTTCGCCATTACGTTTCATTTTAAGGAATATCTCATAATCTCGAATATAATCTGCCTCATCATAGTGTAATGAGCCAAACTCCAAAGCCAAAGAATTTGTTGAGAAATTTCTCATCTCACGCCAAAGACCTACGGGTACATAAAGGCCATAATATGAACGATTAAGAGTAAATGTCTTTTTCTGATTACCGTCATCTACAATCACCTCGAATGCGCCTGACAATGCCACAATAAACTCCTGATTAGCCTTAAAGGCATGACCACCTCTGCTCTCACCTCCCGGGACATCATAGATCCAATATGTACGTTTGATTTCAAACGGCACATGATTTAACTGCTCCACAAACGACAGATTTCCTCGCGGGTCAGTAAACTTTGGGAGCTCGATTATTTTAACACTGTCAACAGTCACCATACTAATTCTCTATCATTACTTAACATAGCGGAAAGAATCAGAATCTACCTCTTCTTTCTTTTCATCTATTACTCGAAGCAAATATTGACCGTACTGGTTCTTAAGCATGGGGGCTGCCAATTCCCGCATGCGTTCTTCACTTATCCACCCCCTTCGATATGCAATTCCTTCAAGGCAAGCCACTTTCAAGCCTTGTCGCTTCTCTATAACTTCAATAAATGTAGAAGCTTCTGAAAGTGAATCATGAGTACCTGTGTCTAACCATGCAAAGCCACGGCCAAATACCTGTACCTTCAGTTCTCCATCCTTCAAAAACTCCTGGTTAACGGTGGTAATCTCCAGCTCGCCACGGGCAGAAGGTTTGATATGTTTGGCAACATCAACAACTTTATTCGGATAGAAATAGAGACCAACAACTGCATAGTTGCTCTTGGGTTCCTTGGGTTTTTCCTCAATGGAGAGGCAGTTGCCTTCCTTGTCAAACTCGGCAACACCATACCTTTCTGGATCAGAAACCCAGTACCCAAAGACGGTCGCCTTCTTGTGCTCCTCCGCCTCGCGAACTGCATTTTTTAGAAGTGTCGTAAAGCCAGCCCCATAGAAGATGTTATCGCCAAGCACAAGACATACACTATCGTTACCTATGAACTTCTCACCAATGATAAAAGCTTGTGCCAAACCATCTGGAGAGGGCTGTTCTGCATACTCAAAGTGGACGCCATAGTCAGAGCCATCTCCAAGCAAACGCTTAAAACCTGGCAGATCGTATGGTGTAGATATAATGAGGATATCTCTTATCCCAGCCAGCATCAGTACACTGATGGGATAATAAACCATCGGTTTATCGTAAATAGGAAGCAACTGCTTGCTAACACCCTTCGTAATAGGGTAAAGTCTTGTACCGGATCCACCGGCGAGTACTATTCCTTTCATTGATTATAATACTATTAATCATTTATTACTTTGTTACGATTTCTTTGTTGATAATATGCCTTCACAGTTGCCATAACTATTCTATAAGATGAACTCTTTATGACAATATGGAATACCATATATATAACAATAAATACAACTAACGCTACACTTATTAAAGCAAAAGGATTGAGAGAAACAAATGTTGAGAGCCAATAAACAATAACACCAGTTAGTAATGAAAGAATCAAATTAAGGACGACATCACGTAATTGAACAAATATGTTTAAATGAATTGATATACCCGCAAAATAACTCACTACCAACATTCCTATTATTGAATTTAATGCGACTGAGACCACCACAGCGATTATTCCGAATTTAATGGAGATAATAATTAACAACAGACCTATCAGACTGACAACAATCTGAGCATAAAAAAGCAATTTTGATTTTCCAACTGCTTTCAGAACACTCCGATTAAGGTGATAAATAAAATTTGTAAAACCCAACGTACAAAGAATTTGAAAAAAAGGCACAGACGGCAACCATTTTTCTGAGTATAGCAATAGTATTAATGGTTTTGCAAAAAATATCAAAAAAGCCATCAACGGATAGATTAAAAACGACATCGCCCTCAAAGATTTCTCAATATCTACCCTCATTTTATTCTTGTCATCTTGTTCCTTTGACAAGAACGGGAAAAAAACCTGATTTAATATCGAAGTGATAGAATAGACTGGTATTTGTTCAAGTGAATACGCCTGATTGTAGTATCCCAACTCTTTTACTGAGAACTTCTTTCCAAGAATAAAAGAAAGTATATTAGTGTATAGGGTTTCAACCAAGTTTGCAATTGCCACAAAAATGCCAAAACCGAATAACTGCTTAAATGATTGTTTGTTGATACTAAGCGTGTATTTTGTCTTATATACAATATGATATACAATAAAAAACAAAAAATCAAGTGAAATATTACGAAGAATCAGAGACCAAACACCACATTCATAATACGCCATGGTGATGGCTATTGTAGTAGCTAAAGCATTAACCAAGAGATTGATTTTGGCTAGAGTCTTGAACTCCATTTCTCTATTTAGCATAGAAAAATGTACAACATACAAGGCTCTTAGTAAAACCATCACAGCCTCAACTCTCAAATACAATGCAAATTTCTCGATTTCAACATAAGAAGCAATAGACGGTGCTGTTACAAATAATACAACAAAGAGAAATAACGATATGATTAAATTCGAAGTAAAAACTGTAGAGACGTCTTCTTTAGTAACTTCTTTCTTTTGAATCAGTGCATTCCCTAACCCACCATCTACTAACACGTCTGCAATTCCTATAAATACCATAATAAGGCCAACTACGCCATAATCTTCAGGGCAAAGCAAACGCGCTAATACAACATTGGAAATAAAGCCTATTGCTAAACCTCCAAATCGTTGAATAGCACTCCAAAATGTTGATTGAATTAAATTTGGCATTAAAATGAGAAGTAAATATACCCTTAATTACAACTATTAAGAAGAATATGACTAATTAAATATGCTCCTCAAATCCACGGAAATGGACGTTGAGCTCGTGGAGGTGTTCCAGAAGGGTTCCAAGAGGTGTTCCTGCCGTCATCTTTGCAAAGGCATTGACATCCTTTGGAAAGCACTTTCCTCCATAGCCAAACTTTCCGTCGGGACCAGGCACATAGGTGTGAGTATCGTTGATGTATCCAGACAACAAGACACCTGTATGTACTTTACGCCAGTCAGCGCCCATTTGCTCGCAATACTCACGGCAAGCATTGAAGTAAGTTACTTTGTATGCTCCGAATACGTTATGCATGTACTTGGTCAGTTCTGCCTCTAATGGTGTCATAACAGTGAACTTCTTGCCTACAAAGATCTTGGTAAGGAGTTCGTGTGCGCCTGTGAAAACCATTGTTTGTTTCTTGAAGTCCTCGATATGCGTACGCTCGGTCAAGAACTCAGGCATGTAGTGAACCTTGTGGCCTGTCTCCTTGGAGAGGCGGTCGCTGGTACCAGGGAGGATGGTGGTACGGACAAATACAGGCACATCTGGAAGCTTTGTGATAAGCTCCTTCATAAGAGTCAGATCCTGTGTGCCATCATCTTCGGTAGGAACATGAATCTGCAGGAAAGCAATATCGATATTGCTCAAGTCATCATTGTAACCTTTAGGGGGGTCACTGATGAAAAGTTTACACTCTGGATTGTTATGTTCCAACCAATCTTTAAGGGCTCCACCTACGAAGCCACATCCAATAATTCCAACGTTAATCATTGTTATATGTATTTTAAAATCTTATTATGCGAATTTGAATTTGTTTGTATTTATATATGCTTGATGAACAGCATTAATAATTTCATTTATCTCTATTTGATTCTCAGCAGAAACATATTCATAATTGTCTGATGCTTTAAATCGTATATCTTCACGTCCTTGAACCCTGAGTGTCACAATAGGATCGTTTGATTCCTCCACAATAAGGGTAAAGCGCTTCTCATTGATAAGCTTATACCCTATACTCAGAGCCAACTGATTATGAAAACGATCTCGATCCATATTAATTCATCAACTTCTCAAACCCTTCCCCGCTGACGGCAATTCGCCCTTCGTCAACAATCTTCTCCAACACATTGCTGATACGTTTGCAATCAGGTTGAGCCAACTGGTTGCTTTCAAACAGCCCCACACCTGTTATGTGACCATCTTCCATCGCCCAATAAAGGACGTACGAGCATACGCCTTTCAAAGTGAAAGAGGATCTCTGCTGAGTAATGCACTCCTCAACGAGAATCCGTAATTTCTCGTCAGAGTAGTTGATAGATATTGTATTGTTGGCCATGCTTGTCGTTTCAAGTTTCATGATTCTAGTTTCATGTGCGGCTGCTTTAAGCAAGTCTGTGGACGGCTTGCCGGCCACTGTCTTGCTGTGGGGAGCGGAAGGCTCTGTGGCGCGATAGCGGCACTGTGCCTGAAGCGGGGGGATGTTAACTTGTTAACGTTAATTTGTTAAATGTTAAATCAGACCAAATTCGGAATACCATTGAGTTCATTCTGGATATAAGTCAAAGACGCTATCTTCTCCTTCGTCTCTTCTACATTCAACAGCTTGGTATTATTACTATTGAACTCGGTCAAAACCTCACGTTTAGTATCTCCTTCTTTAAAGTACTTATCGTAGTTCAAATCGCGATTGTCGGCAGGTACACGATAGAAATTACCCATATCGATAGCCTTGGCACACTCCTCGTTGGTAAGCAAAGTTTCATAGAGTTTTTCACCATGTCTTATTCCTATAACCTTAATCTCTGGTTCGACAAGCTCACCACAAGCGGACTTGGGCGCCTGGTGCTTAAACAGCTCGACAACGGCCTTAGCCTGAGTTTCAATAGTGCAAGCCGGTGCTTTCTGTACCAGGATGTCGCCATTCTTGCCGTGCTCGAAGGCGAAGAGTACCAGGTCAACAGCCTCTTCCAGACTCATGATGAAGCGGGTCATGGAGGGCTCGGTGATGGTGATGGGGTTGCCCTTGCGGATCTGGTCTATCCACAGGGGGATGACGCTGCCGCGGCTGCACATGACGTTGCCGTAGCGGGTGCAGCAGATCTTGGTATTACCGCTCAGTCTTGATTTGGCAACTGCTATCTTCTCTTCAATGGCTTTGGTGATTCCCATCGCATTGATTGGATATGCAGCCTTGTCTGTGGAAAGGCAGATAACGCATTCAACGCCGGCTTCGATGGCCGCATCAAGGGTATTGTCAGTGCCTATCACATTGGTTTTCACAGCCTCCATGGGAAAAAACTCGCAAGAAGGCACCTGCTTGAGGGCCGCTGCGTGAAACACATAATTTACCCCTTGCATCGCATAGTGGAGCGTGCTCTTATTGCGGACGTCACCAATGTAGAACTTAATCTTGTGAGCTACTTCTGGCATGCGCGCCTGGAAGTCGTGACGCATGTCATCCTGCTTTTTTTCATCTCTGGAGAAGATGCGGATTTCACCGATATCGGTGCGTAAAAAGCGATTCAAAACAGCATTTCCGAAACTTCCAGTGCCTCCTGTGATCAGGAGCGTCTTGTCCTTAAAAACTGACATAACTTATTGATTATTATTGTTTTACTAAATATATCTCAATGGTTTGAATTAAGACCTGTTTGAAGTCAGAAGGACTGTTATAGTCAACGCATGTGGCTTTAGTGCGACTCCGAAGGTCCTGGATGGCTTTCAACTCCGTGGCAATTGTGTTTCCAGCATCATGGTACTTACGGAAGAACAGGAATACCTTCGCTTCCGTGGCGACAGCGGCCTCAACCTTTTCTGCCTCAACGTAGTTGTCGATGGTGAAGATGTAGATGTCGGGGGTGATATCCTTGCAATCTGAAGGAATGGGGAGCAGAACGATTCCTGTCTTTTCTCCGTTCTCTATACTCCATCTGATGATAACCTCTCGAGCTATTCGCTCTTCCTCCAGAACAATACCGGAAGAAGGGATGCTGACTGTGTATACTTTTGATGTGAACATATTACATTAACTCTCGTCTTCTGTTGTCTTTTTCATTTTATTCTTGAGTATCCAGCGACTTAACTTCCCATCGTGGTTGTCAGCCGTATAGATATTGCCATCTGGTGCGAATACGCAGACCAACTCATTAGTCAAGAGCTTTAGAATGTTGCCTTCCAAGCTTGCTAACCGTAGATTCTCTAAAATGGCGATAAACTCATTAAGGGATGTATATCCCCCTTTTATCACAAAGGATTCTAATTCTCTATCTTGAGTGATATCTATGTCATGCCTTCCCAATTCCTGGAGAACCACGGCTTGTGTGCTATCAACAATAGCCGGTTGCCATTCTTGCGGGGCGTTTTGCTGAGCCAGGTCCTTCTCTTTGAAGTCCGAGAATTCATAATCCCAACCGATGGGAGTTCCTTCTTCTCCTATATGCACTTTGGCCCGCAGGAGTTGAACGATTGGCTCCGTTTCAAGGTCTTCCCCAAATATTTCGTTCGGTAAAGCATGGAATCGGTAGGACAACTTTGTCCAAAGCATCTCAAGGAAGATGTGCATCGGGTTGAAATGAGTGGAGCCCATCACCTCCCACCATCCTTCGGTAACCTGACCAAGAGGCGCACTATAAGGACAACCTGTCAACTTTATCAATGAGAACCCCTCGCTGATAATCAGATTGGGGAATATCATAGGTGAAAAACCGTCAATCTTCTTTTCTACCGTACTTTTATTGCTTTCAAGGAAATCCACGAATGTATTTCTAAGCCCTTCCTCTGTCTTGTGGCCATTATAACCTAACACGATTCGCAAAGGGAAGAAGCTATCCATTACGAGCATATGATAAATGTACTCTTCCTCTTGATTCAGCAGGCCTTTTCTGTATGCAGTAATATCCTTATGGCATATAGACTTGAAGGCATCTCTCAGCAGCGAGGCATCCATGTCGGTGATATTATTCTGGAACACCTTGGCAACCTGCTTCAAATTGTCGTAGCTATTGCGGAGCTCCTGACTGGTCAGTGTTTTCTTTACCTGTATGACGGCAATGACCTGCTTGGCCTTATATCTGAAACTTGTGGTATGCGGTATCTGTTCCCCTTTCCCTTCTGCCAGGATGACGTCAAACTCGGTGTCACATCCTTCAATAAAGCTTTGGGTGCTGACGGTAAGGTTGAGCCCAGAGAAGATGGATTTATTTACCAAGTCCTCTGTCAAGCCTTCATACATTTCCCCGATAGTGGGGCGATGTTTGATGTCGTATTTGTTCAATGCGGTTCTCTCCGCATCGACGAACTCTTTCAACAGTTCCGAAAGGGTGTTAATCATATTTCAGATTTCGATTCCAAATCAACCTCACAGGAACGCAAGTGGTTGATAAATGCACTACTGGTGACAAGCAGAAATAGGGATTCTTTTGCCGTTGGGACGTAAGTATCCTCCGAAACCTTTTTGCCATGTCGGATACCTGTCTTCTCGTCATTGGAGTAGTTATACAGGTTCTGGAATGCCGCCTCCAGTTGAGGATGAATTGAGAGTCCCTTACTCTTAAGTTTCTTCAACGCAGGACCAAGTGTCTTTTCTCCAGTGATTCTGTGGCATTCTATTTCTATAGCAGAAATGGAGTTCTTCATGCTGCCCGCATAATCACCCACAGGACGTTTACAATGGGCCGACAGTGCCTGGGAAAGAGTGTCTTTTATTGTTTTGGGGCTCTTGTCAATAGCGGTTTCAATGGCGGACTTCTCTATTTCAGATGTGATGGCTATTACGTTGCCTTTTACTATTCGATAACCAAAACTCAGGGACTCAAACTGATTGTTCAATTCAGCTACGAAGTCTTTGATGTAGGACTTATTATATGCAGTCTGCGAAAGAATATCTATGACCGCTTCAATAAAGTCCAGCTTTGAATACCACTCTGCTTTAGGGGATGAAAACTCTTTCATAACCCACTGGGCGGGCGTAACAAAATGGTCGCTGGTTAATGTTGACAGATTTCTATGGAAGAAATGTGTCCACAGGTATTCACATACTTCGTTTGAAGTGTCCTTTCCAGTAGAGAGTGGGCCTTCAATCTTTTTGAGCAATCGTAAGAAGGCCGACTGGATGGCACTGCTGACTTCTGTCGGAACAGACTCTAAAGTCAGCTGCTCTTCGGGAATTCTGTAGCCGTTGCGCTGGGAGAAGTATGTATGTGGCTTGAAAGGCATATCTTCTAAATGTTGTAAAGGGCTTTTGCATAGTCTGTGATGGCGAAGTCCGGAAGCTCTGGCATTACCGCCGGTCTTTGTACCGGCTGCTCTGCCTTTATGATGAGCCGAAGATCTGTGTGAGCATTGCGGAGCTTCCTTATGATGGCGGCCTTGAGGGTATTGCCAATCATCGGCATTAGCCAGCGGCGGTTGAAGTCCTCTACTTCTCGGGTGTAGCCATCAATCTCTTGTTCTAGGACTGCGTCCGTCTCAGACTTCCAGATGAGGAGTTTGTTCTTGAGGGTTTCTGCATCGGCCGACTCCGGCACGGCCTCCACTTCTTGGATGAGGGAGGATAGCTGGTTCATCTGGTTCTGTATTCTTTGGAGGTCGGCCATTTGGTGGTTTGAGTTATGTTGCTTATCTTTGTTGTGCGAAAGGTTACAATTTATTTTCGCGGGTTTTATATGATGTTTTTGGAACGAATTTTCTTTGGTTGGGTGCCTGGGGCTTGGCAGCGAGTGTTGAGGCGGCGGGGCGGCTTGTGTGAGCGCGGTGTCTATCGGTTCAGGCGACGGGTCCGAGTGTCGGAGTCTTCGGGGGAACGGCAGGTCTGGATAGAGGAGGACACTTCTGTTCAGTTGCGTTCAGTTTCTTGGAAATTTTGGGGTTTTTTATGAAACAGGGCTTTTAGGGCTCGAAAAATATTCGTATCTTGCAGTCGTGTTTAGGGCCTAAGTTGCTGGCTTTTTGCACAACGGTGTTGTGAAACACGCACAACGATATGTTCTTTA